>JAEEGL010937626.1_pt1 | contig 26734 bp, 15 predicted proteins | sample 9134231 | NCBI WGS metagenome assembly JAEEGL01 (sample SAMN16246548, study PRJNA631951) | gut metagenome | biome: gut microbiome; feature: rumen; material: fiber-attached | host: Bos | place: Iran: Karaj | collected 2018-10 | reverse complement strand
GTCGCCATTATGCAGAAAGGCGAATCGCCGTTTTGGTGATCCGCCTTTTTACTTGGGTGCCTTGGGTCTGTTGTCGAACTATGCAACGGAATACCCGGCGGATCTGCACCCGTCAAGTCCAATGATAATTCGAATGATGATATTTCGTGTCATCGACGCGTATTATACCATATTTGTCCGCGTTGTGCGTAACCAGATGATACGATTTTTAAAAAATTTAGGGCAAACCCCCTCTGACGACCAGCGAGCACCTCCACCGACAACTTACCACACCTCGTCTGCGAGGTTGTCCACGCGAATCTTGAAGAAGCGCGCGTCCGCGCCGTTCAGCTCGATCTCGGCCGTGTTGTACGGCGGAGTGGCCTGCATGTGGAAGTAGCCGAAGTCGAGATTGTCGCCTTTGCCGGGACCGACATGTCGGAAGCGATTGGATTATCGTGCGAATGCTCTCAATAGCAATGCCTCAAGGCTGCGCCTGACGTATCCCTGCCGCTCCCACTTCACGGTTCCCCTGAATGCAGCTCCGTCCTGACGTTTCAGCGCACCGATATCAAATGTGCGCGTTTGTTGGCGAAGAGCCCGAGCACGAAGAGATAGGCAATGCATACGCCGAGCGTTGCCACGATGCCGATGGGACCGAACGAGGACTGCGCAAAGCCAAGCAACGCGGAGACTATTCCGCCTCCGACTATCGCCATCACCATCAGCGCGGATATCTCGTTCGCCTTTGCCGGGAAGCGCTCTATCGCGAGCCCCATGCACATCCCGAAGCTGTTAGCCGTGAGAAGCGCCACAAACGCGACAATCGCGAGGAATGCGACGGGGGTCGAAACGAATGGAATCGCCGCCGTCGCTACGAGGCCGAGCCCCATGCACCACGGGAAGCACTTCGCCGCCGAGACCTTCGCAAAGACGATCGCGCCCGCGAACGCCGCAGCAGTCTTCGCGACGAAGTATACCGTCGGGCCCATCCCTGCGAGATCGACATCGACCTTGAATACGTTCTTTAGGTACTCGGGTATCGCGACCGAGAACCCCACGTCCGCACCGACGGAGAAAAGTATGCCAATCGTCATCGCCGCGACATAAGGTTCCTTCATCATCGCAAAGCATCCTGCAAAAGTTGTTGGGCGGGAGAGTGGATGAGTGGGTGAGTTGTTTTGGCATCGCTCATCAGGCATCTTCGAAAGACACAGCCATATCGCCGCTACGACGGTCAGCGCTCCGTAAAGCGGAAAGAGCAGCTTCCAGTTTCCGAGCGCGGTCGCGGTGAGATATACGAAGACGGGGGTGAGCGCAGCGCATACGGCCTTGACGAACTGTCCGAGGGAGATGCGGCTCGGCAGCTGCGATGGCTCGACGATGTTGGACATCAGCGCGGGAAGTGCGGCCTGGATGATCGTGTTGCCGATTCCGACAAGCGCGAACGCGATAACGTAGAGATACCACCGATCGGCATTGGCGAAGAGCGGCACCGTCATGGCCGCGACGGTCACCGCAAGCGACACGAGCACGGCATTCTTCCGCCCGATGCGTCCAGCCATCACTCCCGTCGGAATCGAGATGACGAGGAACCACACATACGCGAATATCGGCATCAGCCAGGAGATCGACTCCGCGTTCGCGGCGCACTCGGCCTTGACCTGGTTCATCACCGTGCCGATGATGTCGCCGAAGCCCATCACGAAGAACCCAGCCAGAAGCGGCAGCAGCATAGTCTTTTTGTTCATACTGTCTTGTCCTCCTTTACTAATCACCACCAACTAACGACTAACACCTAACGACTAACACCCCGCCACCGCGAGCGCGGCATAGTCTCCGATGTTCTCTCCGAGTTCCGCGGGGACGATGCGGCATGCCTTGAGCGCGAGCGGCAGTGCCTCCCGTTCGAGCATCGGCTCGACGACCGGCATGAAGAGGTCGGCGTTGCGCATGAACACCCCGCCGAGCGCAATTACCTCGGGATTGAGAATGTCGATTGTGAATGCAAGAATCGTCGCAAGCTTCTCAGCAGACTCGTGGAAAACCTCGGCACAGTCTGCATCGCCGGCGCGCACACGCGCGAATATCTCTTTTGTCGTGAGATCAAGCCCCTTCCTGATCTTTGCGAGGCGGGCGATTCCCGCGCCGGAGCAGAAGCCCTCCGCGCTGCCCTCCTTGTTGTATCCTATAGGACCCGTTGGCGCAAGTCTGATGTGCCCTATCTCGCCGGCGTTGTCGTTCGCGCCGGAATACAGCTTCCCGTCGATAATGATTCCAGCGCCAAGACCTGTGCCGAATGTCATGAAGACGAGGTTCTTCACGCCACGTCCCGATCCGTAGAGATACTCCGCAAGCGCGCATGCGTTGGCGTCGTTCTGGACTGCCACGGGAACGCCGAACCGCTCGCGGAAGAAATCGACTACGGGAACATTGTCCCAGCCGGGAAGATTCGGCGGCGACATTATCACGCCGCGCTTCGAGTCCAATGGACCGCCGCAGCTGATGCCGATGGCACCTATAGTTTGAAGTTTTAAGTTTGAAGTTTGAAGTTCAATGCGGCGGGTGAACTCGTCCAAGACCTGCCGCCAGGAAAGGCCGGACGTCGGGAACTCCTCGCGCGAGAGGATGTCGATTCCTCCGTCGCGGCTCTCGCCAGTCGATATCGCGCACTTCGTGCCGCCTATATCTAACCCTATGTTCAAAACAGCTCCTCCTCAATCGCCGCGCAGAGCGCGTGGTATACCGGCAGGTGAAGCTCCTGCACTTTGTAGGTTTCCGTCTCGGGGACGCGGATCGCCACGTCGCAGACCTCCGAAAGGCGCGACTCGCGCTCTCCCGTGAACGCTATCGACTTCCCCCCAACGGCCTTCATCACCTCTGCCGCCGCTACGCAGTTTGCGCTGTTGCCGCTCGTCGAGAGCGCGATCAGAACGTCGCCAGGCTTCGCGAGCGCAAGCACCTGCTGGGCAAACGCCGTCTCCCACGCGACGTCGTTCGCGAACGCGGTGAGAATCCCGCTCATCGAAACGAGCGAGACCGCAGGCAGCGCCCCTTCAAGTTTCGCCGCAAGATCAGGACGCAGTTTCGCCGAGATTTCAGCGGGGACGGCGCGGCGTTTCCTGAACTTCTTCAGAAGCTCGCCGCAGATGTGCTCCGCATCCGCCGCGCTTCCTCCGTTGCCGCATACGAGAAGCTTGCCGCCGGAACGGAACGATTCGCACAGCACCGAGAATGCCGCCTCAATGTCGCGGCAGCACTGCCGGAGTTCCGGGCGCCTTGCAATCAGCGCATCGAAGACATCTGTCGTCTCAACGTTTTTCATTATGGACCGGTCAGTCCCTCCCGGGGAGCTCCAGCACGAACGGAGTGGCGGGCAGTCCGTCGACGTTGTAGAGCATCGGGACCTGGCTGCCGTCGGCCTCCACCACCGAGGGTGCCTCGCTGTCCGCATAGCGGATCTTGACCGCCTTCTTGAAGGCGGGACCGGTCACAAGGACGGAATCGCCCTCGATCTTCACGGACTTGGCGCGCTTGGACTTGCCGTCGCCGCGCACGAGGTAGAAGTTCATCGCGAGGCGCTCGGGCTCGTCCTTGACCGGCGGATTCAGCATCGCCTTCCAGTCCTTGTGGGCGGCCATCAGCCCCTTGCCGACGTGGCTGAACTTCACGCGGATGCCGCCATCCTCGACCTCGGCGGAGACCGGAACCGGTCCGCAGTACTCGAAGCCCGTCCTGCCGTAGGTCTTCGCGAGAGCCCAGAGCGCGAGGCGCTCGCCGACGTCCTTCTTGTCCGGCGGATGGATCGCGAAGCGGTCGTCGAACGAGACGAGGTCTATCGCCGTCGCCATGCCGACGCCGGGGATGTCCATCGCAAGGCGCTGTCCTTCGCGGATCTTCGACCAGCCGTAGAGGTCGGAGCCCTCGGCGGAGCGGTTGGCGGCGCCGTAGCTGGCGAGCTGCACGTAGTAGAACGGAAGGTCCTTGTTCCTCCACGCGCCGCGCCACGCGGCGACGAGCTTGCGCATCTTGGCGGCGTAGACCTCGGGGGCGTCGGCGGTGTCGGCCTGCATGTTGCTGTCCGCCTCGCCCTGGTAGTAGATGACGCCCTTGATCGGGAACCTCGCGATCGGGGTGATCATGCCGTTGAAGATGCCGCCGTCGATGAACGGCTGGATCTTCTGTCCGCTCCACGTCGCATTGACGAGTCCGACCGGGATGTCCAGCTCGTCGTTCAGCCTGCGGGCGAACAAGTAGCCCGTCGCGGTGAAGCCGGAGATGTCGTCGGAGGCGGCCGTCCAGGAGTCGGCGGCCTGCGTGGTGGCAAGCGGCGCGCCGGGACCCACACGGTCGATCTTGAGGTGGCGGATGAGGTCGCGCTTCTCCGCATCGGCCTTGATCTCATCCCAGCCGAGCACGACCGGCCACGGCGGCGTGCCGGACCCGGGCGTGAAGTCGTATTCCATGTTGGACTGTCCGGCGCAGACCCAGATGTCGCCCGCGACCACGTTGTCGAGCGTGATGACGTCGCCGCCGCCGAACTTGACCTTCATCTCGAAGGGCGTCTTGCTCGCCGGCATGGCCGGAAGCTCGATCCTCCACTTTCCGGCGGCGTCCGCCGTCGCCTTGCCGACCGACCTGCCGTCGATCGACACCTCGACCGCCTCCTTGGCGCTGCCGGTTCCGTAGATCGGGAACGCAACGTCGCGCTGCACCACCATGTCGCTCGAGAAGAACGAGTCCACCGAGGCGGCGCTCACGGCGAACGACGCGCACAGCATCTCCGCCATAAAAATTCCGGATTTCATTATCGCCATTGTTTTCATTGGTTGTCTCCCTTCGTTGTCTGGATGCCGCTATTATACTCCAGGACATGGGAATCTTGCAATACCCAAAATGAATAAATGTAAAGTTTCCTGCTAATGCAGATTTGAAGAAAAAAAAGACAAATTTCAAGTTGCCATCCCGCAGCGCAATAGGATATAATATCGCGCATTATGAGCGAAGTGCCGAAATATCAAGCCATTCTCGAGACTATCAAGCGAGAGATACTCCAGGGCAAATACGATCATGCCATGCGCTTTCCAAGTGAATGGCAGCTGACTCGCCGCTTCGGCGTGTCGCGTCCGACCGTGTCGCGCGCCCTGCACGAGCTCGAAGTCCAAGGTGTCCTCAAGCGGCGCAAGGGGTCCGGATCCACCATCGATCCGTCCTTCCGCTCGAACGCGCGCTTCCTCGGCATGCTGGTTCCGGACTACACCATTGGCGAGTTCTTCCAGTCCATCTGCTCGGCCTTCGCCGCCGAGTGCTCGGAGCGCGGCTACACACTTCTTTACGGAACCCCCACCTCTCAGGATCCATCCAAGCGCCTCGACGAGACGCTCGAACTGACGGACAAGTACATCGGACACGAGGTCGCAGGCGTGATCTTCGAACCTGCGGACGTCCTGCCGGACCACCAGTTCATCAACGAGAACATCCTCCACAAGCTGGAGCAGAAGGGAATCAAGGTGGTGTTCGTCGACCGCGACCTCGCGATGCCGCCGGCGCGCAGCGACTTCGATCTGGTCGGAATCGACAACGTCGCCGCCGGCAACCGGCTCGCGAAGCACATCCTCGAACAGGGCGCGAAGCGCATCGCTTTCATCTCCCGCAAGGCCGCCTCGCCCTACACCGCGAAGCTCCGCATCGCCGGCGTCGCCCGCGCCTACGCGGACGCCGGACTCCGGTGGGACCGCAGCCTGGTCCAGTCCTGCGAACCGGAGGACGTCGAGGCGATTCGCGCGCTCTTCGCGCGGCGCAATCCGCCGGACGCAGTCATCGGCTCGAACGACGCCACCTGCGCCGCGCTCATCAAGACGCTGAACAAGCTCAAGATATCGGTGCCGGACGACGTGCTGCTTGGCGGATTCGACGATCTCACCTACGCCTCGATGACCGATCCGTCCCTCACCACCATCCACCAGCCCTGCGACGAAATCGGGCGCATCGCCTGCCGGACGCTCATCGACCGCATCAACAATCCAGAGACCCCGCCGCGGCAGATACTGCTCGACGCGCCGCTGGTCGTCCGCGAATCCACCTCCGTCAGCGGAGGATGATCGCAATTCCGCTCTTCCTGTAGGGCGAGCGGACGTCGCTCACCAGCCACGCCACGCGCTTGCCGTGCCAGCCGGCATAGGTGGAGTTGCCGATATCGCTGACGCCGTTGGTCTGCGAGACCAGCACACCGAAGCACTTCGCCGGCGCCGCCGCACTCTCCGTGCCGTCATAGAACGGCGAGGCGATCGCCGCCCAGCCCTCGGGGTCTATCGTCTTGTCGCAGTGCACGATGCACTTCGGTGGCTTGCTGGAATCCGTAGCGGTTTCACTGCTACTCACCCATCCGTGCAGCACTCCGAGCGTGAAGTCACAGACATTGGTCGGCGCCTTGCCGTAGAATACGACGTTGGTCATCTTGGAGTTGAAGCAGCTTGCTCCCCCGTGGTCCGGGGTCGGCATGGTGAAGTTCGGCTCCAGCGAACCGAACAGCAGGTTCATGGTCGACGGACCGTAGAAGGACATGCGATCCAGGTACACGGGATCCTTCGACTCGAAACGCACATCCCCGACGCCGGAGCAACTGTTAAACGCATACCCCGCGACATGGACTCCGTTGGTGAAGACGATAGCACCCTTGGACTGGACGCTCGCAAATGCGCGCTGTCCAAAATTCGTGGCGCTCAGCGGCAGGAAGTCCGCCCACGAATTGGTGATGCCGGCGCTGTTTGCAAAAAAGTCGCCAACCTTCCCCACGTTCGGGACGTCCATGACGAGGCACTTGCAGGACGAAACCCCATGCAGCATACTACTCGGGAGCTCGGTGATATTCTCATTCCTCAGGGTCACCTTCTCGATCGTGGATTCGCAGAGCGAGTTGTTTCCGATGAAGGTCAGCGACGTCGGGAGGGTGAGCTCCGTAACCTGGGTGGCTCCGTAGAATGCGCCGGTGGGACTCTCGGTGATCCGCCAACGGTTCGCGCCGGCATCGACAATCTCCACGTCGCCGAGGTCAAGCGCGCCGGAACCCTCCACTATCGCATGCTTGTCAGTGGCGCCGGAATCGCCCAGGCACAGCGTCCGTTCAGAGGCGCTGACCACCTTGACCCGCAGCTTCCAGTTGCCCTTGCCGTCGGTCAGGTATCCGATTGTCCCGTTGACCACCGTCTCCTCGGAATTCGTCGGCGCGAACGTCCAGACCGGCAGATCGTACTTCCGTACCGTTATCGAAGCCGTGGCCGCCGACGGCGAAATGCGATAGGCATCACCTGTGAGCGTGATCGTCAGCGTCTTGTCCACGGCATTGTGTCCGCGCGGGAACGCCTCGATCGTCGCGGATGACTCGCCGGCCGGAATCGTGACCGCCCCGGCAAGAGCAGCATAGTCCGATCCCGCAACGGCGTCGCCTGACACTGCATAAGTCACCGTCAACGGCAGGGCGGTCGCCGCAGCCGCTTCGGGACGCGAGACGATGAAAGTCCCGGGCACGTCAGGATAGAATATGTCCACCGGATTACCACCCGTCACCGATACCTCTCCATTGAGGAACGTGTTGGTTCCTGACCTGAGCGCAGCCGAACCGGCGGCGTTCGTCGCGAAGGCGGCGTACGAATAGACGGCGTCCGCCGCAAGCCCTGAAAGGGCGAGGCTCAACTCCGCCGTCGGACCAGTCAGCATCGAACCGTCGTTCATGGCGTTGGTCGTCGAGCCAACGATCGCATACGGCACGCCCTCGCCGTCGTCGAGCTTCATCGAGAACACCCACTCGTTTCCGTTCCAGACAACTGTCGGCACAGTCTCAATGTAGGGAGCCGTCGTATCCAGGGCAACGGCGCCGGAGGAAGTCAGGAAGTCTGTCCTGGTCTCGGTGTCATACTCGGCCTTGATCCAATCCGCGCCAAGCGCCAGGCCGGCGATACGGAGCTCGTCCATCTCGCCCTTCCAGTTGACGTCGTTGCAGTCCGAATCAGTGCCGAAGGCCACTGCAAATTGACCCTCCTTGACCTCAAACCTGCCATCATTCTCGACCCTGCTCTGTTCAACGCCGTTGGTGTAGACGTACATGGATTTTGGCCCGCTGAAGACTATGTCCAACTTTATCCATGCATGATCTGCCCTGGCCCCGGGAAAGATGCAAGTGGAGTTGTAGCTGTTGGAAGCGCGGACCGAGGCCTTCCAATTAGCGCTATCCATTTCCACCGCCCAGCCCCCGTCGCCTCCGGAGCTTGCGGCGTTGCGTTTGTAGTAGATGTGGTCCCAATTAGGATCTTTGTCGGCGTCATGACGAATCCAACCGGTGATGGACACCTGGTTGCTGATTTCAAGCGTGTTGAAATCGGTGACGATGATGCCGCCGCCCTTGTGCCCTCTGTCGGCGCCGCTTATCCGGCGGCAGCGGCCGATCATCCCCGATGCCTCGCTGGTCGTCTCCAGGGCGTTGGTGGCGTGCAGCCCGTTCGCCGTGGCATCGCGGGAAAAGCCGCCCGCGCCTTCCTCGTTCAGGTGCCAGACGCCGGCGTAGGCGGACCACACCCCGGTGGCGGACGGAGCGGACTGGGGATTTGCGCTTCCATAGTAGAGGGAGAATTCCGTAGACGCCGTCAGCTCCGCGACGGCGACCCAGACGAGCGAGGTGCCGGCGATGTCCCAGGTGTCGATTTCCAGCGGAATGAGATTGCCCTCCGCATCAGCCGCACGCAGATCGCCGCCATTCTGCTGGTCCGTGAAATCGGAATACTTGAACCCGGGAATGTCCGCCGAAAGCCGCACCAGGACCGGGAAGTCGGCGAGGACGGACGATCCGCCGTAACCGCTCGTAGTAAAGGTCACCTTGTGCGAATACGAGTTTTCATTGACCTTCGCCGTTTCGGCAAAGGCGTCGATGAAGACGAAGGCGAGCAAAGCCGAAATACAGGCTGCAACAACGCCATGCTCGAAACCGCGGATCCTCACGTTAGTGTTTTTCATGGTATAACATCCTCGCTTCTTTAACTGTCACTCACATTGTACTACATAGAATGCCGAGATTACAAGGGCAAAATCGCCTTTTGCTAAGAAAGCTGCTAATGCAGGATATGCAGGCTTATGACATTATTCCGGGCGGTCGAACAGGTGCTCGAGCTCCTCGAGCGTCTTGCCCTTCGTCTCGGGAATGAACAGCACTGTTATGAAATAGAGCACACCCGAAACGGCGAAGATGAGGAAGAGCGGACCGAACCCCACGGCCTTGCCGATTGCGGGAAACGCCGCCGAAAGTCCCCACGCGACGAGCTGGTTCGAGAAGAGTGCAATCGCCATTCCGTTCGCGCGGATGCGCGTAGGCATCAGCTCCGAGAGGACAAGCCAGACGCAGAGCGCCGGACCCAGCGAGTAGAACGCCTGGAAGGCAAGGAACGCGCCGAGCGTAATGAACCCGGCAAGACGCGACGGCTCGAGGATTCCATGCTCAAACGCGAGGAACATCCCTCCGATGAGGAGGAGCCCAAGTGTCAACCCGGCGGTGCCCGCCTTGAGCAGCCACTTGCGCCCCTTGCGGTCCACCAGCCCGACGGCGAGCAACGTCACGGCGAGGTTGACGCCCTTGAGCGCCATGTCGCCGAGGTTGCCTATGGCACCGGTGAGTCCGGAACGCTGGAACATATCCACCGCGTAGGACAGGACGATATTGCTGCCGATCGTCTTGTTGAGGGTGAGCACCAGCAATGTCAGCACAAACGGCAGCACGTACTTGCGCTGCAGCAACGAACCGCCGGCCGGACGCGGCGCGGAGGCGACGTCTCCCTTCGCATTTTGCGCGTGTCCGGACCCTTTCCGCAACGCCAGCCAGACCGGGGACTCCTTCAGGAACAGCGAACAGATGAAAAGCGTGGTCGCCGGGACGAGGGTCCAAAGGAAATCGACCCGCCAGGCAATCGCCTTGTTCCACCCCTCCCCGGCGGCATCTGCGGCACCGAACACGAAGGAGATCAGCACACCCGCCCCCGCCCCCCGCACCATGCTGATGGAGAGGAACAGCTGGAACAATCCCGATCCTCGACCCCGCAGATCCGCCGGCAGGCATTCCGCCAGATACATCGGCATCGCGACCGCGAGGAATCCGAGGCCCAGTCCCTCCACCAGCCGGCCGGTCATCATGACCGCAAAGCTGTCTCGGGACAGGCACAATACCGGAATCGAGAGAATGAAGAGCGCCGCCGAGACCACGATCATCTTCTTCCGGCCGAATCGGTTGCAGAGGACTCCCGCCAGCAGCGAGGCGATTATTCCGCCCGCCAGCACTCCTGACACGATAAATCCCAGCTGGCTGGAGGAGTAGACATCAAGATTCTTGAGATAAGGCTGCGCCACTGCTATGGCGCCGACATCGATGCCGTAGAGGAATCCTCCGAGCCCGCCGACGAACAGCAGGAACCGCGCATACGCCTTGTCGCTCCAGTTCATCGCCGCCCGCCCCTCACCGGACCTTGTCGCAGTCACCCTTGAAGGCGCGGATGCCCGCCGCCATCGCACCCCAGTCGGACGTGCCGGCAAACCAGTCCACCCCGCGAGCCTTCCAGCGCGGGAAGTCGCCGGCAGCCGTGCCGAGCCACTTGCCGGACTTCTTGATCCTGGCGGCCACCTCGTCGATGACCTTGTTGAGCTCCGGATCGTCCATGCGGTTGAGGATGCCCATTGAACCCGAGAGGTCGCAGGGTCCGATGCAGAACGAATCCACGCCCTCCACCTTCAGAATCTCGTCGAGGTTCCTCACCGCGTCGATGTGTTCGATCTGGCAGATCACGAGCGGCCACTTCGCGGACAGCTTCTCGTATTCGAAGAAATCCTCCGCCCCGTAGCGCACGGCGCGCCGGACTCCGCAGCCGCGGATGCCGGTCGTCGGATAGCGGCAGGCCCGGACCGCGGCCTCCGCCTGCTCGCGGGTGTTGACCATCGGAATGACGATGCCGTCCGGAGCGAGGTCCAGATACGGCTTGATCAGCATCGGCTCGTTCGCCCGCACGCGCACCAATCCCGCGCATCCCGTCCCACGCAACGCAATCAAGTGGCGCTGCACGTCCTGGATGGTGTGCGGGGCATGCTCCGCGTCGATCCAGCAGAAGTCCATACCGCAGTCGCCCGCGAGCTCGCTGACGACGAGGTCGGACATGGTGACCACGCAGCCGACCGACATCCTGCCGGACTTCAGATTGTCTAAGAGCCTGTTCTTGATTTCCATCTCCGATTCTCCTTTCCATGCGGTCAAGCCGGAGCCTTGACCCTGCCATGTCCGCATTCAGCCGATCGTCACCAATTTCCCTCCGCTCCGTGCGGATTTGTGCACTGCGGCGCAGAGCGCCAGGTTGTGTATGGCATCCGTCGCATCGAGCGACTTCCCGTCGAGGACGCTACGCGCGTGACGCTCGATCACCGCCTGATAGAGATTGCGCTTCTTCGCCGGTGGAATCCGCTTCACATGTCTGCCGTCGTCGATCTCGATGCGCTGCTCGATCGGATCGCCGGGTCCGCCGGAGAGCTGGAACATGGTTCCGTATCCGCGCATCGCCGCCTTGTCGCCGTATATCTCGTAGCCGAGGTTGGTGAGCGTCGCCGCCGGTCCGCCGCGAAGTTCGCTGAACGCCGCGTTCACCGATCCCTGCGTCCCGTCTTCGAGGAAGAACTTGATGTAGGCGCCGTCCTCGGACTTGATCTTCATGACCTTCGGATAGTATACGGCGGCGACACGCTTTATCTTCCGGCCGAACATGAACTCGGCCACGTAGAAGCAGTGGCTCGCCACATCACCGACCGGACCGCCCATCTCCTCCACCTTCGAGCATCGCCAGCTTGACGCCTCGCGCGGATCGTAGCCGAAGGCGAACTCCATGTGGAAGCAGCTGTCGTTCACCTTGCCGACCCTCCCCTTCTCCATCGCCGCCTTGGCCGCGATGGTCCACGCGTTGTTGACCATCATATGGTCCACCGTGAGCGAAAGATTCTTCGCCCTGGCAATCCTGTTCAACGCCTTCGCGTCTGCAACGGAAGTGGCGATCGGCTTCTCCACAATCACATGCTTTCCCGCCTTCAGCGCCGCCGTCGCAATCTTCGCGTGCGAAGCGTTGTTGGTGGCGACGAACACGGCGTCAACCGCGGAGTCCGCGAGGATTTCATCGAGGTTCGGATACCACCCGAGCCCGAGCGCCTCCACGGCAGCCCGCCTTGCCGGATTCACATCGGTCGCACCCACCAGCTTCGCGTTGCGGAGCGGACGGAAGCGCTTTGAATCGCAGGCGAATCCCTCCTTGGCGATCCGGTTCTCAGCGATGCCGCCGAAACCCACCAGTGCATATTTCACTTTGTACATTTCCACCGACTCCATTCACTCGATTACGGCAGCAACCCGCAGGTTGTGCCCCTCTCCTTGTCCGCGCCCGGCGCCGCATAGACGAGCGCCGCCACGCCACCGGCCGGAATCGTCAGGCGCCATTCATGCGCCCCCGACTCCTCGATCTCCGCCTCGCGTCCGGAGTCGCTGCCGTAGCTCCTTAATGTCGGCCGCGCCGTCCGCCCGCCGGCGGCGACGCATCCGGGCGGCGACAGCCTGACGACGCGGTCCTCGTCGGATGGATTCACCAGGATGACCGCGGTTCCGCCTTCGTCGAACCGCGTCCACACCGTGCCCATCACCACCGGCAGCGTCATGACGGTGGGTTTGGGATGGTCCCACTCCTGCCGGGCGAGCGTCTCGGTGTGGGTCGGCAGCTGACCGAGGTCTGCGTTGCCGACGAGCCTTCCGTACGAAAGATAGTCGCGCAGCTTCGCGTGCGCCTCCACCAGACGGCGGATGAACCTGCGCTTCTCGACCGCCTCGGGTTTGACGATCCACTGCCCGTTGCACCACGGACGCTCCCATCCGAGCTGCACGCCCCAGAGGAAGTCCCGCGCCTGCTGGTAGCGGACGCCGGCGACGGTGTCCTCCTCGCGCTGTGGCGCGGTGAAGAAGACAGTGTAGCCGGAGAAGATCGCGTGCATCAGCGGAATGTCGTCGGGCGAGCGCATGTTCCAGGTGAGCGCGCCGTCCAGGACGTCCACGTACGGCTCGGTGAAGTTCTCGGTCGTCAGCGAGACGCCCTTCGCGGAACATTCGTCGTGGATGGACGCGAGCATCTTGCGGTAGCCCTGCGCCCAGTAGCCGCCGCCGTTCAGTTCCCTGTGCTCGTGCGTCTTGTCGTAGCAGCCGATCGCCCACATCGAGCCGATCTGGTCGAGGTAGAGCGAGTTGAAGCCGTGGAGCGAATAGGTCTGGCGGCAGAGATCCGCGTGATTGGTCTGCCAGAACGCAGTGCCCGGACACATGCAGACGAGCCGGCGTCCGGCCTCGGAATAGACCTCGGGGGAGAACGTCCCGTCCATCCGCTTGGTGGCCGCGGCCGCCGCTGCGCCGGGGAACGACTTGAAATCGCGCTCCCAGAGACGGGAGTTCAGGTACGGCATCACCACCGCGCCGTCCGCACGCATCGCGGCGACCGCCTCCTTCACGCCCTTGCGCGCCGGCAGCCAGTCCGAGGGTCCGCCGGACGGCTGGTGGCAGTTGGCGACGCGCGTGTCGCCGAGGACCTGCGGCGCCGGACCGAAGTCATGGTGCCAGTCGTACCAGTGCACGCCGAGGTTCACGCCGGGGAACTGCTCGCGCACCTTGCGGTAGATTGACAGCACCGTCGCCGCGTCACCGTCCGCCTCAACCCAGTAGTCGACGTCCGCCAGCGACTTCGGGAAGTCCGTCCGCTTGACGATCGGGCCCTTCTTCATGAACACCTGCGTCATCGCGCGATTGCGATAGTATTCCGCGAGCCGCCACCAGTTGGCCGACGGGAAGATGCGTACCTCGGTCTCGAACTTCGGCGCTCCCGCGGAGCCGGGGTCTATGCCCTCCGTGCCCGGATTGCGGTAGCGCACCGAGTTGTCGAGCTCGAGCTGGATCATCTTGCGGGACATCGAATCGTCGAGCGGCCCCACGTAGAGCCACGGCGCCTCGTTGTCCATGTAGGCCGGATAGTACACGGGGGAGAATCCGCTCATCTGCACGGTGTATGTCCAGGACGGATAGTCGCAGAACTCGCCGACCTGGTACAGCGGGGCCGTGCGCCGTCCGTGCACGATGCGTCCGCCGGAGTTTCCGTAGGGGAGCAGCGCGGACCCCCTGTCCACGTCGACCACCGGCGCGAAGTACGGGAAGTCGACCATATCCACGCCCACCAGTTTCGAGCGGTTCTTGACGTCGATCGACCACAGCGAGCGCTCGCCGTCAAGCCGCACCGTCACCGCCACGTCCACCGCACCGGGTTCGCCGGGCAGGTCGAGTCCGTTCCAGTGCAGAACCACCTTGTCGTCGGAGACGTCCGCCTTCACGGACTTCGCGGCGGAGACGTTGGTGAGTTCGTTGGAGAGGACGCCGTGTCCGTCGCGGGCGGGGGAATAGAGAACGATGTTCCACAGCCCCGGACGGCCCTCTTTTGGATGGATGAACCTGGCCGAGGGATTGCCGGCTCCGGCGATCGACCTGCAGGCAAAGCCCTCGGCTGCATCTCCGAACGCAATCGACAGCTTGTCGTTCCTGAGTTCGACGTCCGCCGCGGCGGAAACGCAAAGCGCCGCGGTCAGCGCGCAGATGGCGGATTCTACGATCTTCATGTCCAGCCCTTCCTATTTTCCGTAATCCTTGAACCACGAGATGCGGCTGCATGGCATCCTGCCGATACGCACGACCTTCGCGAACAGCGTAATGGAATGCTCGCCGCCGTCAAGCCTCGGGAACGGAAGCTCCATTACGCCCTCCTTGACCACCTTGCCGTCAGGCTCGCTCATCCGGTACTTCCCGTCCGCGTCGATGTCGAGCTGGCGTCCCGCGGCGACGTCGGGGAACGACGCGGTCACGTCGCCGACCTTGATCTTGAGTCCGCACAGCGGACCCACCAGCTGGAAGTTCAGCGCGGCGCCGTCAGGATTGTGCTCCTTGCGGACGATCGTCTTCAGCTCGCGCCCCTCCTGACACGGCGCAGTAAGGGTGACGGTGTCGTCGTAGTCGTAGCGGAGCTCGTTCCAGTCGACATTGTCGCCGCACCTGCCGATCATCCCGCCGTAGTTGAACACTGTGACGTCCATGCGGTTGTCGAGGTCGGTGCGGTCGGACTTGAGATCCACCGACACCGTATTGACGCCGTCCGCAAGCATCGGGAGGTCCGCCGGCAGCGGACGCTCCTCGACCATGTCGCCCTTCACGCCGAACTTGCGGATCACGCCGTCGCCGATCTCCACGAACTCGCGCGACGCGAGCGGGAACGGAATCTGCATGCCCTTGCCGTTCACCGTAATCGTTCCGCCCGTGTACTCCTTGACAGTCCTTGGGATCGCATAGACGTCCGACACCTCGATGTTCACGTCCCTGCCGACCGGCAGCTCGTTCAGGCAGATGGTGAACCTGCCGATGTGCGCCGGCTGGATGTCGGTGCGGTAGACGCGTCCTGACCACTGGTGGTACGGCCACACGTAGCGCGAACGCTCCTCGGCGTCGCGCTCGCGGAAGAAGAACGTCAGGAGCCGCCAGCCGGTCCAGTCCACCTTCACGATGTGGTCGCTCGCCGCCGACGCATACTCGCGCTGTCCCTCGACCTGCAGGTCGAGGATCGCGCCCGACCCGTCGCCCTTCACCCAGCAGGCGAAGCCCGGATGCATCACATTGCGTCCGCCCCGGAATTGCCGCTCAATGCCGGCATACGCGCCGCGCGTCTCCCTGCCGCCGTTCCTGGCGCTCAGTTCGACGGATTCGAACCCGAGGTCGGAATGAGTCTTCACGCCGGTCTTGAGCGTAACATCTTTACCGAGCAGCGGCTTCTCCGTCTCGGCGGACTCCCTGGCGAGAAACAGGGGCCTGCGGTCTTTATCGGTGTAGCCGGTGCCGACATCGAGCAACACGAGACGCATGTCGAGCGGACCCGCTCCGTGTCCGGGCAGCGTCGCGACCGCCGACTTGTCGCCGGTCGCGAGCGCACGGACCGTCTCGACCTTCACCGGACGCAGACGCCACTCGCCATCCGGCGTGGCGACGAGGTGGTATTCGTCTCCGGCCACGGCGCACCTGGCCGTCGTCTCGTCGTCGAAGTAGCGCGCGAGCCGCAGACGCTCCCAGCGTCCGAGCAGCGTCAGCTGACGCTCGACCATCGGAGGCAGCGGACCGCGCGTGACGTTCGCCTCCTGCACGGAGTTCGCGCCGTCGATGCCGAGGTTCTTGCAGGCGAAGTACTCTATCTCGTCAGGGAAATGTCCGCGGCAGAGGTCGCTGTTGTCCTTCGGCGCCCACCAGCCCATCTGCGGAACGAGCAGCTCCGCCTCGCGGGCGTAGCGGTTCTCCTCCAGGTGCAGGTCGTGGAAGCGCTTCGGCGCCCAGCGGGAGTTGTCCCATGCTCCTATGCGCGAGGTGAACCACCACATGCCGGACATGCGGACCGAGGATTCGATCTGGGTGTCGGGCTTCAGGTGGCGGACGATGTTGTGCGCATATTCGTACGTCTTGCGCGCGCTGCCGAGTCCGTCCGTGCCGTCAAGGTAGATCGAGCTCGCGCCGAATTCGCGTTCGAGCTTCCCGATGTTGGCGGCAACGGCATCCGCGAGCGGCGTGTTCGGCTCGGGGAAGAACTCGAAGAAGCTCTGGCGGAGATACGCCACCTCCTCGCCCGCCTTGTGGTCCGAGACCGGGGTTCCGAGCGCACCGCGCGTGAGCCTCGCGAACGCGTTGGTTCCGCCGCGCTGCACTTCGGAGTACTGAACGAGCTCATTACCGATGCGCAGGACGTTTCCGCGGGAGTGATAGGTGAGGACGGTGTCGTGGTAGTCGGCCGGCGGTTCCTGGACGAAGAGCGCGTCCTTCGTCGAAGCGGGCAGGTCCTTCGCGAGCGTGTAGCGGATGTTGCTCTGCAGGTCCGCAAGGCGTCCCGAGCGGATGAACGGATCGTCCACGTTGATTCCGCCGGAGAGCGTGTGGAAGCTCGGCGTCAGTCCCGCCGCACTGATCTTGTCGAAGCAGGCCTTGAGGTCGTCCATGCCGCCGGGGAAGAGACGCTTGGTCGGCGTATAGGTTCCGACGGACTCCCACCATCCCTCGATGTGGATGGCCTTGTAGCCCATGCGCTGCGCGAGCGCGATCCAGCGGTCAATCGTCTCGCGGGTGGGGTAGGCGTGCAGATACGAGGTGCGGTTCTCCGGCGCCTCGAGCGACCACGCGCCGCCGCAGCTGGTGCGCGGCATACCCGTGTCGACGGTGAGTCGCTTAAGGGTCTCGATCATCGCGGACTTCTCGCGTACGACGAGAGCGACGCGCACCTCGGGGAAGTTCGCCGGGTTGACCTTGCCGTCCACGCCTTCGTCCAGCACGAAGCCGGTAATCCAGTTTCCGCGGCAGCGCGTGTCCACGGCGGGGCTGACCGGACGCAGCATCACCGCGTCCGCGTCGTCCGACACCATCGAGGACATGTAGCGCCCGATGTACTTGTCGCAGCCGATGCTGTCCACGTTGCCCACGACGATGCCGGCTCCCTTGAACGCCGCCGGCGCCGGATCGGCCTTCACGGTGACGAGGAAGAATCCGCCGCGAGGCTCGATATCCACGACGATAGATCCTGCCGGCTTGAAGCGGAAGTCGAGGCGCGCAGACTTGCCGGATTCCGAAAACGCAACCGAATCGGCCTTGGCTACAGGCGAACGCTGGGCGTCGGCCTGGCAAACGAATGCGAAAGGCAGTTCGCCGGGTTTGCGCAGCAGTTCGCGTCCGCTCTTGAGGTTCCTGATCGACGTGACGCGTCCCATGTCATCGAACGATACCGCGGCATAGTCGTTCTTCACCGTGACTCCGGCCGCGGCCGTCATCGCGGCCGCCAGCACCGCCAACAGCGACGCCAACAGCGACGCCTTCCTTGCGATTCCCATTGATGCGTTCATGTCGACTCTCCTTTACGGGGTTCCGTCTATTGCAGCACTCACTCGTAGTCCTTGTACCACGAGATGCGGCCGGTGGTGGACTTCGGCGCGGTCACGGCGGTGTTGTACACCTTGAATTCGTTCTCTCCTCCCTGGAGGCGCGGGAACGGCCTCGCCAGCGCCTCTGTCCTAACCACGGCCCCGTTGCCCTTGCGGAGGATGTACTTTCCGTCCGCGACCACGAGCCGCTCCTCGACGCCGACGTCCGGGAACGCGTTCGCGACGCCCCCGACTTCGAGCTTTATGCCCTTCATCGGGCCTATCACCTCGAAGTTGAGCGCCGCGCCCCTCTCGCTGTGCTCCTTGCGGACGATCGTCTTCATCGTCCGACCCTCCGGGCAGGGGTCGGCGAATCCTGCCGGATCGTCGAAGTCGAAGCGGAGCCGGCTCCAGTTGACATCCTTGCCGCGCGCGCCGACCGCCTCGCCGTAGTTGTAGGCGTAGATGTCGGTGCGGGGTTCGATTACGCCCTTCGCGGACCTGAACTCCAGCGCCACCTCATTTCCGCTGGCCGAGAACTTCGGGGCGTCCTTGGCGAGCGGCATCTCCGCGACGAGGTCTCCGGCGGTACCGTACTTGCGGACGAACCCGCCGCCGACCTCGACCATCTCGCGGTTGGCGAGCGTGAACGGAAGCTCGATCCTGCCGCCGTTTACGATCAGCTCAGCGCTGTCCCACTGCACCTGCTTCTCGGGCAGCGCGTAGACGTCCGACACCTCGATCTCGACCGGCTTGCCGACGGGGAGCTCGTTGAGACATATCGTGAATTCGCCTACGTGCTTGGTGTCCATGCCGCGGCGGAACGTCGCGCCGGACCAGTGGTGGAACGGCCACTCGTAGCGCTGGCGCTCCTCGACGTCGCGCTCGCGCAGGAAGAACGTGAGGTACTTCCATCCCGTCCAGTCCACCTTGACGATATGGTCGCTCGGGGCACCGGCGTATTCGCGCTGCGCAACGAGCTGCAGGTCGAGGACCGTGTCCGACCCGTCGCCCTTCACCCAGCATCCGAACGCCGTGTACTCGATGTCGCGTCCGCCCTTGAACCGGCGGGTTATGCCGGCGTAGGCGCCGCGCGTCGCCTCGCCCTTGTTCACCGCCTTGAACCTGATCGCGCCGTAGTCCTCGTCGTCGTAGTTGACGACGGAGGTGGAGAGCTCCACGCCCTTGCCGAGCTTGGGCTGGTCGAACTCCTCGAGCTCCTCGGCGAGCGAGATCTCCTCGCGGTAGTCGTCGTCGTACGGAGCCGCGTTGTCCTGTACGACGATGCGGAGGTCGACGGGACCGTTCCCGCGTCCGGGCAGCTTCGCGGAGATCCTGTTCGAGCCCTGGTCGGCGAGGGCGCGGACGTGGTCGACCGTCAGCGGACGGATCCTCCACTCTCCGTCCTTGTCGGCGACGAGGTGGTATTCATCGCCCGGAACGGCGCACTTCGCGACTGTCGCGTCGTCGAAATAGCGGGCGAGGCGGAGACGCTCCCAGCGTCCGAGAACGGTGAGCTGGCGCTCGACAAGCGGTGTGAGCGGACGGTCGGTCACGCTCGCGAACTGCACGGAGAACGGGCCGTCGATGCCGAGGTTCTTGCAGGCGACGTATTCGATTTCATCCGGGAAATGTCCGCGGCAGGCGGCCGAATTGTCGCGCGGCGCCCACCATCCCATCTGGGGCTGGAGGAGCTCCGCCTTCCTCGCGTCCCTGTTCGCCTCGATGTGCAGGTCGTGGAACCGCTTCGGACCCCAGGCGCAGTTGTCCCAGGTGCCCATCCGGGTCATCCACCACCAGGTGCCGGACATGCCCACTGACATCTCAATCTGCGTGTTCGGCAGCAGCCTGGAGACGACGTCGCGCGAGAGCTCGCATATGTCGTTGATGTCGCCGAGTCCGTCGGATCCGTCGAGATAGATCGACCCCGCCCCGATTTCGCGCTCGATCGCCGCGATGCGCTCCGCGTTGCGTTTCGCGAGCGCGGACCCCTTGCGCGGGAAGAACTCCATGAAGTTCTGGCGGAGGTAGGCGACCTTCTCGCCGGCCGGATGCGCGGAGACCCGTGTCCCGAGCGCGCCGCGGGTGATCTGGGCGAAGCCCTTCCTGCCTCCGCGCAGCACCTGCCTGTACTGGATGAGCTCGTCGCCGATGCGCAGGACGTTGCCGCGCGAGTGGTAGGTGAGGACGGTGTCGTGGTAGTTGACCGGCTCCTCGTTGATCAGCACCTCGGACCCGCCGTCCGCGGGGAGCGCGGACTTCAGCGTGTACTCGACGTTCGACTGGAGGTCGCCGATGTACTTGCCGCAGGAGATGAGCTTGTCGTGGACGTCCACGCCCACGGAAAGCGTGTGGAAGCTGCCGATGAGCCCGGCCTCCTTGATCTTGCGGAAGCACTCCTTCATGTCCTTCATGCCGCCGGGGAAGAGCCGCTTCGCGGGCTCGTAGCTGCCGCAGTGCTCCCACCATCCCTCGAGGTGGATGGTCCCGAAGCCGATCCTGCGCGCCATGTCGATCCAGCTGTCCATCGACATGGCCGTCGGATACGCGTGCAGGTAGGAAAGGCGCGAGTCCTCCGAATCGAGCGCCCAGGCGCCGCCGCAGTTGGTGTGCGGAATGCCCATGTCGACGGTGAGCTTCTTGAGCACCGGTATCATCTTCGACTTCTCGTTGACGACGAGCGCCACACGTCCGTCGAACTTCCTGTCGGCGGGACGGCCGAGGAGGAACGCGACCTTCGTCCATGCGCCGAGCCAGTGGTCTCCCGTGCGGACGTCCACGTCGACGCCGATCGGACGCATCATGATCGCGTCGTCGTCGTCCGACAGCATCGAGGCGTGGCAGCGTCCGACATACTTCCTGCAGACAACCCCGTCAAGTCCGCAGAGGGTGAAGGAGTCGTCGCGCCACGCCTCGGGGAGCGCGGTCGGCACGACGTCGAACATGAAGTATCCGTCGCATGGCTGCACGTCGACGGTGATCACGCAGTGCGGATTGAACGCGCGGAACTCGAAGCGGATCTTCGCGCCCTTGGCGCTCGGCTCGAACGACACGACGTTCGCCATCGTGCTGACGTTGCGCGGGTTGCCGAGTCCGCACCGGCACACGAGCGGCACGTAGCACCGCTTCTCGAGGAGCTCCCTTCCGCTCCGGAGGTTCTTGATCGACGAGACGCGTCCGCGATCGTCGAAAGAAATCGATGTGGTGCCGTTCTCCACCGTTACGTCAGCCGCCGCCGTCATCATGGTCGCCGCGACGATTCCCGCCGCCAATACCGCCATCGTCTTCATCATTCATTCCCCTTTCGGTTGAAAACCAGAACCGGTCCCGTCGGATAGCGTCCGAACTTCTCGCCGTAGACCGAAAGCCCCGTCCCCTCTGGTGCGGCGAGCCGGACGGTGATTGCATCCTTCGCCGCCGCGATTACATCGCCCGGAATCTTCATCCGCACTATATACCCGTAGGTTCCGGCGTCATGCAGCCGGCGGCTGTTGAAATCATCCGGCGCGCCGCGATCCTGGTGTCCCCACGAGAGGATGCCACGATGGTCGGCGGGATCGTCCACGAGCGTCGCCTCGCCGATCGTCCGTCCATTGACCGATACCTCCACGCGGCCGGGATGCCGCCGGTCGTCGGTCATCTGGTAGGCGTTCGGATTCGCCGTGGGATCGCAGGTGGCGAGACCCAGCATCGCCGCCATGTCGTCATCGCCCTTCCCGCCGAGATCCTTGCCGAGCTGCGGACGCGTGGAGAGCTCCGCCACGAACTCGGCGGACTTTGCATCCTTGGGCAGTGCAAATTCATAGTCGAAATATCCCTTGCCGATTCCGCACACCTTCAATCCGCCGAGGACGTTGGTCGCGCCGAGCGACCACTCGGACGTGACGAGCCTCCCGCCGACGCGGCTGGCGTCCGGCTTCGCCCTGGTCGCGAAAGTCGTGAAATTGCGGGCGACCACGTCGACGGCGCACATCAGAGCCTCCCCGTCTTCAAAGGGCTCGCAATACTCGTACGAACCGGCGAGCTCGAAGTTCACCGTGCCGACGCAGACTTCGTCCGGAAGCGTCACGGACACCTCGCCGACCTTCCCCTGATGCCACTCCTTGGCCGTGAACGGACCGAACACCTTGCCGAGATCCTTCTCCACCAGCCTGCCGTCGGCGTTCCACGCCCGGATTTTAGCGGCAATTTCCAATTCCTCATACATGTCGATTTTATCCGTCATGGCGGAGAGCGTGATTGGAACCTTGAGCGTCGCGCCGGCGTCCGCCTCGTGGAACAGTTCCTTGTCGAGCGCGAGATACACGTCGCCGTGGAGATCCTTGAGGGACATGTCCGGGAAGAGCTCCTCGATGCCCGTCTCCTTCCACGAGCGGTCCGCCTTGACGTATCCGTTCCATTCGTTGGTGACGTCGTGGTGCTCGGTGTAGAGCCAGCCCGCGCAGCGCGGATGGCGGCGGAACGCGTCCATCATCTGGTGGTAGTCCCAGCTCCAGTCGCAGTCTCCCGTGTTCCCGGCGTAGCCCCACACGTTGCCGCACTCGCTGTTGAACATCGGCCCGCCGTTCCCGACGCGTCCGTCGACGTATCCGAAGGTCGCGTCCTTCGCGGCGCGATCGCAGATCCGGTCCAGCTTCTCCTCCCACTGCCAGCCGGGCGCGTAGTGGTGCCAGCTGTTGAAGTCGGAGACAACGTGGTCGTAGCTGCAAGGACTCATGTCCTCGACGAGACGGGTGGGATCGAGCGCCTTGGCCATCCGCCACACACGGGCGACGCGCGCCTGGGTCTCCGGCAGGTAGGTCTCGCCGCGGCGCGCGACACGCTTGTCCACCTCGGTCAGCAGTCCCCACGTCTCGTTGAAGAGGACCCACGAGAAGATGGACGGATGGTTCATGTCGCGCTCCACCATGTCGCGGAAGGTGAACTCGTGTTCCTTGAATCCGCCGTCGCACGGATCGCCCCACCAGTTCGGCACATCCGCCATGATGAGGAGTCCGAGCCTGTCCGCCCAGTAGAGCTTGCGCGGAACCTCCACCTTGATGTGGACACGGTCTCCGTTAAGTCCGAGCTGCTTGGCGATTTCTATCTCGCGCCTCATGTACTCGTCGCTCGGGAAGGTGTAGAAACCCTCCGGCGTATAGGACTGGTCGAGTGCCATCCGCAGATATATCGGCTTGTCGTTGAGAAAGACGTAGGGATAGTCGGTCCCCGGCAGCCTGCCGACGGAAATCTTGCGCATTCCGAAATAGGACGAGACGCAGTCCTCTCCGTCCCCGCCCTGCAGCTTGGCCTTCACTTCGTAGAGATAGGGGTGGTCCAGGTCCCAGATCTTCTCCAGGTCGATCTCGAGCGGAATCTCCACAGTCTTAATCATTTCGCCGGGGGCGAAGGCGAACTTCGCCGGCTCCTTGCGGTCCTCGGGCTTGAATTCGACAGCGCCCGCAAGCGACTCTTTCGCGGGGGAATCAAGTTCGACTTCTGCCAGCACGCGATGCTTGTCGAGGTCGGGACGGAAATGGACGTGCCGCAGATAGGTGCGCGGACGCGCCTCGAGGTACACCGTCTGCCAGATTCCGTGGACATTGCCGTAGCCCTGCTTGCCGAAGAGCCGGTCCGCACGCTGCTGGTCCTCGATGTAGAACTTAAGCGTCTGCCTTTCGCCGAACTTCACGAACGGCGTGAGCTCGAACTCGAATGGAGTGTATCCTCCCTCGTGCGTTCCGAGCCGCTGTCCGTCGAGCCATGCGACCGTCGAGTGGTCCGCCGCGCCGACGACCACGAACACGCGCCTGCCCTTCCAATCCGCGGGCACGGTGATCTCGCGACGGTACCAGCAGTCGTTCAAGGGCTCCTTGCCGGTAAGCGCACGGCGGGTGTTCGCCTGACGCGAGGATGCGGGCGGAGCCTCCACCCCCGAAAGCGGCGAACCCCAGCCGAACGGAACCACGATATGCCTGTCGAAATTTCTGCCCTCGTGGTCGAAGGTGAAATCCCACTCGCCGTTGAGGTTGATCCATGCGGAGCGTTCCCGGTCGGGTCTGGGATGCTCGGGAAGCGGAATGGCGGCGGCGACCGTCGCCGTCCGCATCACGAACGACGCGGCCAGCATTGCGGCCAGCGAAATACTGCCAAGTTGCATGCTCCTCATATCCTTTTGCTCTTAGATGGTTGCACTGCGCCCGAACGCCACTATTATAACCCATCGCCCCAAAGCGGCGCAATGGCAAAACCGAAATTTGCTAAAATACCTGCTAATGCAGCTTGGCTTGGAAGCGATCTACTTTTCAGATGTCATTTCAAAGACCAGCTCACCGCCACGCATCACCTCGTCGTGCGTAATGTGTAAAAGCCGATCCCGGTCGAGGGGTTTGCCGTTGAGGCGCACCGACTTCACGAAAACGTTCTCCGGGGAGAGGTCTTTGGCGACGACGGTGAAAGTCCTGCCGCCGGCTAGATGCAAAGTGGCGCGTCGGACCTGCGGTGCGCCGAGCACGTAGATTCCGCCCACCGGGTCAAAGGGATAGAATCCGCACGAGGAGAACAGCAGCCAGGCGCTCATCTGTCCGCAGTCGTCGTTGCCGCAGAGTCCGTCCGGACGCGGGGCGTACTGGGAATCGCAGATCTTGCGGATCAGCGCCTGGCCCTTCTCGGGACGGTCGATGAAGTCGTATAAGTAGGCGACGTGGTGCGAGGGTTCGTTTCCGTGCGCGTATTGTCCGACGTATCCTGTCACGTCGTTCACGTATCCGGAACGGGCCGGATCGTTCTCCAGGCTGAAGAACTCGTCGAGCTTCCTCTCCGTCGCCTCCTTGCCGCCGAAGAGCCTGATCAATCCCCACGGATCGTGCATCACGTGCCACGACCACTGCCAGCTGTTCCCCTCGACGAAATCGAACGGTGCCTCCAGGTCTCGCGAGCGGACGAACATAGGGTCGAACGGCTCGCGCCAACTGCCCTTCGAGTCGCGTCCGCGCATGAAGCCGACGGAGGGGTCGTACAGGTTTTTGTAGAATCCCGCGCGCTTCACGAACTCCGCCGCGTCGTCGTTCCTTCCGAGGATCAGCGCGAACTTCGCGGCCGCGTTGTTGTCTCCGGCGGCCTCGAGCGTCCGCGATACGGACTGCCACCGGGTGCGGTCGAACGGAATGTATCCGTACTTGTCGTAGAGGTCCCACTGCTGGTTCTCGGCGTCGCCGTGCGCATTGTAGAGCGCGTCCTTCACGCCCTCGTAAGCCTCTTCCGCAACGGCCTTGTCCTTGACGAGTCCCTTGATGCAGGCGTCCGCAAGAATCTGCACGGAGTGGTGTCCGATCATCGTGTAAGTCTCCCAGCCGCCGAACACCTGAATCGGCAGTTCGCCGTAGTCGCGGCGGTGTGCGAGGATGGTTTCGACGAAGGACGGGACCATCTCCGGAATCAGGATCGTGTAGAGCGGATTCGCCGCGCGGAAGGTGTCCCAGAACGAGAGGTTGGTGTAGTGATGTCCGTCACGCGACTTGTGCACCTTGAGATCGGCGCCGCGGTATTCGCCGTTCACGTCCGCCCATTCGTTCGGCTGGATGAACAGGTGGTAGAGGGCGGTGTAGAGGTTGGTGGCCTGGGTCGGCGTGCAGTCGAACTCCATGCGTCCGAGCAGTTCGTTCCACCTGGCGCGGGCGGCCTTGCGCACCCGCTCGAAACCGAAGTCCGGCAGCTCGAGGACGACGTTCTCGCGCGCATTGTCGACGGACACCGAAGAAAGGCCCACCTTCACCTTGAGGTTCTCGAGGTCGCCGAAGTCGAGCACGTAGCGCGGCGCCCGCTCGCCATCGGCGGCGGCGAGCCGGGTGGCATTGGTCCACGGACGGTCGAACTGCACGGAATACGAAACGGCGTGCACGATCCAGTTGGAGACGAGCGAAGAGCCGCAGATCTCCAGCCGGTCCGCGGCCAGTTCGGTCGCGTTGGTCAGCACGCGGTGCTGGACGTCGGTGCACCATCCGCTCGTGTCGCCGAACTGCAGGTCGACAAGCAACTGCGCGCCCGGCCTGGAGAAATTGATGTCGTATAGGGCGACGTGCGGCGTCGCCGTCATCCGCACCCGCGTGTTGAACTCGGGAAGCGAGACTTCGTAGTATCCGGCCTCGGCCCGCTCGTCCGCCTTCTCCGCGCCGAAGGATTCGGGCGCGATCCATTTCGACATGTCGATTTCATGTCCTCCGGCAAAGGGCTGGATCAGCACGTCCCCGAGGTCGGTGCAGCCGGTTCCGCTGAGGTGAGTCTGGGAGAAGCCGAGGATCCGGCGGTCGGAGAACTGGTATCCGCTGCAGTATTTCCAGGAATGGCTGCCCGTGACCGGCGACGGCTGCACGGCGCCGAAGGGGCAGGTGGCGCCGGGGAAGGTGTGTCCGTTCCCCTCGGTACCGATGAACGGATCCACATACGCCGCAGGATCAGGCTTGCATGACGCCGGACCCGTCGCTCCGCCGCAACCGAGAAGGAATGCAGATGCGCCGGCAACCAGAGCCGAAGCAACGGCAAAATCATTCATTCGTCCCATGGTATCTCCTTGCCAAATTCATGCGCCGCGAAAATCTCTGCGGACATTATCGGCCCTAGATTGTATCAAATCGGTCGGACTTGCACAACGACCGGGCAGCATATACAGTAAAACATATCCAGAAGGGTCCGACCCTGAAAACAAAAAAAGCTGGCGACGTCCTACTCTCGCACGTCCGGGAGACGCACTACC
>JAEEGL010698623.1_pt1 | contig 26739 bp, 27 predicted proteins | sample 9134231 | NCBI WGS metagenome assembly JAEEGL01 (sample SAMN16246548, study PRJNA631951) | gut metagenome | biome: gut microbiome; feature: rumen; material: fiber-attached | host: Bos | place: Iran: Karaj | collected 2018-10 | reverse complement strand
TGCAGGCGATATATCCACCCTTTCCTTCCATGCAACAAAGGTTTTCAACACGATAGAAGGTGGTGCAATGGTTATGCATGATGCAAAGATGAAGCAACGCATTGATTATCTGAAGAACTTCGGTTTTGCAGGAGAGACAGAAGTCGTTGCACCTGGCATCAACTCAAAGATGGATGAAATGCGTGCAGCCTATGGCCTTCTAAATCTAAAACAAGTTGATGCAGCAATAGAAGCGCGCCATCAAGTTGCCATCAAGTATCGTGAAGCCCTAAGAAATGTTCACGGCATCCGTTTTTTCGACGATATGCCCGGAGTGCGTCACAACTACAGTTATTTCCCAATCTTCATCAATGCAGAGGAATATGGCAAGACACGTGATGAACTGTATTTTGAGATGAAGGAGAAGAATGTGCTTGGCAGAAGGTATTTCTATCCTCTTATCAGTACGTTCAGTACTTATCGTGGACTGCCAAGTGCAACTCCTGAAAATCTGCCTGTAGCAACAAAGATAGCTAACGAGGTTATCTGCTTACCCATGCATCACGAATTGACAGATGCAGATATAGAGAGAATTCTTAATTGTGTCATTAAATAAATTGAATCTATGATAAAGACTTCAATTGTAGCTGACAGCATTAAGTTGTCTTTGGTACGTAGCCTTTTCAATGAGGCTAAGAAATATGACGATGTGATAGATTTTACACTTGGTGACCCAGATGTACAGACGCATCAGGCCATCAAGGATGCTGCTTGCTTTGCTATACAGGAAGGTAAGACCCGTTATTCTCAGAATGCTGGCCTTTTGGATTTGCGCCAGACCATCAGTAAATATTATCAGCGCAAAGAGGGCTTTAGCTATGACCCAGTTTCAGAGGTCATTGTAACAGTTGGAGCGATGGAAGGACTCTATTTGGTACTTATCTCCATGTTGAATCCGGGCGATGAAGTCATCATTCCTGCTCCTTATTATGTCAACTACACACAGATGGTGCGTATGTGCCATGCTGTTCCTGTAATTGTTGACAATCCTGAGAAAACTGATTTGACATTTGATGTGGCAGACATTGAGAAGGCTATTACGCCAAAAACCCGTGCCATCATGATCAATACACCGTCAAATCCTTCTGGTCGTATCATCCCTCAGGATAAGATTGCAGCCATAGCTGAATTGGCAAAGAAGCATGACTTGGTGGTTATCTCTGACGAGGTTTACAAATGCCTGATTTACGATAATGTTCCTTTCAAGAGCATTGTGGCTATCGATGGAATGCGTGAGCGTACTATCCTGATTAATTCACTCTCTAAGGAGTTCTGCATGACGGGCTATCGTATAGGTTATGTGTTGGCTCCTGAGGAGATAATTGCGGCCATGACCAAACTTCAGGAGAATGTTTGTGCATGCGCACCTCTGCCTTCACAGTATGCAGCTATCAAGGCTCTCGGTGGTGAAGAGGACTACTCAAAGAATATGGTAAACATCTTCACAGAGCGCAGAAATGCACTTTTTGAAGGCTTAAGCAAAATTGAGATGTTCAATGTCAAGGCTCCTGAAGCCACATTCTATATGATGGTTGACATCTCAAAGACTGGTATGGATTCAATTGACTTCTGTTATGCATTGCTTCGTGGTGCTCATGTTGCAGCGGTTCCTGGCGTAACTTATGGTCAGTGCTGTAATCACTATATTCGTATCGCCTTTACGCTTGATATTGAGAAGATTAAGGAAGGTGTGCGTAGAATTACCGAATTTGTAAATAGCTTGTAATTATGAAGAGAGTACTAATGCTTGGTGGCAGCATTTATCAGACATATGCCATCAAAGCTGCAAGGGATATGGGTTATTATGTTATCACCTGTGATTATCTTCCTGATAATCCAGGTCATCAGTATGCCCATGAATATCATAATGTCAGCACAACTGACAAGGAGGCTGTATTGGCTCTGGCCAAAGAATTGAAGGTTGATGGTATAGTAGCCTACGCCTCAGATCCTGCTGCTCCAACAGCAGCATACGTCAGTGAGAAACTTGGCTTGCCAACCAGTCCCTTTAAGTCTGTAGAGATTCTGAGCAAGAAGCATCTCTTCAGGCAGTTTCTTACGGAACATGGTTTCAATGTTCCCAAGGCAAAGAACTACAAGACCTTTGAAGAGGCTGAGGCTGACATTGATACCTTTAAACTGCCAGTCATGGTGAAGCCTGTGGATTCTTCTGGTAGCAAGGGCATCAATAAAATGACAGACAAGTCACAGTTAAAGGAATTTGTCGAAGATGCATTGTCTTATTCTCGCGATAAGATTTTCCTGATAGAAGAGTTTATCGTGAAAAACGGTCCTCAGATTTCTGGCGACGCTTTCTCTGTAGATGGCAAACTGGTGTTCCATTGCTTGGGTAATGAGTTTTATAGCACCAAGGTTGATAAGGATTTTGCACCTCTTGGTGAGTGTTGGCCAACGGTGATGCCTAAGGAGGTGATTGACACCTTGGAGGCAGACCTGCAGCGATTGATAACCTCATTGGGCATGAAATCAACAGCCTATAATGTTGAAGCTATTTATGGCACAGACGGTAAGGTTTATATTTTGGAACTTGGTGCCCGCAGTGGAGGAAGCCTGATACCACAGATTACAGCCTTAGCTACTGGCGTTGATATGGTTCCCTATGTTATCAAGGCTGCTTTGGGTGAAGACTGTTCTGACTTGAAGATGGCACCCGTAGAGGGTTTCTGGTCAAACTACATGGCTCATGCTAATAAAACGGGTAAGTATGCCGGTGTTGAATACGATGAAGAGTTTAAGAAGAACAACTTTGTTGATTTTGTGACAGATATCAAGGAAGGCGATCCAGTTCATAAGTATCGTGATGCTCAGGACTGTGTAGGTGAGTTGCTATTGAAATACGATAGTGCAGAGCAAATGAATGATATCATTGAGAATATGGATAAGTATGTCACTATAAAGGTGAAATAGTGATGACATTCCAAATTGAACAACTTGGCCTTGAAGAGCTTAGTGCTTTTCTGTGTTTACAAGCAGAGGATTCCTTTCCTGATTTGAAAGACGAGGAACGGCTCAAAATGCTCGCTGAGAAATGGTCGAAATATGCTGAATGTTCCACTTGTAGGACTGACGAGGGGCTATTGGTTGGAATGATTGCCTTCTATGCCAATGGGCAAGGTACAGATTTTGCATATATTCCCCATGTCTACGTATCGCTAGAATATCGTCAACAGGGACTATTTGGTAAAATGCTTCGAATGATGGAAGCATATGTAAAACAGAAGGGCTACACCGAAATAAAATTGGAAGTTAATAATGACAATGTAATAGCTAAGAATTCATATTTAAGGCAAGGCTTTGTAGAGAATATGATAGCAAGTGAAGAAACAATATATATGATAAAAACAATAATGTAATTATGACAGAATGTGAAAGAATAATAAAAGAAGGAATCCTGCCAGAATCATTTTTCAATCCAGAAACAATTTGTGATTTCTACGTTGATGAAGATCGTAAGAAGATATGGGCAGTTTGTATAGATTTATTATTGAACTTAGATAAAGTTTGCCGTTCTCATAATTTAAAATATTCATTAGCTTTTGGTAGTTTGTTAGGATTAGTAAGACATCAAGGTTTTATTCCTTGGGATGATGATATTGATGTTGTGATGCCGCGTGAGGATTATGAGAAACTCAAAGACTACCAGTCAGAGTTTGAACAGCCACATTTTTTGCAGTTCCCTGGTGACGATGAAGGTTATTGTTTTGCAAGGAACTTTGACAAGAGAGTTGCGATTCTTTTATAAATAATAAACAATGAGAAAGTTATTACAAATCATATTCGGAAAAACTTTGTTAGGAAATCTTTTTCCAAACAGTCATGTCCGTAAGGATTATTATTTCAAGTGGAGTGAAAAACGTCCTATTGAAGCTGTGATTTTTCTGATGGATTCACGGTATCAGACAATGGGGTTTGCAGACTGCCTTCGTGGAATGATATCATCGTATGCTTTTGCCAAGGTGAGGCAAATACCGTTTAAGATTGATTTTCGTCACCCATTCAATCTGACGGACTATCTGGTTCCAAACGAGTATGATTGGACAATTGATAAATCCGAGGTGTCATATAACTACAAATATTCTTCACCAATATGGTCAATGAATCATGATAATGGAAAAGTATTCCTTTTGCCGTTCCCAAGAAAGCGGCAGTATCATCTTTACACAAATGTAAGTAATCTGGATTTGATAAATAATAATTATCACGAAAACTATGAGTATGCCAAATTATATAAGGAATTATTCCGGTCATCAGAGTCGTTGGAGAGCAGAATAAGTGAGGTCGTGAGCAAAATAGGGGGTGATTACATTTCTGCTTCTTTCAGATTTTCCACTTTGCTTGGTGATTTTGAAGACTGTATAAACTCACCGCTACCTGAAGATGAACAACATGCTTTAATAGAAAAATGTAAGCGCAAGTTGGAAGAAATCTATACCATGAGTGAAGTGAAAAGTTTTTTTGTAACCTCTGATAGCGAGAAATTCATAGAGGCTGTGAAAGATATTGATTGGATTACCGTTATTGATGGACATCGTGGACGCTTTAGCAAAACGATAGAAGACGATGCTCACATGTTGACTTTCCTTGATTATTCGATAATATCGCGTGCCAAGAAAGCGTATATGCTTCATACAGGGAAAATGTATCGTAGTAATTTTGCAAAGAGTGCCGCAATGACAACTGGCATCCCTTATGAAGAGGTTGGTTTTTAAAAAGAAAAATAATGCAAAATATTGAATACAAACTTTTAGTGGACTGCATGACATTCAAGCATTCACCATATATTGAGCAGACAATGGATGGGTTCGTCTTACAGCGTACAAATTTTCCGTTTGTATGTGTAATTATGGACGATGCCAGCCCAGACGGAGAACCAAAAGTCATTAAGAAATACATTGAAACTAACTTCAGCGTAATCAACTCTGAGGAAACAGATGATTACATTCTTTTTTTAGCACAGCATAAGACAAATGCCATGTGCTATTTTGCAGCCTATTTATTGAAATATAACCACTATTCAATCAAGAAAGCCAAACGCCCTTATTTAGCAGCTTTGAATTCTGAACCGACGTACACAGCAGTGTGTGAAGGCGATGACTACTGGATTGACCCACAGAAACTTCAGAAACAAGTAGATTTCTTGGATGCCCATCCAGACTTCGGTTGCGTGGGGACTGTGTGCAAATCGTATGTACAGTTAGAAGACCGTTATTATGAGGCTGCTCAGCAGAAGGAGCAGGAAATCACCTTTGAGGATTTGCTGTTTGATACCGGTTTTGCCACTTGCACAAGTTGTTTCAGGACTGAACTTGAAAAAGAACATCTGAGGGATGTCCCTCTAAAATGGATGATGGGTGATTACCCTCGTTGGCTTTATTTTGCAACCCGTAGCAGGGTCTATCGTTTAGGTGATGTCACATCGGTGTATAGGGTCATACCAGAATCGGCATCGCACTCTACAGATTTAGGAAAATATTTAATGTTCAGATTATCCGGTATTGATTGTTCCCATTATTTTATAGAAAAATATGGCCTATCTCAATCTAGAGAGAAAGAATTCTGTAAAAAGACTGCATACCAGCTATACCGTACGGGTCTGTCCTTACAAAATAACGATTTTATAGCTGCATCTATAAAATACAAAAAAGAGCATCATGTGAGAGTAACTATAAAAGATTATTTCACAGATTTTATTTTCAGGAGCAGGCCTATTTGTTCTCTTATGAATGGTCTTATAAAACTATATAGAATAATAAAACGCAGCGTGTTTGGTTTTAAAGTTCGCGGTTAGTTTTTTCAAAGTTAGGAAAAATGCGTAGATCTACGTTGTCTTTGCTAAATTCATCGTTGTCTATTGGCACGATGATTATTACGTATATATTCTCCTTCGTTTACCGTACCGTTTTGGTAAAGGTAATGGGGGCAGGGTATGTAGGTATTATCGGATTGTGTTGCAATGTCATTGGCCTTTTTTCCATGGCGGAACTAGGTGTGGGGTGGGCTATAGGCTATTATCTGTACCAGCCTTTGCAACAAAACAACCGGGAGGAAGTTGCAGCAATCATTAATTACCTGAGGAAACTGTATGTCTATATAGGTGTATTCATTGCTGTTGCCGGTATTGCTACACTCCCGTTCTTAGATGTGATCATAAAGAGTGACCGCCCCATAGAACATCTTCATATCATCTTCCTGCTGTTTCTGTTAAATACCGTACTATCCTATTGGTTTTTCGCTCATTATGGCATATTGATAGGTGCTGACCGCAAAAACTACAAGGTATTTCTACCCAAGACCATAGTACCGACGGTATGTACCCTTACGCAGATATTGATAATATACTTTATGCACAACTTCCTACTGGCAGTAGTGATGCTCAGTGTATCTTCAATAACCAGTAATCTGTGGATAGCTTGGGTTGGAAGGAAAGAGTATGCCTATTTAAGGGAGTTCAGTAAAGTGAAACTGACGTCAGAGTTAAAAACCAAGGTAGTTAAGTATATTAAGGCTACCATGATCTACAAGGTGAGTCTCACGGTCCAACAGTCTATTACAAGTATCGTCATATCATCTTTTATAGGAGTAGCGGTGTTAGGCATATATTCTAATTTCTTGTTGATTGTGGATACGGTCAAGGGCGTGATATTAAACATGATACATCCTATGACCGCTATTATCGGTGAAATTAACGTTGCAGAATCGGTAGAATATAAGGTAACCATCTTTAAAAGGCTGAACTTCCTGATGGAGGGAATCATTACCATTTGTGCCACTTGTTTTTTTGTGCTTATGAATCCTTTCGTAGAATTATGGTTAGGGGATGAGTTTACCTTGCCGCAAACCACCATGTTCCTGATTGTCACCTTTTTCTATTTAGAGTTTATAACATCATTTTCAACTAAATTCAGGGATGCATGTGGGCTGAATAACGTGGGTAAATTTCGCCCTTTAGCGACTGCCGTGTTGAATGTTGTCTTTGCATTCTCTATGGTTGGCAGTTTAGGACTTAACGGAGTTTTGCTGGCAATGTCACTTTCCCGACTACTTACGATCACATGGTTTGAGCCTTGGGTAGTTTACAGCCATGTTTTTGGCGAATCGGTACTGAAATACTATGTGGAAGTCCTGATTCATGTGCTTCTTACGGTAATTGTGGCAGGCTTTACATATATGCTTGTCGGTTATATTTGGAATGAAAGTTGGCTTACGTTCGTTGTCTCTACAATAATTGCTGTCATCATACCCACAGTGGCAATAGTCATTTGCTATGGTCGCAGTGAGGCTTTTAAATATTATCTGACTTTCGTCAAAGAGAAAATTAATAAAAAAAATGAAAATAGGAATTCTTACATTTCATGGTTCCCATAATTATGGTTCAGCGCTGCAGGCATACGCCCTGAGTAAGCAACTGAGCGAGATGGGGCACCATGTGCAGATTATCAATCTGCGCAATCAGGCGCAGAAGGATGCTTATAGCATCTTTAAGAAACGGCCTTTTAGCGTCCGTAATCTGATATTTGATGGGTTTACGGTCATGACGTATTGCTCACGCAAGAGACGGTTCCGTAACTTTGAACAGTTCATCAACCATATCCTGCCGATAACAACGGAAGAGTATGGCTCAGGAGAAGAATTGCGTAACGCAAAGTTCGACTTTGATGCTTACGTGACGGGTAGCGACCAAGTGTGGAATCCTTCATGTCAGGATTTTGAACCGGCTTACTACCTCGATTTCGTGGACGATTCGAAGCTCCGGGTTGCATACGCACCCAGTTTAGGGAAGGCGAATCACTATAAGGAGGATTTGGCGTTAATTCAGAGTTTGCTAAAGAATATGGATAGCATATCCTGCCGCGAAGAGGATGGCGTAAAGGTGTTGCGACAATTGACAGACAAGCCCGTGACGCATGTCTGTGATCCCGTGATTCTGCTTGACAAAAAATACTGGGAGGAGTTTGCAGCTGAACCGCTCTACAAGGAGCCCTATATCCTTACCTATTTCCTGAACAACAACCATGGTGACCGTTCGCAGGTGGAATACCTGCGGAAGATGACGGGCTGTCGCGTCATTGCATTGAACGAATATATCTCCGATTGGCTGAATCCACACGTAACGCTTCGTATTGATGTCACCCCACAGCAATTTGTGAGTCTGATAAAGAATGCTACTTACGTGCTCACCAACTCCTTCCATGCCACGGCATTCTCCGTCATCTTTGAACGCACTTTCTTTACTGCTATAGCATCACAATCGGAAGTGCATAACAATAACGATAGCCGTAAGATAGATTTCCTGAAACAGTTTGGGTTGGAAAGTCGGCTGATGCCTAACGGAACTTCACCTGACGTAAGTGAAGCAATAGACTACACCAAGACACGTCAGCTGCTTTCGGAATTCAGGCAGAGTTCCAAGAATTATCTCACTCAATCTTTATCTAGATGATTAGTCCGGCGATTAGTATCATAGTGCCCGTCTATGGGGTGGAGAAATACTTGGACCGTTGCGTCCGGTCGCTCTTAGCCCAGGACTTTGCGGATTACGAAGTGATTCTTGTAGATGACGGTTCGCCAGACTGCTGTCCGCAGATGTGTGATGAGTGGGCAAAAAGGAGCGAGAAGATAAGAGTTGTTCATAAAGAGAATGGCGGCCTCACCAGTGCCAGGCTGGTCGGCTATAAGGCAAGTAGAGGCGAATTTATATCCTTTATCGACAGTGATGACTTCATTGAGCCCGATATGATGTCATCGCTCTATCATACCTGTGTCTCAGAACAGGCTGACCTGGCTCTGTGTGGATGGTTTACGGATAATGATGCGAACCTGTCACAGCCACATTTATTGCCTATTTCTGAGACGTTGAATGATAAGAATGCGGTAATGAAGAATTATTTCTTACCGCTCTGCGGGAGTAATCCCGCCAGCCACATGAATCTGCCAGGATTCATGTGGCTGCGGCTGTACAGCCGCAGACACATTCAAGAGCGCATGTTTGTGTCGGAGCGGGAATACATCACGGAAGATATTCTCTTCAACATGATGTACGCAATGGAAATAGAACGGGTTGCATTCGTGAATAAACCTCTATACCACTATTGCTACAATGGTACTTCGCTGACCAATAAATTCAGGGACGGTGTCTTCCCGAAAATGCTTGCAAGGTATCATTATTGTTGCAAGTTATGTGAGGAGGCGGGCATGACAGGTGAGGCTGCACTCCGTTTGCGCTATAATCTACTTTCTGCCACGGCTTTCTCTGTGCTGAATGCCTGCAAAATACCTGATTTCAGCAAGGCATGTGCTGAACTGAAAACGATTTTCAGTCACCCAGAGATAAAAAGGTTGATGGGCGAACTCTCTTGGAATGGTCTTACTACCCAACAGCGGGTGATAAAACTATCATATATAACTCATGCGTATTATCCACTTTATAGATATTTGAGATGGAGAATGAAATGAAACAAGAACCACTGGTTTCGGTAATTGTTCCTGCCTATAATGCGGGGAAATATATTGACGATTGTATTCAAAGTGTGGTCAGCCAAACCATGCCTAATTGGGAATTGATTGTTGTTGATGACGGTTCAAAAGATGATACGCTTGCAAAGACAAACAAATGGTCTGATAAGGATAAGCGCATTCGAGTAATACATCAAGAGAATGGGGGGGTGTCCAAGGCTCGTAACGCAGGAATCGAAGCAGCCAATGGTGAACTCTTAACTTTCTTGGATAGTGATGACTTGTTGGTATCGGTTTGTTTGGAAGTTCTAACAGAAGGTATAGGAAATGCTGATATGTGTGTGTTCCCATACGATACATTAATTGAAGGGCAAGTTGTTAAAGAAACAGGAAATAAATATTCTATTGAAATATGTTCAATACCTGAAGCCTATAAAAGAATGGGAAACAGGGCTGTAATTATAAACAGCCCTTTTTCCCGGATTTTCCGTGTGCGGAAAATCCGGGAAAAAGGGATACGTTTTAAGGAAGGTCTGCAACTAGCGGAAGATTTACTGTTTAATTTAAGTTATCTGAACACTTGTGACAGCGTGGCCTTTGGCGATATTGTTGTATATTATTATAGAACAGAGTTTTCTATGCTTTCTAAAAACATAAGCCTCTCATATGGTAGTATTCAATCCGAATGCTATGAAGCTCATTTGAAGTTTACGGAATCTTATAATATTCAACATGATTTTGAGAGTCATAGGCGTAGAGCAGTCAAAGACGTGATTGTAGGTGTGATGGCTTCAACGCATCCAATAAAGTTAAAATTTAAAGCATTGATAGATTTCTCTTATAGCATTCTTGCAACTGATTATTTAAAGCAGAATAAACTTTCTTCGCTTCGTGAAACAATGATTTGGCTGTTTCTCTATTCCTTGAGAATCACACGAAAATGTAATATGGTTATCAAATGAAAATATGATCAGAGAACGCCTTATTTGGATTGATGGAATGAAGGGCGTGGGTATCCTTTTAGTAATGCTTTCGCATTTTTGTCATTTGCCATCACTTTTAATAGCAGGTTATATGCCCTTGTTTTTTTTTACATCTGGAATAACTTACAAACCATCAATGTCTTTTGGCCAGACACTAAGGCTTAAAGGTAAAAGATTGTTGCTCCCCTGGATATTCTATAGCTTTGTTATATTTGGAGTGGATAATATATATAGTCTGATGTTTCATGATTTTTCATGGCAATTCTATATTGATAGGCTTGTAGGTCTCATCTATATGCGTAGTTCTTTTTATTGGCCGTACAACCCCTTAACGCAAGGTAATCTTCTTTCAACCAAATCTCCGATGTGGTTTTTGTGTACTCTCTTTTGTGCTTTTATTTATATGGTCTGTTATGAACGTTGCAAAAGAAAAAGATTGTTTGTCGTGGGTCTTTTTGTTCTAGCTGTGGTTACTTATCATGTGCCAATACAGTTTCCATGGGGTATAGAACTTGCTATGATGGGGGCTCTCACTATGATAACATCAAAATCAATTAGCAAATACTTGCGCAGCCTTGCTGGGGGGGGTAATTTCCGCTTGTTATTAATATGCGTGATATCATTAGTGTTTTATGTCATAATATGCTTTTTCAATGGTCGTGTTAATATGATGATAAGAAACTATGGAAATTCTGGATATTTAAGTGTATTCCTTTTCTTTATCATAGGTGTTTTATACTCTTCATTGACAATGACCATATGTATGATGGCGCAAAAAACAATAATTATGAATTGTATGGCATATTTGGGGAAGAATTCATTGCGATTACTTTGTATTCATCTCTTTATCCAATGCTATTCTATACCTGTTATAAAGTTCCTGTTCCCTACATTTATGATGTGGCCTGGTCTGATTAAGGCGATAATATTTATTGTAGTTGTGGTTATTATTAATGCCTGTATTCAAAATATTTTCAGTAAAAACACAAATAAAATACCTTTATTAAAATGGATTTAAATAAAATAAAAGACAATGAATAGACAAATATCCAAACTCCAGCATTTTTTTAAACCATACAGAAATAAAATTCAATGTCACAGGTTAAAGAATAAGGATGTTTCCATTATCACCAACCATTGCATGGGTGGGTTTATATACCATGATATGGGATTGCAATTCTTGACACCAACCATTAATCTGAAAATACTTCCTGATGATTTCATCGAACTTGTGGAGCATCTTGAATACTATATGCAACAGCCTGTGCAGGAAGCGCATATTGATGGAAGTCCTTGCCCTGTGGGTATGATACCTCAAATTGGGGGGGCAAAAATTTGTACATCCATTTTGTCCACTATAAAACTTTTGAGGAAGGAAAAGCGAAATGGGAGGAGCGTGCAAAACGAATAAACTGGAACAACATCGTGGTGATGATGACAGCCCGCGATGGTTGTGAGGAAAGTACGTTGGCACGGTTTGAGCAACTATCTTACAAACAGCGTATCTGCTATACCAACGATCCACATTCCGAATATCCCCACTGCAAGCACGCAAGGCTGGATAATGGGAAGAAACTGGTGGGCTATATCAGTGATATGGTAAACATTTGGGGTAAGCGGGCCTTTGAGTGTAATGGTTTTGATTATATCGGTTTTCTCAATGGGGAAAGTCAATTGCCATACAAATAGAATAAATTTATGTCAATAACAAAATTTCTAAGGTATCTGAAAGAAGATAACCTTGCAGTAAAATATCTTTGGTTGCGCACACGTCGGGACTATCGCAAGTGTCAGTTGTCGCGCTTGTCAGATGTGGAATGTATCAATAGGATGTATAAGGGGTATTGTGGACATTACCCGAACTTAGATACCCCGACCGTGTTCAGTGAGAAAATGCAGTGGATGAAACTGCACTATCGCAATGAACTAATGCCCATAGTGGGAGATAAATATACCGTCAGGGGATATCTTGAGAAATTGGGCAAAGGTGACTTGTTGAATGACCTGTTGGGTGTGTATGAGTCGGTGGATGAATTCCGATTGGAAGATTTGCCCAATAGCTTTGTGCTGAAGGCAAGTCATGGTAGTGCCTGGAACTTGATTGTGAAAGACAAGACGAAGGTAAACTGGTTCATGGCAAAGAAACACATGAACTACTGGCTTACCCATAAGATAGACTGGGATGGAAGGGAATGGCACTATGGGCAAATGACACCTCGCATCGTGTGCGAGAAATACCTTGAGGACAAAAGCGGAGGACTGATGGACTATAAGTTCTACTGCTTCAACGGGGAACCTAAGTTTATGCAGTTGAATGTGGATCGTGGTCTGCCGACTGCTACTCAAAACTATTACGACCTGAATTGGCAGTTGCTACCTTTTGGAAAGAGTCTACCCCACAACCCCAATATCCAGGCAGAGAAGCCGACTCATTTCGAGGAGATGGTAACTCTCGCCCGTGAGTTGTGCCAGCCCTTTCCCTATGTGCGTATGGACTTCAACGAGGCAAATGGTAGGATATACTTCGGTGAGTTTACCTTCTTCCCATGTAGCGGTATGCCCGACTTCATACCAGCAAAGTATGATGCCATCGTTGGCGATATGTTGACTTTGCCAAAAGCAAATAGATAACAATGAAAGTACTACAGGTAACAGGAACAATGAATAGGGGGGGGGCAGAGATGATGCTGATGGATATTCTGCGTCATAAGTCTGCGGACGTTCATTTTGATTTTCTTATAAACAACGATCCCCGCAAGCTTCATGATGTGGGTAGTTTTGACAAGGAGATCCTCTCTTATGGCTGCGAAATCAGACATATTGGGAGCCAGTTGCGGTTAGGCCCCGTCCGTTACATCAAAGAGTTCAGGAAGATAGTAGAGGAACTGCAGCCAGACGTGGTGCATATCCATCTGAACGGGAAATGTGGTATCATAGCACTTGCTGCTCGACTGGCAGGTGTGAAGAAAATTATTGCCCATTGTCATGCGGACATTCGTTTTAGGGGATCCATGCTATCGAGAGTGGCGAATGGGACGGAACTGTTCTTGCAGAAGTTCCTGATTTCGTGGTGTGCAACGGATTTTTGGGGATGCTCAGCAGAAGCCAATAGAAGGCTGTATTGGCCTTGGGTAAGAAAGAAGAGTGTGGTCATCAACAATGCCATCTCCTGTAAAGACTATGAGCGGGTGACGGAAGAGGAGTGGCAGCATCTTAGAAGTAGTTACAATCTTCCTGCGGAGGCTGTCGTACTGGGTAATGTGGGCAGAATAGTTCCCCATAAAGGCATTGCCCATATCGTGGATGTACTGTCTGAGCTGGTGACTCGTGGCATAAGCGCCCACTTTATGGTGGTGGGACGCAACGATGCCAAGGAATATATGGATGCGATGATGGCTCATGCGCAAGAGAAGAATGTGGCAGAGCGTATTCATTTTCTAGGCGAACGAGATGATGTGCCGGCTGTGATGCATACCTTCGATGTGTTCGTGGGGCCTGCCTTGCGAGAGGGCTTCGGATTGGTGGCAGTGGAGGCACAGGCAGCAAGCGTGCCTTGTGTGCTGTACAAAGGATTTCCGAGGTCTGTTGATATGCAGGCAGGACTTGTAACGTTTATGGACGACTTTGATACAACTCGATGGTGTGATGCAATTATAGCTTCATTGAAAAAGAATCATATTAGTAAAGAGCAGGCACTTAAAAACATCAAGGCATTGGGCTTTGATGCAACGGAGAATGCTCAGAATGTTTGTTTGCTCTATAAAAAGTAAAGGATTTTAGGATGTTACCTTATTTTATTGCTTTAGCCGTTTTTCTGATATTTGCAAATATTGCATATAAGGAAAATGAAGTTAATGTTTTTGGGCGTTGTTTATTGTTTTTGGGCATGACGTTGTTTGCTGGGTTGCGCAATCGATATGTTGGAACGGATTCTGGAAGTTATGCAATAGCCTTTGAGGATGGATGGTTCTTAGATACCGGGAGTGAACGTTTCTCTCTGTTTCATGAACCAGGATTTTATTTACTACAGCGTTTTGTGGCTTCCTATTCTCATCAATATAATGACTTGTTCATTACAGTTGCAGCCATCGCTTGTTTTTTCACCTTGAAATCCATAAGAAAGTTATCCTGCGCCCCAGTTATTTCGTTATTTGTGTTCGTGACATTGGGTTATTATACTTTTATGTTCAATGCAGCAAGGCAGGGAATAGCGGCTGCTATCTATATGATGTCATTCCAATATCTTCACAAAAGAGATTTTAAACGCTATACAGCAATCGTTCTTTTGGCAACATTATTTCACGTTAGCTGTTTGGTTGCTATACCTCTTTACTTCGTGTTTACAAAGCCTTTCTCGAAAAAACTATTGGCAGTGCTAATAATAGCAGGTCTATTAATAGGATTAGGATTACCTACTTTGATCGGATGGGGTACTGCCGTTAGTGATAAGCTGGCAGGATACCAAGAAGGAACAACAGGTGGATATGTACTAACCCTTTTTTATGTCTTGCTTACAATATTCTTTATTTATGAACGTCGAAATATAAGGCAGGATTCGTTGTCTCATTACGATGTGTATTTGGGCATGATGATTATCGGTAGTATGATCTATTTGGTTGTTTCATTTGCTGGCGTATTCTCTGAATTGACTCGTTTTGCGGCTTATTTCCAAGTAGGCTCCCTGTTTCTATGGGCTGAAATATGGAAGAAAAGGGAGCAACGTCTTAACAGTGCGTTGACAAGTATCGCAGTGATAGGTCATTTGGTTTTTTTTGCCATTACTTTATCGAGATTCGGAGACTTGATACCGTATGAACTGAATATGGAATATATTTCAAATCTATTCTAAATAGGAAAACACATAATTATTTGTTTGTTGAATATAAAATGCAGTTAGATGGATAATATATCATTATTGGTTTTTGGTGATATTTGCCCCACAAAAGATACACAGGGATTGTTTGATGCCGTAGACGAAGCGCATCTGTTTAACGATGTGATTGATGACATCAGAAAGGCGGACATCGTGTTGGGCAATCTAGAATGTGCTGTAACCGACTCTCCTAAGCCAATTCAGAAAGGTGGCCCTGTCCTTTACACAAGGACGAAGAGCATCAACGCTTTGCGCTCTTTTTCGCTGCTCAGTATGGCAAATAATCATATTCGGGACTGTGGGGACGATGGAGTCATGACAGCCCTAAGTACTTGTAAGCAGTTAGGGATAGAAGCCATTGGAGCCGGGCAGAATATAGAGCAAGCAAGGAAACCTGCTATGTTTGAGGTAAGGGGCATCAAAGTTGGTGTGATGTCTCTGGCAGAAAAGGAATTTAATGCGGCGACGAAGGAACGCCCCGGTGCGGCATGCCTGGATGTCTTAGAAGACTTCGATCGCATCAGACAGCTCCGGGCGGCGGTGGACTATCTGGTCGTTCTCTATCATGGCGGCATAGAATACTTCCCCTACGCAAGTCCGGGTCTGATGAAGAAATGCAGGAAGTTTGTAGATTGTGGGGCTAACCTCGTGGTATGTCAGCACTCACACTGCATCGGTATGAAAGAGCAGTATGGTGGTGGACAAATCATCTATGGGCAAGGTAACAGTATTTTCGGTTACAGAGAGCATAACGACAGCTGGAATCGCGGACTACTGCTTTCTGTAGGAATTCATAAAGATGAAAAAGGATGCGAGGGGACGCTGAACGTCAAAGTGATTGAAGCTACCCCACAGGGTATTCACTATCTGCCACAGCAGGAGGCAGAAGAGGTGCTGAAAGAAGTAGAGGAACGGTCGAACATGCCTGAAGAGCAAAGGTTGGAGAAATGGGACAGGTTCTGTTACCGCCACTCCTTGATTCACCTGCCATTGCTGTTGGGATGGCCGAGACTGCTGATCGCCATCAACAGGCGAACAAACAACCTGCTGGTGAAGCTGTTTTATGGAAAAAGAAAACATAATAATACCCATAATCTGATGCGCTGTGACTCGCTGAGGGAAGCGGTGGAAAATGTATTGGAGAAACAAAATTATAAATAAATATGCCAAAGGTTTCTATTATTATGGCCACGTACAACTGCGAGCAGACACTACGTGGCAGTATTGAATCCATTCTCCGTCAGACTTTCACGGACTGGGAGTTTGTCATCTGTGACGATTGTTCCACGGACGGTACTTACGATATACTGCAACAATACTACAAAGGATATCCGGGAAAGTTCAAAATACTCAGGAACGAGAAAAACTCACGTCTTGCCTATTCACTGAACAGATGTCTTGATGTGGCAGCGGGGGAATACATAGCCCGAATGGATGGAGATGACGAGTCGGTTGAGAACAGGCTGGAGCACCAGGCGGTTTTCCTGGATGCCCATCACGAATATGCATTGGTGGGGACAGCCATGTTGCCTTTCGACGAAAAGGGAGACAGACCGATACGCTATGCCAAGCCTGAACCTAATGCATCGGACATGCTGAACCGCTCGCCCTTCTTTCATGCCACCATCATGATGCGGAAGGATGTATATGATAAAATTGGACGTTACTATGTGTCCAAGCGTACAATGCGGGCGCAGGACTACGATATGTGGTTCCGCTTCTTTGCCCGTGGATATAAAGGCTATAATCTGCAAGAGCCACTATACCGGGTGCTGGAGGATGACAATGCCATCAAACGTAGGACGATGAAGACCCGCCTCTACGAGGTGCAGACCCGCCTGAAAGGTTACCACCTGCTGCACTATCCGCTTTATAAATATATTTATGCCTTCAAACCTATACTTGCAGCCTTGACTCCAGTGGGTGTGATGCAATGGTTTCATGAAGTGACCGACAAACGTAGTGGTAAAGAATAAAATTGAGACTATGGGATATAATACTTTTTACAATCGTTTCGTAAAGCGAGTAATTGGCTTAATTTTAGCCGTATTGCTTCTATTAATCCTTTGGCCATTCTATCTAATCATTGCATTGGCCATTGCCATTGAAGAAGGTTCCCCTGTGTTTTACCGTCCACAAAGGGGAGGTTACCGTAACAAGCCTTTCCGTATCTTTAAGTTCCGCTCGATGGTGAAGAATGCGGATAAGATTGGAGGTGGTACGACGGCATTGCACGATCCTCGTATCACTAAAGTGGGTAACTTCCTGAGGAAGACGAAACTGGACGAGATACCACAGTTGTTCAACATCATAGGCGGGTCGATGAGTTTTATCGGTCCTCGACCTGAACTGTTGCGCTATACCGACCAATATGAAGGGGAGGAGAAGCTCATTTTTGAGGTGCGTCCAGGCATTACCGATTTCAGTTCCATTGAGTTTATCAATTTGGACGAAATAGTTGGGCAAGGCGATGCAGATGAAATGTACGAGAAGTATGTGCTTAAGAAGAAAAATGTGCTGCGAATCAGATATGCAAATGAAGTTTCATTTAAAACAGATGCCAAATTGTTTTTAACTACGGTTTGGCGAGTTATTCAAAAAGCGATGTCCTTTATAGTCTTAAAAAAACACCGATAAATCATGGAATATGTTACACTAAAGAATTCAGATTTAAAGGTCTCTCGCCTGTGTATGGGAGGCTGTCCCATGGGAGGTTATGGATGGGGCGACGTGCAGGAACAGGAGTTGCTGGATGCCATTCATGCTGCCGTGGATCATGGTTTGAACTTCTTTGATACCGCTGATACGTACGGACTGGGACAATCGGAACGTACGTTGGCAAAGGGCTTGGGCAGCATGCGCAAAGATGTGGTGATAGAGTCGAAATTTGGCGTGAGAACAGGTGATGGCAAGACCATTTATGACAATTCACCTGCCTACATTCGTGAGGCTTTGACGGGAACACTCCAGCGACTGAATACTGACTATGTGGATATCTACACGATTCACTATAGGGATGAAACTCCGATAGAGGATGTGGTGGATACTCTGATGCGTCTGCGTGAAGAGGGTAAGATTCGATACTTCGGCTTGTCGAATATTCATGAAGATGGTATGCAGGAACTGCTACCCTACAAAGGAATGTTTGTGAACTGCCAGGATGAGTATTCTCTGGCTTGCCGTAAGTTTGAGGGCGATCTGAATAAGGTGGCTGAGGTGATGGACTTGAATCCGCTAACCTGGGGTAGTCTTGGGCAAGGAATCCTGACAGGTAAGTATGATAGGAATGCTCTTTTTGGCAGCAACGATCGCAGGAGCAGGGACATCTATGTAAACTTCCATGGTGAGAAGTTGATGAAAAATCTGGACATCGTGGATGTGATGCGTCCGATAGCAGAGGCTCATGGCGTGTCGGTGGCTGCCGTGGCTGTACGCTACATTCTGGATTATCTGAAAGAAAGTGTGGTGCTTGTAGGTGCCAAGCGTCCTTCGCAGATCTTGGGTACTCTGGAGGCTATTGGTTGGAATTTGACTACAGAAGAAATAAATGCGCTCGATGAGATTTCACGTTAACTCTAACTCTAATCTTAACTGGGTGACATTGGCGCAGATGATTGGGTGTGTGCTGGTGATTTTTGGTCATTCATTTCCATTTGTGACTGATGTACCGCGGGTTCTTGGCCAGTCGCAGGTGTTGCTATATTGTTTTCACATGCCATTGTTTGTGTGGTGTAGCGGTTTCCTGTTTGCCTATACGCGCCAGACAGAGAAGATTGGATTAGGGGCGTTTGCCGGTAAGAGGGCGATGAAGATATTGGTACCGTATGTGATGCTGTCGCTGGTGGGCATCGTGCCCAAGGCGATGTTTGCATCGGTACTGAACGGTTCACTATCACTGGACGCCTATTCGTTGACAAGGGCTTTCCTCGTGCCAAGAGAGAATATTTGGGGGCACTTTTGGTTCCTGCCCATGATTTATCTATTGGGTGTGGGCGGTTATGTGCTGGATAGTTTATACAGAAAGACGAAGTACAGAGTCGGTCTGTGGACAGTAACAATTATTGCCCTTATGGCAGTATCGGAAGTGAAGACTGAAATAGGAATGTGGCTTGGAGTGAATGACGTGTTTCATTTCGGATGGATATATGCACTTGGCATATTGGTTGCTGTGACCGGAATGGATACTCTCAACAAACTGAACGACAGGATAAAGAGCCTCTGGACGATTGGGGGGAGCACTTTTGTTGCCTCCATAGTGTTGTTTGTGGCATGCGGTTATCAGACTGACGTTGTGCTTGTCATGAGGAATGCCGCAATAGCGGTGATGATGATTGCTGGTATATTGTCATGGAGTATATTGATAGGCGAAAGTTTACATATTGACAGGCGCTCGCTCATAGCCCAGACGTATCAGATATTCATATTGTCATGGCCTTGCCAGTTAGTGGCGGAGGTCGTAACAGAACGTTTGTTGCATTTGCCATGGTGTGTGATTATGCCATCAGTGTTTGTAACTGGCGTATGTGGGCCGCTGGTGCTAATTAGGTTGGTTGAATGGATCGAAGCAAAAACAACTACAAGGTTCTTATCGTTTATTTTGGGACGCTAACCTCAACGAAAACGATATAAAGTTAGATTTAAATACACTATTATGACAAAGAAAACAAGTGAACAACTGGCATGGTTGATCAGACGTCATGGTGTGGAGATGACGCATCTCTCAGGTGGCAGTCATCTGGGCGCTATCCTGTCGGTAGCTGATATTGTGGCAACTCTCTACACCGATGTGATGAACTACAAATGCGATGAGCCTACGTGGGAAGGTCGTGATCGCTTTATCCTGAGTAAGGGACATGCGGGTGCAAGTATCTATGCTGCATTGGCAGAGTGCGGATTCTTTCCTGTGGAGGAACTAAAGACTCACTATCAGAATGGCTCTCGATTGAGTGGTCACGTATCGCATCATCTGCCTGGAGTAGATTTTTCTACTGGTAGTCTCGGTCATGGACTGTCTGCTGCAGCTGGTTTTGCATATGCTCTGAAGAAGGATAGACGAAAAGAACGTTCGTTCATTGTGTTAGGTGATGGTGAGTGCAATGAGGGGTCGGTATGGGAGGCAGCATTATTTGCTAACCATTTCCGATTGAATAATCTCTGCGCTATCGTAGACCACAACCATATGCAGAGTATGGACTTCAACGAGAATACACTGGAGATAGAGGACTTCGGCAGCAAGTGGAAGGTATTCGGTTGGAACGTGATTGAGATAGATGGCAATAACCACGAGGAACTGAAGGTAGCTTTTAAAAAGGTGGAAGAATACATGAACGATGACAACCACCGTCCAACTGTGATTATTGCCAATACGATTAAGGGCTTTGGCGTGCCTTTTATGGAAAACGACATTCTATGGCACTACCGTTTCCCTCACAATGGTTGGGAGTATGATGGTGCGGTAATGGCTTTGCACAATATCAAGCCCAAGGGTGTGGAGGATCCATATACACCTAACGGCATAGATGATCCAGTGCTGCCTACAGAAAAGGATGATATCAATAACGACCATACATTCTCGTATACATGGAGCACTTCATATCCTGAAAAGATGAGAAGAGTGGAAGCAAAGTCGGGTAGTCATGAACGGGTTCATTACGTTAATACTACCTCTAATCTTAACGAAAACAAGGAAACGAAATGAGGGATACATTTGTAAGAACTTTGGTGAAATGTGCCAAAGAAGACAAGAATATTGAGTTGGTCACTGGCGACCTTGGCTTTGGTGTGCTGAAACCCTTTTGGGAACAGTGCCCCAATCAGTTCACTAATGCGGGTATTGCCGAGCAGAATATGACTGGTGTAGCAGCTGGTATGGCATTGACTGGCAAGAATGTGTTTACATACAGTATAGGTAACTTCCCAACACTTAGATGTCTAGAACAGATTAGAAATGACTGCGCATACCACAATGCCAATGTGAAGGTGGTGTGTATAGGTGGCGGTTTTGTGTATGGTTCGTTAGGTATGAGTCATCAGGCAACAGAGGATATAGCCTGCCTTCGTGCTTTGCCAGACGTGATTGTGCTTGCGCCTGCTGACCTTGTGGAGGCAGAGGAGTGTACCAAGGCATTGGCAAAGTACCGGGGAACGGCCTATCTGCGTTTGGGACGTGGTGGTGAGAAGCGTATTCATAAGAAGATTGTGAACTTCCAAATCGGTAAAGCAATCAAGGTGTGCGATGGCGAGAGAGTAGCAATATTTTCGACTGGTGCAATATTTGAAGAAGTAACAGCTGCAAAGGAGATGCTGAACGAGGAGGGTATCAATCCTATGATTTATACCTTCCCAACCGTGAAACCTATCGATAAAGAAACTATTGAGAAAGTGGCACAGGAGGTAGATATGATTGTGACATGCGAGGAGCATAATGTGATTGGTGGTTTCGGGAGTGCCGTGGCAGAGGTGATGGCAGAAATGACCGAAAAGAAGGCTTGTTTGTTACGTGTCGGACTGAATGATGAATACTCTATACTCGTGGGTAATCAGAAGTACTTGAGAACTCAGTATGGCATTGATGCGGCAGCAATAGTAAAACGTATATTGGAAAGAATCTAAATGTTGAAACGAATTTTGATAACATCGACAGACTTGATGATGGTGCAGTTCCTGTTGCCCCACGTCAAGCATCTATCGGAGAATGGTTATGAAGTCGAGATAGCTTGCTCGGAAGTTGGTGGACGTCTTAACGAAGTACGCCAGAAATTAGCGGGCATAGCGAAGATAGTGCACGAGGTAAGGCTCAGACGCAACCCTTTGGCTCCCATCAACTATACAAAAGGTTATGGCGACATGAAGAAGGTGGTGGCAGAGGGTAACTATGACATCATCTGGACGAATGAGCCAGTGATGGGTGTTGTGACACGACTAGCTGCAAAGGCGGCAAGACAAAAGGGAACGAAGGTGTTGTATATGGCTCATGGTTTCCACTTCTTTGCGGGTGCGCCAAGGCTGAACTGGATGGTGTATTACCCTATCGAGAAGGTTATGGCGAAATATGCGGATGTGATTTGTACGGTGAACTTGGAGGACTATGCGAGGGCAAAGACCTTCAATGTGAAGCGTGTGGAGTATATACATGGTATCGGCATCAATACGGCACGTCTGACAGTTTCAGGAGAGATGAATGATATCCGCAAGGAACTAGGGTTGAAGGAGTCGGATTTTATCCTGCTTTCTGTTGGGGAACTGAATGACAACAAGAACCAGAGGACTATCATCAAAGCTGTACAACAGATAGACGACAAGGATATACACTATTTGATTTGCGGTAAGGGTGTCAATCAGGAGAAATTGCAACAGCAGGTGGAAAAACTGGGACTGAAGGATAACGTTCACTTTCTTGGTTACAGAAAGGATGTAGTGGATATTTGCAGTCAAGCAGATCTTTATGTTATGCCTTCGTTTAGAGAGGGTTTACCAGTATCATCGCTGGAAGCTATGTATTGTGGGCTGCCATTAGTTACCTCGAATATCCGTGGATTGGTAGATATTCAGGAGAATGGCAAGTCGGGGTATATGTGTCCTCCTGCTGATGTTGAGGGGTTTGCCCGCAACATTAAGAAACTGAAGGATAATCCAGAAAAGCGCAAGCTGATGGGCAGAAATAACAAGCAGACGGTTGTGCCTTTCTGCATAGAGAACACGAAAGTAGAAGTGTTGAACCTGGTAAATAGTTTGTGTGCCAGGGGGACAGGTCAGTGGCATCAGAAATCAATAATAGTGTAATTCTTCATAATCCCAATTAATATATAGTTATTATCAAAGGATATGCCACGTAAGGCAAGGATAGAATCTGGAACAGGGATATTTCACGTGATGATGCGTGACATAAATCATCAGAATATCTTTGAGAACGAGTATCTTGCGAATGCGAGGGCGCTTGTCGCTAACCTTAACGTTAACCTTGACCTTGACTCTATGAGTGATCAAGAAGTGGCGGTGTGGTATAACGACAACGTGATTTATCCTGATAAAGTCAGGCTGAACTGCTATTACTACAGGCATTATTCTTTCATCAAGGATATACAGATGATTCTCTGTACGGTGCTGGGGAAGAAGATGGAGTATGCTGGAGAAACTATCTGACGTGAGAAAAATTAATAAAGATGCTTTCTTCGCTTTGTTACGAGTAGGACTGTGGGGGAAGGCTGACACCAACCTTACCGTTGACCTTATCCTTAACGAGGGCGTAAACTGGGATAAAGTGTATCAACTGGCACAAGAGCAGTCGGTGCAAGGTATCGTGTTGCAAGGCCTTGAAGAGCTAAGAGCTAAGAACTTAGAACTAAGAGTTCCTCAGACGCTATTGTTGCAGTGGATAGGTGAGGTGCAGATGATAGAGCAACAGAACAAAGATATGAACGCCTTTGTTGCTGAGTTAATTGAGAATCTAAAGGAATCTGATGTCTATGCAATTCTTGTAAAGGGGCAAGGAGTAGCTCAATGTTATGAGAAACCTTTTTGGAGGTGCTCTGGAGATGTCGATTTGTTGTTGAGTAACGATAATTATCAGAAAGCAAAAAGCACGTTAATACCGATTGCTGATGAGGTGGCGAATGAAAATACAACAACAAAGCATCAGGCATTGGTGATGAACGGGTTTGATGTGGAGTTGCATGGAAAGATGCCTTTTACATTGTCAATGCGTGTTGAACATGGAATAGACGACGTGTTAGAGGATTTGTTTGTACGTGGTAATGTAAAATCATGGGATTGTAATGGCACACAGGTCTTCTTGCCGTCCCCTGACAATGATGTGATATTGGTATTCACTCATTTTCTTCATCACTTCTTTATTGAAGGAGTAGGTCTTAGGCAAATATGCGACTGGTGCAGATTGCTCTTTACCTATAAGGATTCACTGAACTACGAACTTCTGGAATCACGGATTCGGAAGATGGGACTGATGAGTGAATGGAAAGCGTTCTACAATATGGCAAGCAGGTATCTTGGTATGCCTGATTTGGGGTCAGACTTAACAATTCATGATTCACGGTTTGATAAGAAGGCGGATAGGATTATGGAATTTGTGCTTGAAAGTGGCAACTTCGGTCATAATAAGGATTTAAGTTATAGGACAAGATACACTGGCATGACATACAAAATCGTGGCAGCATGGAGAAGGCTGAAGGATTTTGCTTCATTGATACCTGTATTCCCTCTGGATGCACCAAAATTTTATTTGACGTATATGCTTGGTAAGGTAAAATGAATATAATAAAAAGTTAAACTAATAAAGATTATGTCTGAAAGAAAAAGAATATACTTGTGCTTAGCGCACATGTCAGACGAGGGGCTGTAACAGAGATATGTCAAAGAGGCTTTTGATACTAACTGGGTGGTGCCCCTTGGACCGAATGTGAATGGGTTTGAGAAAGACCTGGAGGAGTTCGTCAATCAAAATGGCAAAATTGAAAGATTGAAGAATGGAAGTCTTTCTAAGCGTGTGGTTGCTTTGTCGGCTGGTACTGCAGCTGTGCACTTGGCACTTATAGCATGCGGAGTGGGACCTGGTGACGAGGTGATTGTGCAGAGCTTTACGTTCTGTGCTTCATCTAATCCTATCGCTTATCTCGGAGCTACGCCAGTGTTCGTAGATTCAGAAAAGGATACATGGAATATGGATCCTGACTTGCTGGAGGAGGCTATTAAAGACAGAATTGCCAAGACTGGCAAGACTCCTAAGGCTATCGTTCCCGTAGCACTCTATGGTATGCCATATAAGGCTGACCGCATCATGGAGATAGCGAACAAATACGGTATCCCTGTGGTGGAGGATGCAGCAGAGGGCTTTGGTTCTCGCTACAAGGGACAGATGCTGGGAACATTCGGTAAGTATGGCGTACTGAGCTTCAATGGCAATAAGATGATTACTACTTCTGGAGGTGGTGCACTGATATGCAGCCCCACCCCGTCCCTCCCCAGTAGGGAGGGAGATAGCCCATACATGACAGCTGATCCTGCCTTATACGATATGTTAAAGCAATATGCAAGAGAGATGAGAAAGAAACCAACAGAAGCGGAGAATATTGCATGGAATGTATTAAGCGATGGACAAACGGGGTACAAATTCAGAAGGCAGCATATTATTGGCGACTATATCGTTGATTTTGTATGTTTAGAAAAAAAACTTGTAGTAGAGATTGACGGTGAATACCATAACGAATGGGAACAACAGATTAATGATAAGGCAAGAACTGAATGGTTAGCAATTAAGGGCTTCCGTGTGATAAGATTTAAAAACACACAAGTGATTGCCGCCCCTGACAAATTTAAAGAAGAAGTTGAAAAGGCACTAAGCCTTCTGCACCCCCTCCCTATCGGGGAGGGTTGGGGTGGGGCCCAGACTATAATGTGGCTTGCTACGCAAGCTCGTGAGAGCTATCCTTACTACCAGCATGAGAAGATTGGGTATAACTATCGTATGTCAAATATCTGTGCAGGCATTGGACGTGGACAGATGACGGTGGTTAATGACCATATAGCACACCACAAGCATGTGCAGGCTCTTTATGAGGAACTGCTGAAGGATGTCAAGGGAGTACATGTACACTCTCAGCCTGACAATGGTGACTATGACGCCAACTACTGGCTCTGCACCATCACCATCGATGAGGATGTGAAGGTAAAAGGTCAGGAGAATGCATATAAGACCGTCGTGACAGGAGCCGTTGGCGGTGCGGCAGGTGTCATACACGCTGCAGACTCTGCTCATACCGACTGCGAGCCCAACGCTAATGTAGAGGCTCTGCGCGTATGTCTTGACCAGGCACAGATTGAGGCACGTCCCGTATGGAAGCCTGTGCACAAACAGCCGGTCTATCGACGCGGCGAGATTCAGGTTTCAAGATTCAAAATTCATGACCAGGAGTGCCTTTGTGAGACTTGTGATTCAAGTGTATCATATATTAACGGAGTCTCAGAGTCAATATTTAAAGTTGGCATGTGTCTGCCAGCCGGACCATGTGTAACAGATGAGGATGTAAGGTATATAGCGAAAGCTATAAAGGCAAGCATTCAGTGAGAAGGTGATATAGCTGAGTTAAGCAGATAATAATACATATAAAATAAGCCGCAGACAATTGAGAAAATGTCTGCGGCTTTTTTTGAGGTATTGTAATGAAATTAGTTTCTTACTTTACCTTGTCAACGATGGCCTTGAAAGCCTCTGGATTGTTGACAGCGAGGTCAGCGAGGACCTTGCGGTTGATCTCGATTCCAGCCTTGTGGAGAAGACCCATGAGTGCTGAGTAAGAGAGGCCCTCCATGCGTGCGGCAGCGTTGATACGCTGTATCCACAGAGCGCGGAAGTTA
>JAEEGL011809530.1_pt1 | contig 26740 bp, 21 predicted proteins | sample 9134231 | NCBI WGS metagenome assembly JAEEGL01 (sample SAMN16246548, study PRJNA631951) | gut metagenome | biome: gut microbiome; feature: rumen; material: fiber-attached | host: Bos | place: Iran: Karaj | collected 2018-10 | reverse complement strand
TAATAATAATAATAATAATAATAATAATAATAATAATAATAATAATAATAATAAGAACAATAATAATAATAAGAACAATAATAATAATAATAATTTTATAAAAGAAGAAAATAAAAATTTAATTACTCTTTCTCAATATTCTGTAAATGAAGAAGAAAAAAAGGCTAAAAGCCCAAAATATAAAAAAATTTCCAAAAAATCTATTTTAACTAGTCCATCTAAAAAGAGAATTGATTATTCTGATGATTCATTTTCAAATTCAATTGAAGAAAACAATAAAAAACGACAAATTCAAAGTCCAAATAGAGCAAAAGTAAATTTTAATGTAAAAAATCAGATTTCTCAAAAAAGAAAAATAAATTATAAAACAAATTCTCATAAAAATGAAGATTCTTTTCATATTGAAAGATTAAACACAACTACAGTCAATAGATGTAAATCTTCAATACCAAAAAATTTAAAGAATAATAATTCTCATAAAAGTAAAACAAGAAGACCAACACCAACATATTATAATAAAAAAAACAAGAAATATCATTATTCAAAAATAATGAATAAAACTTTTTATAATCCTAAAAGAAAAAATATAGATTTTGAAATAAATGATAATAATAAATTTTATAATAATAATATAGATAATAATGAGAATAATAGTAATAAAATAATTAATAAAAATTTTAGTCAATATAATTCTGATAGAGAAGAATTTGAAATTGAATTATCTAATTCTGATAATAAAATGAGTTCTTTAGAAAGAGTAAATAATAAGGATGAAAGTAAACAATTTGAATATATTAAACCAATTAAACAAAAAGATAATAATAATTATTATTCATCTAGTCAAAATTCAAGAAAATCTACTGACAAAATAAAAGATTTAAATTCTTCTAGTTTAAATTTAAAAAAAATTATTGATAAACAAAGTTTTAGTTTATCAAATCAAAATAATTCAAATTTTATTTTGGATAAAATAGAAAGAAAAAATAGTAATTCAATTGATAATAATAAAAAATTAAAGAAAATAGATAAAACAAATTTAAATCATCGTAAATTCTTTTCAAATGATTATAATTATTCTCCTTTTCAAATTTCAGAAAGAATAACAATGGAACAATATTTAAAAAGTCCATTGAATAAAAAAATTAATTTAAATAATATAAAATATAATATTAATCATTTTCAAAATAATTCAATTTCTTCAATCACTCCAAGAATAAATAATAATTACTTAATCCCAGAAAATATTAATTATTTTCCAATTAATTTAAATAAAGAAGATATTTATTCTAGTAGACCTAAAGATTATGATCCTGATTTTAATTTTAATTTAATTAAATTAGGGTTCAATAATAAAAATAATTCTAATGGTTTATTTTATAATAATATTAAATATGATTTTGATTTAAAAAATGAATTTAATAATATTGTCAGAAATTGTAACAAAAGATTTAATTCTAATAGTTCAATTAATTTTAATAATAATTTTTCCAGAAGTGCTTTAAATAATAATTCTCAAAGAGAATATATTGATGATTATTATGGAATAAAACCAAAAAAAAAGAATTTCAATTTTAATAATATATTTCCTCGGAAAAAAAAAATAAAATTCATTAAAATAGGGAAAACAAATTTTCAAGAAGAATAAAAAACAAATTTTTTTCATTATTACATTTTAATGATTAATAATAATTTTTTATTATAGAAAAATCCAATAAAAAATATTATAAATATAATAAAAATAATTATAAATACTCTTAAAAGTTATAAAAATAAAAACATTTTTTTTTAAATTGTGGTTTTATAAACTAAATAAGTATATCCCTTATATTTAAAATTAACAAAACTATTATTATCATGAATTGCAAAACATCCGAAATTTTTTCCAACAAAAACATGCCAAGCTGGACCAAATTTTCTATCTAGAGTTTCTCTTAATAACCTTGCAAAAGAAGTTCCAACTGTATTTACTTTTAAATTTGAAGTTACATATTCTGCTATTTCATTCATTATATTATCTGCTATTTCAATTGGTGTTTTTACCATTAACTAAATTTAAAAAAAAATTTACACCTCTAACATCCTTATAATTTGGATATTGCTCATAAACTGGTTGTTGTTCACCATCCATTTTTATTAAATTTGTTTTAAATTAAATTTTGTTTACTATATTATTTTTATTAAAATAATAATTTTTTTGGAAAATTGGTTTGATAAATATAAAACAATCTATTATAAGAAAAGATACTATTAATGAAGAAATTAAATGGGATTTTCCTTTAAATAAAAATTATGAAATATTAAAAAAATGCATATATGAAAGATTATAATATTCTTAATTCTGAAGAAAAGAAAAAAAATCAATATCTTTTTAATAAAAAGAAATGAACAAATTAGAGAGAAACAAAGAAGTTACCAGAGATAAAATGCAAAAAGCTTTAGAATTGAACTTCAAGAGAAAATATAATGATGATAATTAAAATAATTCTCATCAAGAAAATATTCGAAAAATCAATTGTTGAATGTTAATCATGTTTAAATTGATAATTAATATTTTTTGAGATTTAAATAAATAAAATATATTTATTTAAAAATTATATGTTAATCATTTAAATTTAAATTAAAAAAAATAAAAAAACCCTCTAAAAAAGTTATATGTGTAAATAAAACACAAACCCAAAAATAAAAAAAAATTAGAAAAAACAAGAAAAAGGAAATTATATAAAAAAGGAGGAAGAAAAGGACAAAAATTAAAACAAGATAAAAAAAGAGTTTAAAAGCCTGAAAAGCAAAAAAAAAAAATAAAAAGAAAATGGCAAGAACAAAGCAAACAGCAAGAAAGCAAACAAGTTCATCATCAAAGGTTCCAAGAAAGACAATTGGAGCAAGTAAAGCAGCACGTAAGACAGCTCCACTAATAGCTAATTTAAAGAAGCCACATAGATATCGACCAGGGACAGTAGCATTAAGAGAAATAAGAAAATTTCAAAAATCTACTGATTTACTGATAAGGAAATTACCCTTTCAAAGATTAGTTAGAGAAATTTCTCAAAATTTTAAAAGTGATTTAAGATTCCAAAGTCAAGCCATTTTAGCCTTACAAGAAGCTAGTGAAGCTTATCTTGTTGGATTGTTTGAAGATACTAATTTATGTGCTATTCATGCTAAGAGAGTCACTATTATGCCTAAAGATATGACACTTGCTAGGAGAATTAGAGGAGAAAAATAAAAGGGTTTTAATTATTTTATTAATTTTTATAGTTTATTAAATTGTTAATTTGAAATTTTTTTTAAAAATTTATTTTTTATCTGATTATGAATTTTTTATAAATTTATTAATTCATTTTATAATATTTTTCTAGATTTTTAGAATAAAGAAATTATACTCTATAGTTTTGAAATATTTTTTTTGAAACCTAATTTTTAATTATGAAAAAAATTTTATAATTTATTATATTATAAATGTTTAGATGTAAATGAAAAGCTCATTTTTATTAAACATTAAATGAAAAAAAAGAGTTAATAAAAATTACAAAAATTCTTTTGCAACATATAAATAATAATATGATGATATAATAAAAAGGACAAGAATTAATTAACTTAATATAATTTAAAGATTTAATAATATTAATATTAATAATAATTTTTTATTAATCAATTATATTAAATCCACTGCTTTTGTTTGAATCTTTTTTTTTTATTATAATATCATCAGAACTTTCATTTTGAGATTGACTATTTAAATCTTGATTCATGTTATTATTATCATTATCATTATCATTATCAATATTATAATTCGAATGAACTTCTTTTTTTATTTTTTTTGTTTCTTCTAAAGAAAGATTATGTAATTTAGAGTTATTTTTCGTTTTATTTTTTTCATTAATTAACATCTCCATAACACTATTATTTTTCTTACATTTTCTACAAATAAATTCTTCTGGTTGATTAATATATTTACAATCACATATCCATTCTCCTTCTTTTAATTCTCTATCATCATTTTCAGAAAAATTTTTATTATTTGTCTCTTTTTCCAAACAATACTTTAATAATATTTCATAATCAATTTCTTTTAATTCTAGTTTTAAGTTTTTTTTTTCTTCTTTTTCATAAAATAATACTATAGGAAAGTATTTATTATGAAGCAGATTTAATGTTAATTCTTTCCATGTTAAAAAAATTTGAATTTTTTTATCATCGAAAAACATAAAACAATTTTGATTTTTATCATAAAAAATACAAGTATAATGATTTTTATAGTTTAATATCATTCCTAAATAAGTATACTTTGTTGGAATATTATAATTAAACAAAGATTGAGGATTAAATTCTTTGTTTATTATACAATAAATTTTCAATATTTTTTCTAATGAAATAGGACTATTTGCCCATACCAAATTTATAATAAAATAATTTCCTAAATATTCACAATCAAATTGCTTATTTAAAGAATTGTTTAAACATTTCATACATTTTGTTTCAAGTGAAGATTTAGAAATTTCAATTAATTGATTTGAAATATTTTTATATGAGAGATTGAATTTTTTTATATGTTCAAAAACCAATTCAACATTAATAATATGTATAAAATTATTGAAATCATATTTTATATTAGATTGATATTTGCATCGACTACAAATTTGTTTTTCTATTATATTAATATAAAATAAATTATGAATAATACATCTTGGATCACAAACTTTTTCTGAAATCCCAATTTCATTATAATTAGTGGCAATATAAGAATGAAAAAAATTAAATAGAATATCTAATAATTCTATTGGATCACCTTTAGAATGTAATTGAAAATCACCTTTTTTCTCAAAATAATCTGCTAAAACTTTCCTAAAATTTAATGGATTTATGATTGAATTTTTTTTTTCTTTTCGAACAATTTCACTGATTCTACTGTATGATGAAATAAGCTTTACCGATTCTATTATTATTGGATGTGTATTTGAATATATTGGGAAGTTTTCATCATTAAGAATAAATGTAATTAATTTATTAAATTGAAGAATTGAATGGAAACATACATTAATAAAGCAATTATTATCATTAATATTATTTTTGCATCTTATATTATAATTTGAATTGCCTATTTTTTCCTTTTTTACTCTATAAATTTCACTTTCTTTTAGTTGACTATAATTTAAATCCATTTATAAATTAGTTTATCCAATTCAAAAAAAGATAAATTTAAAAAACATATCATAAAACATAATTATTTAAATATTAATATATAAAAAAGGATTTATAAATTTTATTAATTTTGTTTTTTTAAAAAACTTAATATTTTTTTATAATTTAACAATTTTCTTTATATATATCACTATTTATACCTTTTATTAATTCATTAACAGTTTTTATTCTTAGTTAATATTATTTATATATTATAAATTCGGTTAATTTTCTAATCAAGTTTATCTTGATTTATTTGTTCATGTTTTAAATTCTCAAAATATTCTTTTACATCAATACAAGAAATATTTGAATTCTTTATAAAATTTAATTCTAATATTTCTTTTGTATTTAATCTTTCTTTTGGATTAACATTTATTAATTTTTTAATTAAATAAATTAAATCTTGACTACAATGAATTTCGTTAAAAAATTTATCAGTTTCATTTGTAAACATTCTAAAATAATAATCTGAAAGGGAAGTATTTTCGAAAAATAATTGCTTAGTTAATAAAGCAATTAAGACAATTCCACAAGAAAAAATATCTATTTTATCACCATAGTAAAAGTTATTTTCATTATTTAAAAAATGCATTTCAGGAGCCATATAACAATTAGTTCCAACTTTATTTTTCATTTTAATTTCTTCACCAAATTCATTTTTAAATTTTTCACAAAATTCAAAATCAATAATTTTTATATTGTAATTTTTATCTAATAAAATATTATCTAATTTAATGTCCCTATGACATAAATTTAAATTATGTAAATAATTTATTCCTTCAATTATTTGCTTGAATAAATATATTGAAATATCTTCTCTGAACCCTTTTTTAGTTAACTTTAAAAAAGAAATTAAATCACCGTTCGAAACAAATTCTATTGGAAGAAAAGTTATTTCTTTTTTTATTATTTTACCATTTTTTTTTGAATAAATTTTCTGAATTCCCTTAAATTGATTATCAATTAAAGAGACAATATTTTTAAAAGAAAGTTGAGAAAGAATAGTTCCTTCTTTTATGATCTTGTAACTTTTATCATTTATAAAAGAATTAAATTGCTTTTTGAGAATTTTTAAAATAATTACATCATTAGTAAAATTATCTTTACAAAGATAAATTTCACAGAAACGGCTTGTTGAACATATTTTATTTAAAGGAATATAACGATCATTTATTATATTTTTCACTAAGGAGGATATATTATTTTTATCAAAACCTGAGAAATCGTCTTTCTCAGGTAAAATGCAATTCATATTTGTTCCTTCAGATTAAATGATTTGAAACTAAAATAATCAATTAAATATTTTTCTTTTATAAATATAGATGATTAATTTTTATGAGAATATTTTTTAATTAGCTTTTTCTTTGTAAAACTAAAAAATTATAAATTAGAAAAAGATTAAATAAAAGAAAACAATAACAAATTTTCTATTCTTAAAGTTCTTTATAACATATATAAATAATAAAACTTTTTATTTAGTTAAATTGACTTAAAACAGTATAAGTTCCATCATCATTTTGAACAACAACAAAGCTACTTTCATTATTTTTTCCATTAGTTTGAGCATAGACTCCATAAAAAGTAACTCCATTAACATTACAAGATTTAATTGAAGAAACAAAAGATAATTTATATTTAGTATTCATTAAGCTTTTACTAACAGCAGAATGAATTCTAGAATAAATTGCAGAATTTAAACTAATAGTTTCATCAAAAATAGGATCATTATATCTATTATATTCATCATTCCAATTTCTTTCTCCGTTACTATTTGCCCAAACTGGATCTAAAGTATATGTATATTCATGAATTGCTAAATCATGTCTTCCTGGAATAAAAGTATTAGTTGCAAGTATTACTTTATAATTTGTTCCTGCTACTAATTGAGTATATACTCCTATTGGTCTTATATCAAAGGCATCTCTGTTCATTGAATTTATTCTTATTAAAAAGTCATCTGTTGCTTTTTGGATTGCTTCGTTTATACGAACGTCGTTTGATTGCTCAAAATCTTTTATCTCTTTCCATCCTCCCATTTTTAAAGAACAGGTTGCTAATGCTAAAAGTATAAGGTATAGGTATTTCATTTTAAATAGTTATTTTTTATGGATATTTTATATAGGATTTTTTTTATTTAATTTTTTATTATTGTTTTTTTCTTTGATAGTTTTAATATATTTTTCATAAATTTTTTAAACAAAATTTAGAATTAAAAATCAAAATATATTAATAAATAATAAGTATAATTTACAAAATAAATGGGAAATACAACATCAGAATCTAAATTAAATTCAACATCAGCTCAAACTTTAAGAAATGAAGAAAGTAAAAAACCAAAATAACATATATTTATAATTTTTTTAAAAAAAATAATAGCAATATCAAAAAATTCCTTTGAATATATATCAATAATAGGAAGAGGAGGATTTGGTAAAGTATGGAAAATAATAGAAAAAAAAACAAGAAAAAACTTTGCAATGAAAGAAATGTCAAAAGCAAAAATAATAGATAAAAGAAGTGAAAAAAGTGTAAAAAGCGAAAGATCATTATTGCAAAAAATAAATCATCCATTTATAATAAATATGCATTATTCCTTTCAAGATAAAGACAATTTATATTTAGTAATGGATTTATTAACAGGAGGAGATTTACGTTATCATATATGTAAAAACCGTAAATTTACAGAATATCAAAGTAAATTTTTTATTGCTTGTATAATATTATCATTAGAATTTATTCATTCAAATAAAATAATTCATAGAGATATAAAGCCTGAAAATTTAGTTTTAGATTCAAATGGTTATGTTCATTTAACTGATTTTGGAATAGCCAAAATAGACAATTATAATAATTGTAAAGAAACAAGTGGAACTCCAGGTTATATGAGTCCTGAAGTTATGTGTGGTCAAAATCATAATATTGCAGTTGATTATTTTGCTGTTGGAGTTATGACTTATGAATTTATGAAAGGATTTAGACCTTATCTTGGGAGAAACAGAAAAGAAATTAAAGAAAAAATTTTAATGAAACAAGTTAAAATTAATTTTAATAATGAATATTGTGAAAATTGGTCTTTTGCTGCTGTTGATTTTATTAATAAATTATTAATTAGAAAACCTAATTTAAGATTGGGATTTAATGGACCAAAGGAAGTTAAAGAACATTTTTGGTTTAAAGATTTTAATTGGAAACAATTATATTTAAAGGAAATTAAATCTGATTTTATTCCTAAAAATCAAGATAATTTTGATTATAAATATTGTAACGGTGTTGAAAAATGTGGAATTAAAACTAAGGAAAGATATGCAGAAATTATTCTGAAAGATAATTATAAATTTATTTTTGATGATTATTTTTATTTTAATAGATATGAAAATAAAAATGAACTTTATGAAAATATCCATGATAAATTATACAGTGATAATAATCAAAATTCAGAGAAAAATAAAGAAAATAAAAATAAGATTAATATTGTAATCGATGTATTTAACATTAAAAGACATAATAGGGTAAAAAGTGTTGCTAATAATTATTCACACTATTCAAAAATTTCAAATAAAGAAAATGTGAATAATAATGTTAAAAATATTTTTGAAAAAAAAAAGAAAAAGAGTATTCATATTCGTTCAACAAGTGTTTCAAGTCTTAATTCAAATCAAGCTTTTTTTGAAGCAAATAGTTATATTGAAAGTAGAAAATTAAAAAGACAAACAAGTATTATAAATGAAAAAACTTTAAATAAAGGAGGTTCAAGTTTTCAAAATTTTACAAATAATAAATTAGCAAAAGAAAGAATTGAAAATATTAAAGGTTCTCAAACTTCAAGATTAATTAAAATAGGAAATGGAAATTATTCTATGACTAATTTAAATAATAATATTAATAAATCTACTATTGGAATTTCTCATAATTCAACAGGTTTTACATATAAAAATAGTTATAAATAAATTTTTTTAGTTTATATATACAATTTTTTAATTAAATATTTCTTTTTACTTTAAAATCTATTAAAAATTGAAAAGTTTAATAATTTACAATTTCCAAAATTTAAAAAAAAAATATTAAAAAGCTTTTGTAATTTAAAAGATAATTATAATAAAAAATTAATTGATTTTAATAAAGGATTTATAAAATAACAGTTAATTATGTCCCAATCTAATGAAAAAACAACAAATAATGAAATTGAAGATGGCGAAATAATTGTTGAAAGCAATATATCGCCTAATAAATTAAATGTAATTTATCTATTTAAACTTTTAATTTTTTTAAATTTTGATTAGGAAAATGAATCAAAAAAAAATTTTGATGAAAGTGATAGTGAAGAAGAACAAGATTCTTCTCATTTTTTTCAAAATAATCAAAAAAAAGCAGAAATTGAAATTGGAAAAGAAAAAAATAAAGAAAAAGAAAAAGAAAGGAGTAGATCAAGAGAATTTAATGATACAAAAAATAATTTATCAAATAATAATATTAAATTTAATGGGAAAAAAATCTTAAATAATAAAAAAGAAATATGTAGATTTTATGCAAAAGGGTGGTGTAAAAATGGAGAAAATTGTAATTTTCTTCATGTTCTAAATCCTTGTAGATATTATAATACTTTGGGAATATGTACGAATAAAAATTGCAAGTAAAATTTTTTTTTAATATTTAGATTCTCTCATAATAAATTAACTAAAGAAGAAATGGAAAAATTTATTCAAGATAATATACAATTTTTACTTAAAACAAGAAACAAACATAAAACTACTAAAATAGATGATTATATAGATGAATATTTAGTTAAAAATAAAATACTGTTAAACCAAAATTTTACTCAAAATTTCACAAATTTACAGAATCAAAATATTTTAAATTATCTTATCAATAATAAAATGTTTACTAATAATCAAGTTGGATATAATTGTTATTTACCAATAAATTTAAATAATGGTATGAATTTCCATCCTATAAATCAAATGAATCAAAATAATTTGAATACTTTTAATAATATTAATACTGTTAATAATATTAATAATGATATTAATAATATTAATAATATGAATATTATTCCCATTAAACAAGTTCAAGAAAATAATATAAATGATAATAATACAATTAATATTAATTCAAATGATTCAAATATAAATGATAATATTAATAATTCAAATAATAATAGTTCTAAAAATAATCAATCAATCATAAATTTACTAAAAGCCTTGACAAAAACAAATCCTAAAAAAGATTTAAAAAAATAAATAATATAAGTAACTTATAAAATTCAATTCTGTGAGTCTTATTTTCTGATATGAATATTTTTTTTTTAAATAAATTTAAATAAAAAAAAATATCAAATAAAAAAATGGAAAGAAACCCATCAAATAATAATAATGGATTAAAAGAAATATTTAATCCATTTGAAAGAATGAATTCATATACTTTTTTATATTTTATATTAATTTTACTGATAATATTAATATATTATATGCAAAAAAAAATAAGGGGATATTTAAATCATAGAAATAAATTAAAGTCAATGGCTGCAGATTATGAAAGAAAAAGAGAAAGTAGAAATGAATTAAAATTTCATTATTTTTGGGCTTTAGATAGAGGAGAAAGAAATAACGCAATGAGTATTGGAAAACAAATACTTCAAATGGATAAAGAATTAAAAGAATTATACCAACAATATCAATTCTATAAAAAAAAAGGATTTTATGAATTAAAGAAAATATAATAAAAACTCCACAAAAAATAGAAAAATAAATATAATATTTAAATTATATCAATTTTTAAAAAAAAAGACTCATCAAAAAAAATTCCAAAAATAATAAATATTGAATAAAATAATTATTATTCTAGCAATCATATATATCAGGTAATTCCTTTGGAACATAATCTTCATGATAAGTAGTATCACCTTTAAAGGGTCCTTGTCCTAAATTAACTTGACTTTTTCTTAAGCCAGGATCTTTTCCAACATTTCCTTCCAATTCCCTAGGAATATAATTACTTTCATAAGTAGATTTATTAGGTTGATCATCATAACCTAATTGATAATGGCATTTCTTTAAGTCATTTTTCATACTTTTATTAAGTTTCCCTCTAGCTAAAGGAGCTAATTTAGGATCATATTTCCAAGCATCACCAGCAGTTGTTGAATAATCTCCATTTTGATTACCTAATCCCCAATGAACATCTCTAATATTTTTAACCATATCATTTAATAAATTTTTATCAAAAGGTTCTCCTTCTAAAGGAATATAATTTGCTTGAAATTCAGTTTCATACATTCCTGGACCTTTAAAGTTTAAACTTGCTTGACTATTTTTTAAAGGATCTATCTTATTTACTATTCTATATTTTGGAGTATGAACTAATTTATATGTTGTATCATAATTATCATATGTTGGATATTTTTCACCTATATTCCAATGTGATCTTCTTAATTCGTTTGAGTTTATTTCATTTTTATCCATTTCTGGTTTTGTATAATCTAATGAATATATTGTATTCATATCTGATGGTCCTGAACCTATTCCAAAATGATGTCTTCTTAAATCTTTTAATGTATCTTTTGATAATACATTTACATTTATTGGTTTTGGAACATATGTTTCTCTATATATTGTATTTCCTGTTAGTCCTGAATCACCAAATTTAAATGTTGATGATTTTAAAGTACTATCTCTAAAAGGTTCTGATAATGGTTTTGGAACATAATCATGATTTTGAGTTGAAATCCAAGGAGATTTATCATTACCAAAATGATAATTTTTTTTCTGTAACATTGCATTATTAATTTTATTTTCTGTTACAATAGGTAATTTAGGTGCAGTATATCTATCTTTATGTTCAGTTAAATAATCATTAAAATCACTTCCAAAAACATAATTAGTACTTCTTAAATCATTTTTAGTATCATCTTTTTTTTCAACTGGTTTTTCATAATATTCTTCCCTATATTCACTAATTAAATCTGGATTATTACTTCCTAAATTAAAGTGACTTCTTCTTAAATCATTTTTAACATTTAAATCTAATTTAGCTGGTGAACCATATAAAATTGATTTAGATTGTTCTCCTGTTGTTGTTGTATATGGACATATATAATCACCTAATTTAAAACTTGATTTTCTTAATGCAACTGAATCTCCTAATGGAGATACTGAATCAAATGGATATGGAGGATAATCATGTTTATATTGAGTTAAGTAATTTTGACGGTTTGTTCCAAGTGAATAATGAGTTTTTGTTAGTTCTCTTGCATTTTTTTTTGCACATGGTATTCTTTCTTCAGTTTCGATTTTCATTTTTTTTATTTTATTTTTTTTTTTTTTGGTTTTTAAAAAATTTCATTAAGTTATTTAATAATAAATTAATTTTCATGTTTATATTAATATTATTTTTTTATTATTCTATATCCTTTAATAATATAAAATATACTATTTTCTTTTTTATTTTTCATCAATTGTTTAAATAATATTTTTGGTGTTTTTAGGAATAATTATTCCATTATGATTTTCATAAAAATCATTATAATTTAAACTTCTATTCATCAAAAGCGAAATATCAATTTTATAATTTTTAGAAATTTCTTCTAATTTTTTTGATTCATAATAATGACTATTTGAATTAATTAAACTTAAAAATTTATAATGATGTCTAGTTAAATTATTTTTATAGCTTGACATTCTATATAGTTTTATTTTTCTTAGAAGTTCTTTTTTAAATTCAAATAAATTATAATTTGGTTGAGTTTGAAAAATATTTTCTTTTTCAGTGTTAATTGCCACTGAAATTTTATTTGAATTATTTGATAAATTTATATTACTTCTTGTATCATCATTGTTAAATTGATTAATTGTTTTCCTTTCAAAAATAATTGGAAGAAGATCTTGTGATAAATTTCCTTTATTTTCTTTCTTTTTATATATTAATGCTTGCTTTATTAAATCTAAATTATATTTTTGAACCTTATTTAAATTAAATTTATCTTCTAATTTATCATCATATGATTTTATTAAAGGTAATTTTTCAATTTTTTTTCTTAATTTTTGATTTTTTTGTTGGATATTAAATGAATGCATTAAAAATGAAGGAGATTGGAATTTTATTTTTTTATGAATTAATAATGAATTATCAAGATTATTATCTTTATTTTGCTTTTTTATAAAAGATATTATTTTGTTTTTATCTGTGAGATTAATATTCATTTAATTTCAATTTTATTATTATTTTGTATAAAATTCTATAATATAAAAAAATAATAATATCATTATAATAGAAAAATTATTCATTTTAATTATATTTCAAATTATTAAATTATTTAATTATTTAACGCAAAAAAAATAAATATATTAAAAAAATTAATTTCATAAATCCATTTAAAAACTTTAAATAACAAAAATAAAAACAATATGCAATTAGAAAATCAAAAAGATTCTCATTTCAATGAAATTAATGAAAAAGAAAATTATTGTAATATATGTAAAAAAACATTTTCAACGTTTGGAAATTTAAAAAACCACATAATTACAATTCATGAACATAAACGTCCTTTTATTTGTCCTTTTCCAAATTGTGATAAAAAATATTCAATTGAAAGTAGACTTAAAGCTCATTATAAAATTCATACAAATTCAAAACAATTTATTTGTAGAATATGTGGAAAAGCTTTTAATGAAAAAGGTAATTTAAAAACTCATGAAAAATTTCATAGTGATAAAAGACCGTTTAAATGTAATTTTTGTAATAAAAATTATAAAACAAATGGTCATTTAAAAGATCATTTTGAAATTCGACATTTAAAAATTAAGAGATTTACTTGTAATTTTTGTAATAAAAAATTTGGCAGAATTTCTACTTTAAAAGCACATAATAGAACTCATACTGGAGAAAAAAATTATAAATGTAAAATTGAAGGTTGTGAAAAAGTCTTTGCTGAAAAAGGAAATATGGAAGTTCATTTTAAAAGACATTTAATGAAAATTCAAAAAAATAATTTAAATTATAAATTAATTTCTAATAACAATCAAGATGATAATAATAATATTACTAGACCTAATTCTAATATTACTTTAATTAACAATTTGAATTATAATATAAATAATAATGATAATTTGGATTTTTTTATTAAACCAAATTTTTTGTCTCATGATTTTAATTATGAAGAAAGTAATTTTTTAATAAACGAACAAAAAAATAATTTATTGGATTTTACTATTAATAATAATAATAATAATAATATTGATAATAAAAGCATTAATAATGATTTACCCGATAATGATGATTTAACATATTTAAATTATCTTCCTGAATTAAATGAAAATATTGAAAAATCTTTTATAAATTATTAATCAACTTATACAATTAGTTTTTATATATTCTTATTAATAGAAACACTAAATTTCATATTAATGTAATATTCTAATTTTGTATTTATGAGATAATAAAATTATACTCAATAATTCATTATAAAAAATATATTTTTAATAATGAAAATCTTGAATATAAATATTTTATTTTTAAAAAATATTTTAAAAACATATTATAATTTAACATTTAATATTTAAAAAACAAACCAAAAAAAAAAATAAAAAAAAATTCAAAAAATAAATATAAAAATTAAGATTACATAATAAATAAAAACATAAAAAATTAATAAACATAAATATAAAAAAAATGATTCACGGTAACAAGGGTGGAAATATTGGATATTCAAGTTCAAAGATATCAAAAATTCCAAAAAAATTATTTACTCCAATTCAAATATCAGTTCCAAATGCATCAGATATAGATAATCATAGAGAAAAATCAACTCCAAATTCTCCTCGTAAGAAAGATAAAAATTCGTCAATAGAAAAAGATATGAATTTAACTTTTACTGAAAGAAATACAAAAAAAAATTATACTCAAGCTCCAAAAGTAAAATTCATTTTACCTCCAAAAAAAAAACCTTCATCTACTGGAAATTCAAGAACTTCTTCTCCTTCTTTAGATAAAACAAAAGAAGTAAAAATTTTTAATTTTCAAAGAAGTAAATCTAAAAATATTAATGATTTAAATAAAAGTTTAATTTTATTTGAGGAAAATTTTGATATTTTAGTAAATTCAATAAAAACAAATAAAAAAAAAAAAGATAATAATGAAAAAAGATATCATAAACTTTTAAATTCAAAATCACTTCAATTACCAAATGAAAATGGAAAATTTTTGAGAAAATCAAAAACAGAAAAAATAAATGCAACCTGTAATAATCCAATTTTATTATTTAATCCATTATTTTCTTCTTTAGAAGACGAAGCAAAAGCATTGACAAATTCAATTGAAATAGCAAATTTTTATGAATATACTAAAAATTGTATGAGAATAATTGTTCAATTAAGAGAAAATAAATCTAAAGCTTCAAAACCAAAGAAAGTTAAAATATTAAATCCGAATAATAATAAAAAATTAGCTATTTTTGATTTAGATGAAACTTTAATTCATGGAGTTGTTAATATATCAAATTATAAAAAATCAGAAAATATTATTTCTATAACTTTACCCTCAAAAAAAATAGCAAAGATTGGAGTTAATGTACGTCCTTATTGGAAAGAAGCAATTGAGAGAATAAGTAAATTATATACTATTGTAATATATACAGCTTCACATAAGAGTTATGCTGATGCTGTTTTAAATTTTTTAGATCCTGAAAATAAATATTTTTATAATAGATTATATAGAAATAATTGTATTGATTGTAAAATAGATGGAAAAGATTTATATGTTAAAGATTTAAGTATTTTTGAAGGATTTAATTTAAAAGATATTTTAATTGTTGATAATTCTGTTATGGCTTTTGCATATAATTTAGATAATGGAATACCAATTTTACCTTATTATGATGCTGAAAAAGATTTTGAATTATTATTTGTTGCTTATTATTTTGAATGTTTATATCCATATGATGATTTAACTTTAATTAATAAACAATATATGAAATTAGATTACTATTTAAAAGAAGCAATAGAAGAAATTAAAAGGGAAAATGAAGAAGAAGAAGAAGATGATATTATAGATAATGTAAAAAAAAAAGAAAATAATAATTCTAATAATAATACAAACAATAATATTAAAAATAATAACAATGTTTCAAGAAGAAACAAAGCAAAAGAAAAAGGAATTTCAACTCAAAATATATTTTTCTTAAAAAAACAAAAAATTGGGAAAAGAGTAAGAAAAAGACCATCTAAATTTATTCAAGAATTTCAATTGGATTTAAAAGAATTGAGAAATAAATTTAACAGAGATGAAGAATTTTGAAATAATATAAAGTTAATTTGTTAATTTATTGTTTTTTTAATTATGTACTTATATTTTTTGATTTATAATTTTTATTATGAAGTTATTACTTTCGTTTATCTTTTGAATTTTTATATTAAATATTAAGTTTTTTAATTTATTTTATTAATTAACGGTATTTCATTATATTATAAAGATAAAAATATAGGTTTTTTAAATTTAATTGTATTTATTAATTTATTAAATTGTTTTTTTTTGAAAAAAAATTTTTAATTATTTTGAAATTAAGGAGGAAATATCAATATTTAAAATTAACTAAGAATAAAACAATGAAATGAAGAAGTTAATTTTTAAAACAAAATTGTATAAATTAAAAAGAAACTAAAAATAATAAATTGGCTGCTTCTTACATTTACATGAAAATAAAGTGAATACGAAAAAACCTAAATTCTGAAAAAAAAAATGTTTTAAAGTTTGAAGAAAAATTATTATAAATAATAATGAAAATATCAAAAATTAAAATAATAAAAGTCAAATAATATTATTGAATTCATATATCCAAAATATCTTCTTTTATTTTTTTAGGATATTTTTATGTTTTTAATTTTTTATTTTTATTTATTGTTTTTAAATATAAATAAAAATAAATTTATTGGATTACATATTTTTTTAATTTATAATTTATATTTTTTATTAATGTTTTGTCCTTCTTGTAAAGAGAGAATCCCAATAATTTCAAATATTACTATTAATAATGACAACATAATGTTAATATTTTTTTGTCAATGTAAAGAAGAAAATATGACTTATAATTTAAATGACTATATGAAAGAAATAAAAAAAGAGAATAAAAAAATAATAAAGTATAAATGTATTTTACATAAAGATGAAGATATTGAATTATTTTGTTTTGATTGTATTAAAGAATTATGTTATAAATGTGATAAATCTGAACATATTTCATTAAATCATAAAGTTAAAACTTTAAATTATTTTTCAAAAATAACTCAATCAAAAACAAAAAATAACTCTTATTATCAAAATATTGAAAAGATAAAATTAAATAAAATTTTAAAAAACTATTTTGTTCAATTTTCTGATTTAGTTTTTTCTACTTTACATCAATATCCTGATAATTTTTCATCAATTAAAAATATATGGTATTTAGAATTAGTAATGAATGATTTATATGGTTTTTCTTTATTTGAGAAAGATAATGAGATAAAAGAAGAGAATAATTTTGAAAAAATTAAACATACTAAATATTTAAATGTTACTCAAATTAATATTAAAAAAGAAATAATTATTGAAAATAATAGTGAAATTCTGTTTATTCTTTTATTTGATTTTCAAAATCATTTTATTATATATTGTAAAGATTTTATTTATTATATAAAAGAAAATAATAAGCATTTAGAAATCATCGATAAACTTTCTAATGAAAATACAGATTATATATTTTTAAAATTAAAATATTTAAATGATAATTATTTTTGTTCATTATTTCAAAAAGGAATATTCATAATTTATAAAATTGAAAATGATAAAATAAATAAATGTTTTAAATTTATTCCTCAAAAAAAAATTTTAACTTCAATTTCATTCATTTATATTAAAGAGAAAGAAAATTTAATTTGTGGTTATTATGATACAATTTTTACTTTTTCAATAAAAAATAATTTTAATCAAATAAAGGAAATTATAAATGAATCCCATTCAATTATATATGAATTAAAATATAATAATTCCAAATTATTTTTATCTCCAAAAGGAGATTTAACATTACAAGATGGAATATCAAATAAAAAATATTCCTTTTATTCAGAAAAAGAAATTTTAATTATTTTAGAAATAATATCAATTAATTCTCTTGCAATTGCTTTTTTATCTAATTATATTGAAATTTATGATTTTGAATTAAAATTATTTAAAAAAAAATTTAAACATTCAAATAAAATTCTAGATATGAAAGAAGTTAAAAAAGAAAAAAGATTAATAAGTTGTTCAGAAGATTTGAATATTAATATTTGGGATTTAATAACTTTTTCATGTACTTTAAAAATTAAATTAGTTATATTCCCATTTAATATTTCTATTGGAAAAAAAAATAAAATAATTGTTAGTTCATTTGATACTGATAATATATTAATAATTGATTAAAATACTTCCAAGAATTAAATTCGATAAAAAGAATTAAAGTTTTCAAATCAAAATTAATTTATTTTACAAAATTATGGTTTTAAAGATTTTACAATTTGAATAAACCCAAATACAAAAAGAATCAATATTAGTTATAAAGTGAAATTATGAGAATAATCCAATAAAAAAAGAAAAACTTTAATTCTTTTCTTTTTTCAAATTATGTTGGTTTTAATATGAAAGAGAAAGAATTATAATAAAATAATTATATATGAATTTTCTTTAAATAAATATTAATCAAATATTCTTTTAATTTCATCTTCCACTTAAATAATGATAAAAAAATATAAAAATATAACAAAATTATCTTTTCCATCCATTCTTCTCAGCAAAATCCTTAACATTAACAACACATCTAAAACAAGGTTTTCCATTTTCAAGTTTATCAAAAGCTTTAGGAAAATCTTCAAAATCAAACATTTCAACAATAGGATAAATATCTTTCTCTGCACAAATTTTAAGCATATCATTAATAACATTTCTAGGTCCAATATTAGAACCTCTAATAGTTAATTCTTTTTCTACAATCTCTCCAGCACTAATTCCCATAATATCATTATAAACAGAAGGTTCTCCAACTTGAATAAAAACACCTAAACAATTTAAGCATTTAATATAATCATTAATATTATCAACAATGGGTAAAGTATTAATAATAAAATCAAATTTCTTTTCAGCATTTTTCATCATATCTTTATTACTAGATATTATAATATTATTAACTCCAAGTTTTTCTTTAATTAAACTAACTTTATTTTCACTTGAAGTGAAAGCAGTAACATCATAGCCTAATTTCTTAAGAAATAAAAGTGCAACATGTCCTAAACCTCCAATTCCAATAACAGCACATTTCATTCCTTCTTTTAAATATTTACTCATAGGATAATATGTAGTTATTCCAGCACATAAAAGTGGAGCTCCTTTTTCAATATTGAAATTACTAGGTAAATGAAAGAAAAAATTTGCAGGTTGTTGAATTTGAGTAGCATAACCACCAAAATGAATTGTAGAATAAGTACCTTTTTCTTCAACATTACAACATATTTCTTCATGTCCTAATTGACATACTTTACATTTTCCACATGAATCTCTCATAGTTCCAAAAGCTACAATTTCTCCTTTTTTAAAATCTTTCACTTCAGAACCTAATTCACATACTTCACATATTATTTCATGACCTGGTGCTTTTGGATATATTTGTTCTCCCCATTTACCACGAACTGTCATTATATCACTTTGACATAAACCTGTATATAGTACGTTGGCTCGAATTTCTAAAGGGAGAAGAGGAGGAAATTTAAATGGAAATTTTATCATTTCTGATTTATTTATAAATGCATATGCTAGTGCATCAGCTTCTGATTCTTTACAGTATTTATATAATGGATGAGGATAGGGTTCTTCAATTGACATTTTTATACTTTTTTTCGATTTTTTTTTTCGTTTGTTCAAATAAAATTAATCAAAATTATCTATTTATTAAATTTTTTATGAAGATTTAAATAAAAAATTAATTTTTATATGAGATTTTAAAATTTTACATTGAAATTAAATTTATTTATTTAATATTTTTTTCTTAAGATTATTTTTAAAGTTCTTTTTATTAAAATTATTCAAAATAAATCAAATTATATTTGAGAAAAGAAAAAATAAAAATCTTGATATTCATTAATATATTTTAAAAATAAAAAATAGATTATTTGAAATTTTAAATAAAAATTAATTAAAATTTTTACATATATAAATTTATTAATATTTTTTAAAAATAAATTAAATATTAATCTTCATCATCAATAAATCTTTCTTCTATTATTTCAACTAAAACAATTTTAATATCATTAGTTTCATCACCTTTAGTTTTATCTTTCTCAAAACTACATTGAACTTTAAAATTAGCATTTTCTAAAAGACCTCTAATCATGCCACAAATAATATTAGAATAACAAAGATTTTTTAAATGTTCAGGTAATTCAACAAACATAGCTAAAGGATTTTTTTGAAATATATAATGAAATTCCTTTTCAGAAGTTTGATTTAAATCTCCGTTAATTCCAAGAAAAGTATTTAATAAAGATAATAAAAGAGTATTTATTAGATTTGAAGTATGTAAATTCTTTCCTAATTCATCAAGAACATCATCTAATAATCTAAAACCAATTTCATATCCAATTTCTTCTGATTTTTTATTTATTTCATTTATATCTTCAAAATCTTTTGTTAAACGAACCATTAATGATCCATACATAAAACTTAATAATTCTGAAGAATGCATTGTTTTTGTAGAATATAAATCATTTCCTTTTGACATTTTTTTATTTAATATTTAATTTTTTTTAAATTTTTTTTATATTTTTTAATGTTTATATATTATAATATGTTATTTTTATTAAATAACTTCGAAAAATGGATGATTTTGAAGAATTATTAGCAAGTGAATCTGATGAGGAACATAATAAGGAAGTAATAAGAAATAGTATTATTTTTACAAATTTTGATAATGTTCAAAATCAACAAAATATTGTTAAAAAACCTTCTAAAGATATTTTTAAAGGTTTATTAAGTGATGAATCAGAAGAATCAAATCATATTTCTCATAAAAAATCAAAAAAAAAAGAGGAAAGAAAATCTAATTCTATATCTTTTAAATATAAAAAAAAAAAATAAAATTCTTTACAATTTAAATCATAAGAAAAATAAACCAATAAATAATGTTTTTACATCAGGTATTCAAAGTAAGAAAAAACATATTCCAAAAGAAATGAGAATAATGAAATATAATGATAACAATGAAATGGATGAAGTAAAAAATATAAATAATATTCAAAATGAAAATGATGATTTTAATGAATTAAATAATTTAATAGATAATTCAGATGAAAAAATAACAAATAATAATATTATAACAAAAGAAAATAATAATAATAATAATAATAATAAAATTAATACTTATAATAATAAAATTAATAATTCTATTAATAACAATAATTCTAAAATAAATAAAGAAAATATCAATATAAATCATCCAAAAAAATTTGAAGAACCTCATTCACAAAATCATTTAAATAAAAATGAAAAAATAATAAAAGATAATGTTAAAAATGATAATCAACATTATTTACCAATGAATAAAGATACAATTTCAAAAGAAGAAACACCCAAAATTAGGAAAATTAGTAAAATTATTGATCATAATATGTCAGAAAGTTATTATCTAAAACTAAAACCAGATATTGATAAAATAGTAAGTACTGAATTAACAGAGACAAAAGAAATAAAAGAACAAAATTCCAAAATTAAATTTATGTTAGAAGAATTAAATATCATTCAAAAAGCATTAGATAAGAAAAAACATAATAATGAATTTTTATTTACACAAGAACACTTTTCAAAAATTGAGAAAATAACAAATGATTATAAAGAAGAGTATGAAAATTTAAAAACTAGAATGAATTTATTTAGTGAAAAAAAATATGAATCTGATGAAAAAGAAACTATTTTAGATGAAATAAATTATTATGAAAAAAAAATTCAATATTATAAAACATTTAATAAAGTTAATGAAGATATTATATCAAGTAATGAAAAAAGACCTCAAATCAAAGAAATGTTAGTTAAATGTGTTGAAATGAATTATGAAAATTTAAAATTGGAAAATGAAAAATTAACTAAAATAATTAAAAAAAATAAAAATCAAATTTCAAAAAACGAAAAAACTCTAACAGAATTAAATAAACAATTATTAGAGTTACAAAATAATGCAAAAGATAATTATAATATTGATGAAAATTTTAATAAAGAAATTTTTGGTATTGTTAATAAAGATTTAATTGAAGAAAAAGAGAAAATCAAAAAAAAATTAGAAAATATTTTAAATTTTGCAGAATTAGAAAGGAAAAAATATGTAGATTTTATTTCAATCAAAGAACAAGAAATTAAAATGAAAACAAATGAAATAAATAAATTTTCAAATTTATTAAATAAAGAATCAAGTAGAAGTGAAATGACAGAAAAAGAATTAAATGATAATTTAACTCCTTTATTAAATTTACAAAAGCAAATAAAAACGAAAAAAGAAATAGAAAGGAAAAAACAAATGGAAGAAAATATTATTAAAAAAGTAAAGAAAAAATTAGAAGAAAAAGAGAAAAAAGAAAATCAAAAAAGAAATAAATTAGTATTAATTCAAAGTTTATCATTAGAGAAAATGAAAAAAAAATTAATAGAAAACAATAATAAAAATTCTTTTAATACAATATCAAATTCTGCAAGACAAATAAAAGTTGATAAAATTAGTAATATTGCAAATAATTCTAAAAGTAATATTAGTGATTTTTTCCTTACTGAAGGTAATCAAAGTATGGGAAATGATTCTAAAAGTAGAAATATAAACTTAAAAAATCAAAATCTTAAAATAAATTCTTCTCAAAATACTTTTTCGAGTAAAACTGAATTTTTGTCTGCTAAACAAAAAGGAAAAATTAAGAATAAAGCCATTAGATTAATATATGATAAAGATAAATTAAATAATAATACTATTACTCATAATAAAACTTTAACTAATAATAATTATACTAAATATAAGAAAATTTATCTTGATATTAAAAAAAAAGATGCTGATTTTAAGAGTGAGAAAAATATTCACACATTAACAAATGAAAATAAAACAAGTCATGAAGAAAAAAATAAAAACGAGAAAAATAATGAAGAACAAAATAATAAAAATGATAATCTGGAAATAAATCATATAAAAAGTTTGAAAAAAAATAATGAGAAAGAACATCAAAATAGAAAAGAACAAAAAAAAAACAATTTAAACCAAGAAGAAAATAAAGAAAGAAATATAAATGAAAAAAATCCTATAAGAGATATCAATAAAAATTATACTCAAAATATAAATGATAATCATATTAATCAAAATTATTCTCAAAGTTCAAAAGAAAATAATAAAAACAACACAGAAAAAAATACTATAGATAGAACAAATTCATTTCAAAAAAATCCGGTTCTAAATGAAGAAAAAGTAGAAAAAGAAGAAAAAGAAGAAAAAGAAGAAAAAAATACAAATTTAAGTAGTGATAAAATGAAACTTATAATGTTATCAAGTGATATATTTAAAAAAATTAATGAAAATAATAATAGTTATCAAAATTATAATACTCCAAAATTTAAAGAGTTTGAAGAAGATGAATATAATTTAAATCATCAAATTATTCCTCATAAAAGTTATTTTAGTAAAAATACTAACAAAAAATTTATAGACGAAGATTCAGATCTTGAAAATGGAAATATTAGACAAAAAATTATTAATTCTGATGATAATAATGAAGAAATTGATTCTGAGAAAGAAAATATTTCCAAAAAAAATTCAGTACAATCAAATAATAATAATCAAGAATCTTCAAATTTTAAAATGATTTCTAAAAAAAAAAGCTATTCACCAAATCGTAATAATGAAGATATAAATTTTAATAAACACGAAAATTATACAAAACGTAATTTAAAATCAAAAATAAGTTTTAATAAAATCAGTAAAAAAATTTTTAATCATAATTCTTCATCTTCTTTACATAAAGATAAAAATCTAAAAAGAAAAGATAGCCTTGATGATAATATTTCCGATATTGCAAATATTAATCAAAATAATACCAACAATTCTTATGAAGATTCTTTTTTTTCTTCTGATGATAATGAAATTGAAGTGGATATTATTCCTAAAAATAATGATTAACAAAATAATTATTAGATATTTATGTTTATTACTTTATCATAATTAAACAAATAATAAATAATGATAATTATTTGATATTTTAATATCATTATTTTATAAATTTTTTAAGAATATGTATTTCAAAAAATGTTATTCTTTATTTATAATAATTATTCAATATTTCAAAATGAAATAATTAGTAGTTTTTTAGATAATGTATTCTTTTAAAATGTATAAATTGTATTAATTTAAATAACATTAAAAATTATGATTAAATAAAAAAGTCAATTATTTTTGTGTTTTTTTTTTTTTTTGTTATTCAAATATTAAAAATTTTAATAAAAGCAGTAAATATTATTATTGTCCCTTTTTTCATTTTTAAAAATAAAATAATATAAATAATATTAATTAATCTTTTTGATTTATAATTCAATAAAAGCCTATAAACTTTATGACATTTGTAAAGAAATTTGTATCACCAAAAACTCTATAAGAAACCATATTTGTTGTACTTATAATTAATTTTATCAAATTAAAAAGTGACAAAATCATATAATAAACAAATTTAATTTTATATGAAAAAGAAAAGTCTTTATAATCTTTTTTTACTTCCCCTATAGCATAATAAGTTTTATATTTCTTTAAAACAAATCTAAAAAAATAAAAAAATGAATAAATACATTTGTAAATTATAAATAAATAATGGTAAACATACAACAATCTGAAACCAATTACCAAGAAAAATTGCAGTCATTACATTAAAACATAAAATCATAAATTCAATTGGAAAATATTTTAAAATTGTATCAGAAAGTTCAGTTGATTTTTCTGGTTTAAATTCAAGATCATCAACTAAACTAAATATATAAATACAAATTGCACAATTAAATAAAGATCCTGCAAAATTAATTAGTGCTATTATTGTTAACATTTTTAATTTATTTTTATAAATTATTTAATTTTTACTTAAAATATAATATATATATTGTAATAATTCTAAATGATAATGATATGTTTTATTCTTTTTTTGTTCTATTTTTTCAGAAGAATCTTTATTAGAATCTTTACTTGAAATACTTTGATATATTTTGTTTTTATTTATGATTTCTTCATTAATCCTACAGGATTTTAATATTGTTTCTTTTGGAATTTTTGGAAAAAAATTTTCCATAATTTCCAAACAAAAATCTTTGACTTCTTCAAATCTATGAACATAATAATTTGTAATTCCAAAATAATATATTTGATTTAAAAGATCTTTATGAATTGTCCCAAATTGAATTTCAATATCTCCAATTTGGTATCTTTTATATTCAATTTTATATTTTTTTCTAATATCAAATGCTTGCATTTTCTCAAAAATCTTCAAAAAATTTGAATCTACTTCACTTATAAGAATTTTATATAAATCATTATCTATTTTTGTTCTATTTAAAATATAATTATCAGCTTCAACTTTTTTATTAAACAAAAATAACTCTGTTTTGGCAGTAATTTCTCTTTTAATATAACATAATCTCATTATTATTTGTTCATTTCCAATACTTTCAGCTCCAAATTCTTTTATAATTCTTTCAAATTCTTTGTTAAAAATTTCTGGATCATTCGTTCCTAAAAGAATTGAGCAGTCAAATAATCTAAAAAAAATTAAATATAAAAAAATACAAAGAAATTGACATTTTTAAAATAAAATTATTCATAAATTTTATATTTTTCATAAAAATAGATTATGTGTCAAAATAAAAATAAAATTATTATATAAGATAAAATGAATATTTTCAATAATTTAAAATCTCCGACTCAATTCATTAAATAGAGAAAAAATTAAAAAAATTTCTTTAATATGATTATAATAATGAATTTAAAGTTCACTATAGTAATTTTTTTGATTTTTCAAAACAATTCATGACAAAAGGAAGTTATTATAAAATATTTATAAATTTATTGTATCTAAATATCTTTTTTATTAACCATTAAAAATATGTTACATAAAAAATAAAAAAAACTGTCAATTTCTAAGGAATTCTAACATACCTTAATTTAATTGAATAATAAATAATTCTTATTGAATTTAAAAAATTATATAAAAAATTTTATTTTTGTTCAAAATTAAGAGTTTCAGTAGCATTACCAAACATATCAACAGAAAACAAATCTTGAATTTTAATATCCTTTGTAAAATTACAAAATTCTTCATAAGAAATTTTTCCATCTAAATCTTTATCAGCAGCAATTAAAGTTCTATCACTTAATTGTTGAATTTGAATATCAGTTAAATTATCACCAACAAGCATTTTTAAACAATGAAATAAATCTCCATTAGATAAATAACCATCATTATTCATATCATAAATTTGAAAAGCAATTTTTTGTTTTTCTTCTAAT
>JAEEGL015879658.1_pt1 | contig 26741 bp, 24 predicted proteins | sample 9134231 | NCBI WGS metagenome assembly JAEEGL01 (sample SAMN16246548, study PRJNA631951) | gut metagenome | biome: gut microbiome; feature: rumen; material: fiber-attached | host: Bos | place: Iran: Karaj | collected 2018-10 | reverse complement strand
TTTTGGCTGTTTTTGTTTGAAATAATGTAAATTTTGTCGCTATCATAACATTTATAATTTAGGGATCGATATTTTTATCGTTAAAAGATGGGAAAAAGAATTGAAAAAACGATACGACAAACATCAAAACCCTTGTGTTTATGCGGCTTTTGCCGTTTGTCTGTATTATACCACAAGGGCAGCCCTCACGCACTACCCTTCTTCCGTCAGAATACTGTGCAAAAAGCGGCTGATCGGCATTATAGCGCTTTATATAGGTGGTAAAAAGTTCGTCCACAGCCTGAGATATATCCTCAAAAATCGTTCTTCCGTATTGCTAGGACTGCTCGTAGGCAGTGGAATTTGTAATTGTAAAATTATAGCCCCTGCTTCTGTACCCTTCCGTCTAGACACGGTTAAGGGTAAAGCTGATTATTGCCAGCACATTCGCCCTTATGGCAGCAGGTTCCCAGGTGGAATATATCTCCGCCGATGCCGCATTTTTTATATAGTCCTTAAACGGCACATAATAATTTTGACCACTGTCCGACGGTGGCCCCTCGTGTACTACCACAAATTCGGGTAGTTTGTGGTAGTGAGTTTCAAACCTGCCTGTTTATGCGGTTTTTGCACTAAACATACCCGTTACTACGCCAATACTACGCCATTTTTATAATAGGTGTCAAATCTAATGTATTGACTGCCTGAATCTCTTTTTTGGCCTGTTCCGTGCTTATATGGGTGTAAATATCCATAGTTGTTTCTGCGGAAGAATGGCCCAATAAATACTGTACTGTTTTAATGTTCACATTCAGTTCAAAACACCTTGTTGCAAATGTGTGTCTGAAAGTATGTGCCGAAATTGATTTGATATGTTCTCCCGATCTTTCGTTTATCAGATTGCAGATAGCTTTGAGCCTTGCGTCGATATTGGAATGATTCAGGTAGCTTTTGTTTTTTGAATAGAATAACAAGTTTATTTTCGGTTCTCGTCTTAGGTTCATATGTTCCAATAAAGTATAGCAAGCGTCGCTTATTGGCAGAATTCTTGTACTGTTTACTGTTTTGGGCGAGGATATTACGACTGCTCTGTCTCCCGATATCTCATATCCTCTTTCCTTGTACATATCTTTTTCTTTTCCTTTTATAGCGATTGCAGTTTTATTTATTGATATAGTCCTTTCGTCCATGTTTATATCGTCCCAGGTCAAAGCGATCGCTTCGCCTATACGAACGCCTGTCAGCAATAAGAAGCGAAAGAGATTATAATAAGAACTGCCTTCTGCGTATATAAAGAATAATTCCTGCTCACGAGGGGTCATTGCTTCCTTGAATTTTGAGTCTTTCTTGGGAAGTGTTATGACCTCGGCGGGATTAGCCTGCAAGTATCCACATTCATAAGCTTTCTGTAACGACGCCCTTAAAATGTTTGCATAGGGTTTTATGCCGCTGCGTGTCAAACTCTTTTCTTCGATCAGCTCATTAATAAACTTTTGTATATGTACGGGCTTGATATCTATGATTTTTAAATCGCCCAAATATGAGTTTCTTATGTATCTGTCATAGTTTGCTATGGCTCTCAAGTAAGTTACCGTTTTGACCGTGTTTTTGTAAAAAACATCGACCCAGGTATCAAACCACTCACTCAAGGTCATATTGCAGTGTTTTGAAAAAATGCTGTGATCCTTTGTATACAAGGCTTCATTCATTTTTTGCCTTACCACCGAAAGTTTTGGGTCATAAATGCTGTGCCGCTTGCCAAAATTATCGGTGTATCTTGCGGTATACAAACCGTCTTTTCTTTGACTTAAACCTTTACCAAGTTCTCTTCCTTTTAAATCTTTTCCCATTTTGGTTCACTCCTTTGATTATTTAAGTAGTGAAGCCATAGAGTTAATGATTATAAGAATCAACGTGTGTTGCCAAAATTTTGTTTATTTGAAATTTCTTTACGCTACGGAGTTTTTCCTGCGGAAAATTCTCCTATAGTTGACTTTTATGAATAAAAGCCAATCCCTGCGGGATTTTGATAGCTTTAGCTATCAAAACAGAGCTAAAATTTCACTTCCTTACGGAAGGCATAATCAAAATTTTGTCTTTGAATAAATTCTTATAATATAAATTATATCACTCCATGGCATTTTTGTAAAGGCACCAATTATGATGAGATCCCAGTCCCTGCCTGCTGATCGAGCCACTTATCAAGCAAATGCTTGTTTGCGTACAAGCGGTTTCCGATACGAACAGTAAAAGAATTATAAGGGGTATTTAAAAGTTTCCTCGCCGTATTCTGTCCTATGCTCATATAATCACACATTTCCTTTACCGTGAGCAGTCCTTTGTTGTTGTAAGCCGTTTCTGTTAATTCCATTTTTCCTCCTTAATATAGATGTTATATTTTATAATATATGAATGATTAAATTTTAAAAAAACAAAAACAAGATTTTATGTGTCATTATTTTCGCTTGCCTGAAAGCAAAACTTTCTCAAACCTTATCTTTCGGTATGCGTCCGAGTATACTCTATCGGTCTTTGAGTAATTGGTGTTTCTTTCGCTATACCTAAAATAATATCGGCATTATGTTTGATAGTTTCAAGTCGTTCCAATTCAAGCAATAACTTTTCCTGTTCGGCTGAAATATTTTCTTTATCGTCTTGATATTTCAGTATTTCTGCTTTGAGTACAGACGATTGAGGTAAAACACCGTTTATCTTTGAATTATTCATTACTTCAACGGCATTTTTATATCGGGCAAGTTCTGCCGAATATTCCTGTAAGTGTTTTTCTTTACTTTTTATATCTGTTATAGACAGGTAATTTTGGTATATCGGTTTATAACGCCAATAGTCCCTGACAGCGTTTGTTATGCTGCGTCTTGCGGATATTTGAGCATTGATTTTTTGAACATCGCTTTTATAGTCCGCTATACGTTTTTCAAGTTTTGAAATGTTTTCTTTAAGTACCTCATAGCTTTGTATATTACAAGCATGGAAATAGTTAAGCATTTGAATTTCCGTATGGGCATTTCTGCGGTAGATATATCGTCTTGCTGTTTCATCCACCGCCTTTAATCGTGATATTTTCATTGCAGAAATTTCATCAAGTCGGGTTTTGTATTCTGTGGGATCACCGAAGTATAACCGCAGCATTTCTTCCGAGTATTCCTCGCCCAGACTTTCAAGACGAAGAAAACGCTTTCCTGTTTCGTGCTTAAAAGCTAAATGCTTTCCGTTCTTTACCGCATATTCATTTTTCATCAAAGAAATAAATTCGTCAAAACTATCTGCCGATTTCAAGTTGGAATTTATTAGACGTTTCAACCTTGATCTTTGTGGTATCCTTTTTATGGAATTGGAATAAACATTTCTTTCAACATTTTCTATAACCGCTTTTTCTTCAATTCGCCTGCGGATATTTTTCTCGGTATATGCCGAGCCGAGTGTAGCAATTCTTATAAACGATTTATCCCTTATTCCTTTTACGGAAATATATTTCCCGATTTTTATCTCATAACCTCGCTTTTTCAGTTCCTTGAAAAAATCATTGTATGTATCGCAGTTTCCAATAATGTCATCAATAACCGCTTTTAATTTTTCTCTATGCCCTTTGGGGTTGGGTATGATAACCGAATATCCGTATTCTTTGCACAATTCATTGCTTGCCTGCCGTATTTTATCCAAAGTGGCAAGTTTATTCGGGAACATATGGAAGTCATTGAAATTGACCGAGCAGATAATTATGTGATTATGGATATGTTCTTTGTCATTATGCGTTGCGATAACATACTGAAAGTCGGGAAAAGTACGCCGCATAAGTTCCTGTCCGATCTCCAACGCCTTTTGTGGAGTAATATCATCTTCGGGCGAAAATGACTGATATATTTCGTGCGCAATAACCTTGCCTTGCTTTACAGCCAGCTTTCGTACCTCATTGAATTCAATATCAGCATATTCCGTGCTGCACATATAAGAAGCTGTGTTCATTCCGTTTTCGGTTTTCTTTGGATTAAGAATATAATTTATCGCCCGTTTCAGATATCCCTCCGATTTGATTTGCGATAGTTTTATATATGCCATACCTCCTCCTTTGTTATTTGATAGTTGATAAGCTGTCCTTCTATAATATATATTTCCTTTAGCCATGCAAAAACTAAAGATAAAATCAATGTAATATTATTTTCGTTACTGTTAAACAACGTATGGATATATATTACAGAAATATTTATGGAAGATATTTTTCCCTCGGATATTGACAAATTCAAAAAAATATGTATCAAAATTCTTGGTCTCAATACATAGCAAGTATGGAAATGGGACGCCCCAATTGCTATTTCTTAAAAATGCTAACCGCATTTTACGAAATCCCACTCGTGTCACGCCCATTACCGCTTGTCAGGTCTGCCGCCCCGAAACCGACTTGGGAAAGTATTCCCAAACCCATCGTTTTGCGGCGCAAAAATAATAAAAAATGCATTATACGACAAAAAACGTGCATATTACGACATAAACTTATTACCGACTATTTTTTATGATATACTGTAAACAGGTAAGAGAACAAAATTTTTTTACTTATCAAAAATTAATTTCTGCATGATACAAATATCATTGACTGCTAATATGTAAAAGGTCAATAATGAAAATGTCCTATTTGCAAGATTGAATTATGTATAGTATAATAATTTTGATCCTTACCGAGAAATATTTGATTTAAGAGGGAAAATATGTTTTTATTAGTTTTAGACACCGAAGCAGATGTTCTTTTAGTGGAACAATTATATTTAAAATATAAAAATCTGTTGTTTATTGTTGCAAATGACATTCTGCATGATCAACACGATTCGGAAGATGCTTTGCAGCAAACCATGATAAGGGTAATAAACAACATTGATAAAATAAAAAATGTTGACAGCAGGCAGACGAGAAATTTTTTGTGTATTATATGCCGCAATATAGCATTGACTATGTTAAATAAAAATAAAAGTGCCAATACAGCAGAGATAGAAGACGATCTTCCCGATATGAATGAGGATATTGAGGCACTTATACTCACAAAAGATATGTATATTAAGCTAAAGGAATTTATTCTTACTCAGGATAAAAAATATCAGGATGTATTGTTTTTAAAATTAAATCATGATCTATCGAGTGAAGAGATAGCAAAAATATTGGATATTCGCCCGGAAACAGTCAGAAAAAGACTTGAAAGAGGACGAAGACTTATAAAAAATTTTATGGCAAAGGAGGGTATGGGTAATGTCAAATGATACCGAAAAGGCTTTTGATGCGGCTATGGATGCACTTATTGCCCAAGCCTGCGCCGAAACCGAAGATAAAATATTTGATAGTTATGAAGAAAAACTAAAAGATCAAAAAATTGTTTTTTCAAAAGAACATAATGCTTTTATGGAAACGCTTTTAGATGCCGAAAGAAGTAAAATAAAAAAGACAAAACATAAAAGGATAAGAAAACGCATTCTTATTGCTGCAATAATAGTTTTGACAATACTGTTGGCTTTAGCACTTACCGTTAGTGCTTTCAGAGAAAAAATCATTGATTTTACATTGGATATAGCAAACAAAAACTCCGAAATACAGTTTGAAAAAGAGGAGGAAATATTCTTTGAAAAAACAAATATGAATATAAGCTATATACCGCAGAATTTTGAAGAAGAAAAGCGTTACACCGCAGACGGATATGTCTATGCAAAGTATTCTTACGGTGATTTATGGTTTACCGTTGAAAAGGAAATCGTACCCGATAATATGACTATTGATACAGAAAATGCAGAGATTGAAGAAACGGAAATAAACGGATGTAAAGCCGTCATAAGCAGTAAGGATAACCTTGTTATTATAGTATTGACAAAAGAAGACCACGCATATATTGCAACAGGAAATATCGCAAAAGATGAATTGATAGAAATATCAAAAAATATCTCTTAAAAAATTAAATATTTTTGTCACACTCCCCTCCTTTCGTTGGTTTTAATATATAGAAAACCAAAAAGAAAGGAGGGGAATTTTATGAAGAAAGCAATTGCAGTTTTTTCAGCTCTGTTTCTTATCGGAAATTGCTGCGTTTTTGCTGCGGATCATACTGAATACCAAAACACCGAAGAAAGAATATATATTCAATCAAGGAATATTGCTATTACAGATATGGAAAGCAGTTTAAGCATCACATCTTCCGGAAGTGCTCAATGTATTGGTAAGACAACTGTGAGTAATGGTTATAAAGCTAAAGTCAAGGTTGAACTTCAGCGAAAAGACGGTAGCTGGAGCACGATAAAAACCTGGACTACCACGGGAGATAGCCTTGCAAGAGTATCTAAAAGCTATTCTGTTTCAACGGGTTATCAGTACCGTGTAAAAGCAACTCATTATGCTCTTACGAGCAGTGGCAGTATTGTTGAAACTTGTGTAAGCTATAGCAGTACAGCTACATATTAAATAGTTTAATTGGAGGTTTTATTTATGAAGAAAAAACTTATATCACTTTTAACAGCAATTTTATTAGTTAGTTCATCATCTGTGTTAGGTTTTGCTGATGATACTAAGCAAATTTACAATGCAGACACAAAAACATTTTATGTGGAAATCGATGGCAAAACAGTTGCTTCACATTTATCATTGGACGATAATGAATACGGTGAACCATCGGCAGATCCAACTCCACAAAATGATCAAAATGCAATATCCGGTGTAAGATCGGGTGCCGTAGTTACAGATAGTGATGTTCAGAGGTATCAGGTGGATTGGAGTGATCCCGATTACGGTGGAGAATACTACGCACACGGCTATGTTACAATGAAAATAGGTAATCAAAATGCGTATCACTATTCCAGGGCAGAAATTTGGTATAACGGTTCATCGGTCGTCGCTGCCACGCCGCATTATGGATACGGAAAGGTATACTCAACCTCTCCTTGCACTCCAAGAAAGGGAACTGCAAGAATATTCTATGGTGAATAAAATTTAACATTTTTTAATCGGAAGGGTTCTGTAATTTTTTGCAGAGCCCTTACTGTATAAGAAAGGATATAATATGAAAAAATTTATTATTTTTAATCTTCTTTTTTTATTACTGGCTACAGCTTGCCAAAAAACAGAAATAAGCAGAAATAATTCCCCTACAGAAACGGCAATGGAAACAGCAACCGTAACAAATCAGCAGACGGTCAATACCATACCTGATGTGCAGGAGCAATACTATTTATTGCGAAATATGTACGGAGTTGACAGTAACCCACAGCCTCACGATCTTTTTGCGGAAGACGATTCCTTGGAACGGCTAAAATCACTGAATACAGAAATGCAGCAAAACTTTGATTTTTTGGAGATCTATTTCCAATCTGCGTATTATATGGGTGATTATAAAAACGAAACGAAATATGTTTATTGCGAGGATCCCGATTTGATCAACCAAGAGGTCGAGCTTGACAATAATGTCCGCACAACAGTTACCCCGCTAAAAACAGTTCAGATAGGGAACAAAATAGATCTAAGCGGCAAAATACATTCGGGCAGAGCATTTAATGAATCCGATTATAACATAAATAGCGACACTCAAGAGATAAATGTAATATTAGGTAACGCTTATAATGATATATATGATATGGATGATGTTCTTAAATTAAATCTGCACGAAAAAAATCTAAAATTAAGAGTGGTTGGATTTTTAAACGGCAATTCATATATAAAAGAAGGTTATACAACCGAATGCCTCGATCAATATATAATAATGCCGTTTTATTCTATTAACTATGAACCTGAAAACGAAAAAGAATCTAAATATCAAAAACTGTTCTATTTAGAAAAAAACACAGGACTGATAAAATGTCATTCCGACGATAATTATGAGAATATAAACAATTCGGTAGAGTCTATTACAAAAAAATATGGCTTGTTGTATGCTCTTGATAATAAGACGATGGAGTATAGTTTAAATGTAAACGCTCAATAATTATATATATCCATAATCAAAAAAACTCCAACCAGCTCTAACAAAGTAACATAACGTTGATTGGAGTTTTAAATTTGGCGGATATATTCAACTTCATTAGACTTTGTTTGTTAGTTCTTGCCGCTGGATTTTTAGACAAACTCCACTCATGGCAGAACTTATTCAATTTGTTCTTTTGTTAAGCTCTCCTCGAACTGTGGCAGAATTTTAAGCAGAAATTTCAGATATTCAAAAACATCAGGATTATTCAGTTTGGTACACTCAATAAACGTGAATAACCTTGTGTTTACCTTCGCGCTCTTTTACGTTTCGCAGAATAGGAAATTATTCGTTCTCTTGCAAACAAGCACGTGGTATGTTAGGCACAGTTATTGTCTGTTCGGCTTACGAACAACTCAGATATTTGGCAAGTATTTGTTTATTATCTTGATAAAATAATAATTTTATGATATTATGTAATATAATAATAAGAATAATGTATATGTTTTGTACAATTACAAACACGAATAAAAATTTTTAAGGGGGAGGGAAAAATACTTATGACACAAGATGACCTTAATAAAATATTGGATTGTGATACTTATCATCAAGTGCGAAAAGATCCATCCGACTCTGATTTGAGACTTTTTTTGCGGGAAGTAAACTATCATTGCCCCCTCTGCGGTAAAGAATTACAATATAAGAAACAAAAAAAGAAAGGTCACAAACTATTCGAAATAGCTCACATTTATCCGAATAGACCAACCATAAAACAATACGAAACATTATCGGGGTTAGAGCGATTAGGTGTAAATTCCGAAGATTTTGATAACAAAATTGCACTGTGCAAAGACTGTCATTCAGAGCAGGACTATCGCACATCAAAAGAAGATTACATAAAACTATTAGAAATAAAAAAACGATATATCATAAATGAAGCACTTGAAGGTATTTCGAGATCGATTAATTTAGAAGAAGAAATAAGATATTTAATTGATAGACTTAAATTACTTTCATCGGATGAATTATCGGAATTATCTTACGATCCTGTACCAATAGCCAATAAATTTAACAATTCTGAAATCCTTCTCAAAACGAAAGTTAAGGGGTATATAATTGACTATTACCCACTTATACAAGAATATTTAAAAAAGATTGATGGAAAAGATGGATTTCATTTAGAAATTTTATCGGGACAAATAAAAAGCATTTTTATTAAAATGAATGATATAACTACTGAAAAAACGGCAATTTTTGATAAATTGGTTGAAATTGTTTGCAACAAAACTCAAAGCCAATCAAAAGAAGCATGCGAAGCAATAATTTCTTTTTTTATACAGAATTGTGAGGTGTTTTATGAAATTCCCGAATAAAGTGACTACATATAAGGAAAGCGTTTTAAGTAAAATAAGCACAGTATTGGAACTTATTTCTCAAAAAGATATGTCTATCTATGATTTGTATTTGTGTACAAAAAGTATTTTTGACGATATAACAATTTTTTTCGATGTGTTGGACTGTTTATTTATGCTAAATAAAATAGAAATCATTGATATCGAAAACACGGAGGTCATTCATTATGTTAAGTGAAATATATTGTGAAAAATTTCATCAAAAAAAGATTATTTTTAATGATGGATTAAGTATAATCTTAGGAACTAAATCGGGTGACAACTCTATAGGGAAATCAACCTTTTTGCTTATTGTTGACTATGTTTTTGGAGGCAGTACCTATTCTAAAGAAACAGATATACTTGATAACATTGGTTCTCATAATATTTGCTTTAAATTTATATTTAATAAAAAAGAGTATTATTTTTTAAGGTCTAATACAGAAAATAGTGTGTGGATTTGTGATTCAAACTACAAAAAAATAAAATCAAAGTCTAAAGATGATTATTGTAAGTGGCTATCAGAACAATATAATTTAAATTATCATGACCTAAAATTTCGAGATGCAGTTGGAAGATATATACGTACATACGGAAAAAATAATTGTGACGAAAAGCATCCGCTTAATGTATATCCTAGCGAACCGCAAAGCAAAGCTGTAATCGCTATTTTAAAACTATTTGATTTATATCACGCAATCGCGAATCTAGAACAACTTGCTAAAGATTCAAGTGATGCATTTTCAACTTTTCAAAAGGCACAAGCATTGAACTTTATATCAAAAATCAACAAAGAACAATATAAGACAAATTTAAAGCAAATTGACATAATCAAAGGCGAATTAGATGAGTTGTCAAACAAACTGGAAAAAGGGTTGTTAGATATAGATGCAGCCACTTCTGAAGAAGCAATTTCGATAAAAAAATATCTTTCCAGTGCCAGACGAATGAAAAATACAATTGATGCTAAATTATCAACAATTAATGAAAATCTTGATTATAAATTTAATGATACAACGGATACATATTGGGAATTAAAAAAATTTTTCCCTGATGTAAATATTCGACACATATCAGAGGTTGAGGCATTTCATAAAAAAATATCTGATATTTTTATTAAAGAATTAAAGGAGGCAAGAAAGGAGCTAACTCGACAAGCAAAAGATTGTGCGCAAATAATAGAAAATTATGAGGAAGAGTTAAAGAATCTTATTCAAAATCCAAATCTACCTAGAACTGTGTTAAAAATCAATGCAGATAAGCAAAGAGAAATCGATCGGATGACCAAGGAGAATGAGGCTTTTGAAAAATCGGAAATTTTAAAACAGCAAAAAAAAGAAAACCAAGATAAACTAAAAGAAGCAAAAGCAGAAAAACTTGGACTATTGGAGAAAAGCATCAATCATGAGATGGAACGAATAAATAAATTGCTGTATACAGAAAAATATAATGCACCTTTATTACATTTTTCAGAATCCTCATATGTTTTTTCTACCCCTAATGATACAGGTACGGGAATTGCATATAAGGGACTAATAGTCTTCGATTTGGCCGTTATGCATTTAACAAAATTACCTATATTAGTTCACGATTCTGTTGTATTAAAACAAATTTCAGATAATGCGATAGAAAAGATAATGGAACAATATCTGGCATGTAATAAACAAATTATAATTGCATTTGATAAACAAGATTCCTATAGCGAAAGAACGAATAAATTATTAGAAAAGTATGCTGTGCTCAATCTTGCACCAAACGGGCAAGAATTGTTTGGATGGTCATGGGGAAAACAAATAAATTGAATTCTAAATAAAAATGTGGATAACCTTGATTGTTAAAATTATTGAAGCTTTGAAAGATTTATGTAAATAAAACACTTTAAACATTAGGCATTCCTTGATAAAACAAAAACATAGGAGGCCTAAAATTATGGCAAAAAGAGTCATTCACAAAGCAAAAGAGCAACTTTATGTCGTCATAGATGAATGGAGCGAAAAATATTTTCATAAAATGAAGTCTTAGTATGATAACTGGGATTATATCAGCCTAATCTTCAAATTTTCGGCTACGGTACGCAAGGTCATTTACGCAACAAATGCAATCAAAATTCTTAACAGCCACTTTCGCTATCTGAACAGACAAGGGAGCATTTCTCTATATAAAACACCGCTCTTAATACCCCTTGTATTATTAAGTTTTGAGATTTGCAAAAAGTTGACGACCAAGCTTAACGACTAGGAAAAATTCTACGAAGAATCTGAGTATTATGTATGGTGACAGACTCGATGAATAACACAAAAAGTCAGTTACATCAAGGGTAAAATATACGATTTCTACAAGGTCACCTTTAATATTCTTGATTTTTGATACTAAAAAATAATTAAGAGTGGTTAAGCAGACAGCCCAACCACCCCAATTATTAAAATCACAATCATACTAGGAGTCTAATTTACAGAATTTTTTTCTATGAGCCTGTTTGATTATTAGGATGGTCTCGTAGAAAAACCAGTTCTCTCCATGCGGCAGATTGCCTCTCAATGTGCGACAAGGTGGCTCTAAAAGCCCGTGCAGATGGCTCTATCCTAGCGACATACATAGCTGGTGTGTGTTTTTGCTAGGCCGTGCCCATGTGCAGTCTCCGTTAATGTGTGGCAAAAAGTCCGTGCTGTTGTGGCAATTTTGCCGGCATACACATACAGTCTTGTGAACATTCGTGAGAAATATCTAATAGCTTAAAATCAAATTAATTTTAACATTTTTAGTCCTTTGATATATTTTGAAGATTGTTCGTGTCTAACCGAAGTTCCTAATAAACGCTCTATTTCTTTTGTGAAAAATTTCATAGATACGCGATGAATATAGTCAGACTCTAATTCCACCTCAATCTGATAATCCTTTTCTTCTTTTTCATCCTTAATAAACGTGACTCTATCTATACATACACAAAACTTGAACGCCCCATCCCCCTTACTTTTAATAAAGTATTTATTTCTTTTGTTTTTTACATTTAAAATCGGTTTTAATTTAAGAAAAATATTTTCTTTTGTCATACCCGCAATGAGATCGGGAAAACTATCTTTAAGTGTTGAATAAATAAAATCATATCCTCTTTTTAATGCTGTTCCGTCTAATATATCGTTTGGAAGTTTATTTTCTGATGCGTCTAATGAGTATTCCGTAGGAATTTCTTGTTCATATTCAAATCTAGCTACTTGACTATTTTTGTCAAAACCATCATTTGCAGTTGGTATCTTTATGGTGATTTTATATTTATTATTACCTTTATAACGATACCTCAAGGAACACTGTTTTTTTACAAATATTCTCTCATCTGTATCAAAATATATATCAAGTTGATTTACGTTTTGTGGTCCTTCTATACTGTATTGCATGTTTAATTTTTCACTCATCAACGCAGCTTCTATTTTTTCCAATTCATCACTTGTACAAGTATATTTTTCTTCAATTTCTATATGATTTCGTGGATCCAAATTTCTTATAAGATTGTCGATTTCTCTCAATAAAGATTTCTTTTCTGCCATATAGTCTTTAAATTTGTCTTTAATCAAATCAAGTTCTTCAGCAAATAAATCTTTATTATAATATATATAGCATTTGTAAGTTTTCCAATTGTTACTACCATTAGGTGAAAACATAGGTGATGCTTCTGCAAAATCTTTTAGTAAACCATCATTCGTTAATACAAAAATCTTTGAATTGTATTTTCTTAAATCATTGCCAGATGCGGTTATATATTCATAAGCAGTAAACTCACGATCGGTGACGATAAAACCATTAAAATTATCAATGGAAAAATCTCTTTGAGGTAAGTATTTATTAATAATTTTAGTTATTTCTTGTTTAAAAGAAATAAAGTCACTTTTTGTTTGATTCATTGCATACACACGGCTATAACCTTTTCTATGTAATAATGATTTACACATACGCGACAACACTGGATTTTCGCTTTTTTGCCACTCATTAAAAAGTCCGTTTATATATGTATCATCTAATTTTATATAGTTTTGTAAAGAAAGGTTTTCGCTTATAAGATCATTTTTTATTCCTAGACTATATGCGTATTTAAGTATTTTCAAAACCAAAGTTTCGGAAAAAACTTTATATCCAGAGTAATAGACATTATCATACATTTTATATCGTCCAAATAAAAATTGTTCGACATAAGATACGGTATTCTCGGAAATACATACATAAAAATTATTTTTATATTCTGTAACTTTCATCCCCTGTATTATAGCGTTAATATCAATATTACCATATACGATACCCGTATTAAACGAATCCCTAAGTAAATAATCAAAACGGTCTGCATCCATTTGACTACTTATAAGAGATTTAAAAATTGTATGGAAGCTTAATACATTACTGTTATCTGAGCTTTCATCATCTATAATATATGAATTTATCAGTTGTATAAATGCCTTTGTATCATATTGTTTAAATTCTTTTTTCAATACCTCACATATTTCTTGGTCATTTTCTATTATTTCGGCACTCCATATTTCGTGTTTCTTCTGATTTTCATGTATTCGTTCAAAGTTATGCGAATAAGGTCCATGACCTATATCATGTAATAATGCAGCTATTAACAGCGCATCAATATCTTCTTCTTTATAATCAAGCCCCATATTTGTAAAAATGCCTTTAAAATGCTCAACTATTAAGTTCATTATATAAAAAGTTCCTATACAATGAGCAAATCTTGTATGTGCTGCATTTGGAAAAACCAAATCTGCTGTAGAGAGCTGTTTTATGCGTCTCATACGCTGAAATGCTTGGGTTTCAACTAATGCAAGGAATCTTTTTGGTATAAATATGTCACCGTGTACTACATCGCGAAAAAGTTTTCCGTCACTATCGTAAGATGTTTTTTTTGAAATTTCTCTCTTTGTATTAAACTGCTGTTCGTGTAATTCCGAAAAATATCTTTCAAGCTTTTCCCTTAAACTTTCTTTTAGTTTATCTAATGTGTTTCCACTACGTTCACTTTCCTCTAAGGAAATAAAAATATATGGAAATTCACGAGGCTTATTATCAGTAATATCTATTACTTTGTTTAGTTCAAATATATCTCCTCTATATGCAATTTTTATTGATTCACCAAAATTCTTATAATTTGTTTTATGTATTCTAATTATCATATTATGCTCTTTTAAATCAGAAATAATCTCATCAAACTTCATTATAATACTAGCGTCTTTGCGACGAGAAATCTCTTCGGAGCTATAATATGTATATATTTTTTGAGTATTAAACGAACTGTTTATTTCATCATAATTATCATTATGAAATAGCACTTCTTTTCCACCATTTTTTATTAGTTCAATAAAATATCTGTTAATATCCGAGTATGTCATGTTTAATTCGTCAGCAATACTTGTTAAGAATATTTTATATTCTTGATATGACTTCCATAAACTGCGCTTGTACGATCGGTTAAAATATTCCTTAGCCAACAATTCATAAGTTTGCTCCGTTTCCGTTTTATCTTCAGTTCTTTTATAAGAAATCGATGTATATAGCATTTTAAAAAGTGCATCTATATCATAATCATTTGAGCGGTTGAAGATATTTGTTCCATTCTCAAAACATCTTAAAGGAGAGAGTATATAAGAAAAATATAAATTCTTTATATCTATCAACTCTGAATATCTTGTTGAAAGAGTCGTAAAAAATTCTATAAACTCCTCTTTTAATTTTTTATTTGTTAAAATTTGGTTTATATCTTTTTCAGAAAGAGTTGTTAAATATTGCTTAGATTGTTCCATAATTTTGCTGAATTCAGAATCAATTATATCTTTATTTGCTTTTTGCATTACAACAGTCATAACATTGTATGCTTTTTGTTTTTCAGATATATACTGTATAATATCATCTTCAAGCGCTATTAATTCTTCGTTATCTTTTATTATTGATGTAAGTTCTGATTTAATCTCTCCTGATTTATATAGTGAGCTTTCTGGCATAAACTTGTCGTAAACGAGTGTAGCAAGCCTCTTTGTGCTAATATTATCACTATTTTTCAAATTAATAAGCTTATTTTCTATATCCAAAGCATTAGGAGTGAATATGTTCAAAATAGCATTTATATCGATATCATCGCTTGTGTTTTTTTTGTTTCCGTTTTTTATATGTTCATTATAAAAATCATTACTACAAAGAGACTTGTTTCTACCAAAGAAATTCTCTAAAATGACACTACACCATTTATGTAAATCCTGCTTATATAGCATTTCTACTGTACATTTATATAAGCATTTGTAAAGAACATCTATACTGTATACAATTTTATGATGGCTATATAACCAACTTGGTTCATAATTTCTTGCACTAATAAATCCTTCAAGCACACTTAATGCATTCTTTTCAAATACAGGCACAAGTATGTTATTTTGAAGTCGAACAGAATATGCTGTACACATACGATTAATATCTATATTATTTGTATCATATCCTGAAGAATATGAATTTCTAGCAATATAATCAAGACTATCAACATCTATTTTTCCGTTGAGAAGATTAATCACTGCATTCTTTATACTATTACAAAAACATTCGGATATGTCTTTGTCCGATATAATTTCAGTTTCAAATTTCTGACCAATAATCATGCGACATATGAATCGTAGGTATTCAATTATTACTGTATCAGTAGGCTGTTCTTTTAGTAGAACCTTACTAAAATATGAATTAATTAAATTTTTTATATTTTCTGCCAATGAGGATGAAATAATAGTGTTATTCGATATTCCCATTAAAATATAATATGCACTCATTCTTTCATGAGGGTTACCCTCAAGGCTCTCATAGTCAATTTTTATTTTGTTTGCAGAAAGTTTAGCTGCAAGTTTTTCCCTAAATTCTATCTTTTTATAACCGCTGATAAATTTATTTCGTAAATCAGTATATCGCTTATACTCATCATATGATACTGTAATAGGCTCTTCATTTTCCAAAGACATATATATATCATCATATAAGAATTCCAATGTATGCGACATAGAGGGGTGTCCTATATCGTGAAGAATGCATGCTATATCGAATAGTAATTCATATATATCTAGTTCATCTTTAATATTAAAGTTTATTTCACCTAATACATCTTGTATTTTTCTAGGATTTTGAGACTGGTATATAAAACACTCTTTTTCAGAGACATTTAAAATGTTTTTTCTAAGAGTATGAAATGCTTTGTGTCCTAAATAATATACGCCTAATGAATGCGAAAATCTATCATGCGTAGCTGCATTATATACAGAACGCAATCCAGATTGTGCAACATTTTTTATCCGCTGCATATAATACGTGTCAATAAGATAAGATACATATGCTTTGGGCATTTCAATATATTGATGAACCGTATCTCTAAAAACCTTCATTTCGCGCCATTCGTCCAATTTACTATTTTGTATAGTACTAGAATTTGCGATTGTCTCCATTATACAAAAATACCTCCCATCATTTTAATATAAGTTAATCTCTAAATACATAATTAGATAATCCTGCAGTTTTGATAACGCGTTCAGAATAATTTAAGTTATTTGAAAGTTGTTTTATACATTGTATCATTTTATCCCATGATTGACTTACACCCCAATTAGTTTCTTGTGGTAGAATTATTGAATATATTTTCAAATTATCTATTTCTGAAAAAAGATTTGAGCGAGCACTTAAATAATTTTCGGCATCATTTTTTGAAAAATTAACAATGACGCGCCCTAAGTCCCAGGATTTCATGCGCATGGCATAATTGGTTACTCTATCTGCACTAATGGTAATCGAAGCAACATAATTATCAATATTTTGTTCAGAAGAATTATGACTTAATCTTTTTACACGAGAGAGTTCAGAAGCTAAAACAGCAGGAATCACCAAGTCGAGGTTAACTATTACACACATATTATTTCTCCTTATATAATTTAAATTTTCAACTTTGAAATATACTTTTTTACAAGTATTATTCTAACATATTACTTACACATACGTCAAGTAACATCAAATTTATTTTTTGAAATATTGTATAAGGGCACCTCTAAAAATTATCATTTTACCAAATTTGCCAGAATTTCCGATAGCCGCTTCAAACATCATTACCGTAGTTCTTATAGTCTGCTTTCGCCAATTTTCGTTACTCTCAGAAATTCTATCTACATTTGGCTGTATCATAATTATTAGCGTTCCCCATAATATATTTGATTAAAACAACAATAAATTATCAAGCTATTATGAGATAAGTATATAACAATCGGAAGCTACTGTATGCCAAACCATCTAACAAACGAAAATCACCTTATCTTTTACAAAACAAGGATAATCCTGTGAAATTGGTACCTGTGAAAAAACGAGGCACTCCAAAAGACAAAAGACGAAAACAAACCTATATTTTTGAAACAGGATATTCAACTTGTCATTAGCGTCATGCAATAGCAAACGAACATAATTTTACCGTTTTATAAAGTTTCTAGAACACTATATCTTTGCGTTTTTGCTATTTTGGCCTTTTAGGTAAGCTGATATAAGTTAATATTTTGGAATATAAAAGCGGCCAAATTTTGTAAAAAAGTTGTAAAATCAGTCTTATTTTACAACTTTATAACTTACCAATTATATATCTTTTGCATTTCTTATTTTATATCGTTAATACCTAAATATATGTGGGTATTAAGCGTAGTTCCAGTCGTTTTGCACTTGCCATAAAATGCAATAATAACGGTCTCTATATTTTGCAATCTTAACTTCAAAGGTAATATATTTACTCACACAAAAGTTGCTCATACCCGTAAATTCAATTTTCGGCAACGAATCCCGAATAATATTTCTGATTCGGACTGGATGGTGTTTCGGGAATAGTCAGTTTAATTTTTTTACTATCCACAAGCGGCTGAACGTACTTTTTCATTGCGTAAGTCACCGAACCAAGGCCGATATACTCTGCGATTTCCTGGCGGGTTCTCGGTATTTTACAGAAGTTGATTATATCTTTTCCCGTACCGGCATCCACATTCTTTTCGCCAAGTCTGAAACACACGGTAAATTCTCCGCGCTCATTACGGAATTCGGGCGCGGGCAAGCCGTGGTCTTTCAGTTCTCTGCGTATCGTCGGTATACCCGAGTAGCGGTTTTCTGTAACATCCATAACTTCAAGTGCCGTAGCAAGTACGGGATTTCTTGTATCGGGCTGTATTTTGCCGAGTGTATCGATAGTAAGCCTGCCGTAAAGACCGCCGGGATTTGTTATTTCAAGACGATCTGCAAATATACTGAGCTGCACCGGCATACCTTCCGTATGAATGCTGTAATCACGGTGTACAAGCGCATTCAGCAGTGCCTCACGAACGGAATTTATGGGATAATCCATTTTATCGTTACGTTTGCCCGTTTCGGGATCAACTATGGTTTTTTTGCGGATATTCTTACGGACAAAATGTAATGCGGCATCCACCATTTCGGGGATCGTGCCCTCAATACGCTGATTATCTATAAATCTTGAACCGTCGATATCGGTATCTCCAACCTCTGTACCTGGAACAGAAACCGCAATAATACCGAGTTGAGGGAAAAACGCTTGAGGATAAAGCCCAAACAGGAACTCTGCTGCGAGAGTGGGTTTATTCTCCCTTATAACGCTCATAAGTTCCATTATCTGACCGTCTTCAAGATTTCCGAGGTTAGGCCTGTCTGTCTTTAAAAGTTTCAGATAGTTTTCAAGCTTGTCGCCGGAAAGTGATGTTATCTCCGCTCTTTCAACGATACGAATATCATCCTGATACTTTTTGCGGTACGCTTCAAAACTGTACACCTCGTATTCACTCATGGGCTGGTCGGCTTCACCTACACGCACATAAGAGCCTTTAAGTCGCCCCTTTCCTTTATAAAAACAAGGACGCTCCGTTATGTCAACAGGTGGTATCTCCGCCGAAACAACATTTTTTCCGTCTATCTCCGCAACCGTAAAAACCGCTCTGACGGGAGGTTCCATTTGCATACACTGGTTCATCACACTTTTTTGAAGTTCCTGAACATCATCAACACCCGTCACGGCAAAGCCTTCGCTTTCGTACAAGCCAAATACGATAACGCCGCCGTCATCCTGATTGGAAAAACTGGATAAGGTGTCAAACAGCCTTTCGGTCGCCTTGGTCTTGCTCCGTTTAACTTCAACTGTTTGAAACTCGGCTTGGGCATTTTGAATTCTTTTTACAATGTTTTTTAATTCCGTCTCATTCATTTTAAATTCCACCGCCTTATATTTAAAATATTAACAGAAAATTTTAAATATGTCAATAATATTTTAAATTTTAAATCCAAAATTAAAATTAACAAAAAATTATTTTAAATTTTTAACTTTGATAATTTTAATTTTTATAGTATATCCGGAATGATCTCAAAAAAACAAGTTCACTACGCCAATTTTTTTAACAAAAAATCATATTATCCGCTCATTTTTAGCAATCGCAGATTTACAAATATGTCATTTTCTCGCTGTACAAGCTATTTTGAGAGGTGTTTTTACTACGCCAATTTGCCTAAAAAAAATGCTGTTTTTTTATTAACTCTACGGCTTACTACGCCAATTACTACGCCATTTTTATAATAAAATATAATAAGTTATAACAATTTCGGCTTTTCAATCGTGATAGTCATTTTTCAAAAAACACGATAAACATCCCGTTTTAACAGTTTATAACAGTTTATAACGACTACTCAAAAACACGGCACCACAAAATCGGGTATCACGACCCTGTCCAAAACCACAAAACCGTCCTCGTCGGGAAGGGGTTTTACCTCTTCTTCGGGTATCTTTTCGGCATCGTCTGCCCAGAGTGAAGGGGCGGGGATCGTGATAAAATTCCGTTCGCCGCTTTGGATATCGGCGCTTTGTATGCTTATCACATCTGGAAAGACCTGTATGCCGCGTATGTCAAGCCCGCCTATGCCGTCGGCGCTTATCCTTGCAAAGTAAGAGGAATACGGCCGTCCTCCGCCCTCTGTGGAATAGATCTCCGCGGGTGCGGGAAGCTCTATGATATCCGTCTCGCCGTCCTCGTTTGTAAAAATGGTGCGCAAAAGCTCCGTGCCGTCCTCGTCAAATAAATTTATCTCCGCATTGCTGACGGGCAGGGCAATACCGCCGTTAAATACCTGAAATTTCAAACCTCCGACAAATTCAGCCATATAACCACTCCAAATATATCTTATTATAATATATTTCGGTTTTCGGCGGATATGCCGCTATCTTTTTTGTGATGTTTTCCCGCAGGAAACCACCCTTTTTTTACGCGTTCTTCCTGCTCGTAAAGCTCTTTTATGCTCCAGAAAAGGGTACAGCTTAAAACCGCAAGCATCCTGCCCGCATTGCCTTGTATCAGCAGTGATGCGATAAGTGCCGCAAGACCCGCTGCAAAAAACACGGGCCAGATCTTTTTGCCGAAATAGTATTCGGCTTTTATCACAATGGGGTGAAATATGCCTATTATAAAAAATAAAAATACCCCAAGTACAATATTTTCTATGTAAAAATTCATTTTCTTATCTCCATAAACCCGTCTATTGCTTCAAGCACGGGCACGGCGTATTTTTCTTCGCCGAAAAGCCATTGTTCGTGCTGCATATCAAACTCCCTTATTTCGGGGTCACGGAAGTGCTTTTTATAGCGCCTCAGATACTTTTCGCCCATTTTATTTGCGTAAATAAAGTGGACTTTTGTGTTTTCGGCATAAATAGCATCATCAAGGTGTGTTAAAAGGTCGGTGTAGTACTCGTTTTTTATCGACTCCGCCTTGAATTTTGAAAAGCAGAGCATAAATTCATCTGCCGTTTCGTCACTCATCTCAAAAAAGTTTTTAAGTGTATTTTTGGCCTTTTGCCTTATTTTGGGGCTTTTGTTTACCTTTGTAAGCAGGGGAACGACAAGCATGGACTGCAGCTTTGCCTGTATTTTGCCGCATTGGTCAAGGTCGGGGCTGCCGAAAATGGCGTGGCCGATATGGATGTTTTTGCGCTGTATAAGCTGCCCGACAAAGCTTGACCCTAGCGAAGAACCTATTGCCCCGTCAACCTGTCCGTTGTGATTTTCAAGTATGTATTTTTCTATTTTCTCCGTCACGGTTATCATATCGGGGAAAATTTCGTCACTCCCGTCAAACCCGTCATAATTAACACAGATAAGCCGATATTTTTCGGATAATACGGGCATAACATTTTTAAAATTCGTTTGCCAGTCACACGCCGTCCCCGGAAGAAGCATAAGCGTTTTGCCTGTAGTTAAGCCTGTTTCATAGAATTGCATATATCTCACCTCGTATTAGTCAAATCTAACTAACCGATATTGTAACAGATATTCATATAAAAGTCAATCCGCTATAGACAAACTATTGCAAAAAAATCTATTATAAGATATAATCAGAACAGGGTGATGTATGACAAAATAAAAAATGTAGGGGAGAAAGTGATATGAATTATATTGCCGCAAGCTTAAATATTATCATATTTGTTATTGCCATATATTTATGTTTTAAACTCAACGCAAAAAAATATGGGTTTTTCTATTCGTTTGTGGTCGCCTTTCTTGTGTCGGGGATATTGTGTGATCTTCCCGGGGCGTTGTTTTATCTGTCGGATGCTCAACAATTATCGGAGATGCCGAGAAAATTTGTTTTCTTATTCTCTGTCCTGCCCGAAGCTGTTGCGGCGCTCGGCGCTGTTTTCCCTTATCTTCATATCGTGCCTGTTTTTATGACACTTCTGATGATAGGCACACAGTCGGGAAGAATAGGCAAAAAGCAGGTGATATTTGCTGTATTGCTCAATATAGTTTATCTTCTGCTTGCGTATGAGAACTACAAGTCTTGGTGCGCGGCATTTTCGCGCTGATAAAAACCCTCGCCAAAAGCTTGTCGTTTGCTCTTGGCGAGGGTTTATCATTGACTATGCAAAAAATCCGTATTCCATTTTTTTATTTAAGCAGACAAGGTCTTGTGCTTAATGCGCTTATGCAGGTCGTGGAAACATTATGCAGCAAAGCGGAGGCGGATGGTGTGAGCACGCCGCTTATACCGCCCGCTATAAGCATGGTATTAAAGCCCACTATAAAACGATGATTTTCGCCTATGCGCTTAAACAGTTTCCCGCTCAGCTCTTTTAAGGTGATAAGTGATGAAAGGTCCTCGGTCAGCAGAGTTATATCCGCCACCTGTTTTGCTATATCCGATGCGGAACGCATGGCCACCGAAACGTCTGCCGCCGCAAGTGCGGGCGAGTCGTTTATGCCGTCGCCTACCATTACCACCTTGTGTCCGCCCTCTTTGAGTGATTTTACGATATTTGCCTTGTCTTCGGGCAGTACCTGCGCCCTGTATTCGTCAATGCCAAGGCTTTCGCAGGCTCTTTTTGCCGCGGCCTCTCCGTCGCCCGTCAGCATAACTATGCGCGTGAAGCCACAGCGTTTAAGTCCCGCCATAACTTCTGCCGCATCTTCGCGCACGGGGTCGTTTATACAAAGCATACCCACAAGTTTTTTGCCGATGGACAAAAACAGCGCGGAATAGCCCTCCGATGCTTCTTGTATAAATTCTTTTGTCTTTTTTGCTATCCTTATGCCCTCGTCTTCAAACAGAAAATGTGCGCTGCCGATAAGCGTTCTTTCGCCGTTGAGCATGGTGGCTATGCCGTGCGCTACCACATATTCGACATCTGCGTGTTCTTCCTCGTGGCTGACACCCATTTCTTCGGCTTTTTTCACTACTGCCCTTGCTATGCTGTGCGGAAAATGTTCCTCTATACAGGCGGCTATTTTTAAAACCCTTTCTTCGCTGTATTTGTTGAAGGCATATATTTTTTCCACTCTCGGACAGCTTGCGGTAAGCGTACCCGTTTTGTCAAAAGCTATCGTGTCGGCATTTGCATAGCTTTCAAGATGCTTGCCGCCTTTTATCATTATATTGTGACCGACGGCCTCGCGCATTGCGGATATAACGCAGATAGGGGAGGAGAGCTTTATCGCGCAGGAATAGTCCACCATAAGCACGGAAAGCGCTTTTTGCACGTTTTGTGTAAAAGCGTAAGTGCCCAGCGCCGTAAGCAGACTGTATGGAACTATCGCATCGGCAAGCTTCTCCGCCTTGCTTTGTATTCCCGCTTTCAGATTTTCGGACTCGTCTATCATATCGGCTATTTTTTGTATGCGCGATTCGTCGGGCAGATTTCTGAGTGTTATAACAATACTGCCCTCGTCAATGACCGTTCCCGCATAAACGCTTGCACCTTTGGCGCGCAGCACGGGCAGCGGCTCGCCTGTCATGGAAGCTTCGTTTACCATGGCTTCGCCGTCAAAAACTTCGCCGTCAACGGGTATCATCGTACCCGCACGCACCCTTATTTTATCGCCCTTTTTAAGCTGTGCCGAGGTTACGGACACATCGCCGTTTTCGGTCACGAGCCATATTTTATCGGTGTTTACAAAAATGCTTTTTGCAAGCGCCGCTTTTGCCTTTTTATGCGTATATTCTTCAAGCAGCTCCGAAATGTTCAAAAGCAGCATTATAGAATTTGCCGTTGAATACGAGCCCGAAAACACCGCTGCCGAGATGGATACCGCATCCAGTACGGACACGTTTATCCTGCCGTCCCACAGGCTTTTTGCGCCTTTTTTGACAAAGCCGCCCGCGCGTTTGAGGGTAAACAGCGTCCTCAGCGGCGCAGGCAGTAAAAAACGCCTTATAAATCCGTTTTTCAGATGATAAAACAAATTCTTTTTAAAATCCTCGGTCAATGCGCGGGATTCTGCCGTAATGTCGTCTTCTTCGGGGATATCGCTTTTTTTGAGCGAGGATATAAAATTTATTATCCTCTCCCTTGCGCCCTGCTTGTAATATATAAGCATACCGCCGTTTATCGCCGTTGTTTCGGCAGAAATAACGCCGTCTATCCCCGACAGGAGTGCTGCAAGGCCTGCGGCTTTTTCGGGCGAAAGCGTGGTGTTGAGCCTTGCCCTCAAACGCCCGGCTTTGTCATAAACTATCTGATGCCGCATAACATCACCCCGTTATTCTGCTTTTTCTTCGGTGTTTTCGATAACATCGGCCTCTGTCATTGCATCATAATACAGATCCTGTGCATCCTCTTTGAGATTTTGCATGGAAGTCTGCGCGTCGTGCTTTATTTTCATGCCCTTTGCAAGCCCCTGCACACAAAGCTCGCGGGTCTTTTGACATTTGAGTACCTTTCCGCCTATAACGGCAGCAGCTGCACCGCCGATAAAGCAAAGAAATTTTGTGCTTTTCAATACATCTTTTAACATAATTATTTCTCCCTTCAAGAATTATTTTGCAAATTAGTTAAAGTTAACTAACACAATATTATTATATAACTGCAAAATGTTGTTGTCAATATTTGCGGGAAAAAATTTTGTATGTTTTTGTATCGGACTTTTGAAACAAAAACCCCGCCAAGTGCTTGCTATGCGCTCTTGGCGAGGGTCAATCATTTAATATGCAAAAAATCCGTATTCCGTTTCTTTATTGTAAATGCCGTAGCAGCCGATGGTCTTTTTATCGCCGTCATTGTCATATCTGCCGGGCCACCAGCTTATAAACTCGTCCGAAAGGCTGTCAATGGCAGTTTCGGGTGGATAGATAACAAAATTTTTGCCGCCGTCAATGCCGTAGGGGGTGGAAGCGATGTATTTTATCTCTTTTTCTATCCATTCTTTGCCCTCTTCCGTTTTGCTTTCAAGCTTGCCAAGCTTCATGGAATAAGTGCCGTCCCCGTTTTTCTTTATATCGGTAAAATTGCCCGAAAACTCGCATACATACATAGTGCCGTGAGGATAGCCCTCGCCCGTGCTGCCCATTTCCGAATCGGAGTAGTAGCCCGTAAACGAGCCGTCTTTGGCAAGTTTTAAGGTAGTGTGCCAACCGCCCGCACCGCTTGAAAATTCAAATTCCTCGGGTATTTCGTCGCCCAAAACCGCCGCGGTCTTTTCTTCTTTGGGAGCGGTCTCATCAAAATAAACGGTATCCCAACCATAGTCCTTATAACCCTTTATATCAAGCTTGTTTTCCTTGACGTATGCCTGCATATCCCGTTTTCTTGTTTCTTCGTCAAGCTCGGATGCGTTCATTACCTTTAAGGCAAGGTCTTCGTCGCCGCCGCAAATTTTTATAAGAGACTCCTTACCGTTCTCGCCGTCTTCCATTACCTCAAAATCTGTTGCTTCAACGCCTTTTTCGGTCTTTTTCATGTGTATGCAGCCGGGGTAAGAACCGCCGCTCACACATTCCAGAATATCGCCGTCAAGGTTGTAGTTGAGCACCCAAAAACCGCCGTATACCTTGATATCATCGGGGTCTTTGTCATCGGCCGAAACGATATTCACAACAGGCTGTGAAACATCTGCGGGCTCGTAATTTGATGTAAATTCAAGCACTTTCTTCTCTGCGGCAAGCGTGTATTCATCCTTGCCCTCGGCGAAAAATGCGGGGAGAGAAGCCGTTTGTTCGGCGGGCTTTTCTTCTGCTGTTGTTACAAAAACGGTCTTTGTTTCGCCGTCCCAGTCCACCTTGCAGCCGAAACTTTCGGAAATTACTCTTAAGGGCACCATTGTTCTGCCGTTTATTATCTGCGCGGGAGAATCGAGCTCAAGTTTGCCGCCGTTGAGCTCAAGCGAGTTTTCGCCGATCACAAGCGAAAGTGAAACGCCGCTTTTTTCTGCGGTAACGGTTTTGGTTTCACCGTCCCAGTCTACCTCTGCGCCAAGGCTTTCGGATATAACTCTCAGCGGAACTATCGTGCGTCCCTCGGGTGTTATCTGCGGTGATGTGTCGCTTTCGGCTTTTGCCCCGTCTATCACTATACTTATGTCAGCTGCACAAACAGGTGCCGAAAGCATCGCCGCTGCCGATAAAATGCAGGCGAATGCCGTTAAAACTTTTCTTTTCATGTTAAAACCTCCTTTTTTATCATTATAACACGCCGCTTTGAAAAAAGCTATACCAAACATATATAGTAAGCGAATTAAATAATTGGACTTAAGCTCGCTTGAGTACAATTATTTATGAGCCCCATCATATCGTGAACGTCCAAATATTTTTGACGTTCACGATAACAAATTGCGGGAAATTGGCTTTTAGCTTTTTTTAGTTATAATATTGATTTTTATTTTTATGTATGGTATAATTAACTCTATATAATGTAATATTTTGTTTTGTCAAAAATTTCAATAAAAGGAGATATGTGCAAATGAAGAGTATTTGTGTTATCGGTATAGGCTATGTGGGTCTGCCGACGGCGGCTATGTTTGCGTCAAAAGGCCACAGAGTTGTCGGCTACGACCTGAACGAAAAGGCGGTAAACGCGCTTAACAAGGGCGAGATCATCATTGAAGAGCCCGGCCTTGGCGATCTTGTAAA
>JAEEGL015920866.1_pt1 | contig 26743 bp, 21 predicted proteins | sample 9134231 | NCBI WGS metagenome assembly JAEEGL01 (sample SAMN16246548, study PRJNA631951) | gut metagenome | biome: gut microbiome; feature: rumen; material: fiber-attached | host: Bos | place: Iran: Karaj | collected 2018-10 | reverse complement strand
TCGGCATCGACAACCTCGTCATCGACAACAACGCCCGCATCGGCGGACAGTTCAACATGCAGACCCACCAGTTCTTCTTCTTCGAGAAAGAGAAACACTTCGGCGGTATGCGTGGCTTCGACATCGCCAAAACGCTGGCTGGCGACAACCACGACGGGATTCTTCTCGATTCTACCGTCTGGGACCTCCTCGAAGGCCGCCGCATCGCTATTAAAAATACTGAGACCCAAGAAGTCGCCTATGTCGATGCCGACCACCTCGTCGTCGCCACGGGTGCCGTTCCTTTCATGCCTACCTTCGAAAACGACGATGTCCCGGGTGTCTATACCGCTGCTGTCTTCCAAAAGATGATGAACCAGGAACATACGCTCCTGGGCCGCAACGTCCTCACCGTCGGCGCGGGCAACATCGGCTACCTCACCTCCTACCAGGGCATGCAGGCGGGTGCCAACATCCGCGCCATCATCGAGGCCATGCCTCACGAGGGCGGTTTCCCTGTCCAGGCCAACCGTGTCCGCCGTCTGGGCATCCCCATCATGACGGGTTATACCCTCGTCCGCGCTATCCCCAACGCCGACCGCACTGCCATCACGGGTGCCGTTATCGCCCGCTGCGAGAATTTCAAGGCGATCCCGGGAACCGAGCAGGTGATTGAAGGTATTGATATCATCAATATCTGCACCGGTCTTGTCCCCGACAACCAGCTCCTCGTCAAGGGTCGCGATGTCTTCGGACTCAACACCTACGCCGCCGGCGACGCTGTCCGCATCGGCGAAGGTACCTCGGCGGTCCTCCGCGGCCGTCAGGCGGCCTACGAAGTGGCACAGAACCTCGGCATTCGCTTCAACTACGACGAATACCTCGAAATCTCGCGCCAGTACATCGACTCCCAGCAGCATCCGGTACGCATCCTCGAACGGCCCAACCTGCCGACACCCGAACGTATGAAGATCAAGCCGTTCGTCCAGCTCGACTGCCTCTACGGCTTCGCCTGCAACCCCTGCTCTTTCTCCTGCCCGCAGGGCGCCATCTCCAAAGCCTCCACCTCCTCCACGCCGGTCGTCGACTACGACAAGTGTATCGGCTGCATGGAGTGCGTCTACCAGTGCCCGGGTCTCGCCATCTTTGGCTATAATACGGAGAAACAGTGGTGCTTCCTGCCCATCGAATACCATATCGACGAAGGTGCCGATGTGTTCCTCGTCGACAACAACGGCGCCAAGATAGGGGAGGGCCTTGTCGAGAAAATCCTCGTCAAGCCCAACAAAACCAATGTGGCTCGTGTCAAGGTCGTCCGCGTCGACGGCACCATGACCGACATCAAAGGCTTCATCGCCAAGGATCGCTACCCAGAGCCCCTTCAGAATTCACAATTCAAAATTCAAAATTCTCAGCCCTCCTACGTCTGCCACTGCGAAGATGTCAAACTCGACGAGCTCCTTGCCGTCATCGGCGACCGCAAGTATATCTCGGTCGACGAACTCAAGCATATCACCCGCATGGGTATGGGTCCTTGCCGCGGCAAGCGTTGCATCCCGCGCGCCCGTCAAATCCTTCGCGCCCACGGCATCGAGGTGGTCGGCGACGCTACCCCGCGTGCACCGCTCTCGGCACCGGTCACCCTCGGCGACGTCTACACCGAAGGTACCAAGGAATGCTTCGTCTTCCCCAAGAACAACAACGTCTCGCGCGAGGAAGTGCGTGTCCTCATCGCGGGCGGCGGCATCGCCGGTTCGGGACTCTTCCGCTATTTCTCCGAGGCGGGCATGAAACCGGTCCTGGTCAACTGGAGCCGCGGCGCCTCCTGGCGTAACATCGGCGGCGGCCGGCCGGCGTTCTCCAACCCCGACATCGCTGACATCGCCACCCATAGCCACGAAATCTTCAAGTCCATCCAGAAGGTTCACAATATCAACTACAAGCCGACGCGCTATGTCAACCTCGTCCACGACGACGCCACCTACCGCGCCCTCGACGCTTCGCGCGCCTGGAGCGACGCCTATATGGTCGACCGCAAGGACTTCAAGACGGAAATCTCGCCGTTGTGGGACGACAGCAAGACGACCTACTCCCACGCCCTCATCACGCGCGACTGCTGGCAGGCAACACCGGGCCGTGTTATCGACTACATCCGTGGCATCGGTTGCTCCCTCGGCGGACGCGTCTTCGAGGACTGCGAGCTGCTCAGCGTCTCTCACCATGGCGACAAGTTCCTCGCACTGGTCCGCACCCACGAGGGCCGCTATGTCGAGTTCCTCGCCGACCACTTCGTCAACTCCATGGGCTGGGGCGCCGAACGCTTCACCGATATGCTGGGCATCGACACGGGTCTCTACCCCGTCAAGCACCAGGCTTTCATCACCCGCCGTCTGCCGCTCCTGGGTGTCCGCGGCGATTCGCTCGACATGATTATCGACCGTCGCCACTACAAGGGCTTCTCCGCCGTCTACGGCCAGCAGTTCCTCCACACGGGCCAGATCATCGGCTGTGCCTCGCCCGACACCGACGCCTACGAGACGCGCCAGAATATCAAGTACAACTCCAAGGAGTTCCTCGAAATCGTCTCCGAAGTCTTCGCCGAATGGATCCCCAACCTTCGCGAGGTGGGCTTCCACGCTGTCTGGGCCGGACGCTACACCGAACCGCGCTACATCGTCGACCCCTCCGTCGGTCTCCTCACGGGTCTCCGCGGCCACGGCTTCATGCTCGGCCAGTACCTCGCCAAGCTCTATGTCGACAAGTACCTCGGACGCCCCGTGCCTTCCTACATGGACGACCTCGCCCTCTCTGGCAAAGGCCTCTCTGAGAACGCATTTAAATAAGATAATATAAATAAGGAAGTTAAACCGAGCATAAAACCTATCGCCCTCTTTAATTTCCTTTTCTAATCCTTTCCAACCCTTTTCAACCTCTTACAATGAAAAAACAGCATTTGAAACATACAGCCCTTCTCCTCTTTGCGCTCCTCTTCTGCAGCGCCTGTGCCGACAGGTTCACCATCGTCGGCACCCTCCCCGCGGGTGTCACCGCCGACTCGGTGCATCTCTATTCGGTCGACATGGCCTCCGAGCCTGTCGTCATCAGCTCTGTGCCGGTCAAAGACGGCCATTTCACCTTCAAAGGCACCGTCCCCGACACCATCACCCTCGCCGTTGTCCATCCGGGACGTCTCGACGAGTACCCCAATGTCGGCTGGAACCTCATCCTCGAGAAAGGTGAAATCCATGTCGACACCACCCTCGAATTCGGCAGCGGCACACCTCTCAACGACGGCCTCGCCCAGTGGATGGAGGAAATCACCCCCATCATCCAGATGATGATGTTGGGCTCCGCCGAGAACTGCCTCGACGAGTTTTTCAACGAACACTGGGAGGAACACTCCAAAGACTTTATAGGCTCTTTCTTCCTCATGCAGACTTGGCCGATGATGGACTTCGATAAGGTCGACAAGCTGGTCGCTCAGATTCCGGAAGAGCTCCACAATGTCTACATGCTGAAAAAGAACCTCTTCGAACCGGTCCAGAATGCCCGCGACCTCCAGCCGGGAAAACCGTTCAAGGACGCCCAGCTCCAAACGCTCGACGGGGGCTCCGCCAAACTCTCCGACTACATCGGCAAGGGCTCCTATACCCTCCTCGATTTTTGGGCCTCTTGGTGCGGCCCCTGCCGGCAGGTCATGCCGCAGCTCAAGGAACTTGTCGCCAAGCATCCCGGTCTCACGGTTGTCGGCGTCGCCATCAACGATAAGCCTGACGAAACACGCCAGGCCATCGACTCGCTCTCCATCCCATGGCCTGTCATTTCCGACCCGCAGGCTGCCACGGGACAACTCTACGCCTTCGATGCCATCCCCTACATGATGCTCTTCGCCCCCGACGGCACTATCGTCGCCCGGGGCTTCCATCCCGACAACCACCTCGACAGCCTCCTCACCGCTCTCATTAAGTAAGGATAAAAAACAAAATAACAAACCATGAAAAACACACGTTCGAAATTCGGCGCAATCGCGTTGTCGGTTGTCGCCTTGCTGTTGGTCTCCTGCGGCGGCAAAAACAGTTACACAATCACCGGTACGCTTCCGTCGGGAATGAAGGCCCAATGGATCTATCTCTATACCGCTTCAAACAATGCACCGCTGCTTCTCGATTCGGCAAAAGTCAGCGACGGCCGATTCAAAATGAAGGGCACCGCTGCCGACACTGTCGGGGTGGCCATGCTCACGCTGCATTCCAACGCCCGTCAACTTCGCGAACTTGAAGCGATGTGGAGCCTCCTCATCGAACCGGGCGATATCGTGGTCGACACCCTCAGCCTTTTCGCTTGTGGAACCCCGCTCAACGATGTCGTGAATGAGGTCATGTCCTCCATGCTCGACCCGATGGGCTCAGACCCCGCCGAATTGCTTGTCAAGCATTGGCTGGAGCATTCCTCCGATTTTGCCGGACCTTTCTTGTTGTCGATGATGTGGCCTATTATGGAACCGTCTCTGGTCGACTCGCTCGCACAACAGATACCCGACAGTCTGACTCAGAAATACTTCATGGTCCGCTCCTTCAAACAGCAGTGGGAAGCCATCCGCAACATGCAGCCGGGCTGCATGTTCACCGATGTGACGGTTGCCGACCTCAACGGCGCCGCTGTCAAACTCTCCGACTACATCGGCAAGGGCGACTATGTCCTCGTCGACCTCTGGGCCTCCTGGTGCCGCCCCTGTCGGGAGGCAATGCCTGAACTGCAGGAGGTCGCCAAGAAGTTCAAAAAACTCAAAATCATCGGAATCGCCATCTCTGACGAACTCGCCGAAACCAAGCAGGCAATGGCTGACCTCAACATCTCCTGGACCGTTCTGTCCGACCATGAGGGGCTCTCGGCACGCATCTACGGCATCAGCGCCATCCCCGCCATGATTCTCTTCGGACCCGACGGTACCATCGTCGCCCGCGACTTCCTCCTCTCCGAACTGGACACGTTCATCAAATAACGGCCCTCCCAAACGCTCCGGACAATCCAAAACCGGAAAACAAAACCCCGGCAGTCCAAGATGGCTGCCGGGGTTTCTTATGCGTAAGCGTGAAGGGGTCTTAACAGTTCTCCTGCTCGGCCAGGTGCTTGTTCACTTCGCCGATGGCCTCTTTCACGAAGTATTTGCAGGATGCCATGAAGCGCTCTTCGCGCTGGCTGTCGAGCAGCAGCAGGTAGCCCATGATGATGTAGCTCAGCACCTCGGTCAGGGCGCGGGTGGCGTGTTCGAAACGCTCGCTGGTCGTTCCCTCGGTGGCGGCCAGTTCGTACAGCCGCTTGTAGTCCTCGGTCGCTTTGCGTAGCGTCGACAGACACTTCTTCATCTCGTCGGTCAGCGTGCATTCGCTCGCCTTGGTGTCGTAGCTCTCTATCTGTTTCAGATAGGCGCCGCTGGCAATGCCCTTCATGGCGGCCACCACCTGCAGCTGGCTGGTGCCTTCGTAAATCGAGAGAATGCGGGCGTCGCGGTACAGACGCTCGCAGGCGTATTCTTTCATGAATCCGCTGCCGCCGTGCACCTGGATGCAGTCGTAGGCGCAGCGGTTGGCGAATTCGCTGGCGTTCAGCTTCACCAGCGGGGTCAGGATGTCGGCAATGCGCGATGCGGGTTTGCTGCTCGACGAAAGGTCCACATAGCGCGCCGTCTCGTACATCAGGCTGCGGGCTCCGTCGGTGCGGCTGCGCATCTGGTACAGCAGGTCTTGCACGGCGACGAACTTGTCAATGGTGTGACCGAACTGCTCGCGGCTGGCAGCATAGGCCTCGGCTTCGCGGCAGGCGGCCTCGCACAGGCCTATCGACTGGGCTCCTACACCCAAGCGGGCACCGTTCATCAGCGACATCACATATTTGATAAGTCCCAGTCTCCGCTCGCCCACAATCTGTGCGGGGGCGTTCGTGAACTGCAGCTCAGCGGTGGGGCTGCCCTTGATACCCATCTTGTTCTCGATGCGGCGCACCGTCATGCCGCCGTCGGCTTTGTCAAACACAAAGTAGCTCAGTCCGCGGCCGTCGTTGGTACCTTCTTCGCTGCGGGCCAGAACCAGGTGCAGGTCGGCGTCGCCGTTGGTGATGAAGCGCTTCACACCGTTCAGTCGCCAGCAGTTGCTGCCTTCGTCCCAGGTGGCTTTCAGCCGTACCGACTGCAGGTCGCTGCCGGCGTCGGGCTCCGTCAGGTCCATCGAACAGGTGGCACCTTCGTAAATGCGGGGCAGGTATTTGTCTTTCAGCTCTTCGCTGGCGAAGTGCTGTATCGTCTCGGCGCAGTCTTGCAAGCCCCAGATGGTGGCGAAACCTACGTCGGCGCGGGCGATGACCTCGGCAGCCATCACCTCCACCACGCGGGGAAAGTTCAGACCGTTGTATTTGCGCTCCAGCGCCATGCCGTACAGCCCCGACTGAATCAGCGCGTCAAGGTTTTTGCGCGTTCCGGGGGCGTAGTGCACGCGGCCGTCAATCAGCTGCGGACCTACATGGTCCACCTCCTCGGCGTTGGGGGCTATCACGTCGCCTGCAATGTCGCCCAGCAGCTTCATCACCAGGTCGTACTGCTCCACGGCCTCCGCAGCGTCCTTCGGCGCTTCGGGATGCACGCCGGCCTCGGCGTAGTCTTTTTCCTTCACTGCCACCACTTGCTCCATGTCGGGATGGTGCAGGTAAAAACTAAGGTTCTCGTTATCTGTGTAAAAATTCATTGTTGTCGGTTTTTAATTTGCCTATAATGCCTTACTTGCCTAAAAATCAAAGTGCTATTTCAGATTCTTTTTGTAGGCTTCCATAAACTGCGGTATCACCGTCATCACGTCGCCGATAATCGTGTAGTCGGCTATGGCGTTGATGGGCGCGTCGGGATCGGTGTTGATGCTGATGATTTTGGCACTCTGCTCCATGCCGGCACGGTGCTGCACGGCACCGCTGATGCCACAGGCTATGTACAGCTTCGGACGCACCGTCACACCGGTCTGGCCTATCTGGCGCTCGCCTTCGCAGAATCCGGCGTCGACAGCCGCACGCGTGGCTCCCACGCTGCCGCCAATCAGATGGGCGAACTGGTGCAGCAGCTCGAAGTTCTCCTTGCTGCCCATGCCGTAACCGCCGGCAACGATAATCTGCGACCCCTTGATGTCGATTTTCTGCTCCTCGATTTCGCGGCTCAGAATCTCCACGGCTTTGTCGGCCTTGTCGAGCGACGCCTCCACGGCAACGGGAATGATGCTGCCTTTGTAGTGGGCGTCCAGTATCTCTTTCTTCATCACGCCTTCGCGCACGGTGGCCATCTGCGGACGGGTCTCCGGACATACAATCGTGGCGATGATGTTGCCGCCAAAGGCGGGACGTATCTGCAACAGGATGTTGTCGTAAGACTTCTGGTTCTTCACATCCTCGTGGCTGCCGATCTCCAGCGACGTGCAGTCGGCCGTCAAGCCGCAACGCAGGAACGAGGCGATGCGCGGCGCCAAGTCGCGTCCCACACTCGAGGCACCAAACAGCACAATCTGGGGCTGCTGGGCCTGTATCAGTTTCGACAGCACGTCGAAATGGGGCAGCGTGCGGTAGGGCGACAAACGCGGGTCGTCGGCCAGAAAAACTTCGTCCACGCCGTAAGGATACAGCGTCTCCGCTGTGGCCTGAACGTTGCTCCCCAGCACCGCCGCCTGCAACTTGCAGCCCAGTCGTGTGGCCAGCTGGCGTCCCTTGGTGCACAGTTCCAAACTGATGTCGGCTATCGTGTTCTTCTCCGATAGCTCGCAATATACTAAAACATTATTCATGGTCATTTCAATAATTTTTGATAGAATTTTAACTCGCCTAAAAAGCCTAATCTGCCTACTTTGCCTAAAAAACCCTAATCTGCCTAACCCTTCAATAACCTTTCCACCCGTTCAAGCGCAGCGGCTTTACAAAATATGCTCCTTTATCAGTGTGGCGCTCAGCTCGTTCAGTGCGGCCTCGGTAGGCTCCAGCACCACGCTCTCTTTGTGAGCCAGTACCACATTCTCGATTTTCTTCACTTTGGTAGGCGAGCCTTTCAGTCCCAGACGGTCCAGGTCGGCGTCGATACAGTCGGCGTTGATCATCCGCACCTCGTCCTTGGCCTGGCGCAGCAAGCGATGGGCGTTGGGGAAGCGGCAGTCCTCGCCGGCCGAGGTTACGGTCACCAGCACGGGCAGCGCGGCTTTCACGCATTCGGTGCCACGCTCCAGTCGGCGGCGTATCGTGATGGCTTTCTCGTCCACGGCGAGCATCTCCTCGGCGTAGGTCACCTGGGGTATCTCCAGCTTCTCGGCTACCTGGGGACCCACTTGGGCGGTATCGCCGTCAATGGCTTGGCGGCCGCCGAAAATCAGGTCCACTTTCCCTTGCTGTCTGATGGCCTGCGAAAGGGCATACGAGGTCGCCAGCGTGTCGGCACCCGCAAAACGGGCGTCGCTCAGCACAAAGCCGTCGTCGGCTCCGCGCGACATCGCGTCCTTGATGATTTCAGCTGCCCGCGGCGGACCCATCGTGATGACGGTCACCTTGGCGTCGGGCATCTGGTCCTTGACCCGCAACGCCATCTCCAGCGCTTTCAGGTCTTCGGGATTGAACACGGTGGGCAGCGCGGCACGGTTCACCGTGCCGTCGGCATTCATCGCGTCGGCGCCCACATTGTGTGTGTCGGGCACCTGCTTGGCTAATACTACTATGTTGAGTGACATATATCTTGCTATTGTTTCGTTTTGTTAACTCACTTTTTCCCTTAAAGAGAAATCTTAAAACTGTAAACGTAAAACGTTACCAAATCAACCCAGTCCGCCGTCGACTTGAATCACCTGTCCGGTGACATACGACGACAGTTCGCTGGCCAGGAACAGCGACACCTTGGCGACATCCTGGTCCAGTCCGCCGCGGCGCAGCGGTATCTTGGTCATCCAGTCTTTGCGCACCTCTTCGGGCAGCTGTTTTGTCATCGGGGTCTCGATAAATCCGGGAGCGACGGCATTGCAGCGTATGTTGCGCGAACCCAGTTCCTTGGCAATCGATTTGGTGAAGCCGATAATGCCGGCTTTTGAGGCGGAATAGTTGGCCTGGCCTGCGTTGCCGTTGACACCCACGATGGAACTGATGTTGATGATCGAGCCGCAGCGCTGTTTCATCATCATCGGGGCAAAGGCTTTGGTGTAGTTGAACACCGAGCGCAGGTTCACATCCATGATCAGGTTCCAGTCTTCTACGCTCATGCGCAGCAGCAGGTTGTCCTTCGTGATGCCGGCGTTGTTCACCAGTACGTCCAGACGGCCGTAGTTGGCTTCCACCCATTTGGCTACATCGAGTGCCTGAGCGTTGTCCGAAGCGTTCGATGCCAGAAAGTCGGCACGCACGCCCTTGCCACGCAGCTCTTCTACAAGCTGTTGGCTCTGCTCGTTCTCTTTCAAATCGGTGAATATGATGTTGGCGCCTTCCTCTGCAAACAGCAGCGCATGGGCTCTGCCGATACCTCTCGAAGCACCGGTAATCAATGCGGTTTTATTCTCTAAAAGTTTCATTATGTATAATATAAAATATTTTTTAATCAGTTTTTATCTGCCAGCATGAAAATCAGGCTTCCCTTGGCGCACATCTTACCGTCCACTTTGGCTTCTGCGTCTACAAAGAAGGTCAGTCCGCGTTTGGCGGTGATTTTGGAGGCGACGGTGATGGTGTCGCCGGGACGTACCTGGTTTTTGAAGCGCACTTTGTCCATGCCGGCATAGAATGTCAGCCGTCCGGGCAGTTCGTCCAGCATCAGGATGCTGCTGCACTGTCCCATGATTTCGCACAGTATCACGCCGGGAACCACGGGATAGTCGGGGAAATGGCCCTGCAGAAAATGCTCGTCGCCTCTGACATGGTAGTGTCCTATGGCGGTGTCGCCTTCAATGGTCATGTCGTCCACCAGCAGCATCGGCTCCCGATGGGGCAAATAGTTTTTTATATCTTCTCTGTTCATATCGAATGAATGTATTATTTCAAAAATAGTTTTTCCATCCCTACATTCTGCGCAGTGCCACACAGGCATTCTGTCCGCCGAATCCGAACGAGTTGCTGATGGTCAGGTCGGCCTGGAAGTCGCGTGCCGTGTGCGGTGTGTAGTCCAAATCGCATTCGGGATCGGGTTGATCCAGATGGATGGTCGGTGCCACCTTGTTGGTCTGCAGCGTCTTGGCGCAAATGACCAGCTCTATGGCTCCTGTGGCGCCCAGCATGTGTCCCATCATCGATTTGGTGCTGCTGATTACGGCTTTGCGGGCTGCCTCTTCGCCCATGGCTTGCTTGATGGCAAGGGTCTCGGTCTTGTCGTTCAGCGGCGTGCCGGTACCGTGGGCGTTGATGTAAATCTTCTCGCCAGTCTTGTATTGGGCCTCTTCCAGCGCCCATTTGATGGCGTTGGTGGCGCTCTTGCCGTCGGCACGCGGCGCGGTGTAGTGGAAGGCATCGCAGGTGTTGCCGTATCCGCACACCTCGGCGTAGATATGGGCGCCGCGGCGTTTGGCCATCTCATAGTCTTCCAGTATCATCACACCGGCACCTTCGCCCATCACAAAACCTTTGCGTCGGGCGTCGAAAGGCAGCGATGCGGCCATCGGGTCTTCGCTCGTCGACAGCGCCTTGCTGTTGGCAAAACCGGCAATGGCTATCTCGCAGATGGCGGCTTCGGCACCGCCGGTAATCATCGCGTCGGCGCGACCTTCGTGTATCATGCGGTAGGCCTCTCCAACCGAGTGGGTGCCGGTGGCACAGGCGGTCACTACGGGCAGGTTCGGACCCTCGGCGTGGAACACGATGGCGGTGTTGCCGGAGGCAATGTTGGCGATCATCTCGGGGATGAACAACGGCGACACATGGCGGGGACCGTTCTGCAGCATGGCGGCATGCTCGCGGCAGAAGGTCTGGATGCCGCCGGTGCCGGAACCGATGGCGCAACCGAAACGTGTCGAGTCCACATCTTTGCCAACCTCTAGGCCGCTGTCTTGCATGGCCTGCGTGGCGGCGGCTATGGCGTACAGCGCATAGCGGTCGTTGTGGCGTATCATCGCCTTGTCAATACCGAACTCCTCGGGCTTGAAATCCAACACCTCGGCGGCTACCTTTACGGGCAGATTCTCGGGGTTGAGTGTTTGTATGGTGTTGATGGCGCACTTGCCGTCCAGCAGGTTGCCCCACATTTTGTCTACATTGTTTCCTAAAGGGGATATGCATCCCAATCCGGTGATAACTACTCGTTTCATCTCTTTTCTTTGTATGTTAATTTATTTTAACGTAGATTTCCTCTTTTTATTATGGGTTACTATAAATTATTATGTAACGAAAATCAGAAATAATTGCCTGTTTTTTTTAGGCGTACTTTGTAAAGTCTTAGAGTCTGGAACCCTTTTAATACTTTATCTCGCTCCACTTCAATATGGTGGCTCCTGTTACAAAACCGCCGCCGAAAGCGCTCAACAACAGGTTGCTGCCGTCTTCCAGCTTCCCGGCACGCGACAACTCGTCAATCAAAATGCCGATACTGGCCGACGAGGTGTTGCCGTAGCGCTGCAGGTTGGTCGGGAATTTCTCGGGGGGCTGCTCCAGGTGCTCGCGTATCGAGTCGATGATGCGCAGGTTGGCCTGATGCAGCAGATACATGCTGATGTCGTCGCCCTTCATCCCGTTGCGCTCCAGGATGGTGTCGACGTCTTTGATGCAGGCGCGTACCGCCAGCTTGAACACTTCGCGGCCCTGCATCACCAGCGGCATGGTCTTCTCCTCTACACGGTCGTAGGGGGTGTTCTCCAGCGAACGTTTGTAGTACAGCACATCGGTGTGGGTGTCGCCTGTCAGACGGAAGTCCTTGAAGCCTTCGCCCTCGGTGACCACCAGCGCCGATGCAGCGTCGCCAAACAACACCGTCGTCTCGCGCTCGTGCCAGTTGCAGAACCGCGACGGTTCTTCGGCGGCCACAATCAATATCTTCTTCGCTTTGCCGGTCTTGATGAAAGCGTCGGCGATATCCAGCGAATATATCAATCCGGCACAGGCTCCGTTCAAGTCAAAACAGGGACAGCTGCATCCCAGCGGGGCCAGCAGTATGCTGCCCAGCGAAGGCGATACATAGCTGTTCGCAACATTCGAACATATCAGGTAGTCTATCTCCTCGGGTTTCAGCCCCGACGACTCTATGGCGGCTTGCGCTGCCGTGATGGCCAACTCTCCCAGCGTCTCCGTGCTGAGCAATCGACGGGTCTTGATACCCGTCCGCGATGTAATCCAGCTGTCGCTGGTCTCCAAAAATCCGGCCAACATGTCGTTCGTCACCTCTTTCACGGGAAGCGCACTGCCGGTTCCGATTATCTTCATAATAGTATATTCTTTGTTTTTTTATGGGAATCTGCTGCTTCGGCATCGTTTCCATACACGCAGACCCTCGTTTTCGGGCTGCAAAGAAATAATAAAAGTTAGAAATAAATTTGTTAAAAACGTTATTTGATGCAATATTGTACGTAAAATTGCGTAATTTTTGGTGAAATTTGTATTTTTTGGGCGAATAACGTGAAATCTTATTAACATTATGGCGAAAAACTTTGTTAAAATACCAAAATTCTTTACCGATCTCAAAAGTATCTGGCTTTTTCTTGCCACCTTGCTGGTGGTCTCTTTGCTCTTTATTATCTTCTATCAGCCGGCTTCTTACATGCGTGATTTGGAGCCGGTATCTCGTCTCAATATCTATATCTATACGGTGATTATGGTCTCTTCGGCGGCCTTCCTCTTTATGGTCAGCCGTCTGCTCCTCTATTCTATTCAGCGCAAACTCCCCTTGGAATTTTTCCATTATGTCATCTGGATGGCTTTCGAACTGGTTTTTATCTCGGTCATTCTCACGGTGATAGCTTTCTTCCTTGGCAATAAGGCACATCTTATCTTCTCGGATGTCCTTTGGCGGGTCTCGCTCAATTTCCTCTCCATCATCGTCATCCCTTACGTTATCTCGGTACTGGTGTTCTATCTTGACGACCGTCGCCGTCAGGTCGACAGCCTGCGCAAGCTCCTGGAATCTACCTCTGCTATGCTACCCTCTGAAGGCGAGAACCTTATCTTCTATGACAGGGGTGGCAAACTGGCGTTCTCCACCCGTCGCACCAAAGTGCTCTATATCGAGGCGGCGGATAACTATTGCAATATTCATTATCTCAATGAAGGTAAGGAGGATACCTTTATCCTTCACAACTCCATGAAACAAATCGATTCTTCGGGCGACTACAAGACGCTCCTGCGTTGCCATCGCAGCTTCATGGTCAACATCGAGAATGTCAAGTTGCTGCGCAAGGAAAAGGAAGGGCTCGTTCTCGAACTTAGCGAAGGCCTGCGCGCCATCCCGGTCTCCCGTACCTACAACGACCGTGTGGTCCGTGTCTTCGCCGGCGAAAACGCCGACTGATTTCGTTTCGCTCTCCATGGGAAACGGCTCCCGCTGCCTTTCCTGCCTGCCGGTCTTGGTGGGTTGCCTTCCTTCTGTTCCCCCGCACAATAAACCTCCCCGCTTCGCGTTTTCTTAGAAAATTCCGTCCTATGAAACGCTCCGCTTTCCTTCTCCTGCTGCTGTCAATCCTATTGCCGCCCGCTCTCCGGGCACAGAAAGACCAAGACCCCGATACACTCCAGTGGAACAACCGTCGCTATGCCGTGACGGTTCATCGCGACGTACCCTCCATCCTCATGGTCTACTATCAGCGCACCGCCCTCGAACCGCCCTTCCAGTTCTGGAGCTCCAGCAACAACCGCGGCCATGTCGCTTCATTCGAAATCCTTAACGGCGAACTCTACCTCCTTCGCATCGAGGCCAAGCGCTACCGCACCCGCAGCAACGACCTCTGGGCGGCAACGGGAATCGATACGGTGGTGTCCCCCGACTATTTCAACATCAAACCGCTCAAAGCCGAACAGCCGTTCGGCGAGGGACCGGTTCTCGCCGACTGGTTCTCGGGTGTGGTCGAACTCTCTCTCCTGCCGGCCGACAAGAAGGAACAGAAAAGCGACGAGGCGCACGGACACCGCCTGCTCTACGTCAAGAAGGGCAGCGTCGTACAGAACCTCTTTGTCTCCGACAAGGAATACAAGACCCTCTCCACCAAGCAGCTGCCGGAAATCGCCGACAACCAGCTGCGCGAAAAGAAGGAACTCCTCAACATGCAGCAACGCTTCATCAACTTCTACACTCGTTGCGCCATCGACCGTGAGGGAGTGGTTTTTCACGGCCATGTGGGACTCCTTGAACACCGCCCCAACAGCCTCACCATGATCATGAGTCTCTTTGGCAACGACCCGATGCGCTGCTCCACCAATTGGGAAAACAGCAACGACGATTCCGGGGCCCCCTTTGGAAGCTGGGACCTCTCCCAGGATTCTCTTTTTCTCATCAACATCAATACCCACAACGGCGAGGATCTTTACGAACCTCTCGTTTTTTGGGAAGGTATATATACCTATCTGGCAGGAAGCGATGCCGGCTATACGGATTCTACAAACGAGGCGCTCTGCTTCGCCCACTGGGTCAGCGGCACCTACGTCATCCACTACGGCGACTGGCAGACCGACGCTTTTGGCGTACGTAACTATGTGGTCTCCAAAACCCAGGAAATTAGGGTCGAAAACGGAGTGGTGCGCTCCTCCAAATTCTCGCCGCGCAGCTTCGAGGACGACGAGTTGGCTCGGGCCAACGAGGAATTCTCCCTCTGCAACGCCGCCGAAGTATGGTCGGTCGACGACAAGCAGTTGGGCGAGACGGTGGGTAGGTTCAAGTCCCCTAAGAAAACACCGGAATACAAAGGCGGCAAGGACGCCCTACGCAACTATTTCCTGCGGCATCCCCTCACCGACCAGCGTGCCAAGCAACGCCTCTTCCGCGTTCGCATAGGCTTTATGGTCAACTGCGAAGGTAGGGCGGGGCAGTGGCAGATCATCAACAAAGGCAAGGGCGAACTCTTCGAGTTTGCCAACATGGTGCTCGACATCGTCAAGCAAATGCCCCAGAACTGGCAGCCGGCCACCGACAAGAAAGGCAACCCCGTCGACTGTTGGCAGGTGATTGAATTCACCGTCTCCAACGGCGACCTCTCCAGTGCCAACTACAAATAATCTCCTCCCCATGCGCCCCCTCCTCGTCCACACCCGCCGTTTCCCTCCCCGTGATTTCCATGCCATCACGCTCTTCCCTTTTGTCTTCTACAACGGTCGTCCCCTCTCTGAAATCGAACTCCGTCACGAGACCATCCATCTCTGGCAGCAGGCATCGCTCCTCTTTGTCGGATTCTATCTCCTCTATTTCCTCTTCTGGCTTGCTGCTCTCATCCGTTACCGCGACACCTTCCGGGCCTACCGCTCCATCCCCTTCGAGCGCTACGCCTACGACCACGAATCCACCCCTCGTCTTACCCCCCTTCAAATGTCCTTCGGCTGGCTCATCCCACCATTAAGATAACAAGCTATTTTTGTAAGAGTTCTTCTATACTATTTATCATTACATAGCAAGGATATTAGTGTCGAAGACACTACATCTTAATAATCCCGTTGCGGCGGATGTTCATTTGTTGCGTCAGATTTGTAATCTGACGCAATGTATTATAAGGATTTGCAATCCGTAATGCAATAATTCTTATTCAATTACGTTGTATAATATATTCAATACCTTAACGAAGACATTATACTTTATCACTTTGACTGTTATTGATTGGGTTGATTATAATGTATTGAGAATGACGAAATCAAAATGGATTAGAAATCCTCATAACAATCTGTGTCGGATTGCAAATCCGCCACAATGGGGCGATAAAAACGCGAAATATGTCGATCATGGAAAGATTCTTGTGCTTGTTTTCGACCCGAAGAGTTTCAATTATCTACTCAACCATTTTTGCAATGATTCCAAAGCCAACTACCAAGGAACTTATGACAACTATGGTTTTAACCCGGGTAATTATTCGCCAGATGACAGTTTGTTAAAAGATTTGTAGAAGATATGAAATCAATTATGAAATTCACATGGGCGATTCTTTTGTTTCCTGTTATGTATTCATGTAACAGTAATGAGCATGATACGGATGAACAGTACAAGGATATATGCGTGTTCGAAACGGATATTCTTGTGCCAAACGAACCTGTAAAGAGAGCGATAGAGGAAACTGTTTCCCGTTATATTTCAGAACATCCATTAGATTTCAAAAATTATCCACTATATTACAAAGACTCCCTTTGTATTCAGGTATTCGTTCTTCGCGCCGAGTGGAGACTGGAAGTCAACGATGACCCAAAATCTATAAAAATAATAACGACAGACACAGATTGCTTCTATGTGACAATTAGCGATGGATTAAGCCTTGAGAGGGATTTTTGCTGGTGGCATGAATCAGAGGAAGACAGGGTTTTGCTACGGAAAATTAATTCAAAACTGGACACGGGTACCTATACCTTAACCTGTATAGATTGTGATGAGCCTATAAAAAACAGTATAAGCGATTACGATTACTGGGATTCCGGAATTATTGGTTCACAAATTGATTTCAATGTATATCTCAATAATGGTAAATGGAATGGCCGTTGATAACTTTTTCATAAACAAACGTTTTTTCGTTTCAAATTCCACCGGCAAGGAGTTAGATGTCGAAACGGGCTTCTCTTACTTCGGCGCAAGGTACCTCGATCACACCCTCACGACCACCTGGCTGAGCGTCGACCCAATGGCGGACAAGTACCCCTCGATTAGCCCTTATGCTTATTGCGCGTGGAATCCGGTGAAACTGGTGGACCCGGATGGTATGGAAAACATTATTTATATTGTGGATTTACAAGGCAAAGATGTTTCTATTGATGTAAACAAACTCGTAAAAGAAATAAATAAACGTTTTAAGGAGTTAGGACTTGAGACGCGAGCAATGCTTGCTCCTGATGGTGTAAACTTCGATCCAGAATTTATGGATAAAACCGATTCATATGTAGTAATTGGGAATGTATTTGATGTTAAGGATTTCATTTCTGAGAAAAGTGACTCTAAAACAATTAGTGGTTGGAAAGGAGGAACCTACAATCCCGAAAAGTCAGAAAACAATAACCCGTTGCGGCGGATGTTCATTTGTTGCGTCAGATTTGAAATCTGACGCAATGTATTATAAGGATTTGCAATCCGTAATGCAATAATTCTTATTCAATTACGTTGTATAATATATTCAATACCTTAACGAAGACATTATACTTTTTCACTTTGACTGTTATTGACTGGGTTGATTATAATGTATTGAGAATGACGAAATCAAAATGGATTAGAAACCTGTTGAATGGGTTTATTCCAAATGGAATGGAATTTTTTATTTTTTGTATTACGGATGGGGATTATGCCATTAACGTTGATCATGTGGTAAACTTTTTAATGGTTTGTCGGTAAACTTTTCCGTGATTATTCACAAAAAGACAGCAGTATAACATTTTTTTCTACTATATGAATTTTTTTATTACTTTTGCAATTATTATAAAAGTAATAATTATAAAAGCAATAAAGTACTACTAAATGAATATCAAATATTTAAATAATCCTTTTGTTGTGTCAAAAAACATTCCGGAAGGGTTGTTTTGCGACAGGGAAGAGGAAACATCTCTTCTTGTCAAGCAAATTGAAAACGGACGTAATGTTGTATTGGTATCACCTCGCAGGATGGGCAAAACGGGATTGCTTTGTCACCTCTTTCGCCAACAGGTGATCGCTGACAACTACCACACTTTCTATATCGACATTTATCCTGCATCTTCCCTCAAGGAAATGTCCTATATTTTCGGCAAAGAGGTGTTTGAACGCCTGAAATCGAAGAAGACTCAGCATTGGGAGTCTTTTTTTCAGGTCATCAAGTCGCTACGTCCCGGATTCAGGATTGATGCCGTCACTGGAGAACCTGTCTTCGAACTGGGCTTTGGTGCCATCGAAAATCCCGAAACAACATTGGATGAGATATTCTCTTATCTCGAATCATCCGACAAACCTTGCATTGTGGCATTCGACGAATTCCAACAAATCGCTGATTTTAAAGAGAAGCGCGTAGAAGCACTATTGCGTGGAAAAATACAGAGATGCACCAAGACATTATTCCTTTTCAGCGGGAGCAAGCAGCACACCATTAGCCAAATGTTCCACTCCAAGGCAAAACCTTTTTACCAAAGTGCTCAGACAATCGACCTGCGTCCCCTCGACAAAGAAACGTATACCAATTTCACCGAGAGGCTTTTTATGCAATATGGGAAATATCTCAATAAAGAAGTCGTACATACTGTTTATGAGAAGTTCGAGGGCACTACATGGTATCTTCAGATGATGATGAACGAACTGTTTGCTCTCACAGACAAAGGCGAGACCTGCACCACTGCTCTTATTGAACAAGCCCTGCAGAATATCATCGATGTGCAGGAAGGTGTATACCTTTCACAACTTGCCACGCTTTCTCCTCGACAAAAGCAACTGTTGCAAGCAATCGCCAAGGAGGGTGTGGTAAAAACCGTCACCTCGGCGGCATTCATCAAAAAGTACGCCCTCGACAGCGCAAGCTCTGTCCAGTCTGCCCTCAAAGGCCTTACCGAAAAAGAATTCCTCTCATCAGTCGACGGTCAACAACGCATAAGCGACTACTTCCTCGCCATCTGGCTTCAGAAGAAGTATTAATCAAAATGTTTTAAAACCTTTTCTCCCTATGCTCCTCTATTATTCCGGCTGTGGCAACAGCCATTACGTAGCCTCCCAACTCGCCACGCAACTCGGCGAAAGCCTCTCGAAAATCGACCCCGCCGACCCGGCACCCTCTGTTACCCTTCGTGACGGCGAAGCCCTCGGCGTCGTCTGCCCTGTCTATGCCTGGGCTGTCCCCCGACTGGTAGGCGAATACATCAAGCGTCTGACCATCGTAGGTTCTCCTTCCCAAAAGAACGCACCCCCGTTTATCTACCTTGCCTGCACTTGCGGCGACAATGTGGGACGCACCCCCGAGCGCTTCGACAAACTCCTCCGTCGCAAAGGATGGCACCTCGACGCTGCCTTCTCTTTTGTCATGCCCGAGACGTATATCAACCTCCCGGGTTTCCACCTCGACACCTCCGAAGGCGTGCAGCGCAAGTTCGCCGACCTCGATCAGCGTCTTCCTTGGGTGGTCGAGAAAATCAAGAAGCGTGAAGGAATCGTCGATGTCGTTCGGGGCAAGATGCCTCGATTCAACAGCTATGTCGTCAATCCGCTCTTCTACGGTCTCCTTATCACCGACCGCAAATTCCATGTCTCCGAAGCCTGCGTCTCTTGCGGCCTCTGCGAAAAAGTCTGCCCGCTCCATAACATCACGCTTTCTGGCGACTACTCCGACCCCAAAGCTTCCCTCGCCGCCGGACTCCGTCCCGTATGGCACGGCAACTGCACCAACTGCATGGCCTGCTACCATCACTGCCCGCAGAACGCCATCCACTTCGGCCGCGCTACCCGCGGCAAAGGCCAGTACAAATGTCCTCGCTAAAACCTCTCCGGCCAACCTGTCTCAGTAGAACACCATCAAACGCTGACTGCTCTTATGCTGGAAAACCTCGGACTTTTCGGACTCTTCTTGGGCTGTTTCCTCTCCGCCACGGTGATACCTTTCTCCTCTGAGGCGCTTCTCGCCGGTGCGCTGGTGATGCTCCCCAATCCTTGGATGGTCGTTTGGGTGGCCGGTGTGGGCAACACCTTGGGCGGTATGGTTAGTTTCCTGTTAGGCTGGCTCTGCAAATGGGAGTGGCTCGAGAAATACCTCAAGGTCGACCGCCGGAAACTGGAGAATATCCGCCACAAAGTCTCACGCTACGGCTACCCTGCCGCACTCTTCGCCTGGCTCCCTGTTGTCGGCGACCTTGTTGCCATTGCGATGGGTCTCCTGCGCCTGAACCCGTGGATTACCGCCGTCCTGATGTTTGTCGGCAAATTCGCACGATACATCCTCCTTGCAGGACTTGTCTCGCTCTTCTGACCCTGGCAGGAAAACCGCCCCGCTGAAATGGCCAACCGGTTTTGATTGTCCGCACCCCCAAAATTCCTACCGCATCATCACCTCGTCTATCATCAGCCAGGCCTTCTCTCCCTTGTAGCTGTGCCATTCGGGCAGCACGGATGGGTGTACGATGCGTATGCGTATCTTTTTCTTCGGCCGTTCGCTCTTGTGCGGATCACTGTTCATGGACTTCACACTGTAGGTCACACGCTGCCGTCCGTGTTTCGGGTCTTTCACGACGCCCTGCATCGTGAAGGGAATCCACTGCCGCTGTGACTCCGACCATATCTCCACGCTTTGGGGTAGCAGGACCCACTCGTCGGGTGCGTGTGCAAAACTGACGCTCACTTCGGAATAGTCGCGACGACGGGCTTTCACCTCCAGTTCCAGCGTGTCTGTGCCGTTCCATCCGCACCATCCTTCGCTCCAGTCACCGGGTACGCCTTTACGGCTGTCATAGAGTGCATCAGGATAGCCGTTGCCATAGTTGCCTCCCGGCAGGGTAGAGGAACTGATACGTCGCACATGATTGTGCCCGACGGTATTTGCTAAGGGTTTATTTATAAGTTTATTGTACCTGAATGGGTCGTTGTCAAGAACCATTATGTCCTTTATATTTTGGGGTATCAATGTATGGGGCCTGAAGTTGAAACGGAAGGTGTAGGTGCTGTCGCCGCTCACCAGATAGGGACTACGCACCCCTGGTCCGCAGGTGGCGGTGCCGACGCCAGCTACACGGTAGTCCAGATTCAGTATGCCGTAACCGTTGCTGTCAACGGCTGGCATGTCAAACCACCTCTGGTGTGCCGCCATGGTACTGTCGTCATATTCGTGAATGCTGAAATTGAAAAGCGAGTCTCTGTCGATGCTGATGTCGAGCGAATGATACGAGTCGTCGATAAAAGAAAGGTTGTCGGCTTCGTGGTTGCCCTCTTCTTGTGGCACAGCATGGTATTTCGTCAGTTTGTGCCAGTCCATCACTAGATGCTTTCCGTAAACGCCGCCACTCCTTCGGTCGGGATAGCGTTCACAGTCATATCCGCTCCATCGGGTCTCACGGAACGAGGGTGCCAGACGCCCTTGCAGTCCTACACGGGCAAAGGTACGAAACACTCCTTCGCCCTGTAGCCTCACACTTACCTGCATCGCTCCGTCGTTGGCAACCTCCACAATCTCCCGCACGGGCATCGACTCGCCGTCGTAGGTCGTCAGCTGATAGTCCATCACCACCTCGACGGCGGCATAACGTGTCGTTTCGGAACTGATATCATTGATTTGCAGATGTAGATTCTCAACCTTCAGATTTCTCAGTCCTTCCCATGCTGTCGCACCGTTGCGGTCGGCTCGGTCGTTCTGCGTCGGAGGTCGCCAGAGGTTCAGTCGCAGTCCGTTCAGCAACTCGCAACCTTGCCAACGGTAGGATGAAATCTCTCCTTTTTTCTTGTCAATGACAATTTCAAAACCGTCACCTGAAATCCGTGCACTCTTCTCAGTTTCTGTAACATCCAGCGCCTGCTTCTCAGAACCCTTGATAATCACCGTCGTTGCTTCGTTCGATCCCTTGTGGTTGCGCTCGGAGTTCCCAGTTCTCCCATACACCGCCTTTACCTCCTCCATGCAGGCGTAGGGGTTGCCGTAGGCGTCGCAGATGCCGTTGGCACAGAAGTCTCCGTCGTCCTCAATGCCGGGCAGTTTGCCGAGGTCTCCGCCAAGCGAGATTTGCGGATAACGGTAAAACACATCCACGATGCCCTTGTCCATGGGCAGTGGCGGTGTGCGGTCGATGCCCTGGTCCTGCCAGTCCCAGATGAAGCCGCCCTGCAGGCAGGGGTATTTGTCTATCGTGTCCCAGTAGTCGCTCAAACCGCCCAGGCTGTTGCCCATGGCGTGGCAGTATTCTACCATAATGTAGGGTCGTCCGCTGGTGTCGTGGCGGGCGTAGTCGGACAGGTAGTCCACGCTGGGATACATGATGCCGACAATGTCGGTGTTCCAGTCCAGCTCGGCACGCTCGTAGCTCACAGGGCGCGTCGGGTCGGTGGCTTTGGCACGTCGGTAGGCCTCTTCAAAACAGACGCCGTTGCCGCACTCGTTGCCCAGCGACCAGACAATGACCGAAGGATGGTTGCGGTCGCGCTGTATCATATTGTTCACACGGTACCATATCGGTTCGGTCCATTCGGCTTTCTTGGCCAGGCTGTTCTTGCCGTAGCCTTGCGCGTGGCTTTCGTTGTTGGCCTCGTCCCACACATACAGACCGTACTTGTCGCATAAATCGTACCAGTACTCGTCGTTGGGGTAGTGGCTGGTGCGTACGGCGTTGATGTTGTTCTCCTTCATCAGACGGACATCGCCCTCCATCTGCTCACGGCTCACCACATGGCCGGTGAAGGCATTGTGCTCATGGCGGTTCACCCCCTTGATGGTCACCGGCTTGCCGTTGACGCACAGCAGCCCGTTCTTGATCTCCACGGTACGGAAACCGATTTGCTTCTCAATGAGCTGCAGCTCCTTATTAGGAGCTGCTAGCAGACGAATTCTTAAAGTGTACAGATGGGGTGTTTCGGCCGTCCACGGCTTCACTGCTTCGACAGGGATGTCGAGAGTTGTTCCGGGAAAAGCAATGCTGTATGTTTTTGTCAGTAGCGTCTCTTGTCCTTCAAGCAACGACAACTGAATCTCGTTCTCCCAGTCGCCGCTTCCACAGGCGCTTCCGTCAAGGGCTACCTCCAAATGTAACCGCCCCGTCTGGTAGTCACTTGTGTCGAGCAGTGCGTCGATACGGTAGTTATAGATATGGAAAATTGGCAGACTGTACAGCGTCACATCGCGCGTGATACCACTCATGCGCCACATATCCTGGCACTCCAGATAGCTGCCGTTGCTCCATCGGTGCAGGATGATGCAGATACGGTTGCGGCCTGCCTGGACATAGCGTGAAACGTCCCATTCCGCCGGCGTCTTCGAGTCCTCGCTGTAGCCCACAAATTCACCGTTCACATACAGCTCCACGGCCGACGAGGCGGCACCGATACGCAGAAAAATGCTCCTGCCATCCCACGATGAAGGTATCTCCACATCCCTGGCGTAGACGCCTGTCGGATTGTAAGCCCGAGGCGCATGGGGTGGGTCGCTCGGGAATTCGTTCTTCATATTGACGTAGACGGGCACGCCATAGCCTTCGCCGTAGTGGCCCTGCAGTTCCAGGTTGCCTGGAACACAGATGCGGTCCCACAGGCTCAAATCCTGCGCAGGGTCGAAATCAGGCATGATGTAGGCCCCCTTCTCCAGTCCCCGGTGCACATACTCCGCCCGCTCGTAGAACAGGAATGCCCACAGCCCCTCTAGGTCCATCACCCATTGGCTGTCGATGGGGATGACGTCGGCATGGGGCGCCACTTTCCCCACCTGCCACACCGACAGGTCGTCCCAATAGTCGTGCTGGGCCATTGCCTTGCTGGCAATTAGTAGTATGCAGATGAATATTGCCTGTTTCAACCGGTTCATGGTTTTCCAACTTTTTTGCAAAATTACGTTTTTTCCCCGATATCGCCAAAAAATCATATCTTTGCATTCCATATCACTCCAAACTATTCATGGCCGACGAATTGATATATAGTGGGTTAGTAATTAGAACTACAGGCAGTTGGTACAACGTCCTCGTCAACAGCGGCGACTCTTTCGCCTGCCGTCTGCGGGGCAATTTTCGCATCCGCGGCAACAAACAGACCAACCCTATCGCTGTGGGCGACCATGTGACTTTCCAGCTTCTCGACGACGGCACGGGCATGATTACCGCCGTTGCCGACCGTCACAACTGCATCATCCGTCGCGCCACCAAGCTTTCGAAGCAGACACACGTCATCGCCGCCAATATCGACCAGCTCTGTCTGGTCGCCACCTTGGGATTCCCGCGAACCTCCACGGGGTTCATCGACCGTCTCCTCGTCACCGCCGAGGCTTATCACATCCCGGCAGTACTCGTTTTCAACAAATGCGACCTCTATAATGACGAACTTTGGCAGCTCCACAACGAGGTCAAGGCGATCTACGAGAAGGTGGGCTATCCTGTCTACGAGGTCTCCGCCCTCACGGGTAGGGGCATAGAGAAGATAAAGGAGCTCGTCCATGGCAAGGTGTCGCTGTTCAGCGGCCACAGCGGTGTCGGCAAATCGGCGCTTCTCAACGCCATCGACCCTTCGCTACGTCTCAGAACGGGCGATGTCAGCGACTGGTCCCTCAAAGGAAAGCACACCACCACCTTCGCCGAGATATTCCCACTTAAACTTTCAACTAGTAACTCTCAACTCTCAACTTTTCTCATCGACACTCCCGGCATCAAGGAGTTCGGCATGGTCGACTTCACGGCGGAGGAGCTCTCCCATTTCTTCCCTGAAATGCGCTCCCGCCTTCATGACTGCCACTTCGCCAACTGCACCCACCGCCACGAACCGGGCTGCGCCATCAAGGCCGCCGTCGAGTCGGGCGACATCCATCCCGAACGCTACCAGAACTACCTCAACATCCTAGAATCCATCCTCTCTGACGCCCCTATCCGTCGCTAGCGTTTACTTCGCCGATCCGCCTTCGTTTCCGTGGGTCTCTTTCCCTGCACGCCACATCTGCCAGCTGTTCCACACATTCTGGAACACGGAATAAAACGCCATGAATACCGACGCCAGCGGCGTCAGGTAATAGTTCGCCATCCAGATGCCCATCGCCGTGTTTTTCTGCCCGAGTAGCTGTCCGCCGCTGATTTTGTCACCATAGCGGCCACCGAGCCACCGGCCGAAGCCGAATTGCACCACGCAGAACACCAGCGCCGCCAGTCCCAGCCAGCCGATGCTCCACCAGTTGCCTTCGCCGTGCAGGAAGATAAAGTCTATCGTCTGCCCCAGCGTGAACAGCAGCGCCAGCGACCACAGGTAGAACGACAGCCCTTTGTAGCGCCGCAGAAAATCGCTCCCTTTCGGCCACCACAGCTCCAAGGCTAGGGCGGCAAAGAAGGGGATGCCCAGAATGGCACCGATTCGCTTCAGAATCATCCAGAACGACTCGAAAAACGGCATATCTTGCTGGTTGCCGATAAAGGAGAAGTAGATGGGGGCCACCACCGCCACCATCAGGTTGCCAATGATGGTGTAGGCTGTCACCGTCTCGCGGTTGGCGCCTAGCATGCAGCTGATCACCGCCACCGACGACGCCACGGGACACAGCACCCCTATCAGCACCCCTTCGGATACCACGTCGCCGGCACCGGCCCAGTGCAGCACCAGGTACGACCCTAGACTGACGGTTATCTGGAACAGCATCAGCCACACGTCGAGCCATGTCATACGCAGCCGCTTGATGTCTACCGCCGAAAAGGTCAGCAGCAGGATGGTGAATATGATATAGGGCACCAGAAAACTGAACATGGCGCACCAGCGGTGCAGCAACAACCCTAATACAATGGCCGCGGGCAGTATGTAACTTCTGTATTTTTGCATTTTTCTCGATGGGGCAATCTCTCTTATCTCGCTGTCTCAAAATTGTTTGAAACAATATCGCTCGCTTGTTTGCCCCTGCAAAATTACGCAATCCCCTCAAATCTCAAAAAAAATGTGTACCTTTGCACCTCCTAATCAACTTTAAACGAATCAAGACTCATGCTCCGCGAAGAAACTGTTTTCGGACCCATCCATAGCCGCCGGCTGGGAACATCCCTCGGCATCAACCTCCTGCCGGAAAAGGGCAAAATTTGCAATTTCGACTGCATATATTGTGAGTGCGGCTGGAACCGCGACGGCCGCGACGATACCCGGCTCCCCTCGGCCGAGAAGGTGCGCACCGATCTCGAACGTATGCTCGTCAAACTGCAGCAGCAGGGCGTCAAGGTCGACTCCATTACCTTCAGTGGCGACGGCGAGCCGACAATCAACCCGGAATTCCCGCAGATTATCGACGACACCCTCGCCTTGCGCGACCGCTACATCCCCGCCGCCAAGGTCTCTGTCCTCAGTAACGCTACACGCGTCCACCTCCCTGAGGTCTTCGCCGCCCTCCGCAAGGTCGACAACCCTATCATGAAAATCGACGCCCCCACCAACGAACTCGTCGCCAAAATCAACAACCCCGCCCCGGGCTACGACGTCAACCGTGTCGTCGAGGCCTTGAAGCAGTTCCACGGCGACTTCATCCTCCAATGGTGTCTCCTTCGCAGCCCGGAGTTCGACTCCTCCGACCCGCAGCTCCTCAGCGGCATGTTCGACATCATCCGCACCCTTCGCCCACGCGAGGTTATGGCTTATACCATCGACCGTCCCACCCCTGCACAAAACCTCACCAAGTTCACCCCCGACGAGATGCACTCCTTCCTCCAGCCCCTCCTCGACGAAAATTTCCAAATCCAAATCAAAGGCTAACCCCCCCCCCCAATACCCCCATCCCGCCCATTAACCCCACTCCGCCCATTAACCCCATCCAATACCTCCATCCCGCCCATTAACCCCACTCCGCCCATTAACCCCATCCAATACCCCCATCCCGCCCAACAACCCCATCCCGCCCATTAACCCCATCCAATACCCCCATCCCGCCCATTAAGCCCACTCCGCCCAATTTGTCTAATAATCAACAAAAAATAAAATAAATTTGTCTACATGACAAATTAATCGTACCTTTGCAAAATTGAATTCATTAAT
>JAEEGL014198267.1_pt1 | contig 26746 bp, 25 predicted proteins | sample 9134231 | NCBI WGS metagenome assembly JAEEGL01 (sample SAMN16246548, study PRJNA631951) | gut metagenome | biome: gut microbiome; feature: rumen; material: fiber-attached | host: Bos | place: Iran: Karaj | collected 2018-10 | reverse complement strand
GTGCCGACTCATGGCAAAAGGACCAGTTAGTACGAAAATTGGTTACGAACCTAGAAATTAACAACAAAAATGAGGTCTCCTTCAGATGGAAGAAACCTCTTGAAAACGTCTTTAACCAGGCTCTTAAGAACAGAACCAGGTTTGGTGCGCCTGACTAGACTCGAACTAGCACAGCCGTGAATGTGGCCACTACCACCTCAAGGTAGCGTGTCTACCAATTCCACCACAGGCGCATATAGTTATTATAACATATTTTTTAAATTATGGGGTCTTATTTTTCTCGCCTTTGTTTACTGCCCAGTTGGTGATATCGGTAAACCGATCCAGCGGAGTGACCAAGCGAATGTTGTCCCCAAACGCACGCACGTTTTTGTTGAATATATAAGTTAGATTCGACTCATAAAGTCCAATTGCAGGGACATCATTTGCCCAATAATTGATGAAAGATTCGTACTTTTTAGCACGAAGTTCTTTGTCCATTGTACTTCTTGCGCCGACTAGTAAATCGTCAACCATCACATTGCGGTAATTAGATAGGTTAAGCCCGTTTTCGGAAATTTGGGTTGAATGGTAATATGCCAATGGATCCGGATCGGTGCCAAGATCGATATCGTATAGTAAAATATCGTAACTACGTTTAGAAAGAACATTGGACACAAATTCCTGGTTCTCTTCATAAATAGATAGGTTTACTTCAAAACCTAGCCCCTGGAGTTCTTCGGTGAGGACTTGGCCTACAGCTGGCAAGAACCCAGATCGTACTGTAGCGATATTAACGCTAAGTTTATTTTCACCCGCGATACTGGCAATTTTCGACGCGCTCTCATCAAAGTTCCTCTCTGGCATGGCTGGCAAATTTTTTAGTACAATTTGCGAATCGATAATAGGGTAATTAATTGCAATTGTGTTTGGCGCAGCTTCACGCAGCCTGCTGATATCAATACCTTTTCTTACGGCTGTGCGAAGATCACGGTTTTTAAACGTGCCTTGAGCGGTATTGAAAAAGATGTATGTTCCCCAATTGATGCCAGACTCTTTTTTGATAAATTGCCCCGCGGTAACTTCGTTTGCGTCGAGACCTGATAGCTCGGCCGTGGCGGTAACGGTGCCAGCATTCATGGCATTTATAACATCTGCTTTGGTTTCAAAAGTCTTAATCGCAAACGATGAAAGCATCGGAGCACCTTTAAAGTAGTTTTGGTTGGCAGACAAATAAATAGTAGACTCTGTATCGTTTGAACTTTGGGTAGCGTTAAGAGTGAATGGACCGCTAGTAACTGGCTCAACTGAGAAACTGTGCTCAGTAATATTAGTTGGCTGTACTTCGCCAAGGATATGCTTTGGCAAGACTGGAATATTTAGCACTGATAAGAAGTCTGCATAAACTGATGGTAAAGTAAATACAATCTCCCCTTCTTCGTTCTCGCTAATTTTAATACCAGAAAGGTTTGCGGAATATGGAGAGTTTACGGATGGATTTTGAATGAGTTTCAGGGTAAACATCACATCTTCTTTAGTAAGATCTTCCCCATCGGACCATTTGATGCCGTCTTTTATGCGCATCTTCCAGTTTTTTCCGTTTTCACTAGGAATGACGGAACTTGCAATCTCCATTCCCGGATGGCCGGAATAATCATCGCTAACGAGTGTCGCAAAAAGTAACTTACTTAAAACTCTTTCGCTATTGTTTGCCGCAAAGAGTGGGTTCATTGAATTTACTTTGCCGATTGTAGCCTCGGTATAAGTACCACCCGAAATAAACGCATTTTCGGCATATGAATCACCAAACCAAATCGCCTGGGCTGAGGCAAGCATAATAAGTGCAACCACAAGAAGCACCCATTCAAAAATCAGAAGCTTGATATTTAAGATATGAGAAACTCTCTTGAAGACATTCTCTTTAATATGTTCTTTGCTTTCAACACTAGCACGCTTGGATACGCGCGAAAACTTTTTTACAAACTTTTGCCCACGCTTTTTGAGAGATTTTTTCATATTATGATGGAATTAATAATAATCCTAAGATAGATAATACAAATACGACGGCAAAAACAATTGTCGCAATAAACATAGATTTTTCAAGGCCACGACGGGTGGTATAAAGCTCGCCAGAGCTACCAAAACCTGCCCCGAGTGAAGCGCCACGTTGTTGTAGTAAAATCAAAAGAATGGTCAGAATTGCAGAAACAAATGTAGTAACTTGTAGAAAATTGCCTAATTGCATAAAATAACTCCTGTTACTACTTTAGCATAGATTTTCTTTTCAGTAAAGAATGATACGTGATGGCAAATCGGTGCGATTCTTCATCAATTCTAGCAATCAGACGAGAGATGTGGGACGATTTTGAAAGAGGAACAATGCTTCCTTTAACAATAATTTTCACCTCAGCATTTTTTGTATGGTCGCCGGATTTATCGCGGCCAATTACTGGGATATTAGTACCTTCAAGAAGTGGCAAAACTGCGTTCACTTGGGTAATTCCACCATCAAGAATAATTAGATCCGGGTACTCCCATTCTTTGTGCTTTAAGCGTCTAGTAATCACTTCCTGCATGCTTTTTAGATCATCATTTGTGGAAGTACGGATTTTAAATTTACGGTATTCGCTACGTGCCGAAGCTCCGTTTATAAACACTACCATGCTAGCTACAGTATTGGTGCCAGATTGATGCGAAATATCATAGCCTTCAATGCGGCGTGGCGGTTTTTCTAGGCCGAGCAGTTTTTGTAGCTGAGAAAGCGCCTGGTCTGAGGAAATATCTAAAAATTCCTTGTCTGAAAATACAATCTTTTTCTTAAGTTCTTTTAATCCAAACAATTGATCCCTAGCCTCGGCCGCAAGCTCAAAGTTACCCTTTGAAGACTCGTCATACATAGTCTTTTCAAGGTCTTTTAAGAGTTTCTCGCGATCCCCTTCTAGGTAGCGAATGAGCTTTTTAAGATTTCTTTTGTAATCTTTGGCTGTACATTTATCAATTTCAATCCCAGGAGTGAGACCAAGGTCAGTATCCAAAGTCTTTTTGCCAGTATAAGGCTTAATATAATATGGGAAAATGTGACGCAGGATTTTTACAGCCTTTTCTACGGCAGACTTACCATAAAATGGCCCAATATAAGTAGCCTTATCGTCGATTGGGTTACGAGTAAATGTAATATATGGCACTTCGTCATTCATATTGATACGTACATAGCTTACTGTTTTGTCGTCACGAAGTAGAATGTTCCATTTTGGCATGTATCGTTTAATCATTTCAGATTCCAAAAATAGCGCATCCATTTCGGTGTCCACTACAATCCAATCAGTGTCGGCGATTTCGGCGACTAAGGCTTCTGTCTTTACATCCTTTTTTGATTTTTGAAAATATTGGCGGACGCGATTTCTTAGAGCTGCAGCCTTGCCAACATAAATAATCTCTCCTGCAGAATTCTTATGAAAATAAACTCCCGGTTGTGCCGGAAGTTTATTTAATTTCTGTTTCAATAGAGCTTCCATAGCTCTATTATATCACTAGTCTTCGTCGTCGTCCCAAGACCAATCAAGGTCATAGTCATCGTCGTCATCATCTTCGATCAATGAGCATCCGTCGCTCTCACTATCACAATCTTTTACCCCACCGGTGAAAGCGCCGAAAAAGCCGCCAAACATCTCGATAAGAGTATCAGATGTAGTGTAATCATCTGGAGCAACTACGTTTACGTTGCTTGGATAGGTGATAGCAAGATCTTGGCCACCAACATTCAAACGAGTGAAGTTGTGGTTGCCGTCGATTTCTACGTAGATATCACCAGCTTCTGCCATTGATTTTTGAAGATCAGCAGCGGTTACAGTTTGAGAAGAGCCATTCTTTGATGCGAGCTCATTAGAAAAGCTTGCGAGCTTGTCATAATCAAACTCGATCTTATAAAGAGTATCGTTCTTCTTTGTAATCTTCAAATCATTAGTAGAAGATTTGAGGAATGGATACTTCTTGTAAGTATCAACAACTTCGTTCTTGTGGCTGGAAATATCATCAAGTTTCATACCACTTGGAAGTGAGAATGAATCGGTGATATTTGCCTCAAACATAATCCACTTACCATCAAGTGAAATAAGTGAAGAGAAAATGCTCATTGGTGAGATGCTACCAGAGGTGCTAGTACCATTACCAACCATCATGTTGATATAAGTGTCGCAGTCAGTATTATCACAATCGATACCAGACTGCTTCAAAGCATCGGTAAAGATTTTCTTGATACCGCTAAACTTGAGATATGCTTTGTCGTCGCCTGGGAAGCGAACTTCTGCATTAACGTCCATAGACATACCATTGGCGGAGCCAGAGATGTCGGCAGTTACTACGCCTACTTTTGCTACAGTGTCAACTTGCGCGTTGTAAGTAACGCTGATAGGTGTACCGGTAGAACTATAGTCAAAAGTACCGGCAACTGCTACGTTGCGATTGTCACCATTTAGAAGTTTGGTCATTGCATCGGTTACTGGATCACCGCCTTTGTTAAATACAAAGAAGATTAGGATTGCAGCAACGCCACAACCAAGAGCAATTACGCCAAGAATTATGCCGATAATTAATCCGGCCTTACTTTTTTTCTTTGGCGTTGGAGCAACTGGCTCTACGGCTACAGGCGCAGTTGGCTCGCTTTCCGGAACAGCTGGGGCTGGAGCTGGTTCAGTAACTGGAGCAGCTTCTACCGGTGCTTCCGGAGCTGGGTTGAGGGGATTTGGTGTTCCCTCAGGATTGTCATTCATAAAAATAACTCCTTACTTTTATTATTCTTATGTATATAATAACACAAATTATAAAATATGCTACAATATGCTTATGGATAATTTTGTAATTTCAAACATTAAAGCAAGACAAGTATTAGATTCTCGTGGCAACCCTACCGTAGAAGCCGAAGTGTACCTAGAAAATGGTGGTTTTGGTCGCGCAATCGTACCGTCCGGTGCCTCAACTGGTACTTTTGAAGCTTTGGAACTCCGTGATAAAGATGAATCCCGCTACGGCGGAAAAGGTGTCCTTAAGGCTGTTTGGAATGTGAATTCAAAGATCAAAGATGTGTTAGTTGGCAACTCTTCCGATGAGCGCACCGTTGACCAACTTATGTTAGAACTAGATGGTACCGAGAATAAATCCAATCTTGGTGCTAATGCAATTCTTGCCGTATCTCTCGCTAACGCCAAAGCTAACGCTATGGCCGAAAGAGTCCCGTTTTACAAACACATCGCGGAGATTGCTGGTACTTCTGACGAAATGTCTATCCCGATGCCAATGATGAATGTCATGAATGGTGGCGCGCACGCTTCTTGGGCTACTGACTTCCAGGAATACATGATTATCCCACGTGGTGCCGGCAATATTGCTGATGCTGTGCGCATGGGCGCAGAAGTTTTCCATTCGCTTAAAACCGTTTTAAAAGATAGAGGATATCCTACTACTGTTGGCGATGAAGGTGGCTATGCTCCTCGTGTTCGTGAAGGTAATAACGAGCCTCTCGAATGCATCGCACTAGCAATTGAAAAAGCAGGTTACACACTTGGTTCTGATTTTGCGATTGCTATGGATATTGCCGCTTCTGAATTTTATAACAAAGATCACTATGAACTTAAAACTAATGGTGATTGGAAGTCTGCAGACGATATGATTAACTGGTACGAATGGATTGTAAATAATTATCCAGTAATCTCAATCGAAGATGGCCTTGCCGAAGAAGATTGGACTAACTGGAAGAAATTGATGGACCGTCTTGGTTCTAAGATTCAGCTCGTAGGCGACGATCTATTTGTAACCAACATCAAGCGCCTCGAACGCGGTATTAAAGAAGGCGCTGCCAATGCAATTCTAATTAAACCAAATCAAATCGGCTCACTTTCTGAAACTATCGATGCAGTTTTGATGGCCAAAAAAGCCGGATTTAAGACAGTTATGTCTCACCGCTCCGGCGAAACCGAAGATGTCTCCATTTCTCACCTTGCCGTGGGGCTTGGCACCGGCCAAATTAAGACCGGTTCCCTTTCCCGTTCTGAGCGTATTGCCAAATACAACGAACTTATTCGTATTGCAGATACAAATAGCAAGCTAGGTCTAAGTCACTAACAAAAAAATCCGAGAAAGTGCATGCTCTCTCGGATTTTTTGTTTAGTTATTTTGTGTGATTTTACTGGCTTCACGAAAACCATCGTAAAAGTTTTCGTTAATTTTTGGATGGCCAATTTTGTTGGCGGCTTCAACGATTTCTTCAATGTCATCAGTAATCTTAAAGATTTTAGAATCATCTTCGGCTACCATTTTAAGGTCTAGCATTGCTTGAATTGCGGTATCAAAACTGCGCCAGTATTTAGAGCCTACCAAGAATACTGGCATCTTTGGCATTTTCTTTTCCTGCATGAGGCAGAGTACTTCCCAAAGCTCGTCCATAGTGCCGTATCCTCCTGGGAAGAAGACAAATACTTTTGACGCCATCGCAAGCGATACTTTGCGGGCAAAGAAGTATTCAAAAGTAATACAGTCGGTAAGGTATGGATTTGGAAATTGCTCGTGGGCAAGAGTGATGTTTAGCCCAATGGTGCGGCCACCGATTTCGTAAGCTCCATGAGAAGCTGCTTCCATGATGCCCGGACCACCGCCAGACACGACTGGGTGCCCATTTTCGGCAAGTCTGTGGCCTAAGTTATAAGCCATTTTGCAGTATTCGTGGTCTTGTGGGAGTCTGGCAGAACCAAAGCATGTGACACCCTGTGGGAATGAGCGAATGGTTCTAAGCCCCATCAAAAGATCTTTGCCGTATGCGTTTGCACGTTCGAGATCTGCAATAGATAATTTTTCGATTATATCTTGTGGTAACATATTTCTCCTTATAGTTTTTGAATTGGCATCGGGTGCAGTGGTTCTTTTCCGGTCAGTGCGCCGCGGTTTGCACCAATCTTTGATACGACCGCAGTGGAATTTGCCGACGCAAACACGAGTGAATTTCTAAATGATTTACCAGAAGCAAGATGTGCCAAGAAGCCTGAACCAAAAGCATCACCTGCGCCAGTAGCGTCTTTTACGTGCATGTCTTCATAAATACCAAATCTATAGGCCTCATTGCCGTCTGATGCGATACCGCCCATGGCGCCATCAGTAATAATTACGGTATCTACATAATTATTTAGACGATAAAGTAGCTCAGTAAGAAGTACGCCTGGCACGATTTGTGCAGCTTCTTGTTTATTTACAAGAAGAACATCTACGTCTTCCAAAAGACCAATCAGCTTTTTAACGTCGGTAAGTTCGCGAACGCCCGGGTTGAACATAATTTTGGTGCCAATTGATTTAGCTTTTTCAAAGAATTTTAGAAGCGTATTCATGTCTCCACGCAAAGTGGTGACATATAACCAATCTGGTTGAATTAAATCTAGGTCATCTGGCGAGAAATTATCGAATTTTTCGCTTGCACCGCGGCAAGTTAGAATGGTTCTTTCGCCACGCCTTGAATCGAGTAAGATTACTGAAGTGCCAGTAGACTTGCTGCTTACATAGTCGATATAGCTAGTATCTACGCCTTCTTTGTCTAAGACTCTAGTGATAGCATCGCCAGCAGAATCTTTGGCGAGGTTGCCAATAAAGATGGCTTCGTGACCGTGACGAGAAAAAGTGATTGCGGAGTTAACACCACCACCACCGACTTCGTAAGACATTTTGTCGATATCGACTTTAGAACCAACTAGGACCTTACCAAAAATTGCTTCACCACCGATTGTGGTTGGAGCGAGATCATCGTGATCGATAAGATAGATGTCTTGCAATGCTGAGCCCAGTGAAACAATTCTTGCCATTATATTACCACTCCTGTTTTATCGATTTCTGCTACCAGTTGCTGATAAACTTCAGCCGGGTTTTGTGACTTAGACAAAGCAGAACCTACGTTGATTACGTCTAGGTCTGCATGAGCTAAAGCTCGGATATTAGTCATATTTGCACCGCCGTCCCAACCAATCTCAACTTCTGGTTTCATATTACGAACAAGCGCGATTTTTTCCATTTGCATCAGGTCAGCAGGTGAGCCTTGTACGCCAAGGTGGCCTGCAAAGATTAGCACGTGGTCTGCTGCGTCAATGTATGGTTTTACATTGCCAGGATAGGTTGAAGGAAGAAGCGCCACACCAGCCTTGATCCCCTTTTCTTTGAGTTGCTCGAAAATTGGCAAAAGGTCTTCTTGTGCTTCGGCATGTAAAATACAAAGAGACGGAGCAAGTTTCAAAATAGTATCAAGATGCTCGGACGGCTTTTCGGCCATTAGGTGCAAATCTGCGTCCCAGTTTTTTGGCCACCAAATATTAGTGACGTCCAAAGTTTCGGTTGGCGCAAAAATGCCGTCAGTTACGTCGATTTGTACGCGTCTAGTAAAAGTATTAATGCGCTCTGCTTGCGTACGATACTCTTTTTTATCGTTAGTTAGAATCGTTGGTACGATTGAAACTTGTCTAATCATAGTCCCCCCTTTCATCGAGACGATTTATGCGCCTTACGCGGCGTTCCACATTTGTAAAATCAGTAGAAAGAAATGTTTCGGTGATTTTTTTCGCTAGTTCTTCGTCGGCAAACTCAGCGGAAAGACAAAGTACGTTTGCGTCGTCGTGTTCTCTAGCCATAATGGCAGATTCTTCACTGTCACAATGAGCAGCACGGATGCCTTTGAAACGATTCGCTTGGATAGTAACGCCATGTGATGAACCGCAAATCAAGATTCCGAGTGAGCCACGATTCTCACGCACGTTTTTGGCTACAGCAATAGCAGGGTCGTTATAATCATCACCTTCTGGGTGATATTCGTAAGCGCCCATATCATTAACTTCGTCGCCACGCTCAGCGAGATACTTTATGAGCTGACCTTTTCTTTCGAATCCGCGATAGTCCGATCCGATATAAATCTCCATTACTCGCCCTTCCCGAAATCAACGGTGAGCTCTACTAAGCGATTTGAGTAGCCCCACTCGTTGTCATACCATGCTACTACTTTTACCATGTTGCCACCAACCACATCGATGAGTGGAAGGTCTACAATGCAAGAATGTGGATCGCCAATAAAATCGGAAGAGACTAATTCTTCGTGGGTTACACCAAGAATGCCTTCAAAGTAAGGCTCTTTTGCAGCTTTTTCAAAAACCTTTGTTAGCTCTTCTTTAGTGGTATCGCGTTTTAGTACGGCAGTAATATCTGAAAGTGATACGACTGGTGTAGGTACGCGCACAGAAAGACCATTGAATTTACCTTCAAGTGAAGGAATGGTTTTTGCAGCAGCCTTAGAAGCACCGGTGGTGGTTGGAACAATGTTTTCGGCGGCGCTCCTAGCCTCGCGGAGGTCTTTGGCTGGAGCATCGAGAATACGCTGAGAACCAGTGTAGGAGTGCACTGTAGTCATCATGGCTTTTTCGATACCAAATTCATTCTCAAGGATTTTCATGATTGGCGCAATACAGTTGGTGGTGCAGGATGCGTTGGATAAAATCTCGTCGGTTTTATCTACGATCTCTTCGTTTACGCCTAGAACTACAGTTTTTGCACCGTCACCTTTGGCTGGAGCAGAAATCACAACTTTTTTAGCACCGGCTTTAATATGTGCGCGGGCATCTTCTGGTTTGGTAAAGAAACCAGTAGATTCGATTACTACATCAACTCCAAGTTTGCCCCATGGGAGGTTTGCTGGATCTTTTTCTGCAAATACTGGAATTTCGCGAGTATTCACAAAAATAGAATTCTCGCCGGCTTTAACATTCTTTTCGTATGTGCCGTACGAAGAGTCGTGCTTTAAAAGATGCGCCAAAGTTTTGGCATCCGTAATATCATTGATAGCCACGACTTCTACGTCGCGCCTATCTAATAAAATCTTGAGTGCATTGCGGCCAATTCTGCCAAAGCCGTTAATAGCAACCTTTACCATTGTTACCTCCTAATATACTTATGTATATTATAGCATATTGGAAGTGAATTCAACAAAAATACTACCCTGAGGACATTTCGGAGGTTACGACCGAGAATTAGCGACGGTCGCCCGTAACGACGGGCCGACCGGAGCGTGTCCGAAGGGTAGTATTTTGTTAAATTAGCGTGCAAAATGTGCGAATGCACGGTTTGCTTCAGCCATACGATGGCAATCTTCCTTCTTCTTGAAGGCAGCACCAGTTTCGTTGTAGGCATCTACGATTTCAGCCTCAAGGCGCTTTGCATATGGCATGCCACCGCGTGCACGGGCAGCTTGTACTAGCCATGAAAATGCAAAGTGAAGTTGGCGGTGACCAGCAATTGGGAATGGAATCTGGTAGTTAGCACCACCGACACGGCGAGACTTAACTTCGAAATCTGGAGAAACGTTAGAAATTGCTTTTTCTAGTACTTCTACAGGGTTTTCAGATTTTAGTTTCTTTGCAGCACCTTCGATTGCGGCGTAAACTGCACGTTCTGCAGCTTGTTTCTTACCATCAAGCATAGACTTGTTGATAAGGCGTTGTATCAAGATAGATTGATACTTGCGATCTGGAGATACTTTGCGTTCCAAAGATTTAGTAGTTTTACGTGGCATAATTACTTACCCTCCTTCTTTGCGCCGTACTTAGAACGACCTTGTTTGCGGCCATTAACGCCTTGAAGATCCAAAGTACCACGTACGATGTGATAACGAACACCTGGAAGATCTGGAACACGACCACCACGTACTAGAACAACAGCGTGCTCCTGGAGGTTGTGACCTTCACCACCAATATATGCCCAAACTTCTTGACCGTTGGTAAGACGCACACGAGCAACCTTACGCATAGCGGAGTTTGGTTTCTTTGGAGTCTTGGTAGTAACTTTGATACATACACCACGCTTGAGTGGAGATGCTTTCTCGTAGCGCTTGGTTTTAAGAGTATTGATAATTGAGCCAAGAGCAGGAGATTTTGACTTTCTTGCAGCCTTTTTTCTAGGCTTGCGAATCAACTGATTAATAGTTGGCATTAAAATTTATCCTTTAATTAATGATATATTGCCTTGTTTGCTGTACAGCAATAACAAACAAGATGAAACTCTTTAATCAATTATAGCACTATTTGTTTACTTTGACAAGATAATCTAGAGTAGCTTCAATGATCATGCGGTTTTTGATATCCATCTTTACATTTGGATCTTTAAGAGACTTGAGTGCCTCTGGAGATTTCTTGTAAACATCTCTAAGCTCTGCGATTTTAGCAGCTACGATATCGTCTGAAACCGTGATTTTTTCAGCAATAGCAAGATTTTGAAGGGCAAGAGATGCCTTTACGCGGGTTTCGGCAATTTTTTTAGCTTCCTTTTCCCAGTTTTCTACGGTTTCGCCAGCACGCTTGATGTAATCTTCAAAGCTCATACCTTGAGAAGCAGCGTTTCTTTCAATATCTTCACGAATGATGTGCATTTGGTCGTTAATTAAGATTTCTGGTGCAGGAATCTTAGATTTTTTAACAAGTGCATTTACGAGGTCGTCTTTGAACTTTTCGTTGATTCTCTGTTCGTTTTGTGCACCAAGGTTTTTCTTGATGTCTTCTTTTAGATCTTTAAGAGACTTGAATGGGCCACATTTTTTGGCCATTTCGTCATCGATAGGAGCTTTTGCGATTTCATTGACTTGCTTTAAGAGAACCTCAAATACGGTTTTTGCGCCAGCAAGGTCGGCTACGCCATAATCTTTAGGGAAGGTGAGTGGAAGATCAAACTTGTCGCCAGACTCGTGGCCAACGATGCCATCTTCAAAACCTGGAATAAATGATTTTGAACCGAGGGTTAGGTGATAATCCTTAGCAGAGCCACCAGCAAAAGCCTCACCGTCTTTTTTGCCGACAAAGTCAATAATCACTTCGTCGCCAAGTTTTGCAGCGCGCTTTACAACTTTTTTCTCAGCAAAGGATTCAGCAAGGTTGTTCAAGATACCTTCGATGTCTTTTTCGGAGACTTTTACTTCTTCCTTTTTGACGCCAAGTTTCTTGTAATCACCAAGAGTTACCTCTGGGATAATGTCGGCAGTAGCGGTGTATTCAGCCATCTCGCCTGGTACATATTTAGTCACATTCACACTTGGAAGTACAAGTGGAGACTTCTCGTGTTCTTTAAAGGCTTCGATTACAGTGTTTCTGACTGCAATATCGATAGTTTCGGCGTTAAGGTCGTTTTCTGGAATGAACTTCTTGGCAACCTCGGCAGGAACTTTGCCTTTTCTAAATCCTTCAACTTTGATTTCTTTTGATAGTTTTTCAGCTGCCTTATCTGCAGCAATTTTCAAATCTTTAGCATCTAGAGTCACGGTAATTTCTACACGAGAATCAGAGAGCTTCTTAAACTTTGTTTTCATAAAAACTCCTATAAACTTAAAATATTATATCATAAATTTGGATGAACCGGAAGAGCGGAAATGCCTGAGCGTAAATCTTGGATCAGTACCAGTCTTGATGTCTGGGCTAATGATGCCATAGCGGTCAAAGATAGCCTTGATTTCTAGATATAGATTCTTCTTTGCCTCGCTGAGCCTGCTATTTGCAACAATTGATTTCACTCTGCCTTCTGGGCCGCCAGCAACTACTGCTCCGCCTTGGCGTTCGATAATAAACGAGCCGGCTCTGAGGAACGCAGTAGCTGTTTTGTTAAATTCTTCGTCCTCAACTTTGAACTTTGGACGGAGGCTATAAAGAGAATTTAGGTAAGAGCCATATAGCGCCAAATCTAGACCAAGTTTGTTCTCCAAAATCTTGATGTCGCCAAGAAATGCTGGCAACTTTTCGGCTGGAATGTAAAAATCTGTAAGAAGCGGCACCCTTTCCCCGTCTTTGGCATAGTAAAGATAGGAAGTGATTGAATTTTCGAGTTCGTTAATAGCAACCATTTTGTTATCTGGATCAACTAAGACTACGGAATTCTTTGGTAAGACTTTGGAAATGCTGCGAATTTTGCGTACATATGATTTACTATTCTCGTTAAAACGAGCGTGAACCACGAAGCCATCGTCCATCTTTCTGGTAATTTCACTCGTGCGTTTGCCCATTTCCTCTACAGCTTTAATCATTTTTACGTCGTAGATATTGAGCTCGCATGGGCGAAGAGGCTTCAGAAAATCCAAGAATTTTTGAGCAGTCTCGATATCTGAAAAAGTGGCAGCCACGCGCCCAGCCTCGCGGCTAATCGGCACTGCGCGTAAAATCACCTCAGAAATTACACCAAGTGTACCTTCAGCGCCAAAGAAGAGCGGCAAGATATCTATCTTTCCTTTGCGAGGCACCATTGTGATATTGTGGTAGCCATTTTTCGTGGAATCTTTTGAGAGCTCTTTGATGAGATCGGCGTTTGCATCAATGACTTTTGCAAGTTTGCGATAAATATCGGCTTCATATGTCTTTGGCTTGGACTTTTTGCTGGCACGTCTCTTTTTTACGATGCTGGTCTGAAGCGAATCGCCATTTGCTAGCACTACTTCGAGACGATCGACGTAGTGCATAATTCCGCCATAGTGGCTAGCATAATCATCAATCGGGCAGCTCGAAATTAGCCCGCCAATTGTTTCTTGCTCGTGGCCACAAATTGGGATAACGAGTCCATTTAGAGAAAGAGCCGTGTTTAATTCTCTAAGGGTAATACCTGCTTGAACACGTACTAATCTTTCGCGGCGATCGGACTCGAGCAGGCGATTTAGTTTTTCGGTAGAGATTACCAGACCATTTGTGAGGTCGCCACCCATTTCATCTAGGCCAGAACCACGAACAGAAACTGGGACCATGATATCTCTAGATGCCAGTTGGTAAATAAACTTCATAATCTTCTGCAAATCGTCTGTAGATTCTGGGAAAGCCACCGCCTTTGGTTTGATTTTGATAGCGGAGCGGTCGGTAGAATAAGCCTCCAAGATGTCCGGGGAGTCAAAAACATTACCGATAATAAGCTGATTTAAAAACCTGGCTAAACCACCCATAATTAATACGATTATAACATAAGCACGTAGGTTTTGAATAGAAAAATCCCCGGATTTTCATCCGGGGATTTGAAGGGGTGATTCGTTATTGTGCGGAAGATGTCATTGCAACACGGTACTTGTACTCGTATTGCTCAAGTCTCCTCTCGCACAGACAAACGTCATTGTAAATCTCAGAGAAAGTTGCATTATCCTGGAGTAAACCTTTTTTCAGTTTGATATACGCCTCGTCGCTATATTCAGCAAACCGCCTTTTAGGTTCAAGCTCCTCATAAATAGATGAGAGCCTGTTAAGGTGGCCACTAAACTGTTTCATGTGGTCTTTGGCTTTATTTAGACCTTCCTTAGCGCCAGGCATATCTACAGAAAGAGTTCTAATTAAACTCTCTTTGGTGAAATTGCGTACACCTTTATAGTCGCGAGTTATTTTCTTGTTCAAAAGTTTTATCTCTTTCTTTTTCTCAGCCCAGAATATGCAATAATCTTTCCAAGGACCATCAGGTAGGCTTTTGATATCTACAGAATGTTTCTCTGGATCAATTTTATTGAGAGCCTTCTCACTTCTGTCTTTATTGCTCTTTGCTATTCTCAGAGCATTCTTCGCTTCGCTAAGTGATTTCTTTAGACGAATATACTCATCATATAATGGAGTCTTGCCGCCGGGGATACTTTCTTTTTCGAGCTTTTTAAAAATTTTTAGTTCCTTATTCGTTATCATCTGATCACCTCCCATACTGTAAAAGAACAAATATGTATATATTATAACAGAAAACAAACAAAAAAGCAAACTTATGTTTGCTGTTTTGTTGGTGCCCGGAACAGGACTTGCACCGAAGGTCCAAGTCCCCAACGAAAAAATGCCCACTGGAGGGATTAAATTCTGATGGTGCCCGAGACAGGACTTGCACCGAAGGTCCAAGTCCCCAACGAAAAAATGCCCACTGGAGGCATTAAATTCTAATGGTGCCCGGAACAGGACTTGAACCTGCACACCAAACGGCATATGCTCCTAAGGCATACGTGTATACCAATTTCACCATCCGGGCATAATTGGATATATCTATTATATCACATTTGCACAAAAAAGCGAGGTTTTATCCTCGCTTTTTTATTTAAGCATTTTTCTTAGCAATAATTGCTGAAGAAGCATACATAGCACCCATACCAAGTACAAATGCTAGAGGAAGTACTTCCTCTGGGCCAGTAGAAGGCATGTTGCTTACTGAGGTAGTAGTGGTAGAAACGGTAGGATTGGTTTCTACGACTGCGACAGGCTCTTCCTTCTTAGTTTCGGTAGAAAGAGACTCTGTTTTCTTTTCCTCAGAAGTACCTTCTTCGGTGCCTGGTTCTACGATTGTCTCTGTAGAAGTCTTGCTACCGATCTTATCGGTGCTGGACTTGCTCTTCTTAGAAGCAACAGCGATAATCGAGATAATGAGGATTAGAATAAGAGCGAAGGTCGCAATACCCACAATAAGTAGGCGACGACGGTTCTTCTTATCTGCTTCAGATTGATAATACATAGTTAATAAAACTCCTTATTCTTTAATTATATCACACTTTTGCTAAAAAAGCAATATTATTATAAATAAGCATAAAAAGAAAGGGTTGCGCCAGCGTATTTGCGGGAATCTATAAGAGATAGACCTTCGATTTCTGGGGCATTTCCAGGGTGAGATAATACCAAAATCCCATCTGTTTTTAGAAATTTAGAAAGGCTAGAAAGTGCCTCAGTGGTGAATTTATCATAAGGTGGATCGACGAGAATCAGATCAAAAGTTTTATCAGATTCAAACTTAGAAGCGTCACCAGTAATAACTTCGGCATCCGCCCCTAGGGTTTTAAGGTTTTCGCGGATGGTTTTGGCGGCCTTTGGATTTTTCTCGATAAAAATAACAGAGGTGGCACCGCGGGAAAGAGCTTCGATGCCGAGCGCGCCAGAGCCTGCATAGGCATCTAAAACGTCCCCACCATTAATCTTATCCACCACTTTATTAAAGAGGGCCAGCCTTTCTCTTTCGCCCATCGGATGAGTGCCTTCTCCAGGCGTCAAAATACTGCGCCCACGGTAGATTCCAGAAGTGATTCTCACAGTATTTTTCATATTAATTCAAAGTCGTTATCTGTTGGTAACGCTTAATTCCGTTCATTAATTCTTCATATTTTAACATATTTTCTGGATTTTTCAAGAAAGCGGCCACATCGGTCTGGGCACGATGAATTAGTCTCGTATCAGATAAAGTAGCAATGCGAAGGTCGAGTGCGCCGTGCTGCAGAGCCCCATAGATTTCACCTGGGCCACGGAGTTTAAGATCTACCTCTGCTAGATAGAAGCCGTCCGTAGAGTTTTCGAGCTCAATTAGGCGCCTAGATGGGCGGTTATCGCCAGAAGTAAGGAGATAACAAGAAGAAGCCACCGAGCCGCGTCCTACGCGTCCACGGAGCTGGTGGAGCTGTGCCAGACCATAGCATTCGGCGTTTTCGATTGTCATAAGAGTGGCGTTTGGTACATCTACGCCCACTTCTACCACTGTCGTAGACACTAAAATCTGAATTTCACCGGCAGCAAATTTCTCCATAATTTCATCTTTTTCGGCTGGTTTCATACGACCATGCAAATATTCGATGTGATAATCTGGGAAAACTCCGCGTAACTTCTCAGTGCGAGATTTTACAGAGGTAGTTTCGGCCTTCGGATCATCGTCAATAGCCTTGCAAATCCAGTAGACTTGGTTTCCTGCGGTGACAGTCTCGCGAATCTTTGGGTAGAGTTTTTCTTTAGTGTCTACCTCTTGCATAATCTCTGTAAAGATCGGCTGGCGGCCCTTTGGCAGTTCGTTTAAGATCGAAACGTCAAGATCGCCAAATACAGTGAGCTGGAGTGAGCGCGGGATTGGAGTGGCGGTCATAGCAAGAAGATGTGGTGCCAGGCCAGACGGAGATTTTAGAAGTAGTTTTTGCCTCTGTTCTACGCCGAAGCGGTGCTGTTCGTCGATTATCACGAGCCCGAGATTTGAAAACTCCGTGTCATCAGTGAGTAGCGCATGTGTACCAATTACGAAGTTAATCTCGCCGCTAGAAATAGCCTTCTTTAGTTCCGCTTTTTTCTTGGTTGCACCGGTAAGAAGCGCCACTTTAATGCCATATTTCTCGAGACGAGAGGACAAATTTTCGTAGTGCTGGGTAGCTAGAATTGCGGTTGGAGCGAGGAATGCCACCTGGGCTCCGCCAAGAATTGCTACGTAAGAGGCAATGGCGGCAACCATGGTTTTGCCAGAGCCTACATCACCTTGGAGCAGTCTGTTCATTGGGATCTCTTTTTCCATGTCCTTTATAATCTCCCAAGCAGCCTTTTTCTGGGCGTTTGTTAGCGTAAATGGCAAATCCGCCAAAAAACCTTTGACTTTCTCTATATTTTGAGGGATAGATTTAGCCTTTAATTTCTCATTTTCAGACTTGTTTAATTTGGCGGCGAGAATTAATTCGAATAGTTCCTCATAAGCTAAATAATCACGCCCCTCTTTCACAGACTTCTCAGACTCTGGAAAATGTACTTTAAAGAGTGATTCGCGGCGCACGCCCGGCTTCACGGTAGGCAAAAAGTCTGGAATTTCCGAAAATCTGTCACGAGAATTGTTAATTAGTCTCTTAAAATCCGCCGATTTTACTCGTCCATGAGCCACATAAACAGGAGCGAGCCCAGAAGTATGGTCAATTGTATCAATCTCGGCCGCTGATGGCGACATTAAACAAAATCTGCCGTTTCTTAGTTCAAAACTACCCGTAAAATAGTATTCTTTTTCTGGTATAAACTGTTTTACGCGGTAGGATTGATTAAACCACACCGCCTTTACAAAGCCAGTATTGTCGCGGATAATTCCCTCTGTGATCGTGAGTTTGCGAAACCTAGCATGGCGAGTTTTTAGGGCAGTGATTCTTCCCTTGATTACGACTTTTCCTGGTTCCATTGCGGCAATTGTGGTTGGCGCCGAGAAGTTTTCATAGTCTTTTGGTAAATTATAAAAAAAGTCGCGAATTGTAGCGATACCAGCTTTTTTTAGGACTTCGGCTGTTTTCGGACCGATGCCTTTTAGTTCTTCGACGCTGCTAAACAGGTTCATGCTTTCCCCGAGTGCTCTTCGCGCCACTTGGCGATTTCGCCGTGGTTGCCAGAGAGCAAAATATCAGGAACTTTCATGCCTCGAAAATCGTAAGGCTTGGTGTATTGAGGATATTCTAGATTATCGCCATCTGAAAATGACTCTACTTCAGCAGAAGTTTCGCCGCCGAGCACCCCTGGGATTAGGCGTACCACAGAGTCGATAATGATAAGTGCTGGTAGTTCCCCGCCAGTAAGCACATATTTACCAAGCGAAACTTTATAATCGACGATTGAAAGAATTCTCTCATCATAGCCTTCATAATGTGGGCAAAGAATAATATAGTGAGCATCCTTGGCAAAACCCCGAGCCTCTTCTTGATTCCAGATCTCACCTACAGGGGTAGGAAGAATAACTTTTGCATCTGGATCTTTAGCTTTTACGGACTCAATAGCGGCAAAAACTGGTTCACAGCGAAGGAGCATCCCATCGCCACCACCATAAGGGGTGTCATCTACGGAGCGATGAGGACCAAGCCCAAACTCGCGTAAATTCACAAAATCAAACTGCGCGAGGCCCTTGTCTACAGCCTTCCACATCATTGAAGTCTTGAGATATGGCTCAAGTGCTTCCTGGAACAGAGTAATTATTGTGAACTTAATCATATCTATATTATACCATCAAATCCTTATCTTTCATAACATAAACAGATTGACTTTTTTATTAGTAAGTGATATAATAGATAGGTTGCATACAAAGTACATTAAAAGGAGGAAACAGATATGACACAGGAGAAAAGTTATGGCAACAGGATCGTGTGCGCTATTTTGGCTATTTTTAGTCCTTTGCTAGTAATAGCGATAATAGTTGCACTTGTATCTTCATTTATTATGCCAGTAAAGGGTGCTGTAACGTCCGAGGAAAAGGTTGAGTACAGAACAAATTTCGAAAAGGATATCGAGCCTTTGGTCGCAAAAGATGCTTTTTCGAGAGAAATTTTGAAGAGAAACCCCGAAAAATTGGTCGAGTACATGCATATTACAGATGTATTGTATGGTACAGACCTATGTAATGGGGTCGAAGAGGACACGCTGATAATGCAACTAAAAGCTGATCCTCTACTTACTTCGAGTTTTTCAGAGAGATACTTCCAGTATCTTGATGAAAAATATAAATAAATTTTCCTTTCTTGGTCCCTGGGCTGCCTGCCCAGGGATTTTTTCATTCAAAAAAAAGAGACGTCTTGCGACAGGTCTCCTTTTTTGCGCTGATGCGCGCCCACCCTTGGGGCACATTGTTTTGTTTTAATCCGCTGTTTGTTTTTAATGTAAGTCTCCACACTCCACTAATGTCAGTGGAACCCCTGTGAAGCGTATCAGCTTATGTTTATAATAAAGCATAAGCGTGTGTTTGTCAATGCTTTTATTTTTATAATTTTTATGTTATAATAATAATATGTTTGTAGATACCGCAAAAGTTAGTCTTAAAGCCGGTGACGGTGGCAATGGCGCCGTTTCTTTTCGCCGCGAAATTTATATTCCAAAAGGCGGCCCAGACGGTGGCGATGGCGGCAAAGGCGGCGATATCGTTTTTAAAGCGGATAAAGATACAAATACCCTTATTGATTTTAGATTTACCCCAATCCTCACTGCCGAAAACGGTAAAAACGGTTCTGGCACTCGTTCTGCCGGCCGTAGCGGTAAGGATCTAATCGTAGAAGTACCAATTGGCACCGTCGTTTATAAAGACAAGGTAAAAATCGCGGACCTTACCCGTGATGGCCAAACTGCAATTATTGCCCACGGTGGTACTGGTGGCTTTGGTAATGCCCATTTTAAGAGCTCTACTCGTCAGGCCCCAATTATCGCAGAAGTAGGTGAACCAGGTGAAGAATTTGAAGCCGAACTAGAGCTAAAATCTATGGCAGATGTTGGTCTAGTTGGTCTCCCAAATGCTGGCAAATCTACTTTCCTCTCTGTTGTTTCTAATGCAAAACCAGAAATCGCGGATTATCCATTTACTACTATTACTCCAAATCTAGGCGTAGCTACTATAGACGAAAAAGATTTACTTATTGCAGATATTCCTGGCCTTATTGAAGGCGCTTCCGAGGGTAAGGGCCTCGGCCATGATTTTCTTCGCCACGTAGACCGCACTGCGGTTCTTCTCCACCTAGTAGATGTATACAACAATGATGCTGGTGAGGCTTATCAAATCATTAGAAACGAACTTGATAAGTATTCAGATCTAAAAGACCGCCCAGAAGTTGTGGCTCTAACCAAATGTGAAGGTGTAGATCAAGAAATTATCGACATGCAAATGGCCTCAATTCTCGAGAAAAACCCAGATGCTAAGATTTTCACAATTTCCTCCGCCGCTCACCAAGGCTTAACGGAACTGTTGAGAGAGCTCAAATCAGAGGTAGCAGATGCGTCCGAACTCGGGGTATTTCGGAGCGCGGCAGCGCGAGAGTTAGCGCCATCCGCCCGTGGCGACGGGCCGGATGGACGCGGCCCCGAGTTGGATGCTTCTGTTACCTCTGAGGATGAACTCCCAACCATTTCCTTAAGCCCTGCCGCAATGAGCGACACCTGGAAAGTTGAGAAAACCGAAGAAGGCACCTTTGTTGTAACCGGCGAAAAGATTGAAAAATTTGCTCGTCGTACAGATTTAAATAACTACGCTTCCGTCAACCGTCTTCGTGACATCATGAAAAAGATGGGCATTCGTGCTGAACTGACCTCAATGGGTGCCGAGCCAGATTCAATTATTAGTATTGCTGGCAAAGAATTTACTCTTGTAGAAGATTGGTAAAAACTATTTTCTGTGAATGTAGTTTAATGTAGCCGCGACGTTGGCTGGGATTGTTGAACGAATCGCACGGAATGGCGTGTAGTTGTAGTTCATCTCAGTTGCAACAATAGAACCATCTGGGTTTACAGATTCAACATAACCTACGTGGCCATACCAACCAGCGCCATTCTGGAATACAGCACCTGCTGCAGGCGTACGGTTCACTGGGAAGCCTTGTGCTGCTGCACGAGCTGCCCAGGTGTTTGCGTTACCAAGGTTAGAAGGAAGATCCTGGCGGTTGTACCAAGCCCACTGTGTACATTGGCCTCTACCATAAGGACCACCTAGATTATAGAAGTAACCAATAATCTCAATATTCATACGAATAGAAGAGCTACCAGCATAGGTGTAAGTACTATAGCGTGGGACAGGTGGTACATATTCTGGACGTTCTTTTTCAGGCAAAACACCATTTCTTACAACAATACGCATACCCTCAGTAATTCCAGAGAGCTCAAGATCGTTTAAAATTCTAATTTCATTAGCTGAAGAACCAAGTTTGCTTGCGATAGATTCGATCGTATCACCCGATTTTACGGTATAGACAATACCTGGAACACTTGGGATATAAAGATGGTCGCCAGCGGCTATATTTGTATTTTTCTTTCCGTTAGACCAACGGATTTGGTCTGTAGTAAGACCAAACTTGCGAGCAATCGATTCCATAGTCTCCCCGGCGCTAACAACATAATCTTGTACGCCGTGAGAAATGACGATATTCGGAATTGTAGGTTTTTCAATCTTACCGGAAATAGAAGATTGACCAGATTCATAGAGAGAATTTGCAATAACGTAATTACGCGCCACGTCTGATGAGCTTGCTAGGCTTAAAATATCAGAAATATCAGCCACAACATAGAGCCCAGAAAGCTGATCTACGGATACCTTATAATCCTCTTTTGCGAAGGCATCTAGGCTTAGGCTTGCGCCGGTTTTTTGCTTATCTAGAGAACCAAAAGAAACAAGGCCGATAGTAACAATGCCCGTCAAAACGTAAGGCAAATAGGCCTTTAGTTTCTTAAAATCATGTTTTCTCTTTTTCATCATAATGAGACGTTACAGAGGTTCTGGCAATGTAGGTAAGCGTTGCGGTTATGCTCAGCCTCTGTATAACTATAATACATCACGCCATCGTCACCTGTCAAGAAATAGAGGTAAGCGGTATCTGATGGGCTTGCGACGGCTAGGAGTGCAGAAAGACCCGGATTTGAGATTGGTCCACAAGGAAGCCCAGCGTAAAGTCTAGTATTATAACAAGAATCAATCGTAAGAGCAGCTTGATTGTCTTTATAGGTCTCGCGGTTTGGATCTACTACATCTAGAGCATATTTTACGGTTACATCGCTACCAAGTTTCCATCCGGAGCCTAGCCTAGTTAAAAACACTTGTGCCACGGTTGGCATGTCCGGGCTTGGGGATTCTTTTTGAACTACTGAAGCTAGCGTAATTCCCTGGTGCAGAGTTAATCCACGCGCGGCGTATTTTGCCGTGAGATCGTTTTCGGAAATCACTTGCCCCATACCTTCTAAGTATTTAGAAAGAATATCTTTTACGGTTGCGTTGCCATAGAATTCATGAGTTTCGCCGTATAAATAACCTTCTAGACTTGCGCCTTCTGGGCGGCTAGCTAAAAAATCAAAATCATAGGATGCACTGAGAGCCTCATCAACCTCGGCCTCGGTATAGTTTGGTAAAGGCTCACCTTCGGTATCCTCGCCATTTCGATTAATCTCTAAAAGATGTTTTTTAATGTCAAAAATCGTTTCCCCTGGGCGAATCGTAAAAGTAAAAGTCTTGGCCTTCATTGCGGCTTCTTGTTTGGCATATTCAGCTTCTCTTTCAGCACGTTTAAAATCACGGATTTTTAGAGCAACTGTAGCCACAACGAGCCCGAGGATAATAATAATGATTGGAATACCAAAAAGAGTAAACTTCTTGGCTTTACTCATCGCCTTCTTGCCGTTCAATTTAATCTTATCGGTTTCTTTTTTTGCAAGATTTTGTACGGCTTCTAAAGGAGTTGTTTCGTCTTCCTCGGACACGCTCCGGGCCGCTCTGGCCGAGTCTTTACGGTCCTCGGAAGACGAATCGACTCCTCCAAAAGAACCGCTTGTAAATGTTTCAATAAAATCTTGCAAAATAATTGAAGCTGCTTCAGAATCAATTTCGCCTTTTTCGTATTTCTTCTTGCGAGCCTTCAGACGTTCCTCAGCCACAACGGATGTTAGTGATTCGTCTTGAAATTTAATACGTACACCAGGCACCTTTTCGACTAATTTCTTAGCGAAATTACGGACGAATAGTGATTGTTTAGTCTCGTTGCCTTCGTTACTGCGTGGCATTCCAAGCACGACGAAATTCGTATTGTGAAGTCTAGTGAGTTTAGAAATCTCATTCCACTCAGAACCGTCTACTTCGAGGGTGTAAACCGGCACGGCGATTTTTGTAGAAGTGTCAACCTTGGCAACGCCAATACGTTTTTCACCAACATCTAGCCCAATGATCTTCATAGACTATTTTTGCTCCATATCAAGAATGACGGTGATTTTATTGGTGTCACTTGGAATGTTCATTACCCATGGGAAGGAGGTCTTAATTTCAACTCTCGATACGCCATCTACATCCTTTAGATCATGTTGTGCGTTACCGAGCCCTTTGCCCTTTACGATTTCAATCACATCATTTTCGGTGACCTTTGGACCAGAAACATAGGAAGTTTTAATCTTGCCAGAAAAACCTTCAGAAGTTTCCATGAAGTTTTCTACAAATGGATCATTCATTTGATAGATTTTGAAATTATCACTGAGTTTGGCTTCGTTTATGATGTATTCTTCAACCTTGGTTTTGTCGATCAAATACAGAGTATCAGTAATTTTGACAGTGATCTTTGGTGTAACACCTTCTTTAACTTCCTCGCCTACGGCTGGAGTAGAAATAACATCTGAAGTAGCTTGCTTAAAGCTAGAATCGATTGGAAAATCGGTTTCAGCCAAGGTGTCCATTAGAGCGGCCTTGTTTTCCTCCTCGCTGTTTAAGACGAGGTTTTTCTTTGCGAGGTCAACATCTTCCTGTGAGACGATAGTTACCATTTTGTCGGTGCCACCAGCCATAGCTGCATCGGAATACGCTGAAACATTAGCATTGGTCTTCCAGTTTGCAGCAGAAGCGGCGATGTTATACTTTTCGCCAGAATCGGCAGCAGTTACATTTACGCGGCCAGAAACTTTACAGCTGATCTTCCCGCCAGATACATAGCTATCTTTGTTTTCACAAGATGAACCACTACCATCCCAAGTGATGGTGGCATCGCTGTCAGCAACATAAGAAAGCTCACCGAGGGTAAATCTACTACCAGCTTTTACGGTGACAGAACCATTTGTACTAAAGTAAGCGTAAATTACAACGTTGCCTTTGGCTTTTTCGCCAACGTTTTTTTGCCCAGTAGCCGTAAAGTCTACGCTAGCCTCTTTTTCGAGTTTCTTTTCGGTTAGGAAGAATTTGCCTTCCCCGATGTTTTCTTCATCTACATTCTTAGTAAATGAAGCGCTCTTAGAAAAGTTTGAAGACGTCGTACGGATACCTACGGTAATGGTAGCTGCAGGCGCAATTACAAATGCCCAAATAAAGAAGATGATAATAAGAAGAATACCAATAATTGAGCAGATGGTAAGAGTTCTGTGTGCTTTGAACCAAGCAAAAGAAAACTTCTTTGCGGTGGAAGCGGCTTTTTTAGCCTTTTCTTTGACGGCAGACTTTTTATCACCAGATTTTTCATCGGCTTTTTCTTCGCCTTCTTTGTCAGCTTTGCCGGCTTCTTCCTCTTCCTCGGCCGGAGCTTCATCTTCTTGAACTTCCTCGGAAGTAACTTCGCCGTTATCTTCCTCTACTAAATCTTCTTTGGAAGTAGATTCAACAATGTCGCCAGTGATAGGATTTGGTACGCTTGGTGGAGTTTGAAGATTCTTTGTAACCGGAATTTTGGTAGCGCCAGCAAGCTTCGTGATGGAAGGATCGGTAGTAACGATCACGATTGTCTTATCGGCAGTAAAGCCAACTTTGGCAATTAGCTTGATGTTTACAACGCTACGAAACACCCCCGCTTTCTTTGGTGGAACAAGGGCGACGATTTTTTCTTTTGAATTTTCGATTTTCGTAATGATATCTGTGATATCATCCTCAGGTTCAATGTAAATGACGTCTTTATTCATATCACAATTTTAGCACAAATTATTAAGCTTGTGTTAAAATAATAACAAGATGAGTCTTTTTAATCGCAAGAAAGCATCCGAACCAGCTTCAGGCGACCAGAATTTGCTGGCCGAGATTGCCTTGAAGTCTATTCATGATGGTGTGATTATCACAGACAAGAATGGGATAGTAAAATTTATTAATCCAGCCGCTATCGCAATGGACGAAGTCGGCATGGCCGAAAACGCCATTGGTCTAGATTATGGGCTAGTAATTGTAATTGAAACCAAAGAAGGCCGTGAGCTTCCAGAAAACGAAAACCCTTTGGTACTTGCTATGAAGAGTGGCCAACCACTAGAGCCGTACGCTTGCTGCTTGATCACTCGTCAGTCAAACAAACGTATTCCGGTTTCTATCGCGGTTACTATTGCGGATGGCGGACAAGAACGCATTATTACTTTTCGTGATATTGCAAAAGAACTTGCCGAAGAAGGTGAGCAGGCTGAATTTATTTCTACCGCATCCCACGAGATGCGTACTCCAGTTGCTACAATTGATGGTTATCTTTCCCTTGCAATTAATCCGCAAACCGCCACGATCGACGAGCGCGCCCGCGGTTATTTAACTGCCGCACAGGCTGCCAGTAAACATCTTGGCAAATTGTTCCAAGATTTACTAGATACTACCAAGCTAGACGATGGGCGTATCCGCCCAACTTTCACGCCGGTCGAAATGGTGAGCCTGGTTCGCCAAATCGCCAATGGCCACGCCGTGCGTGCATCCGAAGCCAAACTAACATACAGTTTTGGTACCGAAGAAGCTCCTGGCACTGAGCGCCGTCTAGAACAAGTGGTCTACGGCTTTGTAGACGTAGATTTCATGCGCGAAATCATGGACAACCTCATTGACAACGCTATTAAGTACACTCCAGCTGGTGGATCAATTTATGTAAATGTACGTGGCGATGGCGATCGCGTACTGATTAACGTTACAGACACCGGCATCGGTATTTCTTCCGATGATATTGGCCATATTTTCCAAAAATTCTATCGTTCGGATAATTCAGATACTCGTACAATCGGTGGTACAGGTCTCGGCCTTTACCTTGTAAAGCAACGCGTCGAAGCTATGGGCGGTCGAGTTTGGGCCGAATCTGGCTTTGGCGAAGGCTCAACTTTCTTTGTATCCTTGCCGCGTATTTCTGGCGAAGAGTATGAAAAACGTATGATTGCCGTAAGGCAGATGCAAGCCGCAAAAGCACAGGCGGCTCCTGTCCCAGCTCCTCAGCCGGCCCCAGCTCCTGCACCTGCTCAGCAACCTCAACCAGCACCGACTCCGCCGGCACCACCATCACCGCCTCAACCTACGGTGCAACAATTAGCACAACAACCTAGACCACAAGAATTAAATAATAACCAAGGAGGAATACAATGAAAGTAATGGTAGTAGAAGATGACGCGGCGCTCCGTGAAATCTACAGTATTCGTGTTGCCGCCGAAGGCTACGAAGTAGTTACTGCTGGCGATGGCGAAGAAGCCTTGGCCGTAGCAGTCCGCGAAAAGCCAGACCTAATTTTGTCTGACGTTATGATGCCAAAGATTTCTGGCTTTGATATGCTAGATATTCTTCGTTCCACTCCAGAAACTCAAAATAT
>JAEEGL013995689.1_pt1 | contig 26747 bp, 20 predicted proteins | sample 9134231 | NCBI WGS metagenome assembly JAEEGL01 (sample SAMN16246548, study PRJNA631951) | gut metagenome | biome: gut microbiome; feature: rumen; material: fiber-attached | host: Bos | place: Iran: Karaj | collected 2018-10 | reverse complement strand
GCAGCATAGAAAGCCACGTCGGCGATATCATCACCGGTGAGCGGTTTGATACCTTTATAGACATTGGCAGCCTTCTCCTCATCACCGTGGAAACGGGTGACACTGAAATTCGTCTCCACCAGTCCGGGCTTCAAGTTCGTCACACGAACAGCCGAGTGAGACACGTCGATACGCAGTCCGTCGGTAAGCGCCTTCACAGCGGCCTTCGTGGCGCAATAGACATTCCCGTTGGCATAGGCAGCATCACCGGCCACACTACCGATATTGATCACATGACCACGGTTGCGGGCTACCATTCCCGGAACCACCAGACGCGTCATATTCAGCAATCCCTTGATATTCGTGTCGATCATCGTATCCCAATCGTCCACACTACCCTCGTATTCCTTATCCAAACCCAGGGCCAGTCCGGCATTGTTGATCAGCACGTCGATGTCCTGCCACTTAGCAGGCATCTTCTCCAACAGTTGTTCGGCCTCCTGACGATCTCTCACATCAAACACCAGGGTATAAACCTCAGCACCCAGTGCCTTGCATGCCTGAACCACCGGTTTCAGTTTTCCATCACTACGACCGGTAAGGATCAGGTTATAACCGCCGGCAGCAAACTTTCTTGCACAGGCTTCACCGATACCACTGGTAGCACCTGTTATCATGACGATCTTTTTTTCTTTCATATTTTTTATCAAAATTATCAATTATCAATTTTCAATTTTCAATTATCAATTGTCCATTGCCTTCGGGGTCCAGTTCCGGAAAAAGCGGATCACCTTACTCTTATCATATCCCTGTCCTTCCTCAAGGAAAGAAGAGTCTTGCGTGTGGAGCACCTTACCCTCTTCATCGAGCACCACAAAGACAGGATATCCGAAGCGTCCTGGGTTACCCAGTCGGCTCATCATCTGCTGCCCCAATGCAGCCTTCTCCTGATCCTGATTCTTTCCGGGTTTGTAATTGACGTGGATGAACACGAAATTCTCGTTGATGATCTGCATGATATCAGCGTCCTTCTCTATGAAGTCGGCAAAGCGCAGGCACCAGATACACCAATTGCCACCTACCTGACAGATCACGAACTTCTGTTCTTTCTTTGCTTTGTCAAGCGCCTGGTCGATCTGCTCCATGGGATTGATATCCTCATTATACACTTTTTTCAAATTGGTCTGGGCAGCGGCAGACAAAGAAAACAGAACAGTGCATATAAGCGTAAGTACGAACTGTTTTGTAAAATTATTTCCTTTCATCATATTCTTGTTGTTTCATTTATGTGCAAAAGTACAAAAAAAACTGCTTAAGTGATAAAAAAGAAAGAAAAATCAACGTTATTCTACCCAAAATAATGTACTTTTGTACCCCGGAATTGAAAAATATTTACCGATGATAAAGTACAACGAGATAGGTTTTAAGAAGATTCTTCTGTGGTTGATAGGCACCCTGTTGATCATCAGCAGCGGTATGACACTGACATCGTGCGGCAGTGATGATCCGACAGAGGAAACGATACCCGAAGAGATCAAGACTCAGGCTCGTGTTTATGAGACGATCAGATATGAGAAAGACAAGACCACGGCGTACAACTTTGAGTATCCCTCTACCGATCCGTACGGTAAGGAGGTGATGCTCTCAGGCACGATCACCGTAGGTGATGAGGTGACGGAGAAGAACCCGGGCAGAGGACTAGTATTGTATAGCCACTACACGATCTATCGAGCTGATGAGTGCCCGTCGAAAGGAGGACTCGACCTGCAGAAATTCGTGACAGGCAGCGGACTGATCACCATCTCGCCCGACTACTACGGTTTTGGCATCACGGAAGACAAGCCACAGGCCTATTGCATCAGTAAAGCGAATGCCCAGGCTGCCGTCGATGCCCTCCTGGCTGCGAAGCAACTACTGCCGACATTAGGTTATCAGTGGGATGATAGCGTCCTCTTCAACCTCGGTTATTCGCAGGGTGGACAGACAGCCTTGGGGATTGTACGGCTTATTGATGAGCAGTACCGTGACCTTCATATCACCTACACATTCGCCGGTGGTGGCTTGTACGATATCCCTATGACATACCAGAAGATGATCGAGTCGGATGGCAGTGACCTACCCTCCAGCCTTATCAGTGTGCTGCTGGCGTATAATGAGTTCTGTCATCTGAATATCCCCTATTCACAACTCTTTCAAGAACCGCTTGTCAGTCATATCGACGAATGGTTCTACAGTAAGAAATACAACAGTTCTTGGATAGATTACAAATTAGGCTCAACATCTTTCAGTCAGTTAGTTATGCCTGATTTGTTCAACATAAACTCTAATATTGCCCAACGGTTTATAGAGGTGCTGGAGAAAGACAATCTCTGCAAGGGATGGCTACCACGGAAAGAGAACAGATTCCTGTTGATGCACAACACCAAAGACAGAACAGTACCGTCGGAAAACACCAAAAATCTCTATCAGTTCTTACTCGATCAGGGAGTACCAAAAGAGAATATTTCGTATAATGTGAGTAATATGAGCATATTCTCTTCTCAAAATCCGCACGAAATGGGTGCTGTTTTTTTCGCTTTTAACGTCATTCCTATCTTATGTGAAGAACTGAATATCAAGATTTGGATAGATGTAAATACGATTTTGGACCTGTTATAATTTCGGGTATTTAAAATCAGCTGTTTTTGATACCCATTTCCAATCGTATACGCTTTAGTAATGGTGTTAATACCCTTTTCCGATCGTTTTAATACCCTTTGGCAGAGGTTTTGATAACCTTTCCTGATGGTTTTGGTGACTATTTCTGTCATAAAGAACGCGATTTTTATCACAGAAAAACGACAAAAAATGGTGTTTTTGCCCGTCTCTTTACGGTCTTAGAGGGGGTCAAGAGACCTTGATTTTTACCTAACACATTATTTTACAACAAGTTACACAAAAAGTCTCTTTGGTCTCTCGGTCTCTCGATTTTTTCATGTGTACTTGAAATCAAAAACTTTTCACTCACACGTACCTATTTAATAAATATATTATTATATATTATAATTAATAATTAATAATTAATACCTCTCTTTTTAGCAAGCAAATCATGTGATGCAGAGAAACAAAAGACGGAGAGACCGAGAGACCAAGAGACCGATAACCTTATAAACTTATTCACTAATACCAAAAGACGGAGAGACCGAGAGACTGAAAAGACCATGTTGTTAAATTTAGTTAAACCCACCCCATAACCTTGCAAGATACAGCAATTATTTGTATCTTTGTATGTTAACACAAAAATATATGATATTTGGGATATTTCAATTTCAATGATTATCTTTGCAGGAAGATAAACAAAACAATAGGGTTACAGATGATGAGAAGACAGACAATCATTACCGTTTGCCTGCTGATAATGGCATTGGCTTGCAACATCGAGGTATTTGGACAGCGGAAGCAAAAGCAGGAACTGTCGGGCACCACCCGGCCAGTGGTGACTGAGTCCAACGGTATGGACGACCGTAGTGCGTGGATCAGGCAGTTGACGAAGATTGCCTCTCCCGTGCTGGAAAACCTGGCTGCCGGTACGCTGAAGAAGAATATGCCTTTCGAGTCGCTCAGCACCGATCCCCTGCGCAAGGAAGTGTCATACCTCGAGGCTGTAGGACGGACGATCTGCGGCATTGCCCCTTGGCTGGAACTCGGAGCGGATGATAGCGAGGAGGGAAAACTGCGTGCACATTTCATCGACCTCGTGGTAAGAGGACTGCGAAACGCTGTCAACCCGCAGTCACCCGATCATCTGATGTTTGACAACCGTCACACCCAACCGTTGGTGGATGCAGCCTTCTTGGCAGAGGGGATCCTCCGGGCACCGACACAGCTATGGGGACGACTCGACAAGCAGACACAGCAATGGCTCATCCACGAGTGGAAAGTATCCCGCAGCATCAAACCCTATGAGAGCAACTGGCTGCTCTTTGCCTCCATCATCGAGGCGGCACTCCTGGAGTTTACAGGCGAGTGTGACATGGACCGACTGATGTATGGTGTGAACCGCTTCCGTCATGAGTGGTACAAGGGTGACGGATGGTATGGTGACGGTGCCGACTTCCATCTCGACTACTACAACAGTCTTGTGATCCATCCGATGCTCACCGAGACGCTGGAGATCCTGAAGAGGCACCAGCTCGGTGATGACGACTTCACCAAGAAACAACGGGCACGCCACGGGCGGATGGCGGCACAGTTGGAACGGATGATCTCTCCCGAAGGCACCTATCCCGTGACCGGTCGCAGCATCGTCTATCGCTTCGGATCGTTCCATGCCCTTTCATCTGCCGCCCTCTATCATATGCTGCCTTCCAAGGTCAGTCCCGCCCAGGTACGATGCGCCCTGACAGCGGTTATCCAACGACAGATCAGTCAGCCCGGCACCTACGACCCCAACGGTTGGCTCCGCATCGGATACGCAGGGAGTCAGATACACATGTCGGAAGACTATATCAACACCGGCAGTCTCTATCTCTGCACAGCCGCCTTCCTTCCTCTCGGTCTTCCTGCTGATGATATATTCTGGTCTTCCCCACCCCAGGAGTGGACTGCGAAGAAAGCTTGGAAGGGTGTGGATGTAGGTGCTGATCATGCCATCAAATAACCGGTCATGAAACCCACCACGGATGATCTGCAACAGCAGTTTGACGCACTGAACAACCAGTGTTTCGGTGGACAGTTGCCCAAGGTACGCTTACAACTGAGCAAGGCTCGTACCTATCTGGGGCAGTTGGGGTATAAACGACGGCGTAAGTTGCTTGGCGGATGGGAGTATTACGACTATGTCATACGGATCAGCATCCGACTCGAGCATACCGAAGATGAGATCATCGACACGTTGTTGCACGAGATGATCCACCTCTTCATCAGTGTGAACCACCTGAAAGACACCTCCACCCACGGGGTGCTGTTCCGAAAGATCATGAACGAGCTGAACACCCGTTATGGACGACATATCACCGTCTCACACCACCGTACGAAAGAAGAACTGGAACAGGACACCCAGCAACGCCTCCATCTCCTCTGTGTGTCCACCTTCAACAACGGGGAGCGCGGCATCACGATAGCAGCCCGCAGTCGAATCTTCGAGTTATGGGACCGGATGAAACGGTTCCCGAAGGTCACCGCCACCCGGTGGTATGTGTCCAACGATCCTTTCTTCAACCGTTATCCCCGTTCGCTTACCCCCAAAATATACCGTATCAGCGGTAGCGATCTGGAGACACATCTCAAAGATGCCAAGCCACTGATACGGCAAGAAGGTAAGATTTTTGTCAGTAGACAAGTAAACGAGTAGACAAGTAAACGAGTAGACGAGTAAACGAGTTATTTGTCTTATTTTGACTGTTCTGCAATGATGGCATCCAGTTGTTGGATGATATCTGATGCAGAAGGACGGATAGCATTGGCACTGCGTATGGTGCCATCAGCATTCAGAATAATAAAACGTGGGATTGCCGTGATGCCCCAGTCATTGGACAACTTTACATGCTGGGGTCCTTCAGCTATATACTGCGGCCATGAAGGTTTATCTTTTGTAACCATCTTTTTCCATGCCTCCACATCGGTATCAATAGAGATACTGATAATCGCAATCTTTGGATTATCTTTATAATGCTCGTACAACTTTGCCATGTGAGGAATCTCTTTTTTACACGGACCACACCAGGTTGCCCAGAAATCCACATACAGCACTTTTCCTTCGAAGTCGCTCGACTTATGCGTGTTACCATCAATATCATTGAACTCACCGACAGGAGCTTTCATATCCTTCTCTGTAGCTTTTAGTGCATTAACCTTGGTCTCAAGTGCCTTCACCACATCAGCGTCGCCGAACTCTTTGAAAGCATTCCAGAAAGTGTCGATATCCTTGTTCTCTTCAGTAAGCACTTCCTGTGCTACAACTGACTGCAGCCGTAAACGTATGTTACGATCCTTCACATAAGTCTGAATGGCTCGCATCGCCTCTATACCATAGTTGGAAAGACCTTTCTCACGTGCATCGACAGGAATCTTACCCATAACATATATATTGATCAGACCATAACGCTGCTCATAATATGGATTAGAAATATCAATCATGTCCAGGTATTTCTGATACTCTGCATTCTTAGAGTAATCAATACCTTTCTGTTTCATCTCTACACGCATCACGCCCAAACGGAAACGAAGATACTCACAGCGATTGTCGAGCAACATCTGGTTACGAATGGCTTCATCTTTTATCATCTCCGCATCGGCATTAATCTCAGCAAAGGCAGCATCCAGACTAGACAATTTCTGCTCATAGGTAGTCTTTGCTGCCGGATCTTCGTCTGTACGTGCAAAATAGTTTGGATAACTATACTTTTTACGGTATTTATACATTGTCTTGCTGGCATTTACAATGTCAGCATCACCCTCAAAGTCAATCATGTACTTATCACCATCCTTCGAGAATCTTGCAATAAGCGTCTTATCATGACTCAGGAAACAAGAAAACTCCTCATCATCCACATAAATATATACGACGTTAAAATTTTTGTTTGTCACACCACTATAGGTACCTAAATCATTATCGTCATAAAGCAGTTGAGACAATGATCCTTTCTCGCCGTCATTATTTCCAAATTTGTAGATATAGGTGGATTTCTTCATCTTATCATCGCAGGCTATCACCTTCAGTTGTGCCTTTGGTGCCTCTAACTGACGGATCTTATACCCTTTCTTACGTAGATCGGCAAGTAGTCCTTTGGAGTCACGATAGGGATACAAATGAGCGATACCGACAACAAACAAAGTAGGTTCAGCTTTCATTAATGTGGGTATTTTCTTCATCCACAAAGCATTACGCTCTTTTACAGCCATCAAATTCACAGACTCGTCATTACTAAAACCGTTCATGATAGTTTTCGTCACATTACGAAGATAATCTGAATTGCTCACCGTGTTCTGTACAATTTGAAGTCCTTGTCCACGCGAATAGAGCATTCTGTTTTGCAAAGAATTGTCTATACGCAGGGCTGTTGTTTTACATAATACATAAAAGCTCATCATCTGGTCTCGGAGTGTGGCGCTTTTAGAAGCATTTGCTGCACGCATCCTTGCGATAATAGAATCTTGCAACGATCGTGGTTCCAATGAATGAATTGTCTTCCCTGCTTGCTGTGACTTTTCATGAACATAATAATCAATAGAGACAAAAGGACTACCAATTCCCGTAAGACTCATCTGGTGCACCTGTGTAACAGTCCGAAGGATGGAAGAAGCGTACACCGGGCGCATATTCGGTACATAAGAGGGGAATAAATCCGACATGATCTTATCTATCTCTGCAGCCTTCTCACTTCCGAGTAAAGCGGCATATGTACTGTCAGCGGGAAGAAGCAACTGTTTTGCTATATCCGATTGTTGTTGCTGTTGCAGACTGACCACCGCATCGCCGGCTGCAGCCGTTGCCGAATCAGTACCATCATCCAAATCTGTCTCGAAACAGGTTTGCTTTACCTTGTCAAATATAGTATTAAATTGAGGAATCTGGTGCACGAAGGTGCCATTTACCTCATGATTGCTTCCCAGAATATAACTGGGTGACTTTAAGCCATTACCCGATATCTCAAAGAAGATACCATTGAGGTTACTCTTTTGTGCAGACACCTGAGTGGCCAGTAACATGCCTGCTAATAGGTATACGATTTTTTTCATGATATAAATGTGTAATCTTAAAATGCTTATTCTACATTCCCATTAACGCAACGTATGGAAAAAGGGACAACGAGAACTGTGCAATTAAAGATTTTTTGCACTTCTAAGGGTGATCATCAGAATAAAGATTGGTAGTAATATAGGAGATGGCCCATGTATGTAGTTAATAACCGCATGCGTTTACCGCTCAATAGCCATGGGTCGTAAGACCTACGGACAAGGTGTTGTAACAGTTATCCAACCCTGAATGGGTTGCCCATCAAATTGATGGGGCACACTTTCAGCGTGCATATTTATTGTTGATACATTCTCCGCAGGTCGTGACCTGCGGCTACTGAGCGTTGACGCTTTCAGCGTCATGTGCCAACAGCAATATCATTACAAAAAAATTGGATGTCACACACTGGTAAGGTTACACAAGATAGCAATCAGGATCAGTACCTTTTCATCCTTTGAGAAACGCTCCCGCAATAATTGAATCATCTTTGCTTTCTTTTTCTTGGCTCCACTTTCGGAGATTCCCATCAGTTTACCAACCTCAGCATTCTTCATTCCACGTTCAAAGCTGAGATGGAACACTTGTCGTAAATCATTTGGCAAATATTGCAAGGCATCATATAACAGATCCATGGTCTCCTGTTCTATGATGGTATGGTTAATATCATCTTCAAAATGATTCTGTTCCAAGACATAGTTCTTCTGACTATTGTATTTCCGCTGATACGAAACCGCATCATTATGGATACATATATATAAAAAGGATTTCAACTGTGCTACGCTATGGAAATCATTACTCTTTCGAAAAGCCTGATAGATGGAATCCTGTACACAATCCTCCGCCAGATACCCATAGGTACTTGTCAGGCACCTGACAGCATAAGTCAGTAAAGAGGGATATACCTCTTTATAAAAGCCATTGAAAATACCTAACTTGAACTCGTTGAATATCTGCTCTGATAGAATCATACTGATTAGTTAAAACGGTTGCAAAAATAGTAATTTTTTTTCAATATGCAATTATTTTTAAAATTTATTTATAAAATTGTGTCCGAAAACGGATAGGTTGCGTTTAAGAAAAAAAACAAATAATAATATGAATCGTATATCACAACTGATTTACAAATATATCATCGACGACATCAGAGAAGATGAACGTGTAGAGTTAGGCCAATGGTTACAAGATCAGAAGAACAGAGAACTCTTCGACCGTTTGACCAATCCAGAAACATTCGAAAAGGAGATCTTCATGCGCGAGTCAATTAATACGGAAAGACCCTTGAGGGATATGCAATCCAGACTCGGTTATGATATCACTCCCCATGAGAACCGAACACATACGATTTGGTCTTTACGTCGATGGGTCAGTGCTGCCGCTATCTTACTATTAGTCATTGGTGTCGGTTATCAGTCCTATAAATATGGTATAGGACAGATCAACAAGACGTCCGATAAAGAGATTGCACTCTCCTCACCCATCACTCACGGACAAACAAAGGCTGTGCTTACTCTTAATAACGGTGAACGGATAGAACTCGGTGCCGACACTAAAAGAAATGAGCATATTATTAAGAAGATACTTTCTGATGCAGAAATGATTCAAGAAAAAGAGGGTCAGAAACAGCGAATCAGTCTGAAGACACCTCGTGGCGGAGAGTTTAAGATTACTCTGGAAGATGGCACTGAGGTGTGGTTGAACGCAGAATCACAACTACAATATCCTGAATCGTTTGATACTTCAGAGCGTCGTGTTGCAGTCTCGGGTGAGGCATATTTTAAAGTAGCAAAAGATGCCGCCCGACCTTTTTATGTAGAGACTGCCGGACAGTTGGTACGCGTTTATGGTACAGAGTTTAACATCAACTCCTACCAAGAAGATACCAATGTATATACCACCCTAGTAAACGGCCGTATCTCACTGAGTCCGCTTAACGGGAACGGCAGCGAGCTGGTGTTGACACCCGGTCATCAGGCAGTGTTCGACAAACAAGATGTGTCCTCATCTGTGAGAACAGTAGATACGAGTATCGTTACCAGTTGGCGCAACGGTAAGTTCGTGTTTGAGAACCAAACGTTGGAGCAGATCATGATAACCCTTAGCAGATGGTATGACTTCGATTATGAGTTCAAGGATATTCGTCTGCGGAATACCATTTTCATGGGTAGTGTTCCACGTTATGGAGAATTCAGCGAAGTGCTGTCAATCCTCGAGAAGAGTGGTGGCATATCATTCACACAAAACGGAAAAACTATTATTATTAATCATAAATAACTATTGCTTATGAACAGAAGGAGAGTACTCCTCGTATTGTTATTTGCCGCAGTATTTCTCTTGATTCCATCAAGGGGATTGGCGCAACAGACATATGATGTGAGCTATGACAACCAATCGTTGGAACAAGTCATCAAAGACTTGCGGAAAAAAACTGGTTATGAGTTTGTTTACCAGAAACAACTTTTAGAGCACGCGCCTAGAATCAGTTGTCACTATCAAAAAGTATCACTACTTCAGATGCTCGACCGGATTTTCTATCAGGAGGCTGCTATCGACTACGATATCGTTGACAAGACGATCGTTCTGAAAAAAGCAGAGGTGAACAAAGGAAAAGGAATATACACTGTGAGCGGTCGTATCACTGACGGAAAAGGAGATCCTTTACAGTGGGCAACGGTTCTTGTTGAAGGAACTACCTATGGTACGACGACCGATGAAAACGGAAACTTCAAGGTGAACGTACCTGCTGGAGAGAGAGTTACTGTACTGTATTCTTTTTTAGGTTACAAACCTATCAGAAAGGTATATGAAATCAACAAAAATACGACTGGCGTGAAAATTATCCTTCATGAAGATGCATCTCAACTTGATGAGGTAGTAGTAACCGGTTATCAGGTGCTTGACAAGCGTTCCCTAACTTCCGCCGTATCTTCTGTAAAAGCTGAAGACATTCTGCGTAGCGATGTAAGTAGTATCGACCAGATGCTTGAAGGTAAGATCACTGATCTTATTGTCATGAACAACTCGGGGGAGATAGGTGTGGCTCCGAAGATCCGTATTCGTGGTACGAGTACCGTCATCGGTAACCGTGAACCACTGTGGGTTGTTGACGGTATTATTGTAAGAGACCCCGTGGATATCGCTCCCGAAGAGCTTAACGATCCTGACTATGTGAACCGTATCGGTAACGCTATCTCTGGTATCAACCCGCAGGATATAGAGCGTATTGATGTATTGAAAGATGCTGCCGCTACTGCTATCTATGGTACCCGTGCTGCCAATGGTGTAATCGTAATTACCACCAAACGCGGATCGGTTGGAAAACCTCAGGTGAGCTATAACGTTAACGTGAACTACAAACGTCGTCCCCGGTACAGCGACCGTTCGGTAGATGTGATGACTTCCAAGGAACGTGTACAGTTCTCACGCGAGTTATTAGAGAGTCAGTATCTCTATTACATCAATCAGACATTCGTTGGGTACGAAGGATTATTACGTCAGTTATATAATCACGAAATCACCAATGATGAGTTTAATGAATCGGTGGCATGCCTGGAAAGTCAGAACACTGACTGGTTTAAGGCACTGACAAACGACAGTTGGAGCACACAGCATACCGCCAGCATCAGCGGTGGTTCTCAAACATCCCGTTACTATGCTTCGTTAGGCTATGATAAACAGAACGACGTTGTGAAAACGAACAACAGTGAGCGTTATACCGCATCTCTGAATTTTGACAATACATTCAGCAAATTACTTACTGCCTCATTGTCATTTAACGCATACAGCAACCGCCGTCATTACTATCAGGACGAGATCGCCCCGTTACAGTATGCTTATACCACATCAAGGACAATCCCGCTTTATGATAATGAAGGTAATTATTACATGTACAACCGTAAATATGGATCCGGAGATCTTGATCTTGCAAAGTTCAATATACTGAACGAACTGGAAAACAGCAACAAGACACAGAATACTTCATCATTTACTATTACCAGTAATCTGAAATTCACCTTCACTGACTGGTTGAATGCCAACTTCGTTTTCTCATATACGGAGCAAAGTACCGATCAGGAAGGTTATTGGGGTGATAAGACATACTATGTGGCCACTCTTCGTGGTTGTAATTTCGGAGAGCCTATTCCAATAGAGAGTGCCTCACTACTACCTCAAGGTGGTGAACTGTCTGTGAATAATATTCACGACCGTAATGTAATGGGACGTATTCAGTTAAATGCCAATAAGTATTTTGGCATGAACGAAGTACATAACATTGATGCTACTGTGGGTTTTGAAGCCAGTCATGATAAATACCGTGGAAATGCTTCTGTATCCCGTGGATACTTCCCAGACAGAGGTTTGTCGTTTATTGAAGGACTTGACCTTACCCGCTATACCGCATATCGTGACTGGTTAGCATATAACACTCCGAGCATCACCAACAATCTTACCAATACCGTCTCAGGATATGCATCATTCACTTATGCCTATGCACAACTGTTCCGTTTGAATATCAACGGACGTGTCGATGGAAGTAATAAGTTTGGTGATCGGTCGAATGAGCGTTTCTTGCCGATATGGTCTGCTTCCGGCTCTTTGAACCTGAAAGATCTTGGCTTGATTCCTGTCAACTGGGTGGACTATGCAACATTAAAGGCATCATACGGTTCGCAAGGAAACATGCTCAGCACCGAATATCCTGTAATGACCATACGCAAGGGTACCCTCGACACCTCCTGGAACGAGTTTACTTCCAGTATCAACAAATATCCAAACCCGGATTTGGAATGGGAGACGACAAAGAGTTACAACCTTGGTCTCGATGCATCTTTCTTCAAAAGACGATTAATGTTCGAGGCTTCGGTATTCTACAAAAAAACCAAGAATGCATTTATGAACAAAGCCATTTCAACAGTAAATGGCATTGGCTCTTATATAATCAACGGCGGTGATATAACCAATAAGGGATATAGTCTTGATATTACTGCAACACCCATTCAGACAAAGGACTTCAGATGGACGATGTCAACCTCAATCTCAAAAATCATCAATACGATGGATTCCCGTCCGGAAGCTCAGACGTATGATTTGAATGAGTTCCTTTCCGGCGCAGCCTTGGTTAAGGGTAAGAGCGTCAACACTTTCTATAGCTACCGGTTCCTCGGACTGAGTCCTGCCGATGGAGGACCGATGTTTGATGACTTCATCAACCGTCAGCAGGAACTTACCGGACTTAGCAAATATGATACCTATACGATGGTTCTCACGCCATCAGGAAAACGTGATCCGGATATCCAAGGTAGTCTTATCAATACGTTCCGTTATAAGAACTGGCGCGCCAATATCAGTCTTGCCTATAGTCTTGGAGCCAAGACCCGTCTGTTTGCCATGTACGGTGCATCCAGCAACTGGGCATACAGTACGAATATCCAACCTGAGCGCAACTATAGTCGTGACTATATCAACCGCTGGAAACATCCCGGCGACGAGAGGTACACGAATATCCCCGCTATCATCAGCTCTAATAGTGAATATTATATTAAGTATCAGAATCATTTCTCTTCTTATAGCAGTTACACTAACAATGCTCAGGCATTTGCCAATAATCCATGGGTGATGTATGACTATTCTGATATCCGTGTTGTCAGCGCTGATTATCTGAAATTCCAAAGTGGTAGTATCACCTACGAGTTTGATAGTGAGACACTCAGGAAAATGCATCTGCAGCGACTGGCTCTTACCTTGTCAGCATATAACCTCTTTACAATAGCAGACAAGAAACTCAAAGGACAGACACCGACGCAGGGTGGTTTTTCAACCATCCAGCTGTCTGACCGTCCCAGTTTCTCATTCGGTCTTAATATAAACTTTTAAAAACGACAGAATATGAAAAGAATAATATATTTCTTTGTTACCGCCTGTATACTGCTGACTTCTTCATGCAGTGATTTTTTGGAAGAGTATTCACAAGATCTCTCCCGGGTAAGAAGCTACGAAGACCTAAATGAGATTCTCATAGGCAACGCCTATCTTTCTTCCGGTCTGGTTGTCAACGAGGGATATTATATCAATGTGTATAACCCCAACTATATGATATTGCATCTGATGACTGATGAATTGTCAGAAAACTCATTCTCCTACGATCTGAATAGCTATGGCGGTCTGATGAGAGACGAAATGTTCCCTTATTTCACCTGGCAACAGAACGTATGTCTGAACTATGAGAATCGTAGTGTCTATGAGAGTCAGGAAGCATGGTTCTTCAACAAGGCATATTCTTCAATAGCTACCTGTAATATGGTGCTTTATGAAGTGGATAACCTTACTCCAAGTAATGCCGATGAGGAATTTCAGCGTGATAAGATAAAAGGAGAAGCATATTTCCTAAGAGCACTCTATTATCAACTGCTCGTTAACCTTTATGCTGAGCCTTACAATCCTTCAACAGCAGCACAAACTCCGGGTGTTCCTTTGAAGGTATCTGAAAAAATCGAGGATATGGAATATGAACGTAATTCTGTACAAGATGTTTACAATCAAGTTGTTTCCGATTTGGAAAAAGCAGAACAATACCTTAAAAACGTTCACAAACCAAATTCCATCCAACATGCAGGAATCAATGCCGTATATATTCTCCGCAGCAGAGTGGCACTGTTTATGCAAGATTGGCAGAATGCCAAGAAATATGCAGAATTGTCAATTCAGGAGAATAGCTATCTGCGTGATATTTCAAAAGGGTCTTTCGAAGGAAGTTTCATAGAGCCGAAGAACGAGGAGATTACCTTTGTTATGGGTGGAGCTGCATTCGGAAACATCAACTTTACACGTCCGGGAGAAACTTATTATGGTACTATATATTCACCCAACTGGATTATCTCAGACCATCTTTATAATCTCTATGAAGAGGGTGATGCCCGCAGAGATATTTTCTTCGGACGTGAATATGGTGAGAACAATCTTCCATACTACCAAAAGATTGATATCAGTTTCAGCAATCTTGGAATTTACAAAACAGTCAGTGATCAGTTCTGTTACCGCTCAGCAGAGGCATATCTTAATGCGGCAGAGGCGGAGGCACAGTTGGGTAACGATCAAGCAGCTCTTCAACATCTGAACAAACTTCGTGCAGCTCGAATCAAGAATAACAGTAATTTGAGTGCATCCGGAGCCCAGCTCATACAGATTATCCGTGATGAGCGCCAGCGTGAGTTGTGTCTGGAGGGTGTACGGTGGTTTGACATGCGTCGTTACACGGTAGATCCTAAATATAAGCAAGTGGAAACCGTCAAACATTCTTACTCTGTTTACAAACTAGAACGCTATTCTACTGTAAAAAGCGAAATGGCAACCTACGAGTTGAAATCCGATGACGGTGGCATGGTTCTCGATATTCCGAAGAGTGTTCGTGAGTTCCAGAACACTATCGGTGGTAATGCTCGTCCTGAACGAAAAGCAGATATCATTACTTATTAATTCATGAAAGGAAGAAAATATGAAAAAGTATTATATAATCACAGCAATTGCACTGGTAGGGTTGTTATTTGTCACCGCCTGTGGTGAAGAAGAAGACACCACACCCAGTGAATACGAGCAGAATCTGTTCTATCCTGCTGACAGTGACCATAGTCAGACCGCACAGCTGCGTCGTCAATTTAAAGATGAGATAGGATGTTACCTGCTGTTCAATGACACGCTGAAACATGAACAGAACGGTACGGATACTTATGGTAATATTCTGTGGAATACACAATTGGTAAATCTTACCTATCAGTTTATCGGTTCACCCCAGAAGAATATAAAGTACACATTTGATTATCTGAAAGACTACGATTTGCAAGTAAAAGCAACCACTTTGCTAAAAGAGAAACTGGCCCTACGACTGGGGAAGGCACTACCCTATTCCATCCTTCTTGTTGACAACATCATGGAGTGGACTAATAAAAATGGTGTATGGGAACCGAATACAGGGACCACATACAGTCCAAGGGATCCTTATCCAAAGTTTTTGCTTGGCACTCGCTGCTACGCCTTTGCCATCCACGGGAATGAAGCGTTCGAAAATGATAGTTACTTCAACGACATCTTGGTAAGCATTGTCATTGATAAGATAGGAAATCTTCCCAGCAGCAAGTTGGAGAAATTCCTCAGCTATGTAGCTCAGTGCTGGGATGCAAATGGTAATCCCATACAGAAGAGTCAATTGGGATATGATGACTATGTGACCAACGACGATGCCGCACGGACACTGGGCTTCTGGCAGGATAGAGGTTATTACTATTTCGACTATGGTAATGAAGACCGTGACCATTATATCGAGGCTGTACTCACCTATTCGGTAGCTGAAGTGGAACAGATGATGGCAGGCTATCCTATTGTCATCGAAAGATTTAAGATTATGCGTCAACTCATTATCGACGAATTTGGTATCAAATTGAAATAATCATAAATGAATGAAGATATGAAAAAACTTATATATTTATTATGCCTCACAATGGCAATGTGTTTTACTGCATGCAGTGATGAGGAGGAGAAGATTCCCAGTGTTAAACCATCGAATACGGGTACCATGACTGACAAAGACGGTAACGAATACCATTGGGTTCGCTTGGGTAATCTTGATTGGATGGCAGAAAACATGAAAGGTGGAAAACCGTTCTATGAATATACCTACTGGTATCTGGGCTATTATGAATATGCTACAGTAAAGTTCTCTATGGTTGACGATAGATATGAATACTGGAATACTTTTGGTAATGTTTATACGTTTGATCAGGCTTTAGAGAACTGCCCTGACGGGTGGCGACTTCCTACTGATGATGATTGGAAGAATCTCGAATCGGCACTCGGCATGAACAACAAAGAACTGGATAAGTTAGGTTGGCGCAAAGGAGCTGGTCTGCTGATGACACAAACATTAGAACAAGGAACCGGTTTGAAACTTCTCTTCGGTGGACAGATGGGATTTAGTCCAACACAAAACATCTACAATATCAATGATGAATCTGTTACTCCTATGGGCATTAAGGAATACGGAATGTATTGGTCATCTACCGTTGATAAGGCCTACGAAATGCAGTGTGTATATTGTCGCCGCATTATGCCCTATCTGAATGAGGTGGAACGTACGAGCAGTACGACACAAAATCGTTGGCTTAGTGTTCGTTACGTACGTGATGCTAAATAAAAGATAAACTTTATTGTACTAAATAATCCGATGTTTTTCAACATCGGATTATTTGTTATTTTATTCAAGTATCTCCTGAGGAGAACAGACAAACGTAGTAGCACCGTGAACGAGCAGGAAGTCACGGTCGCGGAATCCCCAGAGTACGCTGATGCACGGCAAACCGCTGTTGCGAGCAGTCTCGATATCTACATCACTGTCACCGATATAGACGGCGGACAAAGCCTCATCACGAGTGACGCCCAACTCCCGGAAAGCCTCGTTGACAAGATCGGGAGCCGGTTTCTTACGGATACCCTCGCGCTCACCCACTGCCACATCGATCAAGTCACCGAAGTAATTCCTGCACAGGGAGCGGGTGGCATCATAAAACTTATTACTCACCACGACAATCTTCTTGCCACGCTCTTTCAACATCGTCAGCAGGGACATGATTCCCGGATAAGGTCGGGTATTGTCAGCACCATGTTCGAGATAATGCTGACGGAAAAAGTCAAACACCTGATCAAAGAGTGGATGCGTGGCACCACCGGGTACTGAACGCTCTATCAGCAGTCGTACGCCATTGCCTACGAAACTGCGTATTTCCTCACGGGTATGGACAGGAAGGGCGGCATGCTCCAAAGCCGCATTCACGCTGTTGGTCAGATCATCCAACGTATCGAGAAGTGTTCCATCAAGATCGAACACATAAATATCATATGCTTTCATCGTCTTCTGTTTTGAGTTCGCGAAGGTAACACAAAAATAATAAAAGTCCAAATAAATTTGGCTTTTCTCGCATTAATTAGTAACTTTGCATCTTAAAATATAAGGAAATGAAAAAAAAGACAAATTTAAAATACCTCTTACCCATACTCATCTGTCTGATATTGATCGTATCGGTATTGTATTATTTCTTTTTCTGTTCTTTGTCTAAAAACAACGAGACGTGTTATCTCTATGTAGATGAAGACGATAACATTGATTCTGTATTGGTGAAGATAAAACCCATCACCACACCCCACGGGTTCACCGGCTTCAGCACCCTGCTCCGCCATACCGGTTCAGAAAAGAGTCTGCATACCGGCAGATATGCCATAGAGGAAAGTGACGGTGCCGTGAACCTATTCCGCAGGTTGAGAAACGGCATGCAGACACCTGTTCACCTGACCATTCCTACAGTGAGAACCATGGATAAGATGGCTGCCTATCTCGGTGAGAAACTGATGATCGACAGTACCACGGTGATAGAAGCCCTGACGGATGCGGAGCGTTGCCAGGCGTTAGGATTTGACACGCTGACGATTCCGGCCCTCTTCATTCCCAACACATACGATATCTATTGGAATATCTCTCTGGACAATTTCCTGGAAAGGATGAAGAAAGAGAATGATACCTTCTGGAATGAAGAAAGAACGAGAAAAGCCAGTCAACTGAAGTTGACACCTACGGAAGTTGTCACCCTGGCAAGTATCATCGACGAGGAGACATCCAACGATGGTGAGAAACCCATGATTGCCGGTATGTATTACAACCGTTTGCAGACAGACATGCCGCTGCAGGCCGATCCTACCATTAAGTTCGCCATCGGTGATTTCTCCCTCAAACGGATATACCATAATATGTTGTTCGTCAACAGTCCATATAACACCTATAAGAATACCGGTCTTCCCCCGGGTCCCATCCGCGTTCCTACCATAGCAGGTATTGATGCCGTGCTTAACATGGTGCATCACAACTACCTGTATATGTGTGCAAAAGAGGACTTTAGCGGTACTCACCGTTTTGCACACACCTATCAGGAGCACCTGAAGAATGCGGAGCTTTATAGCAAGGCGCTGAATGAGAGGGGGATTCAGTGAGAGTGAAGAGTTTAGAGTGAAGAGTGAAGAATTTAGAGTTTAAAGTTTAGAGTTTAGAGTATAAAGAAAAATATAATCCCATGACAGAGATAACAGAGAATATCAATGAAGAGAAGAGAAGTCTCAGTTTCGTTGAGCAGTTAGTAGAGAAAGACCTCGCAGAAGGTAAGAATGACGGAAGGATACAGACACGTTTTCCACCGGAGCCAAACGGTTACCTCCATATCGGACATGCCAAGGCTATTTGCATGGACTTCGGTGTGGCAGAGCATTATAACGGTGTTTGTAACCTCCGTTTCGATGATACCAACCCCAGTAAGGAAGATACCGAATATGTGGACTCCATCCTGCATGATATCCAATGGCTCGGGTTCCATTGGGGTAATGTGTATTATGCCAGTGATTACTTCCAGCAGTTGTGGGACTTTGCCATCTGGTTGATCGAACAAGGTAAGGCTTATGTCGATGAGCAGAGCAGTGAGGAGATCGCCGCACAGAAAGGTACTCCCACACAACCCGGTGTAGCCTCACCTTATCGTGACCGTCCGATAGAAGAGAACCTCCGTCTCTTCCGACTGATGAACACTCCCGAGGCGGTGGAAGGCAGTATGGTGCTGCGCGCCAAACTCGATATGGCCAACCCCAACATGCATTTCCGTGATCCGATCATCTATCGTATCATCCACACACCGCATCACCGTACCGGTACACAGTGGCATGCCTACCCGATGTATGACTTCGCACATGGGCAGAGTGACTATTTCGAAGGTGTCACCCACTCTATCTGCACACTGGAGTTTGTACCTCACCGTCCACTCTACGATCATTTCGTGGATGAGCTGCAGAAGATGCAGAATCAGTATGATTACCGTCCCCGTCAGATAGAGTTTAACCGTCTGAACATGACATACACCGTGATGAGTAAGCGTAAGCTCAAGGCTTTGGTGGATGAGCACCTCGTCAGTGGTTGGGATGATCCCCGTATGCCTACAGTCTGCGGTATGCGTCGTCGCGGTTATTCACCCGAGAGTATCCGTAAGTTTATCGACAGCATCGGATACACCAAGTTTGATGCCCTTAACGACGTGGCTTTGTTGGAGGCAGCCGTCAGAGAAGATCTTAACGCACGCTCTTGTCGTGTGTCAGCCGTGCTGAACCCCGTAAAACTGGTGATCACTAACTATCCCGAGGATATGAGTGAAGAGATGGTGGCCGTCAACAATCCTGAGAATGAAGCCGACGGCACACATACCATCACCTTCAGCAGGAACCTGTGGATTGAGCGTGATGACTTCATGGAAGATGCCCCGAAGAAATTCTTCCGTATGACACCCGGTAAGGAAGTTCGGCTGAAGAACGCCTATATCGTGATGTGTACGGGTTGTACAAAGGATGAGAACGGTAATATCATCGAGATACAGGCAGAATACGACCCGATGAGTAAGAGCGGCATGGAAGGGGCTAACAGAAAGGTGAAAGGAACCCTTCACTGGGTATCCGCCGACCATTGCAAGCAGGCTGAGGTACGTATCTACGACCGGCTCTTCAATGTGGAGAACCCCAGTGCTGATGAGCGTGACTTCCGTGAGTTGCTCAACCCCACCTCATTGTCCGTCATCAACAACTGTTATGTTGAGGAATATGCCGCTAAGAAGGTGGCTGGTGACTATCTGCAGTTCCAGCGTATCGGTTACTTCATGGCAGATCCCGACTCTACCGAGGAGCATCCGGTATTCAACAAGACCGTTGGACTGAAGGATACCTGGGCAAAAATCAACAAGTAAATGAGCGACAACCGATCGTATTTCAAGAGTAAACGTTTTCGGGCTATCCTTCAGGATTATGAAGAGACAGACCGACAAGGGGTACCGTGTATCATCAGCTCCTACGACTATGTCGATGTGGCAGAGTATTACCAGGACGTGAAGAACGATACAGAGAAAGCTGAGAGAGCCATTGACAAGGCGCTGAGGCTGTACCCCGGTGAGACCGCCCCCCTGATCTTCAAGGGGCGGTTAATGCTCTTGGTACATCATGATATCGAACAAGCCCGTTATTACCTGTCATGCATCGAAGATAAACGGGATCTCGACTATTACTATCTCACGGCAGAGATCCTCATAAATGAAGAGAAGGTGGATGAAGCCAACGACTATCTGAAAGAGATGCTGGAAGAGGTGGATGAAGAGGAGCTACAGGATTATATCTACGATGTGGCAAACATCTTCCTAGATTACTTCTACCATGAGATAGCCGATGAGTGGATCCAAATGATTGAGGATAAGGAAGGAACGGATTACAAGGAGTTGATGAGTAAGTCACTCGTCTGCAAAGGACGATATGAAGAGAGTGAAGAGACGCTGAACCGCCTCATCGACAAGGATCCTTTCTCTACCGACTACTGGAACCTCCTGACGCTGACACAGTTGAGAAGTGAGAAAAACGAAGAAGCTCTCAACAGCAGTGAGTTCTCCATCGCACTGAATCCTGATGATGACGAAGCGATCCTCAACAAAGCCTATGCGTTGTTTCAGATGGGTAATACCGAGGATTCCCTGCGTTTCTTCCAGCGTTACACCACACTGTGCCCCGATGATGAGTTAGGATATTTCAATGTCGGCTCCTGCCTGATTATGCTCAACCGTTATGAGGAGGCATGGGATAACCTTAAAAAGTCGGAAGAACTGGCTGCTGAGGATTCCCCCCGTAGTCTGGACATCCTACAGAACCTACTTTTCATCGCTGACAAGTTAGGGAAAGAAAATGATAAAACGCTATATCTCAAGAAGATAGAAGAATATCCCGATGATGATGTTCAGGTCCTGATTGAGAAAGGCGGTATCTTCCTCTACCATGGCTTGTTAGATCAGGCGCAGGCATATTTTAATGAGGCTGTCGAAAAGAGTGATTACTCCACCGATGTCATCTTGCAGATCGGAGTGATGGTCACCGATAACGACTATACCTTCAATGATGACGGCAAACTGATCAAGATGCGTCATCAGTAATGTCAAAAGATTATTTACTAAAATGAATTGGATCACAACACTGCTCAATAACCTCAACTATCCGGCCATCTTCATCCTGATGACGCTGGAGAGCACCGTCGTTCCCGTACCCTCAGAACTGGTAGTCAGTCCTGCTGCCTACCATGCTGCCAACGGGGATTTGAATATCTTCCTGATCATCCTGTACGCCACGTTAGGTGCCGACCTCGGTGCGAGCATCAACTATTTCGTATCCTATTATGTGGGTAGGCCGGTCATCTACCGTTTTGCCAACAGCCGACTGGGACATCTCTGTCTGCTCAACCAACAGAAGGTGGAGCGCAGTGAGCATTATTTCAACGACCATGGTAAGGTGGCTACGCTGACCGGGCGACTGATACCCGGCATCCGCCACCTGATCAGTATTCCCGCAGGATTGGCTAAGATGCCTTATCATGTGTTCCTGTTATATACTACCATCGGTGCTTTTGCCTGGCATTGTGTCCTGGCAGCCTTAGGATGGTATCTCAGCACGGTAGTTCCCGAAGATCAGTTACATGACAAGATTGTGGAGTACAGTGAATACATCAAGATTGCCATTATCGTCATCATCCTCGCGGTGATTGCCTACTTCACCATTAAATATTTTATAAAGAGAAAGAAATAAGTACATTTTAGTCCTTTTATCGTCAACTATTAAAACAAATCATATAATGAAAGAACAGAAAAAATACCATGGCATCGTTGTTCCCATGGTGACACCAATCACGAAAGAAGGTATCGTAGATACCGAGGCAGTAGAAAGAATCGTTGACTTTTTCGCAAAGAATGAGGTAGCCCCACTGATCATGGGTACTACCGGCGAGGGTAACTCTGTAAGCACCGAGCAAGGTGTGCATATGATCAGCGCTGCAAAGAAAGCAGCTCAGGGAAGGATCCTGATTTACTCAGGACTGGTAGGTAACTGTATCAGTGACCAGTATGAGGCAGCCAGACAGTTTATCGCTGCCGGTGCTGATGTCATCGCTGCCACCCTGCCTTCTTACTACGCACTGACACCAGAGCAGATGTATGAGTATTATGAGCAGCTGGCCGACTTCCTGACCGTTCCACTGATGCTGTACAACATCACCATCACCACCCATATGAGCATTCCAATGGATGTGATTGAGCGTCTGAGTCATCATCCGAATATCGTGGGTCTGAAAGACTCTGAGAACAATGTTCCTCGTCTGGAGGAGGCGCTTAAGCTGTTTGCCGACAGGGAAGATTTCAGTTATTTCTGCGGATGTACCGCCAACTCTGCCGTTGCCATGCGTCATGGTGCCGACGGTATCGTCCCCAGTGTGGCCAACTATCTGCCGCAGTTATACAGGGATATCTACCTGGCAGGCTTGAGGGGTGATGAGAAGGAACTCGACCGTCTGCAGGAAGCGTGTGACCGTATCGGAAAGATCAATGCTGCCGGACTGACGCTCGGGCAGAGTCTTGCCGGACTGAAGGTGATCATGAAACAGCGCGGACTCTGTGAGGAGTATATGTTACCGCCGCTCACCATGTTGGATGAAGCAACAGCAGCACGCATACGTAAAGAAGCTGAGAATATTACATACTAACAGATAACATATGGAAACGACAATTCATTGGATAGACATGGTCATCGTTGTTATCTCCTTGATAGCAGCAGTAGGTGTCGGTGTCTATTTCTCACGTAAACAGAATTCCACAGAAGCTTATTACGCAGCCAACGGCTCTGTTCCTGCATGGGCTGTGGGCATGTCGATGTTTGCAACCATCATCAGTAGTGTCACTTTCCTTGCTTACCCGGGAGCCGCTTATCAGGGCAACTGGATACTCTTGGTACAAGGACTGATGGTGCCTATCGTCTTGTTGGGCATGATATGGTTCATCGTACCACTTTTCAGAAGAGTGATCCGGCTCAGTACCTATGAGTATTTCGAGCGCCGCTTCGGTCCGTTGGCCCGTCTCTACAGTAGTCTGGCTTTCGTATTAGAGCATTTCTCAAAGATGGGAACGATCCTCTATCTGATGGGTATTGCCATGGCTACATTCACGGGTATCGACATCGTATATATCATCGTCATCATCGGAGTGGTGGTCATCCTGCTTACCTACCTCGGTGGTATGGAGGCTATCATCTGGATGGATGTGGTTCAGGGCTTCCTGCTGATCTTAGGTGGTGTGCTGACCGTAGGTATGCTCTTCTATCTGACCGACGGCGGACCATCAACCATCTTCAGTGTGGCCAAGGAATACAACAAGATCGACTTCGGTCCATACGACTGGGATCTCACACAGATGACCTTCATCGTCTTGGTGCTCAACGGTATCTTCTACGCAGTACAGAAATATGGTACCGATCAGAGTATCGTACAGCGTTACCTGGCAGCCAAAGACGAGAAGAGTGCGAAGAAAGCTTCTTATATGGGTGTGCTGATGAGTGTTCCTGCATGGGCACTGTTCATGTTCGTGGGTACCTGTCTGTTCGTTTATTACCATATCAACAGCGGTTCGCTGCCCGCAGGCACCAAGAGTGATGAGGTATTCCCCTTCTTCATCGCTACGGAGTTGCCGGTAGGTATAACAGGATTTATCATTGCCGCGCTCGTGGCCGGTGCTATCTCCTCTATCGACAGTGATGTGAACTGTATCTCCGCTATCGTGGTGGAAGACTATTATGGTAAGCTGAAGAAGAACGCCACCGACAAGCAGAAACTGCGTGTGGGTCGTATCGCTGTATTGGTCATCGGTATCCTCAGTATCTTTATCGCCTTGCTGTATGTAGCCTGGGGCGGTGAGGGCGTGCTCGGTACGCTCTTCGGACTCTATGCCATTGTGTCTGCCGGTATCGTGGGTATCTTCCTCTTGGGACTGTTCTCACGCCGTGCCAACTGGCAGGGACTGTATATCGGTATCGCTGCAGCTATCCTCTTCACCGCTTATGCCGTGCTCACCTCCAGTAAGTTCGCTACCTCCACCGGTGAGAAAGCCTTGTTGCTCGACTTAGGCGATTGGAACTTCACACATCATAAATATATGTTGGGTGTGTACAGTCATCTCATCGTTCTCATCGTAGGTTATGTCGCCAGTCTGTTCTTCAAGACGCCACTGGCTGACAAGGAACTGACCGTGTATGCTTTCTTGGAGGAAAGGAAAAAGAATAAGAATAACAAAACGGAAGAAGCATGAAACCGATTACTCTGATACAACCAGCTAAGATACAGTTCGGTACCGGTTGTCTGGAAATATTCTGTAAGGATTTCCTCGTGTCCGGAAAGAAACGACTCTTTATCCTCACAGCTCCAATACTCCGTCCACTACTTAAGAAGATGGATGAGACACTGCTGGACGGTGGTGTGGAACTGTGTTATTTCGATGATATCCGTCAGGAGCCGACAGTGAATGATTTCCATACGATCATCGCACAGGCACGCTCATTCAAAGCCGACAGTGTGATCGGTGTGGGTGGTGGTAGTGTGCTCGATCTGGCAAAACTCGTCGCTACGTTGTTGTACAGCGATCAGCAGGTAGAACAACTCTTCGGCATCGGACTGATCAAAGAAAGGGGTGTATGGTTTGCCTGCATTCCCACCACATCAGGAACTGGCAGTGAGGTATCACCCAATGCCATCCTCCTGGATGAGAACGACAACCTGAAGAAAGGTATCGTCAGTCCGTATCTCATGGCCGATGCTGCGTATATCGACCCACAACTGACATGGACCGTTCCTGCCAAGGTTACGGCAGAGACAGGTATGGACGCCCTCACCCATTGTATCGAGGCATATACGAACAAGTTTGCCCATCCTCTGGTCGACGTGTATGCCCTTACCGGTATCCGACTGATTGCTGCCAATCTGCTGAAGGCAGTGAAAGACGGAAAGGATCAGGAAGCGCGTGAGGCGCTGTCATTAGGTAGTATGTATGGTGGTATGTGCTTAGGACCTGTCAACACAGCTGCTGTACATGCCCTCTCCTATCCTCTCGGTGGCATGTTCCATCTGTCACACGGACTGTCAAACGCTATCCTCTTACCTACCGTAATGCGTTTCAACCGTCCTGCCTGTGTGGAGCGTTATGCACAGGTAGCCATAGCCTGTGGTGTTCTACCAGGTAAGAATGATGAGGAAACGGCAGAGCGCGGTGTGGACTTCATCTACCAGCTCAGCAAAGACTGTGGTATCCCGACGACTCTCAGTGAGATCGGTGTACCCCAAGAGGCTGTGGATGAAATGGCTAAATCCGCTATGGAGGTGCAGCGACTGCTGAAGAACAATCCACGGGTTGTCACCGAACAAGATGCGAAAGATATCTATAACTGCTTATATTAACTGATTATGAAACCAATTATCGCCATAACCATGGGTGATCCTGCCGGCATCGGACCGGAGATCATCATCAAGGCATTGTCACTCGAAGAGACATACGAGAAGTGCCGCCCGTTAGTAACCGGCGATGCCAACATCATGCAGTGGGCCGTTGACCAGATGGAGTCCGACCTGAAGATCCACCGTATCGCCTCCGTCAAAGAGGCGCTCTTCGAACTGGGAACCATCGATGTGTATGATCTGGCATGTATCGACATGGAGACGTTCCAACCGGGTGTGCTCCAGAACCAGTGCGGACATGCTGCCTTCATCAGCGTGACCACCGCTATACAGTTAGCCATGGAGAATGAGGTGGATGCTACCGTTACCGCTCCCCTGAACAAGGAAGCACTCCATAATGCCGGACATAACTTCGACGGACATACGGAGATCTATGCCCATTACACCCATACGAAGAAATATGCCATGCTCCTGGCAGATGAACATCTGCGAGTGATCCATGTGTCAACGCATGTCCCTCTGCGGGTAGCTTGTGACAGGGTGAAGAAAGACCGTATCATCGAGGTGACAGAACTGATCCATGATGCCTGCAAACAGTTTGGCATTGAGAATCCACGTATCGGTATAGCCGGACTCAATCCGCATGCCAGCGACGGTGGGTTGTTCGGTTGGGAGGAAGAGAAAGAGATT
>JAEEGL011882253.1_pt1 | contig 26748 bp, 20 predicted proteins | sample 9134231 | NCBI WGS metagenome assembly JAEEGL01 (sample SAMN16246548, study PRJNA631951) | gut metagenome | biome: gut microbiome; feature: rumen; material: fiber-attached | host: Bos | place: Iran: Karaj | collected 2018-10 | reverse complement strand
CGGCGGATGCAGGATCCGCTGGCGGAACTGGTGAAGATCGACCCGAAGGCCATCGGCGTCGGCCAGTACCAGCATGACCTGAAACAGAACGAACTGAGCGGCGCCCTGGACGGCGTCGTGGAACAGTGCGTCAACCAGGTCGGCGTGGAGCTTTCCACGGCGTCGGCGGAACTGCTGAGCCATGTGGCCGGGATCGGTCCGGCGCTGGCGAAGAATATCGTCAGTTACCGGGAAGAGAGCGGGATTCCGACCCGGCAGGCGCTGAAGAAAGTGCCGAAGCTGGGACCGCGGGCGTTCGAACAGTGCGCGGGATTCCTGCGGGTGGCGGACAGCAAAAACCCGCTGGATGCCACGGCCGTGCACCCGGAAAGCTACGACGGGGCGAAAGCGGTGCTGGAAAAGCTCGGGTATGACCTGAAGGACCTGAAACAGGGCGGCCTGCCGGATATTCTCCAGAAGGCGAAAGCCTACGGGGAGGAGAAACTGGCCGGGGAGACGGGCCTGGGACTGCCGACGCTGCGGGATATCCTGGGCGAGCTGGCGAAGCCGGGACGGGATCCCCGGGACGACCTGCCGAAGCCCGTGCTGCGGACGGACGTGCTGGATATCAAGGACCTGACGCCGGGCATGGAACTGACAGGTACCGTGCGGAACGTGATCGATTTCGGCGCGTTTGTCGATATCGGTGTGCACCAGGACGGCCTGGTGCATATCTCCCGGATGGCGGACCGGTTTATCCGGAGCCCGGGTGAGGTCGTCAAGGTCGGCGATATCGTGAAGGTATGGGTGGTCAGCGTGGACGAGAAGAAAAAACGGATCGCGCTGAGCATGGTGAAGGACAAGCTGCAGTGACGGAAATGCCGGCCGGCGGGACCGCGGGAACACACAGGGGATATCGGGAATGACGCTTCACAAGGGAGATTTCTCCCGGGGAAAGGTTTCCGGGAACATACTCAGGCTCGGGCTGCCGATGATGCTGGCCGAGCTTGTTCATGTGCTTTACAATATCGTGGACCGGATGTATATCGGCCACATGCCGGAGGGCGGCACAATCGCACTGACCGGGCTGGGCGTCTGTTTTCCCCTGATCACGCTGATCGGCGCCTTCGCGAACCTGTGCAGCACCGGCGGGGCGACCCTGGCGACGATTGCCCGGGGGGAAGGGCAGGACGGGAAGGCGGAGCGGATCATGGGCACCGCCTTTACCATGCTGATGATCATCGGGGCGTTCCTCTCCGTGACGCTGTACGCAACCGCGCCGCTGACGCTGCGGCTGCTGGGCGGCGACGACAAAACGCTGCCCGCCGCGCTGGACTATTTCCGGATTTATGTGCTGGGCACGATCCCGGTGCTGGTCAGCCTGGGCATGAATCCTTTTATCAACGCGCAGGGCTTCCCCAGGACCGGCATGATGACGGTCATCATCGGCGCGGCGCTCAATATCGCGCTGGATCCGCTGCTGATCTATACCTTTGGAATGGGAATTTCCGGCGCCGCGCTGGCCACGGTGATTTCGCAGACCGCGAGCGCGGCCTGGGTGCTGGCGTTCCTGCGGGGGAAACGCGCGCCGCTCCGCCTGAAGCGGTTCGTGATCGACCGGAACGCCCTCGTCCGCATCGTCCGGCTCGGGCTGACCGGTTTCACCTTCCGGGTAACGAACAGCCTGACGCAGGCGATCGTCAATATCATGCTGAAGGCGTGGGGCGGCGTGCTGAGCACGCTGTACATCGGCGCCATGAGCTTGATCAATTCCATCCGGGAAATCGTCAGCCTGCCCAACAACGGCCTGGTGGCCGGCGGGCAGAGCGTGATGAGCTACAACTACGGCGCGAAGCAGTACCGCCGGGTGGCCGACAGCATCCGCTTCATTTTCATCAGCGGCCTGTCGATCAATATCGCGATGTGGGCGATGATCATGCTGGTTCCTTATCCGCTGATCAGCCTGTTTACAGACGACGGCGAACTGGTATCCAAAACCGTGGAATGCGCGCGGATTTATTTCGGCGCGTTCCCGTTCATGGCGCTCCAGCAGGCCGGACAGTCGACTTTTGTGGCGCTGAACCGGCCGAAGCATGCGCTGTTCTTTTCCATGCTGCGCAAGGTGGTGCTGGTGGCGCCGCTGACGCTGCTGCTGCCCGGCCTGGGGCTCGGCGTGAACGGGGTGTTCTGGGCGGAACTGATCAGCCAGGTCACCGGGGCTTCGGCCTGCTTCATCACCATGTATTTCCTCGTGTGGCGCAGAATGAAAAACAACGAAGGCCTGTCAGCAGAATGACAGGCCTTTCGGTTTTACAGACCGGTTTTTACAGCAGTTTCGCGTTCCGGAGCGTACAGTAGGTGTATCCGTCCTCCCGGTATGTATCCAGGACACCGGTCACGCAGATTTCCTTTCCGATTTCCGGATAATCCTCCGGGTACCGGAAACTGTCCGGCAGAATAAACTCTATGCCGACCGCGCAGCAGGCGGTATTGTCCATCACCGTGCAGGAAAAATAGTACTGGCCGGTGGACTCGTCATGATAGACGCTGAAACGGCCCCGTATTTTAATTGTTTTACCGATATACTGATCCTTTTCGTTATAGATGTTGACGATCTTGCTGTACAGCGTGGTACCGGAATACAGCGTCAGGTCCACGTCCACCGTATCGGTACCGGCAGCATCGGCGCTGTCGGAAGGCGGCAGGGGGCTGTCCGATGTTTCCGGCGGCAGCGTAACGGCCGGCGGTTCGCTTTCCTTCGGCTGCGGGACGGCCGTCGGTTCCGGGGTGGGTTCCGGCGTGCTTTTCTCTTCATCGATGATCTTGTCCAGGGCGTCCCTGACGCCGGACGACTGGCTCCGGCCCCGGACGGATACGGCATCGTTCCCGTTTCCGTTGCCGCAGGCCGTCAGCAGGCAGAGCGCCAGGATACAAAGAAGAATCCGGATTCCGTTTTTCATCTGCGTACACCTCCCGCGATTGTTCCGATGAAACAGCAAACAATGAAAACCAGGGTATCAAAAGCGACAATGGTGGATCCGACGGGCGTGTTCATCGGAATGGAGATGATAATCCCCAGGAACGCGCATGCGACGGACAGCGCCGCGGCACAGACGGTCACGCTTTTGAAACTGCGGAAAAGGCGCATGGCGGAGAGCGCCGGGAAAATCACCAGCGCGGAGATCAGCAGGGAGCCGACCAGGTCCATCGCCACGACGACAATCACGGCGATAATGCAGGCGAGGACCAGATTATAAACCCCGGCCCGGAGGCCGGACGCCCTGGCGAAATTCTCGTCGAAAGTCACCGCGAAGATTTTGTTGTAGAACAGCATGAATACGATCATCACCACCACCGAAAGCGCGACGCTGAACCATACATCCGCTTCCTTCAGCGTTACGATGGCATAGGATCCGAAGAGCGTGGTGCATACGTCGCCGGTCAGGTTGGAAGACGTCGGGAAAATGTTCAGCAGGAGATAGCCGAAGCCCAGCGCGCCGACAGAGACCATGGCTATGGCCGCGTCTCCCTTTACCCTGGCGTTCTGCCCGATCCGCAGCAGCAGGACGGCGCCGATCATCGTGACGGGCAGGACCAGCGCCATCTGGTTGGACAGCTTCAGTACGGACGCGATGGCCATTACGCCGAAAGCCACATGCGACAGGCCGTCCCCGATAAAGGAAAACCGCTTCAGCACCAGTGTGACCCCGATCAGTGAAGAACACAGCGCGATCAGCACGCCCACGATCAGCGCGCGCTGCACCAGCGGTTCCCGCAGATAATAATCCAGTGTTTCAATCATTTACTGTTCGCCGCCTTTCTGCTGCAGCAGAAATATCTTCCCGATATCGCTCTGCAGGTACGCGTCACGCGTGCCGAAAAAGACGCGGGTTCCGATATGGAGAATATGCGTCGCATAACGGACCGCGGCGGCGATGTCATGGGAGATCATGATAATCGTGATTCCTTCCCGGTTCAGTTCTTCAATCAGGCCGTACATCTCACCGGTGACTTTCGGATCGAGGCCTGAAACCGGTTCATCCAGGAGCAGCAGTTTCCGGGTGGCGCAAAGCGCCCGGGCCAGCAGCACCCGCTGCTGCTGGCCCCCGGAAAGCTCCCGGTAACAGCGGCCGGCCAGGTCAGAGATGCCCATGCGTTCCATGTTTTCCGCGGCCAGGCGCTTTTCTTTCTTTCCGTAGAACGGCTTAAGCCCGCAGCGCCCCTGGCATCCGGAAATCACGATTTCCTGAACAGACGCCGGGAAATCCCGCTGGACGACCGTTTGCTGCGGCAGGTATCCGATTTCATTCCGTTTCAGCCCGTCACCCGTCAGAATCTGACCGCCGACCGGTTCCTGGAGGTGAAGCAACGCTTTCATCAGAGTGGTTTTTCCGGATCCGTTCTCGCCCACGATACAGAGATAATCTCCCGTGTTTACGGTGAAATCCAGTCCTTCCATAATCACGCGGGAATCATAGCCGAGCGACAGATTCTGAATGGTGAGTAAGGCCATAACCGGCGCCTCCTATTGCAGTGCGTCTTTCAGTACAGAGAGATTCTTTTCCATGATGCCCAGGTAATCGGCACCACTGCTGACGTCGCCGGCGGTGACGGATTGCATGGAATCCATGGTCAGGATCCGCTGGTCCTTCGTCTGGGTATTCTCCACAACCGCTTCGGCGATACCGTGGTTTCCCCCTTCGATGACGATGACGGAACGGAGTGATAGCTCATCCACTTTTGAGGCCAGGAAACGGATGGTTCCGAAGCTGGCGGATGTTTCCGCGGAACAGCCCGCAAAAGCCGCGTAGGGCGTCAGCCCGTAGTCGTCGGTCAGGTAACGGAAGGGGAACCGGTCCGCGAACAGGAGCGTTTTCACGGAAGCGCCGGCCACCGCATCCCGATACGCCTGGTCGAGCGTGCCCAGTTTCGCGATATAAGCTTCCGCATTCGCCCGGTAAACATCCGCATGATCCGGGTCGATTTTCGCGATGGCTTCTTCAAGCCGTTTCACCAGCAGGGCCGCGTTCCGGAGGGAGAGCCAGACGTGTTCGTCATACTCAGGCTCTCCGCCTTCCTCTTCTTCCTCTTCCTCGCTCTCCATTCCCTCGAGGATTTCTTCTTCCCGGACCTGATCGCCCAGGGCGTCCAGCAGGCTGATGGCCACCATATCCTGATTGGACGCCTGGGACAGCACGTCATCCACCCATTTGTCGGATTCACCGCCGACATAGATGAAAAGATCACACTTCGACACCTTCATGACGTCGTTGACCGTCGGCTGATAGCTGTGGAGATCGACTCCGGTATCCAGCAGCATGGTTAATTCAATATTCCCCGGATTGTCTCCCAAGATGTTTTTCACCCAGTCGTATTCCGGGAAGATCGTCGCCACGATCGAAAGCTTTTTGCCCTCTTCGGCTTTCTGTTCCGGCCGGAAGACAAACCAGCAGACACAGGCAGCTACCGCCAGGACAGCAATTACGGCAATCAGTAACACACGTTTATTTTTCATCGTCAGAACCTCCGGATATTTGTTTTTTCGCACGCCAAAAACACAGGCATGAATGCCTGGAAAACGGCGCAGTAATCCCCGAAACGGCGGTTCCGCTTAATTATTCATCCGGACTTTGACAGAGACGGGCGTAATCCGCGCGAGGCCATACAGGGCCGGCGGCGCGGCCAGAAGCACGAAAAGGACGGGCAGGAGGGAAATCCACGCGGCGCCCCGGGTCCCGGCACAGCAAAGAATCCTTTCGCACAGCCGGATCGCGGCGCAGACCGGACAATCCTCGCCGGTACAGTCGTGATGCGCTTCATGGGCGATGAAGAAAACGGAGAACAGAACGAAAACGAGCATCAGGACGCCCGCGATCCCTGCGGAAATCCGCCGGGCAGACAGTTTTCCCCTGCTGTTCACAACCGTTTCCTCCTCCCCATCCAAAGAATCAGATATGCTATAGCATTGAAATCATGATTTGTCAAGCGGACGAAAAGGGGGAGAATTTCATTGTCAAATATGCTATAATCAGGCAGCCGGAAAAAGAGGCCGGAGGGATGAGGAACAGATTCCGTTTCTGAATCGTCTATATACCCGGAAGGCATTCTTCCGGAGAACGCATACAGGAGGATTACCGAAATGAAAAAAATCATCGCGATGATATTGGGACTGGCGCTGCTGCTGACCGCGGCCTGCGCGGAAACATCCTCGGATACGTCCATCTTTAAGACGATCGCCGGGATGGAATGGACATTCTGCAGCGGAGTCGGCGCATGGTCCACGGACATGTGGATCCAGGAAGACGGCACGTTCCGCGGCGAGTTTCACGACAGCGATATGGGAGACTGCACGGACGAATACCCGGACGGAACGGTTTATTTCTGTTCCTTCAGCGGCCGCATGAGTTTCACCGGGACGGCGGACGGGAATGCCTGGAAGATCCATGTCGACCAGCTGACCGTTGAACCGGCGGAAGAAACCATCGCTGAGGGAATCCATTATATCCCGTCGGATTCCTACGGCATCAGCGAAGGGGACGACCTGACGCTGTACGCTCCCGGAACGCCCGTCGGTATCTTTTCCGAAGAGCTGCAGTTCTGGGCGCACATCCTGGATTACGAAACGCCGCCGCTGGAACTGGAAGACTGGTTCCTGTGCAACGAAAAGAATGAGACCGGGTTCGTCGGGTGCCTGCCGGTATCCATGGCCAATCCGTGGGAAGAGATGACGGCGGAGCAGCTGGCGGACGCCGCCGGACTGCTGTTCGGCGTTCCGGAGGGAGCGGAGAACGTCATCTACCGTTACCTGCGCAGCGCGGGGCTCGCGGAAATGCAGTTTACCTGGGCAAACGGGGAGTACTGCGCCCGCATCCAGTCCGCGATCCTGCCGGAAGGCGAACTGTCCGATATCTCCGGGATGTACTACGACTGGGAATTTGTGGAGCCCATCACGGTCCAAAGGTGTTCCGGTACCATCGCCCAGGCGAAGAACGGCGACAATGGCTGGGTGGAACTGTGCCTGTGGTATGACGCGCCGTCCGCTCTGATGTATTCGCTTTCCGTATCCGCGGATGACGTCGACGGACTGGACCTGACAGCGCTGGCTGAACAGGTTTATATTCCCATGATGAGGGGCCTGTAATTATATCAAAGCAGAAATTTACGCCGGAACCGATTCCGGCGGCGAACGGTTCGCAGCCCGCGGCAAATGCGCCGCGGGCTGTTTCCGTGGAGAATTTTACGTTACAAGTTGAAAACGGGCGGATTATCGGTATAATAAACAACAGGGAAACAGGCGGAGCGCAGTTCCGGAGGTCATACCGGGCGCCCGGCTGAAGAGGAATCGAAGAAGATGAAAGAATTACTGGAGTTGTACTGGACGTTCGTCAGGATCGGCTGCGTCACTTTCGGCGGCGGCTATGCCATGCTGCCGATCCTGGAGCGGGAACTGGCGGACAAACGGCAGTGGACCACCCTGGACGAACTGCGGGATTATTTTTCCATCGGTCAGTGCACGCCGGGCATTATCGCGCTGAACGTGTCGACTTTTATCGGTGAAAAGCGCCGCGGCGTCAAAGGGGCGCTTGCGGCGACCACGGGTTTCCTGACCGGGCCGGTCATCATCATCCTGATCATCGCGGCTTTTCTCCGGGAATTCGCCACATATCCGGTGGTACAGCACGCGTTCGCCGGCATCCGCGTCTGCGTCTGTGTGCTGATCCTGCAGGCGGTGCTGCGCCTGTGGAAAAAATCGGTGGTCGATCCTTTTACCCTGGGCCTGTACCTGGCGGTATTTACCCTGCATGTCGTGTCCTCGTTTACCGGCCTGCTGCCTTTCAAGATCCCTGCCGCGGTCCTTGTCATCCTGTCCGGGATCGCGGGCGTTATCGCGGCAAACCGCAAAAACCGCGCGGCCGGAAAGGCAGGTGAAGATCCGTGACGATCCTCCTGCTGATGTACGAGTTTTTCAAGACCGGCCTGTTCTCCGTAGGGGGCGGGCTCGCCACGCTGCCTTTCCTGTATGAAATAAGCAGCCGGCATCCGGAATGGTTCACCGACGCCGATATCGCCGATATGATCGCGATCTCGGAGTCCACTCCCGGCGCCATCGGCATCAATATGTCCACATACGCGGGCTTCCGCACGGCCGGAGTTCCCGGCGGCCTGCTGGCCAGCCTGGCCCTGGCAACGCCCTGCGTCATCATTATCCTGATTATTGCCCGGTTCCTGAACCGGTTCCGGAACAACCGGCTCGTGGAAGGCGCTTTCTACGGGCTGAGGCCCGCTTCCATCGCCATGATTTCCGTGGCCGGCCTCAATGTCGCCCGGGTTGCGCTGGTCCGGCCGGAGGTCCTGGCTGCCGGCGGAAGCCTCGGAGAGTTCTTTATCTGGAAAGCGCTGGTACTTGCCGTACTGATTTTTATCGGCCAGAAAAAGCTGAAATGGAGTCCGGTCATTTTCATTGCCCTGTCCGCCGTGATCGGCATGATCTTTCAGTTTTAGCGGATCAACCTGACAGACAGGAGGAAAACGATATGCCGATTGCCGCCGCGTATATGGTTCCCCATCCGCCCATGATTGTTCCCCGGATCGGAAACGGCAGCGAGCAGCAGATCCGGGAGACTGTCCGCGCCTATGAGGCGGTCGCCGCGGAGATCGCGGAGATCCGTCCGGAAACGATCATTATCACCAGTCCGCACGCAATCATGTACGCGGACTATTTCCATATTTCCCCGGGGGAGAAAACCACAGGGGATTTCGGGCGGTTCCGGGCGGCGGACGTCCGGTTCCGGGCGGCGGACGTCCGGTTCCGGGAGACATACGACACCGAACTGGTAAAGGCCATCTGCGCGCTGGCGCGGGAGAAGGAATTTCCGGCCGGCACCCTGGGGGAGCGTGACAGGCACCTGGATCACGGAACCATGGTGCCGCTGTATTTCATCGAACAGAAGTATACGGACTTCCGGCTGGTCCGGATCGGGCTTTCCGGGCTGCCGCTCACGGATCATTACGCTTTCGGCCGGATCATCCGGCAGGCTGTCGCGCAGACCGGCCGGAAAACGGTGCTGATGGCCAGCGGCGACCTGTCCCACAAGCTGCAGGCATACGGCCCTTACGGGTTTGCCGCGGAGGGGCCGGAGTACGACCGGAAGATCATGGATGTTGCCGGGAGGGCCGCCTTCGGCGAAATGCTGGCGTTTGACGAGACCTTCTGTGAAAAAGCGGCGGAATGCGGCCACCGGTCCTTTGTAATCATGGCCGGCGTGCTGGACGGCGTCCGCGTCGAAGCAAAGGTTTATTCCCATGAGGACGTTACCGGCGTCGGATACGGAATCTGCTCCTTCCGTCCCGCGGGAGAGGATGAAACCAGGCGGTTCCTGGAACAGTACCGGTTCATGCAGGAGGAAAAACTCCGGCAGCGGCGCAGCAAAGAGGATCCCTATGTGCGGCTGGCCCGGGAAACCGTGGAGGCATATGTGCTGAATCGGGAAAAACCGGACGTGCCGGACTGGGCGACAGCGGAAATGCGGCAGAACCGCGCCGGCGTCTTCGTCTCTATCCACAAGGACGGAAAACTGCGGGGCTGCATCGGGACGTTCCTGCCGACCCGGGACAGCATCGCGCAGGAGATCATCAGCAACGCGATCAGCGCGTCCACCCGGGACCCGCGGTTCGACCCGGTCGGCGCGGACGAGCTGAAATGGCTGGAGATCAACGTGGACGTACTGTCCGCGCCGGAGAAGATCAGCGGCACGGACGAACTGGACGTCAAAAAATACGGCGTGATCGTATCCTGCGGATCCCGGCGCGGACTGCTGCTGCCGGACCTGGACGGCGTGGATACCGTGGAAGACCAGGTGAGCATCGCCCGGCGGAAAGGCGGTATCCGGGAAAACGAACCGGTCACGCTGGAACGCTTTGAAGTGGTCCGGCACGTCTGAGGGGCGAGGTAAAAAAATGGCACGTTGCGATGTATGCTTCAGGCACTGCGAGCTTCCGGAAGGGCAGGCCGGCCCCTGCGGCGCGAGAAAAACGCTGGACGGAGAGGTCCGGCCGGCCTGGTACGGCATGATTTCTTCGCTGGCGCTTGACCCGATTGAGAAGAAACCCCTGGCACGCTTTCATCCGGGGAGCAGAATCCTGTCCGTGGGCAGCCTCGGCTGCAACCTGCACTGCCCTTTCTGCCAGAATCACGGCATCGCGCAGCGGGACGGGAACGGCCGGTTCCCGGCCGGCGCGGAGGAAGTGCCGCCGGAGGAGCTGGCGGAACTGGCGGCAGCCTACCGGTCCCGGGGAAACATCGGGCTGGCGTTTACCTATAACGAACCGCTGGTCTGCTGGGAATATGTCCGGGATACGGCAAAGCTGGTCCGTGAGCGGGGCATGCTGAATGTCATGGTGACCAACGGATGCGCGGAAATCGGGATCCTGGACCGGTTATCCCCGTATATTGACGCGATGAATATCGACCTGAAGGGGTTTACGGACCGGTATTACCGGGACGTACTCGGCGGCGACCGGCGGATGGTGATGGATTTCATCCGGGAAGCGGTCCGGCGGTGCCATGTGGAACTGACCACGCTGATCGTGCCCGGAGAGAACGACAGCGAAGCGGAAATGCTTGAGCTCAGCCGGTGGGTGGCCGGGCTGGACAACGTATACGGCAACAGGACGGGGGCGGATATTCCGCTGCATATTTCCAGGTTCTTTCCGCGGTACCGTATGACGGACAGGAAACCGACGGACGTCCGGAAGGTTTACGCGCTGGTCCGGACCGCGGCGGAGAACCTCCGGTATGTATATCCGGGCAACTGCTGATGAACGAAGGAGCGTGCATGGAATGAATACAGACTTCAGAAACACCCCCTTATATGATACCAGCCTTTCGGATCGGGAACGCGCGGAGTACCTGCTTTCCCGGATGACGATTGAAGAAAAATTCAGCTGCTTCTGCCTCTGGATCCGGAACGACCGCCTGGGACTCACCGTATCCACCTGCGGGGGAGAGGGAGCCCACGGCGTGCAGGCAAGGGCCGGGCAGGGCGAATCGTATCCGCCGACGCCGACGACGTCGTTCACCCAGCCCATCGGGATGGCCGCGACCTTTGACCGGGACCTGATCCGCAGGGCCGGAGACGTGACCGGAAAGGAATCGCGCGCCTTTGAAAACGCGGTGGGCAAAGGCGGGCACTGCCGCCTGGCGCCGACCGTTGACATGTGCCGGGATCCCCGGTGGGGCCGGAACGAGGAAGGCTACGGCGAGGACCCGTACCTGACCGGCAAGATGGCTTCCGCGTACATTGCCGGCATGCAGGACGAGCACAATTACGACGGGACGCCCCTGAAAAAAGGGGAGCGGGGGAACCGGATCCGGACCGGCGCCGTGCTGAAACACTTCTATGCCAACAACCAGGAATACCGCCGGGCATACGACAGCTTCGACATCTCCGACAAGGTCAAATACGACTATGAACTGGAACCGTTCCGCTACTGCGCGGAGGAAGGCCACGCGGAAGGGGTCATGACTTCCTATAACGAGATCAACCACCTGCCGGCCATGCTGAACCATGAGGTGCAGGATATCCTGAAAGACCGGTGGGGCATCCGGTACGCCATGACGGACGGCGGCGATTTCCTGCAGACCGTGAACTTTCATCACTATTACAAAACCCACGCGGAAACCCTGGCGGAAGGCGTGAAGGCCGGGGTGGACGCGATGCTGGACAATCCGGCCGAAGTCGCCAAGGCAGCAAGGGAAGCCTATGAACGCGGCCTGGTCACCGAGGCGGAGATGGACAAGTCCATTCTCAACACCATCACGGAACTGATCCGGCAGGGCGCCTTTGATCCGGAGGATCCCTACGCGGAGCTGGACATGGCGGACGTCGGCACGGACGAAGCGAAGCGGATTTCCCTTCAAATGAGCCGGGAATCCAACGTCCTGCTGAAAAATGAGAACGGATTCCTGCCCTTCGGCAAAGACGACGATATCGCCCTGATCGGCCACGTCGGGAACAGCTGGTTTATGGACTGGTACGGCGGAAAGCCCCTCTACAAGGTTACGCTGAAAGCCGGCCTGGAGAAGAAGATGCACCGGGAGGTGCCGTATGACAGCGGGCTGAACCTGTTCCGGCTGAGATTCGGGGACAAGTACATCGGCGGCAGCCATCCCGCGCAGATGCCGAGATGGGCCGGCAGGCCGGAACCGGCGGAGCTGGTGCTGACCGACAAGGCGGAGGACGCGGTCGTTTTTGAACAGCTGAACTGGGGCTGGGGCAGCAATTTCCTGTACGCGCCGGCCTACCGGAAGTTCGTTACGGTCGGGTTCGACGGAAAGATCAGCCTCGCGTCCGACGAGCCGTTCACATTCATGATCTTTGAGAACTTCACGATCGGCACCGAAGGCGCGGTGCGGACGCCGGAGCCGAGAAACGCGAACTGCGTGGAGCTGACGGAATACTGGAACGACGAGGAGTGCGGGATCAAGCTGTACTGCTTCGGCAACCGGAACGTGTACCTGGAAGACGGGAAACTGAGAACCGACCCGCTGGTCCGGACAAAGCCGGAAAGCAATACCAAGGAAGGCGGCAACGTGGCGGAGGCCTGGGCGGGTTCCGAAAAGGAAGCCGTTACGCTGACCGTGGAGATTGTTTCCGACGGTATCGAACGTGCAAAGAAGCTGGCGAAGAACGCGAAAAAAGTCATCGTGGCGCTGGGATGCAATCCGGTCATGAACGCGAAGGAAGAGATTGACCGGAGCAGCATTGAGATGATCCCGCTGCAGGAGAAGCTCGTCGAGGCTGTGTACGAAGCGAATCCGAACGTGGCGGTCGTCCTGATCGCGAACTACCCGTACGCGATCAACTGGATACAGGAGCATGTGCCGGCGATCCTGACCAATGCCACCGGGTCCCAGGATCTCGGCAACGGCCTGGCGGACGCGATTTTCGGGGAAGCGAACCCCGCGGGACGCCTTCCGATGACCTGGTACCGGAGCGACGCGGACCTGCCGCCGCTGGAGGATTACGACCTGATCAGCCGTCCGCGGACATACCGGTATTTCGACAAGCCGGTGCTGTATCCGTTCGGCTATGGACTGAGCTATACGAAATTCGAATACAGCGACCTGCATGCTGAAAAAAGCGGCGGCGGGCTGGAGGTTTCGGTAAAGGTAACGAACACGGGCAAGGCAACCGGCGACGAGGTCGCACAGCTGTATATCCGGCGTGTGTCGCCGTCCGGAACGGTGCATCCGATCCGCCGGCTTATCGGATTTGAGCGGCTGCGCGACCTGGCTCCGGGGGAATGCAGGACGGCCTGTTTCACCGTCAATCCGTGCGACCTGGAGATTTACATGGAAACGGAAGGGAAAAAGGTCGTGGAACCCGGCAGGTACCGGATCTATGCCGGCGGGTCCTGCCTGGACGAGCGGGTATCCGCGGAGATTGAACTGTAAAAAGATACTGTTCACCGCCGCGGCAGCGGCACGACATTTACAGGAGGGTGCGCATGATGGTGAAAAATGACTGTTCCGCGATTCTTCCGGACGGAAGCGGCTTTCATTTCTGGGAAAAGGAAACGGTATGGCAGCGGGAACTGTACGTCAGTCCGGATGAAACGATCGCGTCCGATGATAACGACGGCAGCGCGGCAGCACCGTTCCGGACGATCGGCCGGGCCGCGGCGGAGGCGGCGCCGGGAACAAGGATCCGGATCCATGCCGGCCTTTACCGGGAATGCGTCAGGCCGGCCCGGGGCGGGGAGGATCCGGAGCATATGATTTCCTATGAGGCATTCGGCGACGGCGACGTGGTAATCCGGGCTTCGGAAGCGGTATCGGATTTCATTCCGAGCGAGGGATGGATGATGCGCGGAGCGGAGGATCCGGAGATCCGCGTCTGGGAATACGACCTGGATCCGGACCTTTTCCGCGGCTACAATCCTTTCTGCGCGGTCAATATCCTGCACGACCGGCTGTTCATCGAGTACGATAAAACGGACATGACGCCGTACCTGAACCGGCGGGGACGCGTGTACTGCGACGGGAAACCGCTGGCGCAGGTACCGCTGTATTATATGATGGGCCGGCAGGACAATACCTACTGGGTGGAAGCAAACGGCATGAAGGTGCACTTCCGGCTGGCGGGAGACGCCGATCCCAGGGACCACCTGATCGAGGTGAGCGTCCGGGAACAGTGCTTCGCGCCGGACAGGCCGTTCCTGAACTATATCCGGGTCAAAGGCCTGACCTTCGAACACGCGGCCAACGGAGCGCCTGTACCGCAGCGCGGCGCGGTTTCGGCTTACCGGGGACACCACTGGATCATCGAAGACTGTGACATCAACCAGGCCAACACGGTGGCGGTGGACGTCGGCAACGAATGCTGGCATCATACGCACCGGCCGGATGAAACCATCGGGTACAGCATCATCCGGAACTGCCGGATCCGGAACGCGGGCGTATGCGGGATTGCCGGCCTGTTTGCCGAAGGAATGCTGATCGAGGACAACCTGATCGAAGGCACCGGATGGCAGAAGATGGAACTGTCCTGGGAGGCCGGCGCGATCAAGCTGCACAACAGCGTCAACGCGCTGATCCGCCGGAACGTTTTCCGCGGGACGATCCGGGCGGACCATCTGTGGCTGGACTGCGGAAACGAGAACAACCGGATTACCGGAAACCTCTTCCTGGACGGGATCGAGCAGCGGGAAGCCATCTTTATCGAGTGTACCCGGGACGGCGTCAACCTGATTGACAACAATATCATCTGGAACGTACCGGGCCGGTTCGATCCGGATAAAGTCCCGAAGGAACCGGGTTCCTCCGGGTGGTACAAGCTGCGGGAGGACGACACGGTCAACGGATACTGGATCTACGGGGAAGGGACGGACCGGCTGTACATCGCCCACAACCTGATCGGCAAGTGCCGCCACAGCGGATACTACGCGAAGCCGGTCGGGTTCCGGATGCACGGCATGGAACGGGGAGGCACGTCCCGGAACGCCCGGATTATCAACAATATTTTCTACGAATGCGGCGAGGCGGCAATCGATTTTCCGACACGGGACAACCGGGCGGAAGGGAACCTGTATGTCCGGATGCAGGGCGGATACCTGCGGGTCATGTATCCGGAACCGGAAGTATGCCTGAACCTGCCTGCCTGGCAGGAATTCTGCGGATTTGACCGGAACGGGCAGAACGCGTGGCTTGATATCGTACCGGATGAAAAAGAGAAAACCGCCCGCTTCAGCGCCGCGAAAGACGCGCCTTTCGCGTTCGGCAGGCAGCTGGCCCGGCTGAATATGATCATGGATCCAGCGGAGGTCCGGGAGGTTCCGGCGGCGGAAGGCGTTCCGTCCGATATCACGGGTGCGCCGCGGACGGGAGAAACCGCGCTGCCCGGTCCGTTCCTTCGCTGGGAATAAATACTAAAATAATATTTTCACGGATGGGAAGACGAATATAGCGACTACAATCATGATGTATTTTACAATAAAATAAAGGAGATTTTTTCGGATCTAATTGTTGGAGATCACAATGATTACAATCATCTATTAGATTTAGACAGAGCACTTATAGGCATTTTTATAAAACATATTATTATAGAACCTTACGGACAACGTATCCCTTTCCCTTTGCCATCTTTGGGAAAAATCAAATATGATCTTCATAAGAAGTGGGAAGATTTATATGTCGGGTATCCTCCGTTCCGGTTTCAGCCAGGCAGACGCCGGCCAGGAAAAGAAGCAACAGAACCAATGCAATTTTGCTGACAAAACGCACCTGAATCACCTCGCAGGGACAGGTTACCAAATCGCGGCATAAATGTCCATAGCATTTTTGAAGAGATCGCTTTTGTTGGGTGAAATGAGTCCGGGGCGGGAACGCGGCGCCTGCCGGCCGCGATTTATCCGATACCGCACAGCCGCAGCGGTTCACTGCGGAGCAGCTCATACTCTATTCCCGCCGAGGCCAGTTCTTCCAGGAAACACCGGAAGTAGCCCGGCGAAGAGTACGGCTGCATAAACGCGAGGAAAAAGCTGGAACAGGCGCAGGTGACCTCGCACAGGATATCTGTGATTTTAGACAGGGACGTCATGATATAAAACTCATCGATCCAGGGGTCCAGCGGACCGAAACTCCTGCCGCCGGGATAGGAAACGCAGACGCTGGCCTGGGGGATATCCGGGGAAGGGGGCGGAAGCCCCTGCTTCATCTGCCTGATTTCCCAGAGGGCGTTTTCGGGCTGGACCTGCAGCATCAGCTGTCCGCGGGCAATGGTACAGGCCCTGTTCACATTGTCCAGGTCCCTGTCCCGGGGGAAATCCAGGAAGGCGGATCCCACAAAACAACGGTAGTTGTCATGGTTTCCCAGGAACGCTTTGCGATTGACGCAGACCATGGCGGTGACCGTCTTTTGGCAGGAAGGGTCAAAACGCCTGGCGGCTTTTGCCAGCAGCACGGAAACAATCACATTCGGAGTGCCGTCGAAATCCCGGCAGTGCCGCATGACCTGTGATTCGGGGAGCTTCAGGCAGAACACGGTTTTGTCCCGGTCCGCTCCGCCGGCCAGGCGGAGGAAATCAGGTACCGGTTTTTTTTGATACAGCGGCGCCGCGCTGTCGACGTCCAGGTCCCGGAACGGATTTCCGGTCTCGGATTCCGGAATCGGCTGCCCCGGCAGCCGGAACCCCGACGGATCAAAGATGCAGCCGGCAGCCTTTGACAGATACAAATACAGGACGCTCCGGACATAGGGCAGCACACCTGCTCCGTCCGTCAGGGCATGGGAGATTTCGAACGCCAGCCGGCGGCCTTCATATTTCCAGGCCGCCAGGTGGAAGTTGGACGCTTCTGAGTTGAAGCGGATCGGATCCCAGGTGTTCCGGACCGTCATGGGGAGATCGTTCGGCACGGTTGCCGCGTCCGTTTCTCCGGCTGCCGCCCGGACGTAAAAATACGGAAAGCGAATCCGCAGCGCGTCCACGGCGGAGCGGAGGATTCCCCCGTCCACGGGATCCTTCAGGACCAGAAACGCGCCCATGGTGCTGTGATGTTCCGGATCGGACAGATTCAGAACCGGTTCGTAGAATTCCCGCATCGATTATCCCGTCCTTTCCCCGGACGTTTTCCCCTCCGCGGTTACCGCTTCTTTTTGGCTGTGTGCGCGCGAATTCCCACGGCGGCGATACCGGCGATACCCAGCACGATCAGCAGCAGCCACAGCACAGGGTTCGACGGATCACCGGTCGGCGGAAGCGCGTTTTTGACGGTAAAGTCCGCGGAGGCTTCCCCGTCTTCATACACAAAGGTGATCGTATGCGTTCCGACAGACAGCGTTTCCAGCGCCGAGGGCTTGATGTCCGCCACCGTGCTGCCGGAGGAGATATCCACGCCTTTCATGAAACGCTTTCCGTCAATCCGGAGTTCAGTAAAATATTGGACGTCCCCGTCGGCCACGAACCGCAGCGTTACGGTGCTTTTCCGGACCCAGACGGAACCGGCTCCGCTGATGACCTTATACCGGGCGTCCCAGACCGCGTACAGGGTCGTATCCCGGTCAAAGACCACGGCAGCCCCGGCTTTCCATTTCGCCTCTGTGGCATCCGGATCATCGGACCAGCCCAGGAAAGGATGCTGCGCATCCCGGACCGGCTTGCTTTCGGGCAGCCTGAACCATACAGACTTCGGCCTTGTGATCGGATCCGGCACGGTGTCCGGCCGGCCTCCGTTGGCCTTGAAGGTAATGAGCACCGGCTCCTCTGCCGGAGCCAGGTCCCACAGGGCGTAAAGCACCACATAATTCTTCCCGCTGTCATACTTCAGCGTGTCCCCGGGCTTGTATTCCGCTGCCGCCGCGTCGGGATTCAGCGCCCAGCCCTTGAAGGCCAGGGTGCCGTTCTCAGGCAGCTCGGCGGTCAGCACCGCGTCTTTCCCCAGCGGGACGGTCTGGCCGACCGGCGCTTTCGTGCCGCCGTTGGCGTTGTACACGACGTACCAGCTGTTGACCGGCTCCTCCCATTGGGCCCAGAGTACGGCGCTCTTCCGGAGGGTCATTACGGAGCCGGGGGCATATGCTGTTCCGCTGCCGTCCTTCTTTGTATTCCAGCCGGTAAAGACCCTGCCGGATTTCTGCGGGATCTGGTCCGGAATGTGAACGTAAGGGGACATGGAAGGCAGGACGGTGATCGGTTCCGGTATCCCGGAAGAAGCGTCCGGAAGCGAATCCAGGAAGGTCAGCGTTACGCTGTCCTGCTTGTCCCAGATGGCAAAGAGCTGCGTATCCCGGTAGAAGTAATAGGACCGGCCTGCCTGGAATTCCGGCTCTTCCGCGCCCGGATCCTCGCTCCATCCGAGGAAAACCATGGGACTGCCCGCGGGAGCGAAAGCGGGTTCAAGCTGCAGCCAGGTGTTCATTTCAGACCAGATGTCCGCGGGCAGGGCCGCGTCCTGCAGGCCGTTGGCCGAGAAGGAAATGTGGATCGGTTCAGGAACAGGAGACAGGTCCCACAAGGCGTACAGCACCACGTAATCTTTTCCGCTGTCATACTTCAGCGTGTCCCCGGGCTGGTAAACAGGATCCATCGTCTGCGTGTCCGGCGTCCAGCCCTTAAAGATCAGTTTCCCGCCATCAGGCAGTTCCGAGGTCAGTACGGCGTCCTGGCCCTTCGGGACAATCTGGGGGCCGGGCGCCTTCATGCCGCCGTTGGCGTTATAGATGACGTACCAGTCGTCTCCCGCGATCTGCCACTGGGCCCAAAGGGTCAGGTCGTCGGACAGGGTAAGCTTTGCGCCCGGCGTATAGGAGGTCCCGCTGCCGTCCTCTTTGGTGTTCCAGCCGGTGAAAATACGCCCGGAAAGGGCCGGGATCGTATCCGGGAGCTTTACTTCTTTGGAAACGACGGGAATGAAGGAAATGTCCTTCGGCCAGTCCGTTGCCTCGCCGGATGCGGAGTTTTTAAAATATACGTGTTTCGACGGGAGATCCAGCTGCAGGACAACAACATCCTTTTCAGCTTTTTTGTCTATAGTCTGGCTTACCGTAAACGGCCGGGCCGGGTCGTCAGGATTGGCCAGCTCGGCTGTCACCTCGATCTTGCCTGTGGTTGTGCACAGGGCAGCATAGCCGGTTCCGTCAGTTGTCGCGACAGAATACTTCTCATAATGTTTCGGTACATCCTTGTAGAAGACGCTGGCAGTCGGGACCGGGTCTCCGGCCTGGTCCACCACTTGAACGTCCAGCCGCCAGGCCTTGTGCGGACACAGCGAAGACATGCTCTTGTCCCCGAAGGTCTTTGATATATAGTACTCCGCAAACGTATCGCCGTCGTAGGGCTCAGTCACTGATATGATCGGAATGGAAACCATCCCGTTTATGAGCACGATGTTGGCAGAGAACGGTCCTAGCCGTGGGAAAGCAGATCCCTCCAGACAGTTATCTTTTCCGCAGACATGCCAGTCCAGGTCTTCTTTGTCATCCGGGTTGAAATCGTTATTCGACTTCGCGGCATCCAATACGACGCCGACTTTGTAAAACCCACCGAACCCAGCCACTTCCGCCCAAGTCAGGGCAGGCCCCCAGGAGAAGCCGTAATAGATATCGCCTTCCATATCCGTGTCGACCAGGTCGAAAGTCGGATCCGTATGATTCCAGCCTATGCCGGAGACTACGGCACAGTCTGTGATCGTCAGATTGAATCCTTCTCTCGCGGAAACGGAAAGTATGGTGTCCCCTTCGCCGGTCCCTTCTAGCGAAAGCGTCGGGCTCATATCGATCGCGAAACCGTACGCAATAGGCTCAACGATCTCCACCAGCGGCACTTCAACAGAAAACCATCCGGCATACCTTTCCATATGGATGGTCAGGTTCGGCAGTGTAATTCCCAGCGAACAATCATTCAGGTAAAGGTAATGAACGGGAATAGGAATAGGACCAAACCAAATAGCATCCCATTCGGAATCGACGTCGATATTGATGTTCAGCGCTCCATCCTCACCGGCCTGGATATAGCCGCTTCCGTCCAGGAAAGAGATTGTTGCAAAACTGATGGGAATGTCCACGCCGCCGTTGGGCGTGTGGAACTGCATATCCTGAAAGCAATGCATGATATAAAGTTTCTTTCCGGTGACCAGCGTATTGCTGTCCGTTCCCGCACCGGCGTAAAACGCATGAAGGCCGCCGTTCTTTTCAAGGAGCAGCACCTTGCTGCCTTCCTTCAGCTCATTGTTGTTGGAATCAACATGGATTCCGGAATCAAGTGTGATGGCTGTGCCGGCTGCGGGACGGCCATTGAAGCGGCTTCCGTCTGCATCATGTACCAGGATGACATCGTCAGCGATTTTGTAGTAGGAGTTCTCCAACTGTACATAAACCGTCTGCGGATTGCTTCCATCCGAAGCAGAAACTTTCAGCGGGATCCCGTTGAGGCGGATTATTCTGCCGTCAAGCGTATAATTCGACCCCAGGGAAAGATCCTGTGCTTTCTCCATATTATCGAGAGAATCCAGATATTCCGCAGCTTCCTCTTCGGTAATGGTGCCGCCGTTTGCTTTCCTAGCCAGGATTTCCTCAGTTGTCAGCGGCGCCGCGGAAGCCGCCGCGCAAAGCAGCAGAGCAATCAGGAATATCAGGCCTGCGAACAGGATGTGATTCTTCTTCATCGCCTCTACCTCCCAGGATGGGTTTTTTCAGAAAGTTTCACAAATGCATAAGATAATTCAATATATTGTATGTGAAAAATGGCATAATTGCAAGTGTTCTTATACCTATAATCAGCCACAATCAAGGCATGATTAAACAAAATGATACAAATACCCCAAAATCCCTGAGCATACAAGATCTTGTATACGTCGTTTAACAGACGAAAAGCTTTTCATATATATGTGAAATATGTTTTGACTGAAGAAGAAAGAATTGCGGAGAAAGGCAGAGTGAAACGGCTTCATCTGTGGATGATATATAGACTTTTTAACCCGGCCATGATAAGATTTCTGTGCTGCTTCAGAAAGTTGAAAAAGCGTTCTATGGAGCCGAATGAGGAAAAGATGACTCAGGAGCCAGCGGAAATTGCCGTGACGGGCCCGCTGATCATGAAGAGAAAAAGGAAATCATATGCCTTATTATCCGGAAAAAAGGCCGGAAATATCCGGCAATGAAAAGAAACGGAATATGGGGACGGCGGAAAAGCGGAGAAGGCTTCTCCGCCTGTCCCTGATCGCCGTTTTCTGCCTGATGATCGGATATGGTACGGCGCGCCTGATTCCATATATTGCTGATCTGAACGCTTCCAGGGAGACCAGCCGGGAACTGCGGCAGATTTATTACCAGGCGGACCCTGCACCGGACCCTTCTGAGCCGTCGCCGGAAGAGGCGGTTTCCCCGTCCGCCGCTCCGGCCGCTGTTGCGGAAACACCCCTGCCGGCGGACACGGTATTACCGGACAGCAACGCTGACGCCACCATCCTGCCGGCGGTGCAGTATCCGGCCAATCCGGAACTGAAGATATCAGAACGGTTCAGGAAGCTGCGGAAGAAAGGCAAGTATATTGTCGGCTGGATCCGTTTTGACGAGGTGGATGAACCGGTTGCCCAGAAGGACAATTCCTACTTCCTGAAACGGGACGCGACAGGGAAGAAAAACAGCAACGGGGCGATCTTCCTGGATTCCGGGATCAGCCTGCGGACCCGGCCCTATACCATCATCCTGTACGGGCATAACATGAAAAGCGGGCATATGTTCGGCAGGCTGAAAAAGTTTAAGGAAAGCGCATACTTCTTCAGGCACCGCATCATCACTTTTGATACCCTGTATGAAGACGGGCAGTACGCCGTGTTCGCGGTGGCGGATGTGGATACAATCCCGGGAAGCGCGCACTGGTATGATCTCTGGTCCCTGGCTGACGACAGTTACGCGGGACGGGAAGAGGCGATCCGGATACTGGAAAAGCGCTCTGTGATCAGCAGCGCCCTGGACGTGCAGGCGGACGACCAGATCCTTCTGCTGGTCACCTGCCTGGACGGTGACACGGAAAGGCTGGTGGTTGCCGCCCGCAGGCTGCGGGAAGGAGAACAGGCCAATCAGCTCCATATGAAAAAACAGTCCGATGGAAGCCGTTGATCCATCGGACTGTTTTTATTGCTTTTCCGTCAAACCGGAACCGGCTGCGCGGCCGGTTTTTCAAACCGTTTGATAAACCAGGGGTGGACAAAGGTAACGTAGAACAACTGGATAAAACAGGAAATCAGTGAACCCGCCGCACCGGGAATCCAGGTTTTCACAAGCAGGACGAGGACCAGGCTGATCGCGTAATAGGCGAGCATGCCCACCACGAAACGGGTGATTCTTTTTGAGAGCGGGACGTCTGTCGTGAAACCGACGAACCGCCTTTCCAGAATCCAGCCGGTCAGGAAACCGGTGCAGTAACCGACGCCCTTGAATGTGTCATTGGCCATTTTCGCCCCGTCCACCAGGATTCTACCTTCCTTGTCGTAGTCCACGGGATAGGATTTGAGCGCGGCATAAACGGCGACAGCTGCCGCGAGGCCGATACCGACGCAGAAAACCAGGATATCTTTTTCCGGATGGGCGTCAACCCACGCCATCATCTTCGCGACCAGCCACATCACCAGCATACCGACCGCCATACCGATCAGGACGTCCTGCGGGGTATGGACGCCCAGATAATTGCGGCTGAAGCCGACAAGGATGACAAAAACGAACAGGACGACACGGATGATCCGGGGCACGTCCTTCCGTACAGTGACCCCGCCGAATACAGTGGCCGCGTTCATGGTATGGCCGCTGGGGAAAGAATAGCCGGTGGCCGTGGTGGTTGAATTTCCGTAAGGGATGATCCGGGAATCCCGGATCCACGGACGGTAAGCGCAGGCGGTGATTTTCAGCACGCCGTTGGCCAGCCGGTTGCCGCTCCAGCCCATCAGGAGATAGGAGCCGAAGCTTTTGCTGCAGCACCAGTAAACAACGGCCATGATAACGATCACGGAATTCAGTTCGCCGAGAAAGGTCATCTTGGAGAAAAAATCCACCAGGGGCGCCCCAACGTCATTCCTGAAATACTGCAGGGCGAGCAGAATATCAATATCCATTTACCGTTCCTCCATTCATCGTTCGGTTTTTCTGTTGCCAAAATGTTGCCGCACCCGGATTACATGACGGTGGCTGCACTATGGTTATATACAGAGTCAAAAATACGATTATTCCCATTCGATCATGGAGTCAGGTTCTTCGCCGGAAAGCAAAGACTGACATCCGGCATCAGGAGATGATGCGGTTTTTTTATGCAGCCGGAGCCAGCTCTTCTTCCACGCCGTCATGGTCAGGTAATGCCGCATCCCGCTTTTCCGTCCAGAACGCAGCCGCATCCGCCAGGCTGTCGTCAGAGCAGGCGCGGATCATCAGCAGTTCATAGGCATTTTCAAACTGCGGTGCCTGCATGATCTCCGCCGCTTCTTTATCCTCAGCAGCGCCGGCCATTTTTTCCGAGAGTTCATATATATCGATCAGCTTTTGAATGTCATCATCATAGAGGAGGATCGTTTTCTGCTGCGCCTCAAAAACAGCGGCGGCGCGTTCGGCCAGGGACAAGCCATCCGTTTCCTGTACGACTGCCGGCCATAGAATCACGGCCATGGGGAGCTCGTTTTCCAGCAGGTATCCACTGGCATACCACTCATCCATCCAGGCGAAGGATGTGCGGAGATATGCCATGTATTCATCCGTCTGATACAACTCCGCAATCGGGAAGTATACCTTGTCGAAGACGCCGTATTCATCCAGAACATCCAGGCTCTTTACGGCATACCCTGCGGTAAAGAACCGGGGCATATTCGCTCTCATGGCTCCGGGCGCATTCAAAAGCGCATAGTCGGCGGCATTTGCCCGAAGCGCATCCTCCACACGGCCGGAGAACCTGTAGCCAAACCGTGCGTGGAAGCGGAGAGCCCGGATGGCCGCATTGGGGTCATTCCTGTACACGGTATCCGAATCGGCGATGGTGTTCAGGTATTTCTCACGGATATCGTACAAGCCGCCGTGATATGTGACCAGTTCATGTGTTGCCACATCGTAGTAAATTGCGTTGATGGTCATGTCCCGTTCGAAAGAGTCGAACAGGAAGTTGTCTGAATACAGCGCTTCCGTGTCAAATTCAGGCACGCCAGGCATCCCGGCCAAAAAGGCGGGAATATTGACCGATGTCGCCAGATCCACGATCTCATCCGGATAATGGAGATAACCGAATTGATATTTCCCGGCGGGATGGAAAGTCAGCTGGTCACCGAAGAGGGCGATCTGCTCCTCGATGGTCGCGTTAGTCGTCAGGTCGAAGTCCATGGATTTTTCGTTCAGGACTAGATCGCGGACTGCTCCGCCGATGATACAGACATCATATCCCGCATCCAGCAGCACCTGCGCCGCTTCCATTGCATGGGGGTCGATGAACTCGACGGGAATCTGATGCACCGACTCGGGAATACGCAGCTCCGCCCACCCGTTCTTCACGACTTCCTCGTGGTTCGCATCGATGAGCGCGTTGACTTCCGGATTGTCAAAAAGGTTTTTGTATACGTCCGTTTCTGCTGATGCCGGGAGCAGGAACAGGAGCGATACCGCGGTCAGCAGCACGAAAAAACGCAGTTTTCCATGCTTCAGGGAATCAGATAACCGAAAAAAACGAATCATATGATTTTTCTCCTTACAATTAATAGGTTCGATACTGCAATCTCTTCTCCATACGGTATGGGAAATCCTTCACAGGTGAAACATATCGGAGTGGCAGATGCTCTCTTATGGCGTAACCATGTTGAAGCCCCGGGACGATGTTATTGCAATAAAATGATTTCCGGGAATGAGAAATGAAAGTCTTTTGTCCGCTGCAGGTTCGTCAAAAAAGTCAGGGCTTTTGATTTTCAAGGCTCTGAATGTCATCAGACGATTCGAGGTCGATAATAGGATTGTGCCTTCTACTGTATATGACGGTAGCATATACTTTGCATGTATCATATCTATACAGATTATACATATTCTACCACATTTCTGGCTTATTATGCCCAATTTATGTCCAGCGGTTCAGCACTGATCGGCGCCTGTTTCGCTGGCTGGAAGGTTGTTATACATACAAAACCACTACAGATTTTCTCCGCGCAGCAATGCTGAAGAGCATCATCTTAGCATATTACGGCTTCAATGAAGTGACCGGAACAATAAATATCCCTGTCTTGGGATCACGCATTACAGTATTCAGATGACCGACAATCACACACATATACGCGGGTTTTTTCTTAACGTTCTTATAGAAAGTTGTGAGGCTTCCAATGGCTTCCTGAATGCTTCCATCACTTAGTTTGATTTCAAAAGCTGCATAATTTCCATCTTTGAATTCAATGATCGCATCCACTTCGTCCCCGGAAATATTGTCACGAAAATGATAAAGCTGTCCCCCGAGGTAATCCGCATAGATGCGAAGGTCTCTTTCCACAAGGGCCTCAAACATCAAACCAAATGTTTCGTGATCATTCAGAAGCTTATTTACCGTTAAATGGAGGCTGGCACAGCTGAGAGATGGATCTGCAAGATGCCTCTTGGCGGTTTTTCCGATCCTTGCGGAAGACCTGTATTGAATACTGTAGGCCTCCTGGTTCGCAGTCAGAAACAGACTGTCCAGAACTCCGCTGTAATCAGCGACAGTAGCCCTGCTTTCAATCAGCTCGTTTCCGTTTTCATACTCCTCGATATCCCTGACGATTGTCTTGTCTCCTGCTATGCCGGATTCATGCCTGGCAAGGGAACGGATCAGCATCCGCATTTTTTGCGGGCTTCTCTTTCGTACCTGCCTTTCGTGCATATCCTTTGTGACAATCGCTTCAATATAACTTTCAGGGATAATACCGATATCCTCATCCGCCATGCCAATGTTTTCAGGCCATCCGCCCCGGATAAGCAGGCGGGCAAGCTCATCCAGTTCAACATTCCTGACAAAGCCTTCATTCACCTGCCCTTCCAGCATGGCTGACAAAGAGGCTTCGCCCGTAGAATCACCGGATTCAAACAGGCTCATCGGATGCATTCTGAGCGGCGCTATCCTGCCGGTCCCAGTATGATATACCTTTTTCTCACCCTTCCTTTTTTCCAGGGAGGTGGACCCGGTTAATATGAATTTTCCTTTGCTGTGATCACTGTCGCATTCGTGACGAACCGCGTCCCAGATTTCCGGAACGATCTGCCATTCATCTATCAGTTGAGGGTTTTCCCCGGTAAAGATATACCTGGGATCAACCTCAGCGAGATTTCGAGCACTTTTATCTGTCAGGAGTGTGACGCTGTTTGCATGGTTCAGACTGGTCCAGGTTTTTCCGCACCATTTCGGCCCTTCGATGGATACGGCGCCAAGGATCTTCAGATATCGCGCTACTTTATCATCAATCAGCCGGGGTTTGTATCCGTCTTTTGTCAGGCTCATCTGTGACACCTCCTGGATTATTATAGCAGATCATTGTGCACTATTCAAGAATTTTGCTGCGCACTTTTCAAATACAGATTGCGCACAATTTAGGAGGATTACTGCGCACTTTTCAAGAAACTTGCTAAGAATCTTGTGAAAGTGAAATAATAAACGAAAATGCAGCCTGCAAAAAGCTGCATTTTCTATATTTTCCCGGGGATGGAGAAAAGATTTTTGTGCCCAATCCGCGGCCCAAGATATCGAAAAAGTGAGTAATTTCAAGCGATTCAGGATCTATGCAATCATTCG
>JAEEGL013666171.1_pt1 | contig 26751 bp, 21 predicted proteins | sample 9134231 | NCBI WGS metagenome assembly JAEEGL01 (sample SAMN16246548, study PRJNA631951) | gut metagenome | biome: gut microbiome; feature: rumen; material: fiber-attached | host: Bos | place: Iran: Karaj | collected 2018-10 | reverse complement strand
GGATGACCTTGGTCTGGGGTGAGCTCATCTTCTTGAGAGCTGCCAGAGCCTGGTCTGCCTTACCTTCCTGGTAAACGCCGAGTATGGCATTAAGGATTACGATCGCAAGGATGACGAATACGTCGATCCAGTCCTCGATTCCGCCGCCGCTCTTGAATGCCATGTATCCGGAAAGTGCAGCTGCCGCGATAAGGATGATTACCATCGCATCTGCAAACTGCTGAAGGAATCTCTTCCAGAGAGGCACCTTCTTCTCTTCACCTAAAGAGTTGGGACCGTTCTTGGCATATCTTAAAGATGCCTCGTTTGAAGTCAGACCCTTGACCAGGTCTGTGTCTATCTCTTGAGCTACCTGCTCAGCTGTAGCTGAAAATGGTTTTGTCATTTCAATCTATCCTCCTGGATTAACCAAGAAGTAATTATACTATATCTTTGATATTTTATAGTGAGCTGTATTCGTTGACGAATGTACGAATCGGAAGGCCTGCAGGCAATTCCGTTAGTACATTTTCAATTAAAAATGCTTTTGGCACCATGCAAACGGAATCTGCCTTATCCGTCTGCAAAAAACATCACTTGATCAGTTGTCGTCATCCATCGGCTCGTCGGCCGGCTGGGTGCCCCAGATATACTGCTCGAGTTCGGACACGCCGTCGTCTTCGATGAGAGCCTTTGAGAACTGTGTCTCGTAGAGTTCCCTGTAGACGCCTTCCTTACCCAGAAGTTCCTTATGCGAGCCGCGCTCTGCGATCATGCCGTCCTTTACGACGAGGATCTCGTCTGCGGCAAGGATCGTCGACAGGCGGTGTGCGATGAGGATGCTCGTCTTGCTCTTGATGATAGGATCGATCGCATCCTGGATCTTCTTTTCGGAGATGGAATCAAGCGCTGATGTCGCCTCGTCGAAAATGAATATCGTAGGGTCTTTCAGGATGATCCTCGCGATCGAGATGCGCTGTTTCTCGCCGCCTGAAAGCTTTAATCCCCTGTTGCCGACTTCGGTATCGATGCCCTTTTCCTGCTTCTCAACAAAGTCCCAGATGTTGGCTTTCTTCAGTGCTTCGACCATGGCTTCCTCTGTAGCATCAGGCTTGGCATAAAGGAGGTTTTCCCTGATAGTTCCGTTGAAAAGATATGTCTCCTGGGAGACAACGCCGACCTGGTCTCTTAAGAACCTGAGGTCGAGTTTTCTGACATCGATTCCGTCAAAAGTAACGCTGCCGGAATCAACATCGTAGAGTCTCGGAATGAGGTTTACGATGGTACTCTTGCCCGAACCCGAAGGACCGACGATCGCGATACTCTTACCCGCATTCAAAGTAAAACTGATGTCCTTTAATATCTTTTTCGACTCCTCATATGAGAATTCGACATGCTCGAAAACAACATCTCCCGTGACCTTGTCAGGCGTTAATGCATCGGGTGCGTTTTCAATCTCGACAGGGATATCGAAGTAATCAAAGATACGCTTGAAAAGAGCCATCGAACGTATCCATTCGACCTGGATGTTAAGGAGGCTGTTGACCGGCATATACATCCTTCCAAGCAAGGCGACGAGCACCGTGATATCACCAATCGTAAGGTCGGAATTGTACTTCATCATAAGGATGCCGCCGGCAAGATATAAAAGCATAGGACCGATGCTCGTGAAGGTCGTGAGGACCACTCTGAACCAGCGTCCTGCCATGCTTTCTTTTATGTTCAGGCCGATCATCTTGCGGTTGGCTTTCTCGTATCTTTCGTACTCATATTTCTCTTTGCCGAAAAGCTTTACGAGGAGCTGTCCGCTGACTGACAAGGTCTCATTTAAGATGCCGTTTACTTCGTCATTTACCTGCTGTGATTCGTTGGTAAGAGTCCATCTTTTCTTGCCTGCTTTTCTTGTCGGCAGAGTGAAGATCGGCACGATGATGATGCCCACGAGAGCGAGAATCCAGTTCTTCTGGAACATGGCAATCATGGCGATTATCAGCGTTATGGAATTGGAAAGAATGCTGCTGAAAGTATTGGTGACAACCGTCTTAACGCCGTCGATGTCGCTCGTCATTCTGGTGATGATATCACCCTGGTTATTCGTCGTGAAGAATCTCTGCGACATCTTCTGCAGATGCCGGTACATCTGATTGCGCATATCGAATGTAATGTGCTGCGCGATCCAGGTATTAATATAGTTTTCGGCGACACCGATAAGGCTTGCTGCAAGTGTTACGGCAAGCGATAAAACGATGTAATAAACGAGTGCTTTGAAATCCTGTTTTAGAAGTCCGTCATCGAGGATCTTACCCGTGATGATAGAAGGCAAGAGTGAGAAGAAAGACGATACGATTATGCACAGCAAAACAAGGATCAGCTGCTTTGTATACGGCTTAAGATATGAGAAAACACGCTTTAAGAGTTCAGGCGTGACTTTAGGCTGATTCTTCTTTTCTTCTTCAGTCAGGAACTGCCCGCCCATCGGGCCGCCCATTCTTCCTCCGGGTGGCATATAACACTCCTCCTTAAGACAAACCTGTTCAGTCAGTAGTTGTTCTATGCTTCTTTTACCACAGAAACAGATTATTACAAAATAAAAGTGGATATTCCGGAAATAATCCTTAAATGCAAACGCGGCTCCCTGGTGGAAGCCGCGCCTATGAGAAACAAAAAACATTTAAATCGCTAATTAAATGCTCGGGGTTCCTATTTCAAGTTCCCTTATCTGAATTATATTAGTTTTTCGCAAATTCCAAGTATGTCAAATTGTCCTTATCTTTACGGCAAACTTTGGGCGAAAATATGCAAAAACAACAATTCGATTTACAAAGTATTTTGTCCCGATTTTTCAGCATTTATTACTTAACAGTAACGTTTGTAATGTGGGGATTAACACCCTCATACCAGTAAAGGAAACCTTCCATATCAACTGTATCGCCAACGGAAAGACCCTCTACAGCCTTGTATACTGCTGTGTCAGAACCTGTGAGGTAAGACTCAACTGTAAATGTGTATGTCTGGCCGTTTGAAGAAACCTTGAAGTAAAGGTCATCACCCTGGCTGCCTGAATTGTCCCAGCTGTAGAAGAAAGCTGCGCCTGTGTCATCCATAGCCTCAACAGTCATGCCCTTGAAAGAAACAAACATGTTCTGATAGTTGATAAGATCATCAGAAGCGAGCTTGTCTGTAACATCAAGAGGAGCTGCAACATAGTTGCCGTCTTCGATAACGAATGTAGCGTCGATGATCTCAACTTCGCCGGACCACTCAGACTTGAAGCCTGTAACCTTGATCTTTGTGCCGACAGAGAGCTTGTCATACTCATCAGATGTGCAAGGCATATTGTAGAGGAAGTAAGCTCCGTCTGCATCCTGTGTGTAGAATGTAGCAACGCCTACGCCGTCATTCTCCCACCAGCCCTGCTTAGCCTGAATGTAAGTCTCGATTGTAACTTCAGAATCAAGTGCTGCAGCGCTGTACTCTGCATAGGTCATAACACCCTCACCCTTCTTTGTGTCGGGAGTGTTGCCGTTTTCTTCTGTCTTCTTGCATCCGAAAGCACTGACAGCCATAGCTGCCATGAGGATTACGGAAACAACGATCTTTGCTGTTCTCTTCATAACTTTTCTCCTTTTGAAAAGCAGCTCTCATCATGTGATTCCTTTTGTCCACCCGAGAACAAGAGGATCTGAAAAGAGCAGATCTTATTAGAGGACACACTCTGTGCCCCCAGGCAAATTATATTAAATAATCAGGTAAAACAGGTGGTGTCAGACTGCCCTTTTCTTTTTGGCAAACTGAACGATAAAATATGCAACTATTACAACCCAGGAGGTGCCCAAAGTGCTCAGCAGGATTATCGAGCCTGCAGGCATCGGGCCCAGGTCCGCTTTGGAATTTAAGTCAGTCGAGCCTAACTGGTCGAGCCTGTACAAAGCCTTGGTATCGTCGTAAAGGCTTTCAAAATATGCATCGTCTATAGTCTGTCCGCGTCTTGTAGATTTGGCCGTATTCTCGATAAGCTGGCCTGCCGCATTACGCAGAGACGTCGAGCCGTTGAACACAGGTGTGACGAATGTATTCGAAGTGTTTTCGATCAGCAGTTTGGCCGCGTCGATCTTGACCGAATAATAGAGATTATTGTCTTCTCCGGAGCGCGAAAGATATTCCTGATACTCGGCTGAATTTCTTGCTTTTGAAGTTACGGGAACATAACCTTCGGTTGAAGAATATGCAATCTGGACCTCATTGGTAAGCATGTACTGCGCAAAGAGCCATGAGGCCAATACTTCACCGCTGTCAGGCTTGTTGAACACACAGATAGAAGGTCCCTGCGAGATCATGTACGGGTTATCGGGATCGAACTGCGGGATGGTCTTAACTACCGTCGTGAACTGTGCGATCTGGTTCTCGTGAATGTCGGATAAAGGCGCATTGGTGCCCATCCATGTTGCGCCTGCTGTTGAGTCGATCGCGAAAATACATTCTCCGGCATTGAAGAAATTTCCCGGATAACCGGATATCTTGAAAGTCGAGAAAGCACCTGTTTTCGTGTGCTCAGAAATCGTCATGAGATCCTGCTTCGTCGTGTCGTTGAAAATGAGGATATTGCCGTCATTATCGGAGTAACCTGCACCCTGCTGCTTGAGCATTGAAATAAGCATGTTGTCAGATGATTTATAGATACAGGGGATCATGACATCCTTGCCGTTTACGACGTAGGTGCCGTCAGGATTTTTGGCAAGAGCCTTCTCGGAAACTTCCCAGATAAAATCCCAGGTAAGAGTCTCAGGAATCTCGTAACCCAGAGCTTCCACATATTCCTTATTCACATAGCATGCTTCAGTCGATCTCATGTAAGGAAGAGCATAAACATGGTCATCCAAAACACACTCATTCAGATACTCCGGGATGACTTCATCTCTTGTCGGAGAATCGAATAAAACTTCACTTCCGCCGAGTCCGTATCCGGGATCGTCAATAAGAGTATCAAGAGGAACGACAACATTATTGCCGGTCTTGTAAGTTGCAATGTGGTCAGGATATGTGATACAGACATTGGGCGTCGTACCTGTTGAAATGTTCGTGATGACGTCGTTATAGATCTTGTTGTAATCCGTATAAAGTCTGAGGTTGACCTTTATGTTGGGATATAACTTTTCGAAGTCTTCGATGGCCTGATTGTAAATCTTTGTCTGCGTGATATTCGTATCGTTCTTGGCCCAGAAAACAATCTCGTAAGTCTTATGCGGATCAAGTCCTGCAGGCATCACAAATTCCGATGTGCCCTTCTTGCCGTGGCAGCCTGCGAGCATAGGAAGAACCAAAGCAAATGACAAAACAGCTGACAGGATTTTGGCGAATTTTTTCATCCCTTGGTGCCCTCCCTTGAGACTCCTTCCATGATCTTATTGCGGAAGACGAGGAAGAGAATTATGAGAGGCAGGGATACTGCAACCACGGCGGCCATCATGGCAGGAATGTTGTCTCTGCCGAAGCCGTTTTCGCGGATCTCCTGAATACCGTTGCTCACGAGGAAATAGTTGGTATCATCGGTGATGAGTCTCGGCCAGACATATGAATTCCAGCACTCGATGACCTTGAGGATGATTACCGTGATAATAGTCGGACGGCAGATGGGGATCATTACCTTGAACAGATATTTCAAATCGGACGTGCCGTCTACCTTTGCAGCATAGTAGAGTTCATCAGGAACCTGCTCGAAGTTTTCCTTGAGCAGATAGATATAGAATACCGACGTTACCGACGGCAGTATCAGACCTAAGAAAGTGTTACGCAGATTCATGTTTGTGATCGTTACGAAGTTCGTTATGATGACCAGTTCATTAGGTATCATCATGAGCGCCAGAAATCCTACAAACAGGAATGATTTGCCCTTAAAGTCGAGTCTTGCAAATGCGTATGCGGCGAAAACAATGACGAGCATCATAAGAAGCGTCGTGATCACCGTGAAGATCAGCGTGTTAAGGAAATACTTCGCCAGAGGCACCTGGGTAAAAGCATTGATATAGTTATCAAATGTCGGGTCGGATGCATAGAACTTCGGCAGACGTTCGCCCATGTAACTTGCATAACTCTTTATGGAAGATAAGAGCATCCAGTAGAACGGGAACAGTACGACCAATCCCCAGAAAGCAAGGAAGATATACATGAGCGTCTTGAATACGGCATTCTTCGTCTTAGCCGTTCTTTCAAGCTTTACGATGTCCTGACTCTTAGCCATGATCTTCCCTCCTTTCCTTAACCTTTAGGAGCAGTCTTTTTGCTCACGATGAGATTTATCACCGTGATGGTAAGAACGATCGCGAAAAGAATAATTGCTGCAGAAGAAGCATAAGACGGATATCCGCCGCCGTCACCGTAGAGCATGTCGTAAACATAACCTACCATCGTGTTCATACCTGCTGCATTAAGGTCAACACCGAAGATCGCTACAGCATCGCTGTAAGCTTTGAAAGCACCGATGAATCCTGTGATAACAAGATAGAAGATCATGGGTGATATCATCGGCAGAGTTATCTTAAAGAAAATACGTGTTTTGGAAGCTCCGTCTATCTTTGCAGCCTTGTAGTAAACAGGGTTAACGGAGGCAAGCGCGGATGTCAGGATGAGGATCTTAAAAGGCATTACGATCCAGATGACATAAACGCACAAAACGAACATCTTTGCCCAGTAAGGTCCCTCGATAAAATCAACCGGTGACATGCCCATTGCCTTGATCAGGAGATTAATAAGACCGTCAGTGTAAGGCGTCTTCTGGAACAGGATCATGAACACGAGACCGACCGCAAGAGTGTTGGTTACATAAGGCAGAAAATAGATAGTCTGGAACAGCTTTTTAAGCTTCTCGATCGAATTTAATGCAAGAGATATCAGGAGCGACAATATCGTTGACACAGGAACGGTAAAGATAACGAGAATGAATGTATTCTTTACCGCCTGAAGAAAATACGGATCTCTCAAGACATAAGAATAGTTATATCCGCCGATACCGAAATAAGTCTGTGAAGCTGAGTTGTATCCTTCCTCGAATGAATAAATGAATACGTCGATCAAAGGATAGACCATGAAGAAGATCAGGAACGCAAGAGCAGGCGCAAGATAGAGCCAGCCCGAGAGCGTGCCCATAATGCCTTCTCTTTTGACTCCGCTCTTAGTCATAGTAGATCCTGGCCTCTGATTCCTTATCAAACAAAAGCGTTTTCAATCTCTTTATATTGAAGCGCACGGAATCTTTCGAAGTGAGCTTCAGATCCTCTGCGCTGATTATCGAACGGATATTAAGACCGGTCATCTTGGGATTGGTCGAAACTATACTTGTATCGCGGCCCATTACGTCGACGCCCGTAAGGCTGCAGTGCAGCGCGCCCTGCTCATCAAGGATAAATCCCTCAGGCCTTATGCCGCACCATACCGGACCGTCTTTTACATTGACCTTGTCCATGACCATGTCTTCGCCGATGTAAAGTTTCTTATCCTTTACCTCAGCCTCGAAAACATTGATCGCAGGTGTTCCTAAGAACTTTGCAACAAAGAGGTTTACCGGATCGTCGTAGACTTTCTGGGGAGCATCCATCTGCTGGAAAACACCGTCTTTCATTACGACGATCATGTCGGAAATGCTCATCGCCTCTTCCTGATCGTGCGTAACAAAAATGGTGGTAATTCCGGTAGCCTTCTGGATGCGTCTTATCTCTTCTCTTGTCTGGAGTCTGAGCCTTGCATCAAGGTTAGACAAAGGCTCGTCCATGAGAAGCACTTTAGGCATCTTTACGAGCGCTCTTGCTATTGCAACTCTCTGCTGCTGGCCGCCGCTCATCTCGCCCGGTTTTCTGTCCATCAGGCCTTCGATCTGAACGAGCTTTGCGGCTTCCAAAGCTTTAGCATTACGCTGCTCTTTTGTGAGCTTTTCTTCGCCCTTAAGGTTCTCCAAAGGGAAAGTAATATTCTGTCTTACAGTCAGATGAGGATAGAGCGCATAGTTCTGGAAAACGAGTCCGGCTCCGCGCTTTTCGGACGGTACGTCGGTAACGTCATCCTCACCGAAATAGATCTTGCCGGAAGTAGGCTTTTCGAGTCCGCAGATCATGTAGAGCACCGTGCTCTTGCCGCATCCCGACGGACCTAAAAGTCCGATCAGTTTACCCTCCGGGATCGTGAAGTTGAAGTCATTAACCGCTACGACTTCACTGCCCTTCTTATCCCTGCTCGGGAATATCTTGGTAAGGTGCTCAAGTCTGACTTCCATATAGAACCTCTGTTATTTGACGGGAATTAACCCTGAAGCTTCATGTATCCTTCCTTGATCCATCCGAGTTTTCTCATGATCTCGCTGAAGATGAGTGAGAGGATCGCAGGTGTGATGACACAGATGCATGCCATGCCGAGCATTGTGTACCAGTTAAGATTACCAGATTCTGACAATGCAGAGAAGCATCCGATGGGGCCTACGAGACCGCATGTGCCCATGCCTGCAGCAACGCCGTTGCATTCGAGCTTGAAGATCATTGTAGCCATGGGGCCTGTGATTGCTGAAGCAAGTGTTGCAGGGATCCAGATCTGAGGATGTGTCATGATGTTAGGCATCTGAAGCATTGATGTGCCGAGACCCTGTGAAACGATTCCGCCCCACTTATTCTCTCTGTAGGAAGCAACTGCGAAGCCGACCATCTGTGCACAGCATCCTGCAAGAGCAGCGCCGCCTGCGATGCCTGCAATACCGATAGATGCGCAGATCGCTGCAGAAGAGATGGGAAGCGTGAGAATGATTCCGACGACTACCGAGATAACGATACCCATTGCAAACGGATGGAGCTGTGTAGCGGAGTTGATGAACTCGCCGAGCCAGTTCATTGCGATCGCGATAGGCGGACATGTGATATAAGCGATGAGATAACCTACGCCCAAAGTAACGAGAGGCGTAACAAGGATATCTACCTTTGTTTCCTTTGATACCATCTTACCGAATTCAACGGCGAAGATAACTGCGATGAATACACCGAGAGGGCCTGCCGTATAAGGTTTATCGAGATAGAAGATACCGCACTTTCCGACAGAACCCGGATAAGCATTTGCGAAATATCCTACGGCTGCAGCACATGCTGCAACGAGCATCGGCGCCTTCAAAGCAACTGCAATGCCCACACCGATGGCAGCACCGGTGATTGCGGATGCAAGAGAACCTGCCTGGCCGATAAAGTGACCTAATGTCTTAAAGAACGGAACGTCGATCATGACGACATATTTAGCCAGTGTTGAAAGAATTGTTCCTACAAGAAGTGAAGCGAATAATCCCTGTGCCATACCGCCCATAGCGTCAACGAAATACGTCTTGGCGGATATCTTGATATCCTTGGCTTTCAGGAATTCCTTGAAAGTTCTCTTCTTTGCCTTTGATTTGCTCATTTCTACCCTCCCTGAAGTTCAATCCGGAAGTCATTTAAACCGGACCGTAATACCCTCTCTTTAGAGTCAGGATCTCCGACTCTAATTTATTGATAAAATAATAAACTCAAGGGAAATCAAATCAAATATACTCATTGCACTAAAAATACGCGCGAAAAAGCCATCTTTAATGATAACTCGATAACAAAATCGTGCGTTCCGGCCGTGATTCAGGTTTCCACATAGGATGCAACGTCAAAATCGTATATCTTCATGAGCATTTCTCTTGTCATTGCATCTTTTATGTCACCGTCGAAAACTATCTCTCCGCCCTTCATCATGACGGCTCTCGCACAGCACCTTTTTGCCTGTTCGAGATCATGGAAAACGGCTACCAACGTGTTGTCCATTTCGCCTGTCTTTCCTGCCGACCACTTGTTGAGCCTGTCGCAAAGTTCGGCCCTGTATTTGATATCAAGATTGTTGCCCGGCTCGTCGAGGAAAAGAAACGGCGACTTCTGTGCGAAAGTCCTTGCGAGGAGCACTCTTTGGAGCTGGCCTCCCGAGAGCTCGTCGAGATGCCTTTCCTTAAGATCGAATACGCCGCATTCCTTCATGCAGTTCTCGGCATGGATAACGGCATTGGCATTATTGCTCATGAATGAGTTTCCGGCTGAAGCATATGTACCCAGAAGTACTGTTTCATATACCGTATACGGGAAATAGATATCGCTGGTCTGGGGCATGAGCGCGATAAGCTTTGCTGCATCTTTACGCTTCATTGAAGAGATGTCCCTGCCGTCAACGAGCACTTCTCCTTTGTGCGGGATGATGCCTGCAAGAACGCGCAGCAGCGTCGTCTTGCCGGAGCCGTTGGAGCCTCCGATAAACACCTTTTCGCCCTGCTTTATCTCAAGGTCAATTCCGTGGAGTATCTCCGTCTTGCCGTAAGAAGCAGACATGTTCTTTACTTCGATCTTCATGCGCGTTTCCTCCTTGAAGCGAAGAAAACATATGCGAAGAACGGTGCGCCGAGCAATGCCGTGACAGCACCTACAGGTATCTCGCGGGGAGATAACAATGTTCTTGATATGAGGTCGCATAATGCCATGAATGCTCCGCCGTAGATAAAAGACATCGGGATCACCATTTTATGTGTGGGGCCGAATATCTTTCTTACGACATGGGGTGCTGCAAGATCGATAAATCCGATAACGCCCGTAAAAGCCACAGATACGCCCGTAAGGAGCGCGCAGATAAGTATCGCAAGAATCTTGGTCTTCTTTGCGTCAACGCCCATAGCCTGCGCCTGAAGGTCGCCGAAGCTCATGATGTCCATTTTTCGAGACATAATCATCAGGCAAATAAATCCTAATACACAGACCGGGAACAGTATTGCGCAGTGCTTCCATCCCCTTGCGGAGAACGAGCCCATCATCCAGAGGATGAGCTGCTTGGAGTGGTCGGCATTAAGTGTGGATAAGAGATTCATCATGCCGTTTACAAAAAGCGACAGGACCATACCTATCAGCACCACCGTGGTGTTAGATACGCTCTTGTCGATTGCAGACGTCAGCATGAGTGCGATAACTACTGTTGCAAGGCCGAATACGAAGCCTGCAAAAGGAAGCATGAATCCTGATAAAACAGGAATGGAGATCTCAAGGATAAGGACCAGTGCGGCACCTAAAGACGCGCCGGAAGATACACCCAAAGTGTAAGAAGATGCGAGCGGATTTTGCAGCAGCGCCTGCATGCACGCGCCGCTCATCGAAAGGGCTCCGCCTACAAGAAATGCCATTATCGCTCTCGGCATTCTTATGGTCCAGAAGATCGAATCCATCATGGGTTCGATGCCTTCGGGAGTGCCTTTGCCGGTTAAGTGGCCGCCAATGATCCCGAAGAGATCTTTAAGAGAAATGTATACGCTTCCCTGCCTTATCGCGAGGATCAATATAAAAAGGCACAGGACTGCCGATATCGCTATCTTTAGTCCTGTGCCCTTCTTAGTCATAGTATTACCCGTCAGAAAGATTATCCGAGGATCTGCTCAAGAACATCATCCTTGATGTCATTGAAAGACTTTGAGAAGTTGCCGTATGTATCAGGATAGATGCACTTAGCCCACTCGATGGTAGCATCGGAGATGTGCATGTTCGGACGTGAGCATGTGTCCTCATCGATCTGATATACTTCGCCGTTCTTTACGGCATTAACGTTCTTCCAGCCCTCAAGAGCCTTAACCTGCTCTGCTGCGCCGGGGAGCCAGTTGCAGTCCATGAGGATAACGTCAGGGTTAGCTGCGATAACATCCTCTACGGATACCGAGAGCCAGCCTTCCTGATCAGCGAAAACATTCTTTGCGCCGAGTGTCTCGATCATCTCATTCATGTAAGTTCCCTTACCGAATGTGTAGATCGTGGGATACTCTGCAGAAGGAACGTTCATCATTACGAGAACTGTCTTCTGCTCGCCTTCGGGAATAGTCTTTGCATATTCCTCAATGCCTTCCATGAAAACTGTGAGACCCTTTGCATAAGCAAGGCCTTCAGCTCCCTTGCCGACGCATGTTCCGATGAACTTGATGTCATCGCAAACGCCTTCGATGGAAGAAGGTGTGGGAATGTCTGCTACGCAGATACCGCTGTCAACGAGTGACTGGAAAGGTGATGTGCCGCCTACAGAGCTCATGCCTGATGTAAAAACGATGTCAGGTGTAAGAGCTGCGATAGCCTCGTTGTCAGGTGCCATCATGTCGAACTGTGCAACGCCTGAAGGAAGCTTGTCTGCAAATGCTGCAGAGTTTGTATCGATACCGACGATCTTGTCGCCGAGACCGAGCTCAACGAGAACCTGTGTTGTGGAAGGAGCCATTGAAACGATCTTCTCGACATTGTCAGGAACTGTGATTGCATTGCCTGCACGGTCCTGTGTCGGCTTCTCGATGTTCATCTCCTCAACGATATCCTGACCTACTGATACAAGACCTGAAAAATCAGACTCTTCAGCCATGTCCTTGATGTCATTGAGCTTTGCACAACCTGTTGCCATGGCAAGTGTCGTTACGACTGCCAAAACAACCGAAAGTAACTTTTTCATAATTAACCTCCCAAAAACAAAAGGCAAAAAACCGGCCTTTTCTTTTATCGTAAGAATTATAATCTATCGGGAGTTACTTGAGGACAACCGCTGTATATCAAAAAACTATGCCCGGGCAACAGTTTTTCTTATGAAGATTAACTAATCAAATTGCCTCCGGAATAAGGGGATAAACCGTAAATCCGGTTATCACCTCTTGAGCTCCGGATGATCCTCATAGAACTTAGCCTTATCGGCATACATACGCTCATCTGCAGTATGCATGGCCTTGCGGATCTCCATCGAATCACCGACACAGCTCCATCCTGTCGCAAAGCTTGCATAACCGAATCCGAGATCTCTCGACTTCAGTTCGACGCAAAGCTTTTCAAGTTCTTTCTCATTTGTATCCGGGATGATTATCATGAATTCATCGCCGCCGGCACGGTAAACATCGCACATCTTGAAATTGTCTCTTAAATACTCTGCGGCACGCTTGAGAAGCTGGTCGCCTGCAAAGTGTCCCTGATCGTCATTGACGCGCTTAAGGCCGTTGATATCGGCAAATACTATTCCGAGATCACGGATAAGGTCTTCACCTGATACGACACGCTCAATGCGCTCGTTCATCTCGTTACGGTTAAGTACGCCCGTAAGCATGTCGACAGAGCTCAAGATCTTAAGTCTCTTGATAAGCTGAACGCTTGCAACCGATGAAGCAACGAAGAATGTGGTAAGCTCCATCGTCTCCTTTATCTCATCGACTTTTCCGGTGTCGAAATTCGTAGCCCAGATATAGCCTAAAAGTTCCTCGCCGAACTTCATCGGGAAAAGGACGATGCTCTTAACGCGGTGAGTGATCATGGACTCATACCACGTGGGATTCTTCTGTTTAAGGTATTCCATATCTGAATCGTTCTTTAAGATAAGGCAGTTGCTTCCGCCAATGGTATCTTCCCATTTTTCGACAACATTCGTATAAAAATCCGGATCTTCAACAAGGATCGACTGCAGTGTCATCTCCTTATACTCTTCGTCACTGTTCTCGGCCATGACCTTGCATGTCTTGTTTATCGGGTTGACCGACAGGATACAGCAGATCATTGCACCGCAGAGCTCACGTACATCCTTTACAACTTCGTTCAATGTCTCCTTGAAATCAGAAGTGTTTGTAAGCTTGATGCAGGTGTTCAGCACGGCTGAAGCAATATCCTGAGACAGATTCGACATCTTCTTTGTATCGGCCTTCGGCGTTACGACCTGGGTATATGTGCAGTAATTCATATTGTCTTCACTCTTCAGAGGGATCAGATAAAGATCGAACCAGAAATCAAATCTGTCAGGATGGACATATGTGTGTACGGGCTGCTTTTCGACTGCCGCACGGTAACAGACTCTCTCAAAATTCAGATCGGTCGGGAAATAATTCTGGTATTTGCTGTTCGGGACGAACTTATTGCTCATCATCCGGGGGCCGTCCCAGACCGTCTCGATGGACTGGACGTAGGCTTCATTGCCTGCAACAATGCGGATATCGCCATAGTTGCCGTCTTCTTTCATCTCAACTGAGATAACACAAGTCATAGTGTCAATACTGTCAACGAAAGCCTGAAAATCCATGTCATATCTCCTTTGAACCAGATTGAAAAAAACAAAACGCCATATACTGATTTTATCAGCCAAATGTAAAAAAATATTGAACGCACCATATTTTCTTTAAATTTATTAAATAAATGGATATCAATCCGTTTTCTGATAGAATTGATAAAAACCAAAAACGAGGAAACATCATGAAGATCAGCAACATACTCGCAGATAAGACACCTACGATCTCATTTGAGGTCTTCCCTCCCAAGGCTGAGACAGGTCTTAATGACGTTAAGACGGCAGCAGGCGCCATTGCAGCACTCGGCCCTTCATTCATGTCAGTAACATACGGTGCGGCAGGCTCGACTTCGAAAATGACTATCGAGGTCGCATCAGACATCAAGAATCTTCACGGCGTTCCCGTAATGCCCCACCTTACTTGTGTGGCTTCAACCAAAGACCATGTTGCAAACATGATCCGCCAGATCCGCGAGAACAATATCGATAACGTAATGGCTTTAAGAGGCGATCCTCCGAAGGACGGCATCGTCTGCCACGATTTCGAACACGCATCAGACCTTGTAAGAGAGATCAGATCATTGGATCCCGACATCTGCATCGGCGGTGCATGTTATCCCGAAGGACACATCGAATGCGCTCACAAGTCCGACGACATCCACTTCCTTAAGGAGAAAGTAGATGCAGGCTGCGACTTCCTTACGACACAGATGTTCTTCGACAACAACATCTTCTACAACTTCCTCTACAGAGTTAAGGACGTCGGCATCAACGTTCCTGTCGTTCCCGGCATCATGCCCATCACAACAGCAAGACAGCTTTCACGTTCAGTACAGCTCTCAGGCACAAGCGTTCCCGAGCGTTTCAAGGCAATCGTCGACCGCTTCGGCGACGACCCCGTTTCAATGCGCCAGGCAGGCATCATCTATGCTTCAGAGCAGATAATCGACCTTATCGCAAACGGCATTACACACATTCATGTTTATTCCATGAACAAGCCCGATGTCGCATCGGATATTCTCTATAACCTTAAGGGGATCATCAACTAATGCCTTTGGAAGTCGAAATACCCGTAAAAGAAGTTCAGAGATACATGGGATATCACGGTATCGTTGATATCGATCCCGATATGCAGGCCAGGATCGGCAAGGCAATCGACCAGGTAAGCATCCAGTCACACCCGAGAGTCATATCAAAGGAATACCGCATCACGGTCGCCGAAAAGACTGTCACGCTTCACGCTGACGGCGAAGATGTCACCTTTGAATCAGAAGGTCTTGTCAGAAACCTTAACGGCTGCTGCGGAGCAGTGCTCCTTGCCGCAACCATAGGACCTGCCTGCGACATGCTGGTAAGAAGAGCGGGCATTACTTCCGCTGCCGAAGCTTCGATATATCAGGCGGCAGGCGCTGCAGCGATCGAAGCATTCCTCGACGATTACAACGACAAACTCAAAGCAAGTTACGAAGCCAGAGGACTATTCCTCCGCCCCAGATTTTCGCCGGGCTACGGAGATCTTAAGCTCGACCACCAGAAAGACTGGTTCAGACTTTTAGACATAACAAAACAGATCGGTATCGAACTTACCGATTCTCTCCTCATGGTCCCTACCAAATCCGTTACCGCGATAATCGGCATCGGGATCGATGAGAGTAAACAGGGATGCTCAGGATGCAAAGGCTGCAATAAGCACGCCACATGCGAGTTCTCGAAAGAAAGGGATTAACAATGGGTTTACATGAAAGACTCGGAAAAGAGTGGTTATTCTGTGACGGAGGAACAGGTTCGATCCTGCAAAAGCTGGGTCTTAAAGGCGGCGAACTGCCGGAACTCTGGAATCTTAACAGACCTGAAGATATCAAGAATCTTAACAAGGGCTATTTCGAAGCCGGTTCAAACATCGTAAACACAAACACATTCGGTGCAAACAGATTCAAGTTCGATAACGTTCCCGAGATAGTTACAGCCGCAGTTAAGCTTTGTCAGCAGGCCAGAAAAGAAGCAGGCCGCGAAGACGACGCTTACGTTGCGATAGACGTCGGCCCTACAGGTAAGCTTTTAGAGCCCATGGGCGATCTCGCATTTAACGATGCGGTAGATGTTTTCGCAGAGATAATTAAAGCAGGTGCCGAAGCAGGCGGAGACGTGGTCGTAATCGAGACCATGAGCGACTCTTACGAAGCAAAGGCTGCAGTCGTTGCAGCCCACGAAGTATGCGACCTCCCTGTCATCGTTACGATGGTTTACGACGAGTCAGGTAAGCTCCTCACGGGCGGCGGTGTCGAAGGCACTGTTGCAATGCTCGAAGGACTTAAAGTAGATGCGATCGGCATTAACTGCGGTTTCGGCCCGAAGCAGATGCTCCCCATCGCAGAGCGCCTCGTTAAGTGCTGCTCGCTCCCTATCGTCGTTAACCCCAACGCAGGTCTTCCGAGAACTGAAAACGGTCAGACAGTTTACGATGTCGACCCGGAAGAATTTGCAGAGATCATGGTCGAGATCGCTAAGCTCGGAGTACATGTAATGGGCGGATGCTGCGGCACGACACCTGATCATATCAGCACTATGATAAACAAGGTGAAGTCACTTCCCTTCACTGCTCCCACAACCAAGAATTTCACATACGTAACGAGCTTTGCAGACTGCGTCGAGATCGGCAAAAAGCCTGTCGTCATCGGCGAGAGAATAAACCCCACCGGAAAGAAAAAACTTCAACAGGCACTCCGTGACAACAACATAGATTATCTTCTGACAGAAGCATTGAATCAGGAAGCTGCAGGCGCAGATATTCTTGACGTCAACGTTGGTCTTCCTGAGATCGATGAGCCTTCCATGATGGAAAGCGTAGTGCTGAAAATTCAGTCAATTACAAACCTTCCGTTGCAACTCGATACAACAGATATCGAAGCGCTAGAAAAGGGCCTCAGGATCTACAACGGAAAGCCTATGGTCAACTCCGTTAACGGTAAGGTCGAGAACATCGAAGCGGTCATGCCTCTCGTTGCAAAATACGGCGGTGTGCTTGTTGGACTTCCTTTGGACGAAGAAGGTATCCCCGCAACATCAGAAGGCAGACTTGCAGTTGCAAAGCGCATCTATGAAGCTGCCGACAAATACGGCATTCCCAGAAAAGACATCGTCATCGACGGTCTTGCAATGACCATCTCATCTGACCCTGAATCAGCGATCGCAACACTCGATACGGTTAAGGGCGTAAGAGACATTTACAACGGCCATTCCATACTCGGTGTATCGAATATCTCTTTCGGTCTTCCTGCAAGAGAACTCATCAATTCATACTTCCTTGCAATGGCTATGCAGAACGGTCTTTCGTGTGCGATCATCAACCCCTGCAACGGTCCCATGATGGCTTCAGTAAGATCATTTAACGCCCTCATGAATCTCGACCCCAAGCTCGAGGAATTCATCGGCGCATACAGTGATTACGTTCCGGGTTCAGGCGTAGCTGCTTCTTCAGGTGCAAAGTCTTCTTCTGCATCATCCAATGCGGTACTTACTCTCGCAGAAGCTATCGAGCGAGGCGTTACAGGACGTGCTGCCGAAGCAATGAAGGAAGCACTTGATTCAGGAAGAGAATCACTCGAGATAATCGACGCCGAACTCATCCCCGCACTCGACCGTGTAGGCAAAGGATACGAAGCAGGAACGGTATTCCTCCCGCAGCTTCTGATGAGCGCTGATGCAGCAAAGGCAGCATTCGCAGTCGTTAAAGAAGCGATGTCTGATAAGCCAAGAAACATTAAGGGCCGGGTAATACTCGCAACCGTCAAAGGCGACATTCACGACATCGGAAAGAACATCGTAAAGGTCATGCTCGAGAACTACGGATACGACGTCATCGACCTGGGCAAAGACGTTCCGCCTGAAGTCATCGTCGACTGCGCGATTGAAAACAACATTGAAGTCGTCGGACTTTCCGCACTCATGACAACAACCGTTGCTTCAATGGAAGAAACGATCAATCTTCTTCGTGAGAAAAAGCCCGGTACAAAAGTCGTTGTCGGCGGTGCCGTAATGACTCAGGAATATGCAGACAAAATCGGTGCCGATGCATACGCTAAGGATGCAATGGGCACGGTAAGATACTGCGATTCAGTTTTTGGAGCCTGAATCCTCGTCCATAACAAGCGATGCACCGCAGAATGAGCAAACGCTCGTATTCTCCACTCTGACCGCTCCGCATTTCGGACAGTTGGTGTAATACTTGTGCTTCAAAAACTCTGCCTTCGCGTCAAGATCCTTTTGAATGGCTGAATTCTTAACAATGAGTTTTTCAGTCTCTTCAACTTCAACCTTCTCGTGGAACTTCTTTTTGTAGATCATTCCCGCGACCACATATGCAACAAACAGGAACATGAATATGCACGGTGTGTAATAGATCAGGTTATCGAGGAAATTAAACAAAGCACCTTCAATGAAAGTATCCTCTATGATCGGAACGACCAGTTCATAGTAAGCATTCGTTATAAAAAGGCCGAGATTGACTACGATTCCGATAATGCCTATCGGCAATGAATACTTGAAGAATTTTCTAAGTTTCATTTTGTCTTCTCCTTTTTAGCCTCTTTGCCCTTCTCATCTGCTAATGATAAGCGGTGTACCGCGCCCGGCGCACCTGTCTCGAAAGATAATACTTCCAAAGAGCTTCCGCAACTTAAGCAGTTCTTCAATACTTTGGAAGCAGGAGCGCCGCAGTTCGGACATGAATTGTGATACCACTTTTCGCTGAGCATTGAAGAAATAGCGCTTTCTGTTTTATATCTCTCTTCGAATGCCACATTGTCCTCAACGATCCTCAATGCACATTCATGAAGAACATTATCTTTTGCAATGAAGATAACGACCGCAGCAACAGCAAAAAGAAGCGAGAGCACAGACATCAGATAGAACACAAATTCATCGATAAATGCGAATGCAATATCTGTCATTATCATGTTCTCGAAAACGGGGATTACCGCTTCATAGAAGAAGAAATTCACGATGAAACATCCAATCGAAAGCTTCAGCCATAACGAAGGTTTTACCCAGAGTATCTTAGGTGTCCTGAGTTTTGTCTCAAGAACTTTTTTCGCATTCTCAGCACCGAACTCCCTGTCGAAAAATGAGATGCTGTATCTCTTATCGTTAACGGATGCCCAAGTGCGCTTATCGCCTTTTGCATTGCGGGGACGGTAACCGTTCCCATTCCAGATCTTGCCTGCAAACTTGTTCAGATCTACATACTCGATATTTCTGATATCAGCAGTTCTTCCGCTCTGTATCAGGGCAACAATATGCATTACCACACTTGCGACAAAGATAGCGAGATTAATGAAATTGAGGCCTGGTATAACTCCTTCATAGATCAGGCCGGCTACGAAAGAGAAAAGCATCACTGAAAAGACTATTCCTCCGATGGTCATGTAAACCATCGCACCTACTACATGATTGCCGTACTCGTCGTCACCGCCGTAATAACCGTAGTGGCCGTAATGACCACCACCGCCGCTGCTGTGGAATCCGCCGCTTCCGTGGAAACCACCTCCGCCAAAGCCACCGCCGCTGCTGTGGAATCCGCCGCCAAAGCCGCCACCTCCAAAACCGCCGCCGCTGTGATGACCGCCCGAGTGGAATCCTCCTCCGTGAAATCCTCCGTGTGCCATATTCCTACCCCTTTAATCCGTGTGTCTCTTTAAAACCGGTTCCTTATCATTGTCTTCAGCCTGCGCAGATATGCGGTGTACCGCAGAAATATATTCCTTATTCTTTACTTCAAGCGAAGATCCGCAGTGATTGCAGAAACGCATATCTTTTCCCGCATCAACGCCGCAGTTCGGACAGTTGTTGTAATACCACTTGCTGCTCAGTGCCGAGATAATGAATCCCTCTGTCTTCATCCTCTCATACGCAGCATTATTGTCTTTGACTATTCTCATTGCACACTTGTGCAACAGGCTGTCTCTGACGATCTTGAAAGCAAAGCTTGCGATTGCCAGGAGCAGTGTAACTCCTGCAGGTGTGTAGAAGATCAGTTCGTCAACAAATGCAAAAGCTTCGTCGGTCATTACCCTGGTCTCAAAATAAGGTATGAGCCACTCATAAAAAACAGCGTTCGAAGCTGTGACAAAGAACGCGATGACAAGCCATACAAAAGGAGTCATCCAGATGATCTTCGGAGTTCTTTTGATAAGATCTTTTACTTTGTTTTTGTTCTCTTCACCGAAATCCCTGTCATAGAAAGCAATACGGTATTTATTGTCATAGATTGAAGCCCATGACACCTTGTCGCTTACAGAATCACGCGGAGCATAATTCTTGTAATCAGCCTTCCATACCTGAGCCTTTTCAGTTTCATAAGCCTGAAAACCTGGTCTGTAAATAGCATCCTGCCTTCCGTAATCTTTCAGCGCAAGGAAGAAGAAAACACCGCTCGCAACAAACATACCGAGATTGATAAGATTCAGTCCGGGTATTTCACCTTCGGCAACTGCATAAACGAAGTAGCCCAAAAGTACTAATCCGAAAATTACGATCTCTCCGATGAAACCGATCGGATCACCTCCGCCGCCACCGCCGCTTCCGCCATGATAGCCTCCGCCGCTAAAGCCGCCGCCTCCATGAAAACCGCCACCGCTGAAATGATGTCCACCGCCGTGGAATCCACCACCATGATGTCCGCCTCTTGCCATTTCTACCTATCCCCCTTTGAGTATAAATTATAAGGTATGGGGGGATTTTGTAAATAATAATTGATTCGGCCGTTTTTGAATATTATTGCTAAAAAACTGTTTTCGGGAATTTGGCCATATATACATATGGTTAAAAAACCGAAAAAGAGAATTTAGCCATATCTCAAAGCGGCAGGAATAGTCATGAAAAAACTTCGATTAAACGCAACCAAAAACTTACCGGCCGGGCCCATTCGGGTGGTCCGACCGGTAAGCACCGTGGAAGGGTATCTTGCGATACCGATTGAAATTCTGAATTAATCTTCCTTCTTGTCTTCTTTAGCGATCGTGATTGCCTTATAGACAAGAGCTGCAACTGCACCGCCGATGAGAGGTGCAACGATGAATACCCAGAGATCAGTAAGGGCAACACCGCCTGCGAAGATTGCAGGACCGATAGAACGTGCCGGGTTAACTGATGTGCCTGTGAAGCTGATTCCGAGAATGTGTACGAGTACAAGAGCAAAGCCGATGATGAGGCCGCCGAATGAACCGTGCTTGAACTTAGCGTCAGTAACACCTAAGATGCAGAGTACAAAGATGAATGTGAGAACAGCTTCGATGATGAGTCCTGCAGCGATGTTTCCGTTGCATCCTGCAAGGCCGTTTGAACCGAGTCCCCATGAAGCCATCTCCATCTCAGCCTCGTCATAAACGCCTGTCATGTCTACCTTACCGGTAAGCTCAAAAACATAACGGAGAAGTCCTGCACCTGAAACGGCACCAAGAACCTGGAATACGACGTATCCCCAGAATTCGCTTACTGTCATCTTCTTGCTGATGAGCATTGCAAGTGATACTGCAGGGTTGATGTGGCATCCTGATACGTTGCCGATGCAGTAAGCCATTGCAACGATTACAAGGCCGAAAGCAAAAGCCGTAATGATGTATCCGCTTCCGTTTGAAGCATCGCATCCTACTGCCATTGCAGTACCGCATCCGATGAATACAAGTACGAATGTACCGATGAATTCAGCAGTAAACTTCTGGATCGTTGCAAGTGTCTCGTCCTTCTTTGATGAAGGAATAACCATGTAAAGGATAACGAGAACTACAGCGAGGATCGCAAGGTCTGCCATGAGGAATGAACCGTTGTAGACCATGGAATAAACGAGCGCACTGTCGTAGCCTGCATCAGCTGCGTAATCAGCGTAGAAGATAACGCCTGAAGCAACAGAGCCGAGCCATCTTACGATGTAAGCGACTGCCGTAAATGCAAGGATCTTGATAAGTGATGTGCCTCTGAATCTTCCGAGTGCATCAGGCATCTTGGCTCTTGAATCTGCCTTAAGTGCAGCAAAACCTGCAATGCCCAAAGCAGTATAGCCGATCGTGTAATCGAGAATTACCTGGAAAGGAGTTACGAGCCATCCGCCGATGAGCTGCAAAAGGCTGAAGATGAAAGCGATAACAAAGCCCCATACAGGTCCGAATGCAACACCGTAAACGATGATCGGCAGTGTCGATGCGGGAGTAACTGTTCCGCCCATAGGCATTTCGAAAAGCTTTAACTGTGAAAGCACGAATGCGAGTGCCAGGCACACACCGCCGGTAGCTATCCTTAAGATATTCTCGCGGTTTGATTTAAGTGATTGTTTTGACATAAAAACACCTCCGTCTAACGGGCACCGGAGCGACTGCTGTAACTTCACGGTCAGTGCCAAAGACAAGAGGAATTCTAAAGAATATATATGGTTCCCTACGCCGGCATTATCCGTCAGGTTCAGCGGGTCGGATGTTTGATCCCTCTCAGCTTTCTAAAGCTCCCCGATTTCCGTTTTGTCGCGAAAAATATACTATATGGATATGTTAAAAACAAGGCATCAGCCCTTGTCAGTTTTACCGAATCTTTTGGCAGGATGCCATATGAGAAGCAGTATAAACATCAATACCGACGTGGTGCCGAGACTAACCGGGTAAACAGTCATGATGCTCTGGAAAGTGTGATACTGCCGGAATATGGTATAGATCCATAAGATCCTTATGCCGCAGACACTGATCATGGTGATGATAGCAGGCGTCAAAGATATTCCGTATCCTCTCATGTAACCGCTCATGACATCGTAGAACAACGAGAAAAGATGCGCAGTCGTGATCAAAACGATTCGCACATAACCGATTTCTACGAGTTCCGGATCAGGATTAAAGATCGCAATAAGGTGCTTGCCGAAAACGATAAGCGTAAGGACCATGAGTCCCTCAATCACAATGCCTTCGAGCATGCAGAGCTTGAGTGTCTTTTTGCATCTGTCGATCTTCTTTGCGCCGTAGTTCTGACCTGTTATCGTGGTGCATGCCTGGCCGAAACTGTTGAGAACATAATATGAGAAGATCTCGATGTTAAATGCAGCTGAAGATGCAGCGGCAACACTCGTGCCGAGACTGTTGATCGCTGCCTGGATGATTATGTTTGCAGTAGAGAAAACTGCCGCCTGCGCACTTGCGGGAAGTCCTATTCTCAAGATCTTCCATAATATCTTCCAGTCGATCTTAAGTTTCTTTTCATCAAACCTTGCAGCATTTTTCGACTTCCTTAAGAACAGAAGCAAAATGATGCTGCTGATCATGTTTGAGATGACTGTCGCAATTGCAACACCGTCTACCGTGCAGTGCATTGCCAGGACAAAGAAAAGGTTAAGTCCGACATTGATAAGGCCTGAGATTATGAGCGCTATAAAAGGGAGCTTCGTATTACCCATTCCCCTGAAAACAGCAGCCTCAAAGTTGTATAAGAGAATGACCGGAAGGCCTCCGATATAGATACGGAAATAAAGTATTGCCATGCCCAGGGATTCTTCTGCGATATTCTGTGATCTTAAGATGGGCTCAGCCAAAAGTTCGCCGATTATCGCAATGATGATGCCGCCGATTACTGCAACGATCATGGATGTGTGAAGGGCCTTCTGGACTGTCTCGTCATCCTTCTTGCCTACTGCATTTGCAATGATGACGTTAGTGCCTAAAGATATTCCCAGAAACGAGTTAACGATAAGAGATATAAGCGGAGTATTTGCACCTACAGCGGCCATGCACGCCTTGCCGAGTTCGCCCGTGTAGTTTCCTACTACGGCAATGTCGGCAGCATTGAAAAGCTGCTGCAAAATGCCCGTAAATGCCAAAGGAAAAGCAAACCCGAGGATCTTATTCCACAGGCTTCCTTCAGTCATTGATTTTCCGGTATGAATAGCCGAACTCATAAATCAGATACCTAAATATCCCCGCGCCGAAACAGCGCCTCATAAAAGCTTAAAACAACACCATGAAATAATATCGCGAAAAAACTTTTATAGGAGATGGCACCTTATACTAAATAATCAGTATTAAAGACGGCCAATCTTAACAAGTCTTACAATGCAGGATTCAATGAACTTCTGGACCTCACGCTCGTACATTGCCTGGGATCTCTCATAGCACTCAAGGTGCTTTGCATTGTTGACGATTACCATTCTCTTTCTGCAGCGCAGGTTATCGTAGATCTCACGCGTATCCGTGGGCTTTGTCACTTCATCTTCACCGCCCTGGAAAATGAGTACCGGGATCTTTATGCTGCCCGCATGAGTAGCCGCATCGCAGCGGTTGATGTCAAAACCGAACTGGCGCTGAGCGCTCTTTCTTATGCTGCCGATAAGCCACTCGGGAGGCATTTTCGTGCTGTTCGGAAGATTGTTCTTAAGAAATGCAGTGAGTGAAGACATCGGAGAATCGGCGATTATGCCGCAGACACAGCGGTCAAACTCCTTCTGCTGAGCAGCGAGAAGGCATGCCGTGGCTCCTGCGCCTCTTGCCACAAGATAGATCCTGCAGTTATTACCGAGTCTTCTTTTCGTGAACTGATACCATGCATCAAGGTCAACGCTCTCCATGAGGCCCCAAGTAAAGTTCTTGCCGCCGCTCATGCCGTGGCCTCTCATGTGAGTTATAAGGCAGTGGCACTGGACCTTGCGCATCATGAGCCTTGCGTATGCAGCCATCTCGGCCGGTGATTCGTCGTAACCGTGAACCAATATGACCATATTCCTGCATGTCGAGTCGGAAGACGGCCTGTAATAGCCTGACAGCTTGCAGCCGTCAAAGGAGGTAACTCTTACGCCGAGCCATTCATTGTGGAATGTATAAAACCAGTTCTTGCCGCGCCCTATTATCGTGCTCCTGTCGATCTTCTTGGGTGAACGGTCGACCTGCGGAAGCGGCTTCGGCCTTCTGAAGATCCTTTTGAAGAGCTTGTCGGTGTAGGACATGAAGAGCACAAAAAGTCCTCCTCCGATGAGGATGAACAAAAGCACTATAAGCACCGCAACGAGAATGGCGGTTACAGCAGAACCATTATCCGACAATTATACCCTCCGGGCCGTCCTTCCCGGAGCTCAGGAGCAGACAGCCATCTTCAGTAACCAGGCAGTCGTCCTCAATCCTGAAACCCGTGTCCCATTCGGGAATGTAAACGCCGGGTTCGACGGCAAGGCAATTACCTGCTTCAAATTCCTTGTCCCTCGGACCGACGTCGTGAACGTCCAGACCGAGATAGTGAGAAGTGTTGTGCCAGTAGTAACGGCGCACTTCCTCCACTGTAAAATTATCAGGTATTAGCCCTTGTCCCGCAAGCCATTTGCCTGCTTTGTCATACATTTGTGAATTAAGCCCGTTGAATGTTTTTCCGGGTGCGATATATTCGAAAGCAGCCTTCCTCAGATCCCGGATAAGGCCCAAAAGCTTCATTCTCTTATCGTCTTCGCCTTCAGGTGCTCCGACAAAGAATACGCGTGAGATATCAGCGCAGTATCCGTCCATTCTGGCGCCGCAGTCGATCTGGATAATGGAGCCTTCTTTTGCAATGCCGTCCCCTGCTTTTTCAGGGTCGGAATGATGCAGATAAAAAGCATTCTTTCCGCAGGATACGATAGTCTCGAAAGCAAAGGACATAGAGCTTCTCTTTGCCATCTCATACTCGAGCTTAAGGTAGAGTTCATACTCGGAAACGCCCGGACGGATGAGAGATTTCATCTCATCTATAGCCTCTTCCGTGATCCTTGCAGCTTCCCTTATGGCGACAACCTCACAGGGCTGCTTAACAAGACGCATATTGGTCGTTATCTCTGACAGGTCAGATGCCTTCCTGCCGTCCTTTTCTATCTTCTTCCGGAGCTCGAAAGGCTTGGTCATGACAGATGACTTATCCAGATAGATCTTGATGCCGGTGTCTTTAATGAGCTCAAACTCTTTCTCCTCGTACTTTTCGAGGTCGAGGACATCGTCAGATGACAGCCCCGTCAAAGCGGAAATGTCGTCAAAGCCCATTCTCTTGCCGTGCCAGCGCTCCTCCATGGAGTCTCTTGCGGGAGCATAGATCTTAGAAGTAACATTGCCGTCGTTCTTTTCGATAACGAGGACAAAGCCCGGACGCTCAAGGCCCGTGAGATAGTAGAAGTTCCTGTCACAGAAGAATCTGTAATCGGAATCCCTCGACATGTGCTTTTCGTCGCCCGAGAAAAGCAGCGCCGCGGTGCGGTCCGGCAACGCGGCGGCAAAGCGCTCTCTGTTTTGTTTGAAAAATACAGAATCTATCGCCATCAGTTACCTTACCACTGCTTGACTCCGCTCGAACTGACGTTGTATTCGTCGAAGAGGATCGTGTTATTGATGTAGTTGAGTGTGGCACCGGGAGATCTTCTGATGAGACCGGGGTTGCCGATAACGATGGAACCGTCCGGTACGTCAAAGTTGACGTATGCGCCGGGCGCGATAAGAACGTTGTTTCCGATCCTGATATTACCTACGATGACGGCATTTGCGCCGATCCATACGTAATTACCGATATGGGGAGAACCCTTTCTCTTACCTCTGAACTGAGTACCGATAACAACGCCCGTCGAAACATTGACGTTGTGGCCGATAACGCTCTTCGGGTGGATGATTACACGGCCGAAATGCGCCAGATAAAAGCCTTTGCCGATCTCGGTATCGT
>JAEEGL011897388.1_pt1 | contig 26752 bp, 31 predicted proteins | sample 9134231 | NCBI WGS metagenome assembly JAEEGL01 (sample SAMN16246548, study PRJNA631951) | gut metagenome | biome: gut microbiome; feature: rumen; material: fiber-attached | host: Bos | place: Iran: Karaj | collected 2018-10 | reverse complement strand
TTCTACCTTATCACCAGGCACTAAACGGATAAAGTTTTTGCGCATTTTTCCGCTCATGTGCGCAATGATAATATGACCATTCTCAAGTTCCACGCGAAATTGCGTGTTAGGCAAAGCTTCAACAACTTTACCTGCAAGTTTAATAACTTCCTTTTGACTAGCCATAAATTACTTCGTCATTATATCAAAAAAACCTCGAAATTTCAAGAGGTTTTTTAGAGATTTTTTATGATTTTATACACGAGTTGCGCGTAAGAACTGTCTTGATAGGTAAGTTTTCTGATTTAGGCTATAATCACCAGTGCATGTAATAATTGAAATTGACTCAACACCGTCAACTGGGCTTGTCTGGAGCATAGACATCTTTTGGTTTGCCTCACTTAGCTTTACTTCAAAATTATCATATACGCGGTAAATATAGACACTCCCATCGCCCATTTCGATACGAATTTCATCGCCAGCAGTAAGCGTTTTTAGATTATTGAAAATACCTTTACTACTTCCGACACCACTATGTCCATTAAGAATCGCTGTACGGCCTTTTCCTGGTTTTGCAGACTTATTATACCAAGCTGCATCATAAATCGAGCGCGGGGTCTGCATCTGACCCTTTGAGTTTACGCCTACAGACATGATTCTAGCCCTATTAATGCCTAGTTTGTCGATATATAGGTATCTAGGCTCATCCGCTGGGACAGTATATTCGACAATTTGTTTTTCTGTAACCTTTTCTTCGGAGATTATTTCCTCAGAATATTCGACATCACCAACAAGTTCTGGTTTTGCGCGTTCAGAGCCTTCTTTTTCACGATAGTATTTCTCTTCCCAAAGTGCAATCTTTATAATACAAAGGAGAAGAATTATCCCTAAAACCCACATTATAATCTTTGGGATATATTTTTTTATAGATTTTTTTACTTCGAGACTCATTTTCCACCCTTCAAATGGTTATTTGTAATCATCGTAGGTTACCATCAGTGCACGTGAATCAATAGAACGAAGGTTCTCAAGAGCAACTGTGACAACAATGAGGAGACCAGTACCAGAAATCGAAAGACCTAGTGGCTGTCCGGTTAGGACGATAAAGATATAATCTGTTACGAATGGAATCATAGCAATGAAGCCAAGAGTAAGTGAGCCAAAGAAGTTCAAACGAACAACTGTACGGTCAAGGAATTTTGCAGTCGTAGCACCAGGGCGGACACCTTCGATAAAGCCACCTTGCTTCTGAAGGTTATCTGCGATTTCTTTTGTATTGAAGATAATTGATGTGTAGAAGTAGGTAAACATCACAACAAGTGCAAAGTAAAGAGCAGGATAAATGAACCATTGAGCATTAATACCATTTGGATACATTGTGCTGAAATTTTGCGCGCTAGGAGCAGTAAAGACGTTTACGAGCGTTTGACCAACAGAGTTGTTTGGATCTGTAGATGTCAAGAACTGACCAATAAGAGCTGGGAGTGAAAGGAATGCTGTTGCAAAGATAACTGGGATAACACCAGCTGCGATGAGCTTGATAGGAAGAATTGATTTAATTCCACCATACGCCTGGTTTCCATGGACACGTTTAGCGTAGTTAATCGTGATAATTCGCTGTGCTTCGTTAACCTTAACGAGGAAATAGAATGCAATAATAAGAGCAATACTAAATCCGACGAGAATCCAGAAGACGGTTGGGTTTACAGGGAGATTAAACCAGCCAAAGAGACTAAGTGTACCGTTCGAAGTATCAAAGAGAGCTGAACTAATTTGAGTTGCGGTAGTCTGGAACTGAGATACGATTGAAAGGAAGATGATTGTAGAGATACCATTACCGATACCCTGTTCAGTGATAAGCTCGCCGAGCCACATAAGAACGATTGAACCAGCTGACATAGCGGTTACCGCTAGGAACCAATCGTGGAATGTAGGAGTGAATGCGGTTGTTGAATATGAACCCATAGACTGGAAAAGGATGTAGCAGTAAGCGATAGACTGAACAATTGCTAGAGGAACAGAGAGAACGCGGGTCCACTGATTAATCTTGCGACGGCCAGATTCACCATCTTCAGAGAGCTCTTCAAGACGAGGGATAGCTTTTGTGAGAAGCTGAGAGACGATCGATGCGGTGATATACGGAGACATACCAACCAAAATAATCGAGAAGTTTGCAAGACCACCACCAGAGATGAGATTAATGAAGTTGCCGAAATCCGACTTTGAGATAAGGTTAGACATTGCGTCTTTAAAAGTCGTTGCATCACCCATTGGAACTGGGATATGTGCTAAGAAACGATAAACAACTAAAATGCCAATAACGATTCCGATACGTTTTAGCATATCTTTATTCTTGAATGATTTAAAAATAGTCTTGAAATGCATTAAATAAGCCTCTCCGTAATATATTCTTTATCTATAATAGCACAAAAAGTCGCCTATTTCTAGACGACTTTTTGTATAAATCAAAGATTATTTCTCAGATTTTTTAGCTCTTTGTGGTACGTTAACTTTCTCGAACTTACCACCTGCTTTTTCGATAGCTTTAATTGCAGTCTTTGAAGCAAATTGAGTCTTAAGGTTAATCTTTGCAGTTAATTCGCCACGGAGAATAACTTTTACCTTATTAAATGGTGAATTAATAAGTGAGTTTTCTGCGAGAACGAAGTTATCTACATCACCACTGAGGCTATTAAGAGCGTCTGTATAGACAACTTCAGCTTTAGCGTGAAGAGATTTGAAGCCTTTAAGCTTTGGAATAGCTTGCATGATAGCACGTTGGCCACCCATGAAGCCTGCTGGCATTTTGTGATGACCAGTACGAGCTTTTTGACCTTTTGTACCACGACCAGCAGTTTTACCAAGTCCAGCTGAGATGCCACGACCTGCGCGTGTTGGGCGAGTATTCTTATTTACAGTGAGATCATTGTATTTCATTACTTAGTCTCCTTCTTTGCAGCTTTTTTAACAGCTGTAGTGTTCCATTTTTCACGAGGAACTTGTTGGCGGAGGCCTTCAACTACTGCGTAAGCGATGTTAACCTTGTTGGTTGAGCCAAGAGACTTTGAGATGAGGTTCTTAACACCAGTAAGGCCAATGATTGAACGAACGACACCACCAGCGATAATACCGGTACCAGGAGCTGCAGGTTTCATAAGAACATCTGCACCAGTAACCTTGGTTTCAACTTCGTGGCAGATTGTTTCGCCATCCATGTTGAAGGTGACCATATTTTTCTTAGCAACTGCAGTTGCTTTTGCAACAGCGGTGGTGACATCATTACCTTTAGCTACACCAACACCAACCTTGTTTTTCTTGTTTCCAATAGCGACGAGTGCCTTGAAGCGCATACGGCGACCACCAGCAACAGTACGAGAAACGCGGTCAATATTAATTGTTACTTCTTCGAATTCCTTTGGAGCAACATCAGCTTTGACGCGATCGCGACGATTGCCTTTGCGCATTGGACGACCAGACATATCACGAGCTTCTTTTGAAGCAGCGACCTTATCAGTCATCTTAAGGGTTCCGGATTTATTAATTACACGTGGTTCTTCTGCCATATTAGAACTCCAATCCTTCCTTGCGAGCTGCATCTGCGAGGGCAGAGAGGCGGCCTGCATAAGCTTTTGCACCACGATCGAAGACTACCTTAGAAACTTTTGCTTTTTTAGCTTTAGCTGCGATCTCTTTGCCGATTTCAGCACACTTTTCAGTTTTTGTGCCTTTAAGCTTTGAGCCAACAGTTGTTGCATAAGCTAAGGTTTTCTTTGCATCATCATCGATAACTTGTGCAGTGATATGTAAGTTGCTGATTTTTACCGTGAGGCGTGGGCGTTCAGCAGTACCATGAATTTTAGCGCGTGTGCGGTTTGCACGATAGATAGCTTCCATTATTTCTTACCTGCCTTTCCAGCCTTGCGGACGATATATTCGTCAACATACTTAATACCTTTGCCCTTGTATGGTTCAGGTTTCTTAAGAGCACGAATTTCTGCTGCAACCTGGCCAACTTTCTGCTTATCGATGCCAGAAACGGTGATTTCCATCTTATTTGTGGTAAGAGTGATACCTTCTGGTGCAGAATATTTGACAGGGTGTGAGAAACCAAGTGCCATTTCGATGTCTTTTGGACCGCCTGAAAGACGGAAACCAACACCGTTGATCTCGAGTTTTTTCTCAAAACCTTTTGTAACGCCTTCTACAGCGTTTTGGAGTAATGCGCGTTGAAGACCGTGCCAAGCTTTTGATTTTGGCTCGTCATCTTTGCGGGTTACTACAAGTTTATTATCTTCTACCTTAGTGGTAGTATTCTGTTGAACAGGGACCATGAGCGTGCCTTTAGGACCAGCGACAGTAATCTCTTTGTCGCCGACCGTAATTGTCACGCCTGCTGGAATGTCAACAGGTAGTTTTCCGATACGACTCATTAAAAAACTTCCTTGTTAGTTAATATCCTCGTCATTTTAGCATATTTTACTTAATAATTCAAGAGGTTAAGCACGAAAAAATGACCGCTAGGTCATTTCTTTGTTTGGCGGATCCGACGAGACTCGAACTCGCGACCTCTGCCGTGACAGGGCAGCGCTCTAACCAACTGAGCTACGAATCCAACCTTTTATTATTATAACTTATGTTTCAATATTTTTCAAGAGCTTACTTGAAAAATGGCTATTTTCGGGTTAAAATTTAGATATTGTCAGGGTATGGCGCAGTTGGTAGCGCGCAGCGTTCGGGACGCTGAGGCCGTCGGTTCAAGTCCGATTACCCTGACCATTTTAGTTATTTTATAAGACTTTTACGCCAGCTTTTTGGCAAATCTGTGAATCCAAGAAGGTTTGCGATTGTAGGAGCGATATTTGTTATCCCCGCATCATCTAGGCGGTTCAGCTCATATTTTTCAGAATTTTTCGTATTATCATAGAAGATACATGGAACGAGATTTGTCGTATGCGAAGTCTTTGGTTCGCCATTCTCATCAAATAACTCTTCAGCGTTGCCGTGATCTGCAGTAATAATCATCATACCGCCAAGTTCATCAACTTTCTCAGCTATACGCGAAAGCTGGATATCAATCGCCTCCATAGCAGTAATAGTCGCTTCAAGTTCACCAAAATGGCCAACCATATCGCCAGCGGCGTAGTTTATGCGGATGAATCTATAGTTCTCAATCTCAGATAGCAATGCATCGGTAGTTTCAGCAGATTTCATCCAAGGACGTTCATTATATGGGCGAGTGTCCGACTCGATTTCAATCTGTTTCTCGTTATCATATTTCTCGTAAGAGTTGCCGTTAAAATAGTAGGTTATATGGCCGAATTTTGCAGTCTCTGCGATTGAAAGTTGGGATATGCCATTCTTGCCGAGGAATTCATGTAAAGAATCGTGAATTTCTACCGGTTCGACAAGGCGATATTGAGGAACATGAGTATCCGAGTTATATTCGGTCATACCAGCAAAGAATACATCTAGACGAGTATTATCAGGTGTTCCGCGATGGAATCCGTTGAATACCTCATAAGTGAAGGCCTGAGCGATTTCAATAGCACGATCGGCACGAAAATCATAATAGATAAAGCTGTCACCGCTTTTTACCTCGCCGACCGGTTTATTATTCTCAATGATAACGAATGGAGGGAGATATTGATCGAGTACATCTTTATTCTTTTCACGAAGCTCATTAACTGCCTCTTTGGCTGAGCCGTAATAGTTATCAGCTTTACCGTAAACAATTGCGTTCCATCCACGTTCAACAATTTTCCAATCAGTTTCGTAACGGTCTGCAATATACACCATACGACCACCGCCACCGGCGATTTTATAGTCACGTTTTGCGCCATATTCGTCAGTCAAAGTTTCAAGGAATGTCTCGAGAGATTCGATATATTTTTCTGCACTTCTAGGAGGCACATCACGACCATCTAGGACTAGATGAATACGTACGCGTTTTATCCCCTCTTCGTTTGCGCGCTCAAGCATTTTAAATAGATGATTAATATCAGAATGAACACCGCCGTCGCTAAAAATGCCTGAAAAATGGAGAGTAGAGTTATGGGCTTTGACGTTTGCGATTGCGCCTGTCCAGCCTGCTGACTCCCAGATTTTTCCTGACTCGAATTCGTCTTCGATTTTCGCGATTCCCTGCTTTATAATCTGGCCTGCACCGAGAGCGTTATGCCCGACTTCGGAATTTCCCATCTGACCTTTTAGGATTCCGACTGCTTCGCCAGATGCGAGAAGACCCATAGTTTTTTGGGTTTTTATAGCATTATCAAGAAACTCGGTGTGCGCCTGGAGAACTGCGTTACCGCTGTAATTTTTCGAGAGACCAACGCCGTCCATGACGACAAGAACAACCGGCCCACCATAATTCAGTTTCTTCATTGGGTATATTATAGCATAAGAAGAATGTTGTGGCTAGGGTTAAAGGCCTAGACGTAGTCTGGTTTTTAAATAGATATCGCTGGCTCTTTCGGATATTTTATCTTCAATCTTATCGAAGAGAATAATTCGTATTTGGTCTATTACCAGACAAACCACATAGATAGCCATAGTGATTAAAATTGCAAAGATTATAAATGATATTGGGTGCAGTATATTAATGTTTAAAACTGCAACTTTTTCCCATAAATATCTTCGCACCAAAAGATTATCATGTATTAAATATATTCCTATAGTCGATTTCGCTATTCTATTTATGAATTTATTATTCTTAATCGTGGAATTTCTAAATATGATAAATATCAATGTGGCCATTACGATAACAAATATTGATTTATTGTCTAAAATATAAGAAGCTGTTCTAGTTATATCTATGCTAAGCCCTTTATTCATATCCCATATATATCTAAGCGTAACAGCGACAATAGTTACTATAAACGTAAGGAATAGGATAAGTATGGTTTTCTTATTATTCTGTTTTTTATCGACATATAATCTTATATATGCGCCAATTAAATAACCAAGCACAAATAGATCTAGATTCGAGAAGAATGGTGCATTAACAAACGTAGGAAGTATCGATGTTATTATAATCAACGATATAAGAAGAGCCCGGTGCTCATTTTTACTTAGGCTATTTATAAACTTGTTTATAAAACGCATAAATATAAATAGAGTAATATACGCAACACAGAACCAGTTGTCTCCACACGGGTATGGTAGCAGGCTCCCTATAATTTCATTTTTCGTGAATTGATGATTACTAAGAAACGTAACAATAACTACCGATAATACTGAGTAGAAGTACATCTGTAGTATTAATTTAACTATTTTCTTAGCAGAAGGTTCGGTTTTAATCATGAAGTAGCCGGTCAGTATTACAAAGACAACATTTGCTACCGCTCCGAAAGAAAAGATATTTGCTAGATAGTAATTCACATTAAAAAACGAGTTTGGATCCGTATTCGGAGTCCAAACGCTATGCACGTTTAAATGGTGGAGTATGATTGCAAACATCGCTAGAATGCGCATAAGCTCAAACTTCGATTCTCTCGTCTTTGCTAGTAAACTCATTTTTTCCTTCTCACTTTCCCTAGAATCTTCCTTACTAGGTTAATATAATAGCGGAATTCTTCTGTCCTTCCGTAGATAATTACTACAAGAATGGTAAATATAGCTATCGAGATTACACTCTTTAGGATAAAACCGAGAACGAGGTTAGGTATGAAGGTTATAGAGCAGTTAATTATATAAACTAGAGCAGTTGTAGCCACAGTAAATAATGTGTATTCAATAAGTTTAGAGTAATATCTTAATGGGCTTTCCTTGAACCCACGTTTATATAATATATATGGTTCAACCCATATTGGAGCGAGAATGGAGCTTACAATTGTACCAATGAAAATACCTGCTATGCCAATATACTGTGCAAGTACTATTGATAATATAAGGTTAATAGCGGCTTCAGCTAGTGGTTTATATCTGTCGAACCAGAAAAGGCCAAGTGCATCCCTAAACATAAGACAGCTTTTCCTTATACCTCTTAGATAGAACACGGCGACAATCATCGCGACAATATAAAGTGGGAACGCATAACTATCTCCGACCCACATATTCAAAAAGTCATTCACAACATTAAATAACACGCAGGATAACATGCCAAAAAGCACGAAGTTAAAGAAGAATGCTTTTCTAAAAACCTCTTTTAGCTTTTTGATATTTTCTTTAGCACCAATGCGCCCAACACTAGCGATAGTAGCCTCGAAGAATTGGTTCGTAATCGACGTAAGCGCGTTAGTAATCAAGAGATAATTCGAGTTAATACCGACATATATAACATCAACAAATTTTGATATTAATATATTATCTGTCGAGTTCACTACAAGACCGCCGACCTTATGGAATAACATAGCTGAGATGTTTTTACGAAGACTTTTCTTTTCTTGTTTATCGAGAGGATGGATATCTTTTTCTTTCAAATACCCATACATTTTATTCGCAGCAGCCGAAACGAAAACATTATCTATTATAGTGAACAGTATTTGAAGTGCAAGGTATAGGTAATAATTCTTTGTTAGGATGAGAATTAGGATCTGCAGAACATTCATGGCAACATAGCATGAATACCTAATTATTGTCGCAACATATTTCTTTTCATTGCTAATAATAAGCGTTCTTTTATATGACAAGATATACGACGCGACGCAGTTTATAACAAACATTAAATAGACAATATCCAGGTTCACACCTATATCTGTATTGCCGTTTATAACATATCTATAAAACGGAAGGAACGCTACGCCTAAAACTAATATAGCTACAGCTATCAGATGATAGGCTTTTTTATATGTATACATCAAAGATTTTATTTTTTCTTTGTCGCCATTTGCGATTGGCTTGTATAAAGCAAAGGCCATTGATGGGCCTATTCCAAGTTCAACGAGAGAAAGAAGAGAGATAATATTAGTAAATAGCGCATCTATACCTAGATATTCTGCGTTTAAGATTTCTATAAAAATTTTTCTTGTAACAAAAACAGCAAGGATGCCAATGAATTGTCCGATAAATGCTGTGAGTAGATTTTTTAGACTGTTTTTCATGCTACACCCTTACGTAGTTATCGACGAGAAATACGTTTGTATAAGTCATCAACCTTCTTTGTAACTTCACGTATATCATACTCTATAATTTTACCACACGCATTAGTGTTCCTTTTAGTATCCAAATTAAGCATTATATCAGACCACTTTTCTGGACCACAGGATAGCGGTAAAAATATTGATGCGCCATTATGATCAGCCTCTTTTGTAATAGCATTGGAGAATATACATTTTAATCCATTAGCCTGTGCCTCTATTGATGTCATTGGCATACCTTCATACAGAGAAGGCATTACAAAGAAATCAGCTAAGTTATAATAATCAGAAACATCTTTCCTGCCAGATAAGATAAATATTTTTTCTCCTACGCCAGATTCGTCCGCTTTTTGCCTCAGTTTTTCTCGATCAACCCCATCGCCTATAATGACTAGATAAGAATTTCTTTTTCTTTCGTTAAACTTGCGAAAAACTTCTATCAAAAATTCATGATTCTTTTGCTTTACTAGTCGTCCAATATTTAGAATAACAACAGAGTCTTCTTGTATATTCAGTGTTTGTCTTAAATCCATGCGTTTTTTGATATTAAACGAGAACCGATCTAGTTCAATTCCATTTAATATTACCGAATATTTACGCTTACCAAATAACGCTATACCTGCCAAATCGCTACAACCCACTCGATAATCTGCATGCCTCGAAATATATCTCTTAATAAGATGAGATAAGGCAAAAGATATTATTTTATTATTAGTAAACCTAAATACAGTATTATGCGAGTGCGCAATAAATATTGCCCTTCTTTTATTGGCCAGTAATGGGAATATCATATTTAAATCATCATTTGCATGGACGATATCCACATTCTCTTCGATGATAATCTTCATTAACTCTTTTCTGTGCCTAATAGGATGTTTGAACCTATGATATGTAGCTGAGTATACCTTAGCTCCAGCCTCGACAAATTCTTTCATCAGCGGTCCATCCTTCTGACTATCCGAGAAAATTATGAACGAGTATTTCTCCTTACTTAATCTCTTTATAATATTCAAAACAAAACGCTCAGCGCCACCGTAACCAAATGACCAAATTGTGAACAGTATGGTAGTCTTTTTCATTTTCTCAGCCTCAAATATAGTTTTGAATATACTGCATAGTTAGACGAAAGTATAATCATCAATGCGTACATAATTTTTTTCTTCAAAGACGGAAATTCTGCCTTTCTATAAGCAGTTTTAATATCTTTACGAATCTGCTTCCAATACCTTTTATTATCAGTTTTTTTACAATTGTCTCTTGCGATATAATTAAGCAACGTAAACAGAGAATACAAAACAAAATATTCTATATATTTTGCCCCCTTGCCTCTGTTCATTTTTGATAAGCACTCACGGGCATCATTTATCGCGAACATATAGTCATCATATCGCTTAGGTGTGAATTTTTCGCCAGTGATACTATCTCGTCTCATTAAATAGTAGTATAAGTTTTTGTCTATAAAAACAACTTTATTGGCGCTATATAGTAATTTAATCTTAGTAGAAATATCTTCATAATTTCTCCCATCAGGAAAGGATATATTGTTCTTAGCAAATAAATTTCTTCTATACAGGCTAAGCCATATATACGCTGGTCTTCGATTTTTTAGCATATCATTAACTGCGTCAGTGCCCGACAAACAACCGTGTGGAAAATGCGGAGTTTTTTTAAGATGTAGTCCGTCGTTCGAGAATGGACGCAAATTACATGTTGCCATATCAGCATTATTGTTACAGACAGCATTATATAAACTATTTATAAAATTATCATCAATATAGTCATCAGAATCTACAAATGCCAACCATTCCCCTTTAGAACGTTTTATACCTTCATTCCTTGCACTAGATAGACCACCATTTTCTTTATGTATAACAATAATCCTTCTATCTTTTCTTGCATAATCATCCGCCATTTCACCAGAATTATCAGTAGAGCCATCATCAACAAGAACGATTTCAATGTTATTATATGTCTGCGAAATAATTGAATCTATACATTTGCATAGATATTTTTCTACGTTATAAATAGGAACTATAACAGATATAAGTGGATTCTTATTTTTCATAAATCCCCTTTATTACATTAAAATTTCTTTCACAATTATGGTTATCTCTGTACCTATAGAAATTTTTTGACTCATCAATATACTTTTTATCTAGCGTATATCCTCTTTTTATTATATCTTTAATATTCAACACAAGGTCGGTCTCATCTTTTGCTATTTCGCCAAAAGGATAAGCCTTTCCACTACTTTTATAGTGACTACTGAAAAAATCCTCTTGGTCAAATTGATAATACGCTACAGGTTTACCCATATAAACAAAATCAAACAGGACGCTTGAATAATCCGTTACAAGAATATCAGCCATACAAAGTAGCTCCTGAATATCAAATTCTTCAGGTTTGCCGATAGTTATATTTTTGTTGTCGACAAGAAAATTATGTGCGAGTTTTTGTATTTCATTGTGAGGGAAAAAGATCACTTTAATATTATTTTTATATATTAAGTCATTAAATTCTTTATTATTTAAAAACGAATTCCATTTTTTATAGTAAAGAGTCGAAATGAAGACCTCGTCGGCATTTTTTAGGCGACCAATATCTCTAATCTTTTTTCTAAAAGTTGGCATGACAAGAATAATCTTTTCTTTGCCATTCGCTTTCTTAAGGCCATCATATCGACATAAACCGGTAACAAAAACATTTTTTTCGTATTTCGGGTTAGCTTTAAGAATTAGTTCCTTTTCTTCGTATGAACTTGCAATTATTATATCTAGTTTGCCACGAAGTGGTATGTAATCCTTGATAATCCCATGTTGTAGAAAAACAGTTTTTTTCTTTCTCATAAGCGGGAGGAATGGAATGCAAAAAGATTTACCCGGGCTCGCTCCATGCATATGCGTTGATACAGAATATGATGACAGTATATAGTAAACATAATGCTTAAGGCTTCCAGGTTCAATAATAAGATCTTTTCTTGGCATCTTATCGTAATCTTTACTGTTCTTCGATAATATAAATCTTACATTTTCCTCTGGTTTATTTTTTAGAATCCAGTCAAATAGCCAATATCCATTGTCTCTAGCCTCATTTGGGCGTTCGGATATAACCCAAAGATTTTTATATTTCTTGAAGAACCTTAAAGGAATCGTAAAAAATATGAGGATGATAGTCATTATACTATATCTCAATAACCATACACTATAGAAGAATATTTTTTTAATTTTTTCTTTCATATACTATCTCCTCTTGATAAACCGTCTTGTATGGAAGCGCTTGAGACCAGTTAAGATTCCTTACAAAAAGTGATACTGTAACAATAGCAAATATTATAGCCACCAATGTCTTTTTATTTTTCGATGAAGTCTTATCCATCATCAGGAGAATATATGACATTAAACAATATACTAGCGTCTCAACTAAAAGTGATAACCTCGATAAGCCTCCAATGCCAACAAGAGTTAACCAACCCACAACTATGGAAAGTGGTAAGTAATACGATGAACAATATAAGACACTTAAATAATTTTGGCCCTCTTGTTCAAACTCGATTTTGTCTCTATTTTTTCTTAGATATAGATAACCGACAGCTATAGGAATAATCAAAATTATATTAGCGATAGGGATTGAGAACGCGTCGCCAATTTCTCCCAGATATCTTGAATATTCGCCATAATCAATAATATTTTTTGTAATACCATATAATACAGGCGTAAACAACGCTATTATACACCATAAAGTAAGTAGAAAAATCTTAGGTTTTAGATATTTTTTCCCTTGTTTCTTAGACAAAATAAATGACGGAAGAAATAGGAGTACAATAATTGACGTCTTGTGAAAAAGAAATGCAAGGAACAAAAGTATTAAGAACTTAATAATATTCCTTCTCTTAGACTTTATTAGGCTACTTATAGCTAATAAGGTCGCTGAAGCTGCGGCTGCACTTCGAATAACATTTAAGGATAGTGGGAACATTATGAACAGAGATATAAGATATGCAAGAGCTACATATTTAGCATCTTTATTTAGTAATTTATTGAATGAAAGGAATAGACAGAGATTCGTAATAAAACTAAAGCTAAAGAATAAAATAACAGGATTACCCAGGTTAGCAGAAAGAGTGATCAGAAAAGCCCCAGCCGGTTCGATAGAACGGAAATACATTTCGCTACCATTTACAACATTGTTATACATCTTTAGATATGAAAAATAATCAACACCCACGTCATACCTAATGCCAGCCATAATCGAAGGGATTAAAATACCAATTGCTATCAGTATGATACTAATAAAGCGATTAGTTTTATATTTTTTAAGACCAATAAAAGCAAATATCGACGATAGTATAAATATAAATGAATATAACAATATATCAGAAGCGTACATCATAGACTATTATACCCATTCATATTAATTATTCCTAATATCCACATATCTCTTATTCTTCGATTTTAGTTCGTCGAGCTCGTTATGGATCACCATCTTGCCCGCATCAGCATTTGTCTTAAATATCACTGCCTTTACTGAATCAAGAATCACACGAATGTCCATAAAAATTGAGTATTTCTTTACATATTCTAGGTCGTAGTCAATCTTCTTAAAAATCGAAATACCGTTTCTGCCGTTTGCCTGTGCAAGGCCGGTAATACCCGGTCGAACCAAAACACGCATCCTCTCATGCTGGTTCATATATCCATAGTATTCAGTAATCCATGGACGTGGACCAATAAAACTCATATCACCTTTTAGGACATTTATGAGTTGTGGAAGCTCGTCAATTGAGGTTTTGCGCATAAAATTACCCATTTTCGTATGTTCATCGGCTCTCGAATTATCACGGACATCGTTTCCGACCCTCATTGAGCGGAATTTCAGAACCTTAAACTCTTTGCCAAGATAGCCTGTACGGGTTTGTTTAAATAAGACTGGGCCGCCATCCTCCTTCTTAATTAGAAGCGCAATGATTAAAAATAATGGCGACAATAAAATTAGTCCTATAAGGGAGAGCAAGATATCAAAAACCCTCTTTACAAAAGAGTAAAACACAAATTTCACATTCCACATCACTAACGAAAAGCGTGATAAGAAGTCCCGATTCGGGTTCTCATAAAGATAGGCTGCTCTCTCTAGAGCCGACATGTTTTTTATAGCTCCCATACAACTTTTTCTTACCTCTATTATACCATAAAATGCCTAAAAAGTAAATTAACTTTATGTTTATTTTTTATATATTATATGCTAAAATAATATTAATAAGGAAGGTAGTATGACGAATAGAGGTGGAAATTCTTCTGGTGAAACTTTTGATATAAAACCGCCAAAAGGTTTCAAGAAAAAGACAGAAGCGGATTTCGTCGCCGAAGAAGAATCTCTGCGTGAAGAGGTAGAAAAAATTATTCGAAAAACAACAGCGGTAGATAAAAAACTCGAGGAGCAGATTGAGGCACCCCTTGAAGAAATCGACCAGATTGAGCTGTCGTTCGACGATGAGCAGACCCCTGAAGAAGAAATTATAATAAACGAACCTCTTAACAAGGAAGAAAAAGTGGTAAAACAATCTAAAAAGAAAAAATTCATCGTAACCCGACTCGTTTCGATTGTTTTTGCTGCACTCGCAACCATCATAAACGGGCTCTTCCTTTTCCGCCTTCTTTCTACCTCAATCCTTCCCGCAAAATATGCTTATCCAGCGATGGCCATAATTATTATTATCACGCTATTCTATATCTTTAAGGTTATTCGTCTTAAGACTAAGAAAGTAACTCTTATAATCCTAGATATCCTCGCCATAGTCCTTTCCGCATGTTTTCTCTTTGCTACGTTAAAAATCAACGAGGTCTTCGGATTTCTCGATAACAACTTCAACAACAATAAACAATTCGCTGTATATAATGTTGTCGTAAATAAAGAGTCTGGTTATAAAGAACTCGACGACCTTAGAGATAAAGCAATCAGAACTTACGAGGAACTTATTAAAGATATATCGGATGATAAGTTGAAAGAGGCTGTTTCCGAAAAAATCCCTGGTTCACGTCTTATCTTTAAAGATGATATTGATGAAGTTATGAACTCGGTATTAAAGGATGTAACTACAGCTGTGCTTATTAACGAGGGTACTTACGGCTCTTATATTGACAATAACACTACTTATGACGGCAAGATCAAAATTATCGGCACAATCGAAGTCGAGGCAAGCGATGAGGTAATTGTCGAAGAGCGAGTCCAAAAAGATCTCACAAATTCACCATTCATCATCTTCCTATCTGGCATTGACACCAGAACTGGCAAAATGCCTACTCGTTCACTTTCTGACGTTAATATGCTAATCGCCGTAAATCCTGTAACGAAGAAAATTGCAATGATTACAACTCCTCGTGATTATTACGTCCAACTACACGGCACAACTGGTTTAAAAGATAAGCTAACTCATGCTGGCTCGAAAGGTGGCGTAAAACTTTCACAAGAGACAATTGAGGACCTATATGACGTTAAGGTAGATCGATATATCCGCGTGAATTTCAAGTTTGTTATGAAGCTTGTTGATGCTATTGGCGGCATTAAAGTTTATCAAGATGTTGACTACGGAATGACGACTGCAGCTTATAAGTGTAAGATTAATCCAGGCTGGAACGATGTAGACGGAACCTGTGCGCTCGGTTTTGCTCGTGAACGTAAGTCTTATAAAGATGGTGACCGCCACCGCGGACGTAACCAGATGCATGTTATTGAACAAGTGCTAAAGAAAGTGACATCAGCTTCAACTATTCTTTCTAAATATTCTCAGATTATGAAGTCGCTTGAAGGTACGTTTGACTCGAATATCTCAACCGAAGACATTACTTCGCTCGTACGTATGCAACTTGACGATATGTCAGGTTGGGATGTCGAGGCGTACAGCGTGAATGGCAAAGGCTCTATGACGGCTACCTATAGTTATCCTGGCCAAAACCTTTATGTGATGATTCCTGACATGAGCACTGTAGAAACTGCAAAGAAAAAAATTCAATCAATAATGGAAAGAGAGTAGCTAAATAATGAGTTTAAAAAGCAAAAGAAAATCTCAGGTAATCTGGACGTCTACGGTTTTTGCATCGTTTTTATTACTATCCACTATAATTTTCAGGACATTCGCTCCAGTAGTAAAATCTAGCGCGGAACAAAAAACAACCACATATACTAGTGATTCTTATGAAATGTCTATCACACATGATCCAGTTGTACAGATTAATATAATACCTTCAGAGAACCAATCTATATATACAGGCACAAACGAATTAATCTTTAGAAATACCTGTAGTGCCGGCGCTTCAATCTTATTGTCTAGCATAGACGACACAAATTCACTTATCAACAACAACTCACAAACCAATACTGAAATACCGGCAACAGAGTCCACTTCGTTAGACAATAACTCTTGGGGGTTCTATATTGATGTGTCTAATGGATATTTTGCCGTTCCAAAGATTAGTGAATCTCCAGCAGTTATATATGATACGGACACGCCACAAATGGAAAATTATAGCATACCGGTCACATACGGAGTTAAAGTTAATAATAGCGTTCCATCAGGTATATACTCTGCTAATGTTATGTACTCCATTATTCCAAAACCAGATTGTTTAACATATGAAGTCGTCTGGGACTTTAACGGAGGCGAGGGCAACAGCGATGCATTATACCCATCTCAGCTTGGTATGACTGAGACAGCAGACCTTTCAGTCTTAACTCCTACCCGTAGAGGTTATCTATTTATCGGATGGTCAAATGGATCTGAAATTTTTACAGGCGAGGAAGTAGCTGCTTTACTTAATACTCATAATTTAAATCCGATCACAATGACCGCAGTCTGGGAAGAGTTTAATCCTGTTGGCATACATGCGATCACAAATATGCAAGAAATGACCCCTGAAGTATGCGAGGCAACAACAACTCCAGCAAATACAGCCACTTCACTCGACTGGACGAGTCAGCATCACGGAGACGATAGTTTTGTACCGCGTACAGTCCTAACCGATACGCGTGATGGAAAAGAGTATTTAGTATCAAAATTAGCTGACGGAAAATGTTGGATGAGCCAGAATCTCGCATTAGATCTTTCTACGAATAAAACACTAACTAACACCGATACTGATTTAAATTCTAAGATTTCATGGACGCCAGATCGCAATACTCAGACACAAACAGGTGTCGATTGGACATATACATACGGCGACACGGCTCTTAGTTATCACGCAGAAGATTCAATAGCATATGTCGTAAATGAAGGTAAAACTTTTTCTAGCGCACCAACCGATAACACAAAAGAATATTATTACGAAAAAACTGGTAATTATTATAATGAGTTTGCTGCAACAGCAGGAAGTACATACCCGACTTATCATAATACGACATACGTAATAGCTCAAGACAGTATCTGTCCAAAGGGTTGGACATTGCCAAAAGGCTATGGCAGTAGTAATGGCGATATAAAAGATCTAATATCTGCATATTCCATATATTCTTCAGCGTCATATATAGTAAATGGTCTTAGAACGCCAGTAAACTGGATCAGAACAGGTATGTACAAGAATGGCGCAATTGACACTACTACCAATACATCTAGTAGATTAGGCGCATTTTGGCTTGCGTATAAAGCATATGGCCAACATTCACAAACTGCCTTCACTTTTGGCGAAAGTTCCTGGGACTATAGCACTTTGGCGCCAAATGATACTTTAAGTGCTTCAATTAGGTGCATATACGATACTACGGATCGCGTAAATGTCACAATAAATAATCAGAATGGCGACAGTGCGTTCACGGCAAAAGTTCTTAAAAATGAAATATTCTTCAGAGATGAACCGTATAGACCAGGCTATGCATTTACGGGATGGTTTACACAATCGTCAGGTGGAACTAAGATATCTAATGACTATGTAGACTGGTATGATGGTCAGACTATATATGCTCAGTGGGAACAAATTAATACTCAAGCACTTGCAGGAATTACAACCATGCAACAAATGACATCATCAGTATGTAATTCTCTAACAACTCCTTCAGCAACTGCAACAAATTTTGATTGGAATGGGTCGCACCGAGGCAATGCAAATTATGTACCACGCTTAATTCTTACAGATACAAGAGATAACAATAAATACATCGTGTCAAAACTAGCTGATGGAAGCTGCTGGATGAACCAGAATCTTGCATTAAAACTTTCAACGACAAAGACACTCACTAGTGCTGATACGAACTTGGTGACAAAATCAAGTTGGACGCCGAACAACAATACACAACTGTCCAATGAAACAGCTATTCAATGGGATAGGGCTGGGGCTGACGGCGCTAGAAGCTATATCCCAAAAAACACTCATACAATTCCAGGTCCACTCGATAATACGGACCAAGAAGAAGCTCTTAGACCAACTTCAAACTCAGATCAATATTTCTGGGAGAAAATTGGTATCTATTATAACTGGTATTCAGCGACAGCTGGATCAGGTACATCTACTACAAAGTCAGCATCATTGAGTAATCTTACAAACGTAAGCGATAGCATCTGTCCAAAGGGATGGATGTTACCAAAAGGCTATGCAAATGTTGATAAATCATATGCTAAGCTTAGAGCCGCCTATAATATAACATTCACCATAGACCCATTAAACTTTACTGAAGCAGGTAGCGTAAAAGCATATTTGCCGAATTACATTACAACATCTAATAACGTATGGGTTGCAACATCAACAGCCGATAGAAACGCAAATAGTTATTATACATTTAATGGAATCAGTGCAGATAAAACGTCCTTAAAAGGAACTGGTGTCGTTGTTCGCTGCGTTGCGCTCTAGTTATATAGCACAAAAATATCCCCCGAAGGGGATATTTTTAAGTATACTAATTAGTAAACTTTGACTAAGATCTCGCCACCAAGACGGTTTTTACGAGCTTCTTCGCCAGACATGATTCCCTTTGATGTCGAGACGAGGACGATACCACGACCAGACTTTACCTTAGGGATTTCATCAGCTGCTGCGTAAACGCGGCGGCCTGGTTTTGAAACCTTTGAGATCTCGTTAATTTTTGCAATATCACCAGGTTTGTTGATGACAACATGGAGGATTCCACGTGGTTTTGCCTCTTCAACTTCTACGGTTTCGAGGTAGCCACCATTCTTAAGACCCTCAGCGACTGCAACTTTAAGCTTTGAGGTAGGAACACGAATTTCGGTCTTACCGACAAGAATAGCGTTGCGGATACGAGTGATAAGGTCTGCGATTTGATCTGTTGATTGTAATGACATAACTTTACTCCTTTCTCCTTACCAGCTACTCTTTGTCACACCAGGGATTTCACCCTTGCTTGCTTTTTCACGGAAGGTAATACGACTCATACCAAAACGGCGCATATAACCACGTGGACGACCATCGAGGAGGTCACGGTTTTTGAGACGAGTTGGTGAAGAGTTGCGTGGAAGCTTCTGAAGACCTTCAAGGTCACCAGCAGCTTTTAATGCTTCACGCTTATCTTTATATTTGTCGTACATTTTTTGCCTCTTTTGATCACGGAGGACTGCAGATGTTTTAGCCATACTACTTGTCTCCTTTCTCAAATGGCATTCCAAAGAGCTCTAACAATTTAGTGCTTCCTTCCTTTGAACCATTCTTAATAATGAAAGTAATCTCAAGTCCATGAAGAACTGCTGAATCTTCGAAGGTGATTTCTGGGAATACAGTTTGTTCTTTAAGACCAAGTGAGTAGTTACCTTGCTTATCAAATGAAGAGCGTGGCACGCCGTGGAAGTCACGAACGTGTGGGAGAGCGACATTAATCAAACGATCAACAAACTCATACATCTTATCGTTACGAAGAGTAACGAGATATCCTACTGGGTCACCCATACCTTTACGAATTTTAAAGGTAGCGATTGACTTCTTTGGAAGACGTGAGGTTGATGCTTGACCAGTGATTTTCTCGAGAGTAAGATTTACCGTCTCGATAAAACGCTTGTCTTCACGCTTTTTACCAACACCACAAGATATGACGACTTTTTCGAGTTTAGGAAGTTTATTGACGTTGTCAATCTTAAGTTCCTTCTCAAGAGTCTTAACATATTCGTTAGTGTAAGCTTCTTTTAATCTTGGGATATATTTATCAGCCATAATTACTTAGCCTCCTTTTTGAGGTTTGAAAGATCGATACCAACGTGGATGTCTTTCTTGCCGCCTTGGCGATATGCGTTAGCAGACATATGACGTTCACGAATTCCGATACCTTCAATCATTGCTTTACCATTCTTTAGGTCCATCTTGACGATTTTACCAGATTTGCCTTTGTTTGAACCTGCAATGATAGTTACCTTATCGCCGGATTTAAGATTCTGTGCCATATTATAGTACCTCCGGTGCTAAGCTGATAATCTTGTTGAAGCCGAGGTCGCGGAGTTCACGTGGAACTGGACCAAAGACACGAGTGCCTTTTGGAGTCTTATCATCGTTGATAAGAACTGCGGCGTTATCGTCGAAACGAATAGTTGAACCATCTGGACGGCGGATTTGGCCACGAGTACGGACGATGACTGCACGAACGACAGCTTTCTTCTTGACGCCACCAGTAGGTGAAGCGTCTTTGACGCTAGCGGTGACGATGTCACCGACGCGTGCGTAGCGGGCGCGAGTACCACCGAGGACACGGATCACTCCAAGTTCCTTGGCGCCACTGTTGTCAGCGACGTGTAATCTAGTTTCCTGTTGGATCATTATTTATCTCCTTCTTCAGCGTCTTCGACCTTGTCATTAACGCCTTCGACTGTATTAACATCTTCTTTAAGAGCGACAGTACCGTGAGATTTCTCGAGGACCTTTACTAATTTGTATGAAACGGTCTTAGAGAATGGACGGCATGCAACGATCTCTACCTTATCGCCTTCATGAGCTTCGTTTGCTTCATCGTGAGCAGTATACTTACGAGTGTGTGAGTATTGCTTGCGATAAAGTGGGTGAGTTTCACGAGAAGTGATAGAGACAGTGATAGTCTTATCGCGCTTATCTGAAGTAACGGTACCAATAAGTGTTTGTGCCATTACTTATCTCCTTTCTCTTCTTTTGCTGCGTTTTCAGCAGTTAATTTACGAGCGATCTCTTTACGGATTGCCTTAATATGATGTGGGTTAGCGAGAGTTCCATCATAGAGACCCTTGCGAGCCATAAGAAGGTCGTTCTTAAGTTCAGCAACGGTCTTCTTTGATGAGTCAGCTTTAGTTGCTTTAGGAGCGGTCTTTTTAGTAGCTTTTTTATCTGCCATAATTAGAACTCCTCTCTCTTAATAATCTTACAGCGAACTGGAAGTTTGTGTGATGCGAGGCGAAGAGCTTCTTTTGCTTGTTCGTCTGTAACATCAGCGAGCTCAAACATAACGGTTCCTGCTTTAACTTTTGCTACGAAGAATTGTGGTTCACCTTTGCCTGAACCCATCTTAACATCAAGAGGTTTCTTGGTGACTGGGGTGTGTGGGAAAATGCGAATCCAAATCTTACCACCACGCTTAATGTAACGAGTGATTGCCTGACGAGCAGCCTCAATTTGCTTTGAGTTGACACGCTCGTTGTCGAGCGACATAAGGCCGTAATCACCGAATGCTACATAGTTACAGCGGGTTGCGATGCCTTCGTTTTTGCCTTTGCGGACCTTGCGGTGAGCGGTTTTCTTAGGAAGTAAGATTGCCATAATTATTTCTCTCCTTTATAGATCCAGACCTTCACGCCGACGATACCAGCAATTGTTGGTGCGTGATGGATATAGAAGTCAATATCAGCGCGGAGAGTATGAAGAGGAACTGAGCCCTCGATAAACTTCTCACGGCGTGACATTTCAGCGCCATTAAGACGACCAGCGACCTCGATACGAACACCTTTAGCGCCAGCTGCCATTGTTGATTGGCAAGCCATTTTTACAGCGCGGCGGAAGTTCATACGTTTGCCGAGTTGGAAGCCGATGTTCTCAGCGACTAACTTTGCTGAAAGTTCTGGTTTCTTAACTTCTTCTACGTTTAAGCGAACTGGTTGAGAAACGAATTTCTCGAGTTCTTTCTTTAATTCATTGATACCAGCGCCTTGCTTACCGATAACTGCACCAGCTTTTGCGGTTAAAATCGTAATAGTGGTGAGATTGTCAGTACGCTCGATATTAATCTTAGCGATGGTTGGGCGAGCTTTGAAGCGTTCTTCAATAACTTCGCGAATCTTAATATCTTCAATTAACCATTTTTTGAAATCGGTTTTCTTAGTGAACCACTTTGAAGACCAATCTTTGCTGATTTGAAGACGGTAAGATACTGGGTTAACTTTCTGTCCCATTACTTCTCCTCCTTCTTAGCTTCGGCTTTCTTTGCTTTTTCTTCACCAGCAACTTCTACGAAGATGTTTGATGAAATCTTTTCAAATGGCAAAGCGCGACCACGAGAAGCTGGAACATAGCGACGAATACGAGTACCTGCAGTAACTGAGATACGAGCGACGCGGATTGTCTTTGGATCAATTGAAGCACCAGAGTTCAAGAGATTTGCCTTAGCTGATTCAATTGCTTTCTTTACCGGGCGAGCTGCTCGCCTAGGAGTGTTTTCCAAGATAACAAGTGCGTCTGCGACGTAACGGTCGCGTGCAAGGCTAGCAACGATGCTGGTCTTGCGTGGCATCGAATCGATACCCTTAATATATGCGTGAGCAAATTTAGTAGCCATAATTAGTTACCTCCCTTTGCTGCAGCAGCTTCAGCGGCTTTTTTACCACCATGACGCTTGAAAGTACGAGTTGGAGCAAACTCACCGAGTTTGTGACCGACCATGTTTTCTGAGATTAAAACTGGGATATGCTTACGACCGTTATGAACAGCGATTGTGCGACCAACCATTTCTGGTGAGATTGCAGAGTAGCGTGCCCAAGTTTTAACAATAGTACGATCCTCGAGTGAGAGAGCCTTGATTTTCTTCTCAAGTTTGTAGTCCACGAAAGGACCTTTTTTAAGGCTTCTAGACATAGACTATTTCCTCTTTCCTTCGTGGCGACTGCGCACGATCATTTTATTAGTTTTCTTATTATGACGGGTACGGTAACCGAGTGTCAATTGACCCCAAGGTGTACGAGGAGCCTTACCTGAACCGTGACGACCACCGTCACCACCACCGTGTGGGTGATCTGTAGCGTTCATTACAACACCACGGACTGTTGGACGAATACCTTTGCGGCGTTTGCGACCAGCAGCACCAATCTTAACGTTCTGATGTTGGACATTTGATACTGTACCGATTGAAGCTTCGCAAGTTGCAAGAACTTTGCGGACTTCACCTGATGGCATACGAAGGGTTGCATAACCATCTTCTTTTGCCATGAGCTGTGCTGAAGCACCAGCAGCGCGAACCATTTGTGCGCCACGGCCTGGAGTGAGCTCGATTGCGTAGACGACTGTACCAACTGGAATCTGTTCAAGTGGAAGACGGTTTGAAGTTTCAACAGCAGCTTCTGCGCCGGTTTCAATCTTCTGACCTTTTACCATGTTTGTATCAGCAGTGATATAGTAATAAACGCCATTTTGATCTTTAACACGAGCGATACGTGCGCTACGGTTTGGATCATACTCAATTTCCTCAACGGTCAAGTTAAGACCTGCTGGGAGATTGTGGGTAAGAAGACGATAGTGACGTTTTACACCACCACCACGATGACGGACGGTGATACGACCTTGGTTGTTCTTACCTGCGTTCTGCTTCTTAGCCTTGAGTAAAGACTTAAGAGGTTTTTTCGTTGTAATCTGATCGAAATCCTGTGTAGTCTTTTGACGTTGAGCAGGAGTCGTTGGGCGATAAGCTTTAATTGCCATTACTTTTCTCCTTTCTCGGATTTCTTAGTTTCTTTAGTGTCTTTTGATTCTTCTTCGAAGACACGGATTTTATCGCCTTCTTTAAGAGTTACATAGGCGATTTTCTTATCACGACGGAATGTTGTGCCTGGATAAGCATGTTTACCCTTTGAAAAGCGGGTAGCTTTACCCTTACGGGTTAAGACGCGAATATCTTCTACGGTGACATTGAATTGTTCTTCGACTGCCTTTGCAATTGCTTGCTTTGAGCCGCCTTCAGGAACATTAAAGATATAAGTGTTTTTAGCTTGTTCTGTGTAAGCTTTTTCAGTTGCGCGTGGAATAACTAACATTATTTGTTCTCCTTTCCGAGCAACCAGTTTTCGATTTCTGCGATTGCATCTTTAACGATGACAACTTTGTCTGCGTTCATAAGATCGAAGACGTTAAGGTAGGTTGGGCGAACAACTTTAACGTTTGCAATGTTTGAAGTTGCACGAAGAGTGAGATCATCTTTGTCTTTGACGACGAGGAGAACATTCTCTTTATCGTTAACTTTGTTAGCTTCGAGAGTCTTAACGACTTCTTTAACCTTACCAAGTTTTACGCCGAGATTATCGATAACGATAATAGCTTTGTCAGCGTTCTTGATTGAGAGGGCTTGCATGACTGCAACCTTCTTTGCACCACGAGCGAGATTCTTTGTAAAGTTTTCTTCGCCGGTGCGGCCGCCTGCGATACCACCATGGCGCCAGATAGGGTTACGGGTTGAGCCGAAACGTGCACGACCAGTACCTTTCTGTTTCCAAGGTTTCTTACCACCACCACGAACTTCGCCACGCTTAAGAGTTTTTGCGTGTGATGAACGGCTGTTAGCAAGATATGCATCATAAGCAACCTTGATTAATTCATAATTTGTAACTTCGAGACCGAAGATATCTGCATTTAATTCTGCCATATTACTCCTTTCCCTCCACAGTTACAATGCCCTTCTTTGGACCAGGGACTGCACCCTTGAGGCCAATGAGGTTATTTTCTTTGTCGATGTAAGCGACGATGAGGTTCTTAACAGTAACCTGATCGTGTCCCATGCGACCTGGCATACGCTTGCCCTTGAAGACTTTTTGTGGATACATAGAGCCGATAGAACCGACTTTACGAATATCACCTTTGAAGCCGTGGGTATTGCGTGATTCTTGGAAGTTCCAACGCTTAACGGTACCAGCGAAGCCTTTACCTTTGCTTGTGCCAGTCACAGTAACCTTGTCGCCTACCTCAAATGCTTCGACAGTAATACTGTCTCCGACTTTAAGGTCTGCTGCGGAATCCGTACGAAATTCCTTTAAGATTTTTGGAGTGACACTAGCCTTGTTGACGTGGCCAGTAACCGACTTGCTCAGATTCTTACCCTGACCGTAACCGAATTGAACAGCGTTATAACCGTCGGTGTCGACAGTTTTAATCTGAGTCGCTGTAATCGGGCCAGCTTGAAGGATTGTTACAGGAGTAACAAGTCCATCTTCACCGATGATCTGGGTCATACCAATTTTGGTGCCGATGATAACTTTCATCTTATCCTTTCCTTTAACAGTGCACTCTTATAGCTAGACAATATGGATAGTTCCGTCGCGATTCGCTGTTTTTAGGCCTTTTTTCTCCAAAAATCAGAGAAAAATACAGTAGGAGCCGCGAGGCTTTCCCTCTTGTCTAGTTATTCAAATGTCACCTTGATAAACTATACCCTCGTATTATAGCATAGAATATTCAGTTTTACAAGAGTAATCGGAAACAAAAATGAGCCGGATTTACCGGCTCATTTTAAAGTGTCGATTAGGCGTTATCTACGTCTTCTGCAACAGGTTCTTCTGATACAGGTTCGACAATTGCTTCTTCAGCTTCCTTTGCGTCAATACGAGCTTGAACTTCTGCAGGATCTTCGGCAGCGATTGGGTTCTTGCCGGTACCTACAGGAATCTTACGACCGATGATGACGTTTTCCTTGAGGCCGTGGAGCTTATCTACGCGACCATTGATAGCTGCGTTGATAAGAACACGAGTTGTATCCTGGAAGGATGCAGCTGAGAGGAATGAATCACTCCAGATAGAAACTTTGGTGATACCAAGAAGAAGTTGTGTGTACTTAGCAGGTTCTTTACCAGCTTTTACAAGTTCTTCGTTTTCTGCAGTAACAGCAGCTTGTGAGACGATGTCACCCATAACGAAACTTGAATCACCTTCTTCATCGATAACGACACGTGAGAACATCTGGCGAACGATAATCTCAAGGTGTTTTGCTGAGATTTCGTGACCCTGAGCAGCGTAAACTGCGAGGACGTCGTTCATAATGTAACGTGCGGTTTCTTCTGCGCCCTTGTACTTGAGCTGATCTTGGAGGTTCAAAGAACCAGTTGTTAAGCGATCACCAGCCTTAACGGTTGAGCCGGTCTTAACAAGCATTTCAGCATCGTTAGGGATTTCAATCTTAACTGGACCACCTGCGTTTGCAGTAAGGATGATTGCGCCTTCAACGAGTTGTGCGATACCATCGAATGAAGCGATGATTGGATCAACACCCTTGTTGCGTGATGCGATAACATCACCAGTTTTAACTGATGCGCCATCTTTGACCTTAGCACGGCGACCTTCGAGTTCGACTTTTTCAGTCTTACCTGCAGTTGGGGTGATTTGGACAATGTAGTGATTGCCATCTTCCCAAACTTCACAAGTACCATCGATGGTTGAGATCCATGCTTGACCCTTTGGTGAACGAGCTTCGAGAAGCTCCTCAACACGAGGAAGACCACGTGCGATTGCACCAGAACCAGCAACACCAGAACCGTGTTTGGTATCGAGGGTAAGCTGAGT
>JAEEGL015192098.1_pt1 | contig 26753 bp, 12 predicted proteins | sample 9134231 | NCBI WGS metagenome assembly JAEEGL01 (sample SAMN16246548, study PRJNA631951) | gut metagenome | biome: gut microbiome; feature: rumen; material: fiber-attached | host: Bos | place: Iran: Karaj | collected 2018-10 | reverse complement strand
TCCAGGTGATGTTTGCGCCGGGGAAGGCGCAGTGGTACATTTCTTCAGCCACACCGTGAACACCCGGCTCGAAGATATCGTAGAGGCAGATGTTGGGGGTAAGACCGAGCATCATTGCGGTCTGTGCCATGTTGGAGCCGAGCATTCCGCCGGCGCCGACGATGAGCAATTTTTCATCAGTAAGGAACTTCATTTCTATAATGGTTTAATGTTGCAGCGTTTATCGGACCACAAAGATAGCAATTTCCACAGAATTTTTTCTTATTGCAGAAAACCTTTATCTTCCCGGAAAAGACGGTGCCGGGGATACGTTGTTGCGCATATTGTGTGTATATTCACGCAAAAAGCGATGGTAAATTATTGTTCCTCTGCTTACTTTGCAAATATGAAACACTTACTGGCCACATTGATTTGCTCATTTTCCCTTCTGGTATCCTGCGAAAAACCCGTTCAGGGATATGTGATCCCCCCGCCCTCGCGTCCCGAGACGCCTGCCGGGCCGACCACCCCTGAAGAGCCGCAGGAGCCGGAGACTCCGGATACGCCGGTCACCAACCCGGCAGGATATGTCGTCGTCGGCTACGCCACCTATTGGGACAAGACGATGCCCGACCCGGCACTCCTCACCCATATCTGCTACTCGTTCGCCCACATCAAGGACGACTTCGAGACGCTGGACATCAAGACTGCGTCCCGTCTCGCGCAGATCGTCGCGCTAAAGAAGAACAACCCCGACCTCAAGGTGCAGCTCTCCATAGGCGGCTGGGGCGCAGGAAACTTCAGCGAGATGGCGGCCAGCGAGACCCACCGCAAGAAATTCTGCCAGAATTGCCTGAACGCGGTGAAACAATACAACCTGGACGGCATCGACCTGGACTGGGAATACCCCACCAGCAGCAGCGCCGGCATCTCGTCGTCACCGGACGACACCAGGAACTTCACCCTGCTGGTCAAGGAGTTGCGGAGCGTGCTGGGCAGCGAAAGGCTCCTGACGATGGCCTCCTCCTCCAGCGCAAAATACGTGGATTTCAAGAGCTGCATCGACTACTTCAACTTCGTGAACATAATGACCTACGACATGGGCGATCCGCCATACCACAACGCCGGACTGTACAAGTCGTCCAAGACCAGGCGCAGCTGCGACGAGTCCGTCGCCCTTCATGTGAAGGCGGGGGTCCCGCTGGAGAAGATCGTCCTGGGAATCCCCTTCTACGGTCACGGCAACGGCACCGACTTCACGAGTGAATGCCTGGACTACAGGGACATCCGCTACGATGATTCCAAGTATTCCGCGCGCTGGGACGACGTCGCCAAGGTCCCCTATCTGGTGGGCGCCCTGGGCACGATGGTGCTCAGCTACGACGACGAGACCTCCGTCGGGCTCAAGGCCGACTACGTCAAGACCAAGGGACTGAAGGGAGCGATGTACTGGAACATCGAGGCCGATGACGACGACTGGACCCTGTCGAAGGCCATAGCAAGCCGCCTGACGTCCTGGACCTATCCGGACACACCCCTGCCCCAGGATGCGTTCCTGGCCACCAATCCCTACATCCAGAAGTTCCTGGAGGAAGTGGACTACGGCAACTCCGAGTACACCTATTCCAGCGTGATCGGATACGAAGGCGGCGGCCCCAGCGAGAACAACATCGAAATCCCGCCCACCTACACCATAAGTTGGACGGCATCGTCCTCCAGCCAGAAACTGCGCGTCTGGGAAGGCTCCTGGAGCCGGGAATACAGCCTGTCCGGAGGCGTGGGCAGCCAGAACATCACCAATCTCGTCCCCGGCACCACCTATAACTGGCAGGTGACCACCTCCGGCAATGAGATCGTGGCCAAGGGCAGCTTCGCCACCCGCGGACTCCTGCACCAGGTGTTCTTCGCGCCCAACGTCCGCAACGGGCGCGACCTGGGCGGATACAAAGGCTACGGCGGCAAGACGGTGGTTTACCACAAGCTCTACCGCGGCGGCCGCATAGACGGAAAATACTGCAACAGCACCGGCAGGGCTGAGATGCTCGCAGAAGGCATCAAGGCCGAGGTGGACCTCCGCGAAGCCGACGACGTGCCTTCCTCATCCCCCCTGGGCAGCGGCGTCGCCTTCTATGCGCCCGGCTTCGACAGCGGCTACAACCATATGGTGCGCGACAATCCCGAGAAGGTGAAGGACACCTTCTGCTGGGTGGTCGCACGCCTGCGGGAGAACAAGCCCGTGTACTTCCACTGCGCCGCCGGACGTGACCGTACGGCCACCCTCGCCGTGCTCCTGGAAGGTGCGCTCGGCGTGAGTGAAAGCGATATGGCCAAGGACTACGAGCTCACCTATTTCTCCCCTTCGGACTGGGGAATGTCCAAGGACGACAACGGAAATCCCGTGTACAAGCATACACGGGATAACTATAGCTACGGTTCAATCAAAAAGACCATATTCAGCCAGACCAACAGCGGCACGTATCAGGAGCGCATCGTCAAGTATCTGCTCAAGATCGGCGTCCCGCAGAAGGACATCGACGACCTCAGGTCGATAATGCTGCAATAGCTTATTTGCCGAAATGCTCCTTGAAGGAGTCCCAGGAATAATAGGGCCATTTTTCCGTGTCGAGCGGCAAAGTGGCCTCTTTTCCGTTATGGAGCACCTTGAAGAGTATGTCGCCGGCCTTGTTCCTGTAGAACACAAAGTGAACGTTCGCGCCCATCGGAACCTGCTGGAGACGGATGATGCCGTGGATCTCATCGGCATTCCGGGCCTCCCGGCCCATACCGTCAAGATCCAGGATCATCATCAGCGGCAGGATAGTGTAGTCGTGGCCGAAACGAAGGTCGGCCCCTTTCTCTCCCGAAACGATGCGCTCGTCGGCCTTTGCGACTATGTCGTCAAGGATCGGCATATAGCCCAGATGGGTCTTCCAGGCATACCAGTAGAACTGGAAGTTGTCGATTTTCCATAGTGCGACCCTTTCCTCGGGAGTAAAGATGTCGGTAAATACCAGGTCCGTGTCCAGGCTCGCCATTCCTGCGGCGAAGAAGTAGAGGTACGATACGAAATTCCACTGCCTGTCGGACTCGACGGCCTTGTCTGGATCCAAGAACAGACGGGCAAGGATGGGCTTGTAGTCTATCGTGCGGGCGATATACTGCTCCCAGGTCTCGTCAAAAGGGACGGGCGTCTCCTTATAGTCGTCCTTCCTGAAGGGATTGCTGCCGTCAAGGGGAAGGATGGCGGGAAGGAATACCTTGCCGAAATTCTCGAAGATGTCAAGCCTGGGGTTCTGTGCCTTGAGACCAAGGCAGAAGGCACTCATGGTCATGACGCAGCGCGTACTCGTGGAAGTCCACACGCGCACGCTGGCGTCGTCCGTGAAGATACGGGGGAAATTCTTGTACATCCTTTCCGCCAGTGCCTCCTGCTGGCGGAAACCCTTGCGTGAAAGGTCTCCCACGCGGTATTTCACATCCGGATAAAGACTTTCGAAGCGCTTGCGGTAATCTTTTCCGAGTTCAGTAAGGTTATCCTCCTTATCCGCGTCCTTCAAAGTGTAATGGATGAGCTTGTATATGTCGCTCTGCCACGCATAGCGGGCGCCGTGACGGCCGTAATGGCTCAGATAAAAAGGCTTGTAGCCTGCCGGGGCGGGGGTGAGTTTTTCCGGGCCCGTGGGGCACAGGAAATCCGTTCCGTCCAGATATTCCGGGTGTTCTGCAAGTTCTGCCAGGTAATCCGGCTGCTCCGGCGGAGTCTGAGGGGTGAAACCATTGGATCCTATAAGGACAATGGCCGCAGACAAGGCTGCAAGTAACGTTTTTATCATTGTCAGACTGTCATTACAGGTTGGTAAACTTCACCTTGTGCAGGAGGGAATAGCCTTCGTCGCCACAGTCGTCGGCAATCCAGATGCAGCCGTTCTTCTTGTCCACGCAGATGCTCTCCGGATTCCAGTTGGCAAAATCGCCCACATAATAGGTGGTGAGCAATTCGGTGGCATCGCCGTTGAACAGATAGACGGTGTAGCCCAGATACTGAGACTTGTCCTTGTTGGAGTTGGAATCGATCACCCAGAGGTAGTCGTTCTCCTCGTCGTAGTCCAGGCCGGCTATCTCGGAAATAGTGGACGTAACGTCCCTCAGGCTCTTCTTCCACAATTTGGTGCCGTCCAACTTGTATTCCCACAAGGTAGCCCCCGTCTGGGAGCCCAGGTACAGGTTACCCTTATGCCAGGCGATTCCTTCAATACCGGAGTTGCCCATGCTTTCCGCTTCAGTGACATCGAAAAGGGTTGTCTTTGCATTGTACGGGGATTCCAGCTTGTAGACACGCTTGGGCTCGATACCCATATACATCGTACCCGTCGCGGGGTCGATGCACAGGCCCTCCATGTCGGCATCATATGTCCAATGCTGCGAGAATGTACCGTCGAAATTGATCTTGAACAGCTGTCCGTTGTCTCCTACGCCCCACAGGAAGTCGGCGTCCTTGCTCAGGCAGAGACCTGAGAGTTCTCCCAGACCCTGCAGTTTCTTGCTCCATTCAACGGCACCCATCTTGGGCAGTTCCTTGGGCTGGTCGGGGTCGATGTTCTCCTCCGGACGCTCGTAACGGCCAGGCGTGTCGGGGGTGCCGTCCATCGCGTGCTTCACGGCGTGGCGGAGGGTGCCGGCGTCGTTGTCGTGACGGTACTCCCAGATCATCACGCCGAGCATGTTGCGGCTCTTGGCGTATTCCACCTTGGCATTGACGGACTCGATGTCCTCATAGGAGGCGTACATACGTCCGAGGGCGTCGCCCAGGTACGGGACCTTGGCAACGTCGTCCCAGATGCGGTAGTTCACGCCTTTCACGTCCATCCCGTCGCAGGTGCCCTTGAAGAAGATGTCCTCCAGCTTACTGTAGTCCACGCTGGACGGATATCGGTTGCCGACGGTCTGCTTGTAGCCGTCTCCGTGGCCGTAGAACGCCAGTCCGAAGTTCATCATCTGGTAAGGGATGCCCTGCTTGCCGTGGAAGATGTCGTCGATGGCCTCGGCGCAGCAGCGGCTGCCGGTGAGGGAGCTGCGGTACAGCGTGGAATTGTGGAGCGGAGGGTTGCCCTGGTCGTAGGTCATCACGTTGATATAGTCGACGTACGGCAGCACGCCCTCGTTATCGGTGTACTTTCCGCTATCCGAAGCGGCATACGACAGGATCTTGTCGGGCATTGCCGCCCGCATCTCCTTGAACAGGGTGACGAAATTCCCCCAGTCGTCCGGGGAGGCCCCGTTCACGTGGTCGCCGTCCCTGGCGGCATAGGTGGGATACTCCCAGTCGATGTCGAAGCCGTCGATTCCGTACTCCTCGCAGATGGCGACGCACTCTTCCACGAAGGCCTTGCGCTTGGCCTCGTCACGGGCCATCTGGGACCAGCCGTCGGCATTCTTGCCCCAGCCGCCCATCTGGAGTTTCACCTTCAACCCGGGGTACTGGGCCTTATACTCGACGAACTTCCGCACCAGAGGGATGGTCTTGCTGTCGATCTCCACTCCCACGCCGTTGTCCTTGTCCCTGAAGCGCACGTGACCCACGTTGATGTGCGTGAAGTTGCGCACTTCCTCGATGGAGGGGAAAAGGTCGGTCCGGGTGTACTCCGTGTAATAGATCTCGATGATGGGGGTGATTCCGATGCGCGCGAGGCGCTCGGGGTTGTTGACGATGGCATTCATCGGGTCATCCGGGTCGTCCGGAGTGGGCGGATTGGGGTCGTCCGGATTGAAAGGGTCGCCGGACGGGATTTCTCCGCTGTTGGGTTTGGTGTTCGGATTTGGGACCACCATCCCCATCACCTGGTCGGGGGTGCAGGCGCACAGGAGGCCGGCCACGACGCTCAGCAGCGCAATGCGCAGGATTCTCGATGCTTTCATCTCAATATACGTTTTGTGTTTTGTCTTGGCACCCCGGGGCACGGTCAGGCGCCCCGGGGCAAAAAAGCTATTCGGCTACGCAGCGGACGGAACCGGCCTTCGCCTTATGGAATTTCTGGGCGTAGTATGCGCCCTGGCGGTAATACAGGCAGGTTGCGCGCTCCGCATCATACCAGGATGCAGCCCAGATGTGCGTACGCTCGCCCACCTTGGAATAACCCGGAGACCAGCAGTCGATGTATCCGCCGACAGGGAACACGATATCCCCGAAACTGAAACGGTTAGCCTCTGTCAGCGTCCATTCCGAACCGAAGCTGCCGTTCCACATGGGCAAGGATTTGTCATACAGCGGCACGCGATATCCGGGAGGGCACGGGTCATAGACCGTCTTCTTGTTGTCTTCCGTGTTCCAGAGGTCCTTGGGATCGTCCACGTTCCACACGCCGGGATCCACTTCCTTGATGTGGGCATATTCCGTGGGATGTGCTACGGAGTATTCCGTGGTGACAAGCTCGCCGTGGGCAGTCCACGCTTCACCGGCCACGCCTGCTCCGGTATTGCCGGAGAAGGTACACATTCCCGGGAACGGGTCCTTGCGGCCCCACTGGTAGAACAGGCCGATTGAAAGCGGATCGGCGTCACCCGTGGCGGCAGTGGCCACCAGGGCACCCAGGTTGCGGTCCATGATCTTGGCGCCGCAAAGGGCAGTGCCGTCCAGGATTGCGACTTCCGTCGCGGGAACCCAGATATGCCAGCTCCAGAGGATGTTGCCCCCGGCGTCCTTGGCGGCTATGACCGCGTTGCCGGGCTTGAGGGTCTCGGGAGTGGAGAAGGATACATAGCCGTCGGCGAATGAAGCCTCGGCGATGATCGAGCCGGCCTCGGGAGCATCTGCGACATTCGCGGTCTCCCAGAGGACTACGGCGGTGGCGGCGGCTACTGCCTCGGCGCCATTGCCCTTGACTGCCTTGAACTTATAGTCGCCGGCCGCGGTGACCAGGTAGCTGTTGGCGGTACCTGCCTCGCTCAGGTCAACGACCGAGCCCACGGGCTCGTCCGGCTCGACCGGAGGGAGGATCGGGGTCTCGTCCGCCACGACGCAACGGACGGAACCGGCACGGGCCTTCGGAGCAGAGCTGCGGGCGTGCGTGCTGGTGCCGCGGACGTTCAGCATCTTGCCCTTCACGTCGTTCTCGTTCTGGGCGGACCAGATAACGGCACGGTCATAAGCGTGGGTCATGGAACCGACGCCGTAGTCGTCGCGGTAGCCGGCGAACGGGAACACGGCAGCGGGCTCGCCCATCTTGAACAGGTACTTCTCAGCATCCACGCCCCATCCGGGGACGGTGGACAGGTCGCTCGCCCACAGGGGCTGCTCGCTGTCGCAGGCAGGGACACGGTAGCCCGGAGGGCACGGGTCATACATGCTCTTCGCCTCGTTGTTCCAGAGGGTGTTGTCCGGGGCGGTCAGCCAGTCTTCGTTGTCCTTGTGGCCCATCAGGGTAGGATTGGCGACGGACTCCTCGAGGGTGATCTGTGCAGGGGCCACCTCCAGCGCCTTTCCGGCGACGGTGGCATTGCTGCCGCTGTTCACGGCCTTAGGGCCGACGAACGGATCCTTGCGGCCCCACTGGTAGGTCAGACCGAAGGACTCGACCGGAGCCTCGGCCTCGGTGGCGGCCACGAGGGCGCCCAGGTTGCGGTCCATGAGGGCCGCGTTGAACAGGCCGTAGGTATTGGTCTCGATGGCGGTGGCGGGCACCCAGATGTGCCAGCTCCAGAGGATTACGCCTGCATCGTCCTTGGCGGCGATTACGGCGTTGCCGGGCTTGAGCGTCTCCGGAGTGGTGAACACCACATAGCTGCCGGAGATACGTACGGAAGCGATCACGCTGTTCGCAGCGACTTCCTCGGCGTTGTTCCAGGTCTCCCAAAGGACTTCCACGCTGGCGGGATCGATCTCCACGCCGCTGTTGCCCTTGACCGCCCAGAACTTGTACTCGCCGGCTTCGGTCACGATATAGCTGTTGGCAGCGCCCTTCTTGCTGAGGTTCACCGCACCTGTCTCGATGATGGCGGGCAGCTGTGCGATGACGATGGTCTGGACGACCTCACCGGTGCCGGCCTTCACTATGTTCACGGTGCCTTCACGGACCTCACCGGTCAGGTTGTCGTCCAGTTTGAGGGTGATCACGAAGGCCTGGCTCTTCACGCTTACGAGATGGATCCACTCGTCCACTGGCTTGACTTCGAAGTCGATGTTGGAGACGACATTCACGGTCACGGAAGCATCCTCGCCCTCGGCCATATAATCCACCTCGGCGCTGTAAGGTTCATCAGTCACCTCGAGGCCTTCAGCTTCGAATACGAGGCTCTCGGTGGCTACGAGGCCGATCTTGGAATCGGCATAGGCCAGCATTACGGCGGCGGCCTTCATGCTCAGGGGCGTGACCACGATCTTGTCGGCCTTCACCTCGACGGAGAACTCCCTGGGGTTGTATCCGGCCAAGCCGACCACTGTATTCGCGGTCTTTGCGCTCACGGTGTAGGGAATCTCGATGGGGTCGAGGGTGCCGAAGGTATAGGCGGTGGTCTCGATGTTCAGCTTGAACGCCTCGGCGAAGGGAACGTTCACCGTGGTGCCGTCGCTGAGGGTGAGGACCAGCTTGTCCTGCTCGACCTTGATGTCGGTGAAGATGCCGTCCACGAGGGTGGCGCCTTCATTCTGGACCTGTCCGAGCTTGGCCTTCTCGCCATCCACCTCAACCCAGAGGAAACCATCCTCGTCGAGAGTGAATACAGGGGTCTGGTACACCGGCACTTCCTGTCCGGCGACCTCGATGGCTATGCCGTCGACGGCCCAGACCAGAGCTCCGGAGCCGCTCCTGATGACGCCCAGCACCGGACCTTCAAAGTCGGCCTTGGGGCTGATCTCGAAATACTTCACGTCACCCGTGGTATAGGTCACGGTGACGCCGACGGTCTTGCCGGTCACCGGATCGGCCAGTTCCTGTACCTTGGCCACGAAAACACCATCTCCGATGGCGCTCTGCAGGCTTTGGATAGAACTTTCCAGCGCAGTGACACGGGTTTCCAGGGCGCCGATCCTCTCCTTGAGGGCGGAATCGTCATACTCCTTGGCGCAGCCGACCAGGAGCAGCGCCATTGCAACACTTGTCAGTAATTTTTTCATGATTGGTTATATGTTTTGTTATTGATTACTCTTTCACGCAGCGGACAGAACCCAGACGGGCCTTGGGCGCCGAGCCGAATGTATAAGCCTTGTCGGAACGGAGGTCCGCACCGGCGCCCTTGGCGTCATCGTTGGCACGGGCGAACCAGTACAGCGTACGTACGCCCACCTTGGCCATCCCGCCCACGCTGTAGTCGTCACGGTAGCCGGCGATGGGGAACACTGCGGCAGGATTGCCCAGTTTGAGCCAGCCTGCGGTCAGGTTGACGCCCCAGCCGGCCTGTGTGGTGAGGTCGCTGCTCCAGAAGTCGCCGGTACGGTTGGGGACACGGTATCCCGGAGGGCAGGGGTCGTAGATGGTCTTCTCCATTTCGGTCCAGAGGTCGTTCTGGGGAATGGTCGCCCAGTCGCCGTTGTTGACGTGGCCCAGCAGGCGCGGGTTGGCGATGGACTCCGCCAGGGATATCTGCAGGGCGGCCACTTCCTCGGGCTCGCCGGCATAGGTCGCCTGCGTCGAGGAATTGAAGGAACCTGCGGCCGTGAACGGGTCTTTGCGGCCCCACTGGTACACCATGCCATAGGAGCGGACGTCTATCTGGCTGTCCGTAGCTTCAGTGGCCACGAGCGCTCCGAGGTTGCGGTCCATAAGGTCGGAGCCCATTATGCCGCCGTAACTGCCGGTCTGGATGGCCGTCTCAGGGATCCATATATGCCAGCTCCAGAGAATCACGCCGTTCTCGTCCGTCGCAGCCACTACGGCATTGCCGGGATGGAGCGTGTCGGGAGTGCGCAGGATGACGTAGTCCTCGGCGTAGGAGGCCGATGCAAGCACGCTGCCGGGAGTCACCTCGGAATCGTCGTTCCAGGTCTCCCAGAGCACTTTCGCTTCTGCGGGCTCTGCCAGGAACTGCACGGGGTCGTTGCCCTTGACCGCCTTGAACTTGTAGCCTCCCGGTTCGGTGATGACGTAGCAGTTGGCGTTGCCCTCGGCGTCCAGGTCCTTGATGTCGTCGCTGAACGGGTTGTCGTACCTCTGCAGGCCGTCGGTGATGTCACCGATGTCCACCAGGCCCCCGCGGGAGATTACCACGGGTTCGCCGTACTTGAAGATCTTGGTGTAGTCGCCGTTTTCCTTGAGTTTGACGGTGAATCCGGCGGAAAGGCTTGTGCCGTCCGGCATGTAGAGGAGGATCCTCGAGCCGTCAACGGGGCCTTCCACCTGGGCCAGGGGGTCACCCTTGTATTGGGAGAAGAGCTGTTCCTTGTCGGTCAGTTTCACCTGAAGGAAGCCAAAGCCCAGCGCCTCTTTCTTGGGCGTGGACAGGAGATAACCTTCGTAGTCTCCCTGCACCGTCATCGACAGCACGCCGCAGATGCGCTGGAACTGGAACGTGTCCCCGTTGTTGCAGGCGGCCATGAGTTCGGCGTTGGTGGTGGAGAACTTGCTGTAGAAGAAGCAGTGCTTCAGGTTGTCGGCCATGGCGGCGGGATAGGATGCGTACAGGGTGCTGCCGCAGTCCTCGCGCCTGTAAGGATACAGGTTCTCCACCGTGAGGGTGGCCGATTTGCCGTCGGCCGAGATGTCACCGGCACCCAGGGTGACGGTGACCTGGTTCTTGGCATATTCGCCGTGCACCACGATCTGGTCGCCGGGCACCCAGGCGGTCTTGAAGGCCGCGGGGGCATCTTCGCCCTCCTCCAGGACAAGTTCGGGGAGGACGAAGGTGAGGGTGCGGGTCTCGGGCTTCACCACATCCGGTTCAGGAACCGGGGTGGGCTCCACGCTCGGGTTGCAGGCCGCAGCGGCGAATGTCAGGATGCAAAGGATCGCTATTTTGTCGATTGTCTTCATAATCCGATTCATTTAAGGTCCTCTAGTCGCCCCAGTCCATAGGAGCGGTGTACTCGTACCATTCGCATATCGCGCTGCCGCCTTCGTCCACGCCGAAGTACATATTGATGCCGACGTTCCACTTCACGGTACGCATCAACTCGGGGCCGGAATCCCAGCTGCCGGCCTCCACGCCGTTCACCAGGTAGGTGACGTGACAGTATTCTGCGCCGCTGGGGTCGAGCTTGATGGTCAGCTCAACGGGCTGCGTCCAGTCTTCGATGGCGGTGAAGGCGTCTATGCTGGGCTTGTTGCCGTCATTTGCGGTGTTCCAGTCGAAGCTTACCTTGGCGTCGGCCGGACGGATGTCGGCCTTGATCTCGGCGCCCTCGGAGAAGCACAGCCAGTGACGCACGCGCGGAGCGCCGGTGAGTGGATCGGTGACGAAGTTGCTCCAGCGGAAGGTGTAGGAGCCGAACGGCATGCTGCGGTTCAGGCGGGACTTGCCGACAAACGTGGTGCCCACGCCCTTGACGTAGCTGGGAGTGTTGGCCCATTCGACCTTCCAGAGACTCATCTCATCGTTGTCCACTATCACCCGGACGGGATCGATCTTGTAGGCCTGCTTGACCACGATGGTCTTTTCCACCTGGAAGTCATCGGCCCCCGATACCACGTTCTTAAGGATGATCTCGGCCGAACGGAGACCGCTGTCCTCGTTCTTGGTGAAGGTCAGCTGCACCTTGCCGTCGCCGGAACCGCCAGGGGTCACGATGGAGAACCAGTCATCCGATTCGGAGGCCTTGGACACCGTCCAGGCGGTATTGGAAGTGATTCCCAGCTCGGCGCCGGTCTGGTCATAGCCGGCACGGATCTCATTGGAAGCGGGTACCAGCTGCACGCCGTCCTGGGTAAACAGGATCCTGGCAGCAGCCACGTCGTGACGGTCGAAGACGGTCACTTCGGCATAGCGGAGCTCCGCAGCATTGTCGGCGGCATCCACGGTGATGGTGCCGGTGCCGGTGCCGGAAGCGCCTTCGGAGATGGATACCCAGTCACCGTCGGTAACCCTGGAGCTCCAGTCCTGGTTGGAGGAGACGTGGATGACGAACTGGCCGCCGGCCTTCTCCACTTCCTGGTTGAGATCCTCTTCCGGAACGGTGAGGAATGCGCTGCCCTTCTGGGTCACGGTGACGACCTTGCCCACCCAGTAGTCGCTCTTGATGGTGATCTTGTCGACGCGGTCATCCAGGAAGGTATTGTCGTAGTACTGGACACGGATAGTGGTGGGAACGGCCTTGCCCGCACGCACATCATCGGGGTCGGAGGCCGCGCCTTCTTCCTCGGAGATGATGCACCAGTCGGGATGCTCGCTGGTAACGGTCCACGGGTCGGTGGACGCCACCAGGATGGTGAAGGCCTGTGCTCCCGTGGCCGGCAGCTCGTAGCTGTCGTTGACCCGGTACCGCAGGTCCACCGTCTTGACGGGCGGTTCCTCCTTATTCTGGCAGCCCCACAGCCCCACCAGGGCCGCGGCTGCGCAGAGTATGTAAACTAACTTTCTCATAAGCCTTTATTCAGCGATGAACACAGGTGTGCAGGATTTGATGATGTACCAGGTGGAGGAGCCTGAAGAACCGCTCTCCGTCCCGAAGAAATAGTGGCCGTTCGCGTCCGGAGCGGCATACGGGGATGAACTCGTATGCACCACCTTGCTAGTACCGTTATAGAAGAATTCCATATCGATCTGTGTCGGGTTCGACGCGTTCGGGCGGAAGTCCATCCGGTACTCGGTGAGGGCGTTGAGCTCGTCCTTGGTTATATTGAACTTGGTGGAGCCATAAGTGGTATGGCCACCGTTGGTGCGGAGGCGCTTGTTGCCGTTGAGGCTGATCTGGCACTGGAGCTCGGAGTCTCCCGCAGCATCGTGCGTGCAGAGCCAGAACTGGCCGGCGTCGTCGAAATTCTTGTCGCCCACCTCCAGCACAAAGGAAACGTAGCGGGCGGCATCCTTCATCGTGACACGGGATTTCCGGTCGCCGAAGATCTTCACGGACCCGTCAGCCTGCACCTCGGCGTCGGTAAACTCGAAGTTCACGTCCTGGGTGAGTTCCATGTCGGCCGTGGCGTTGCCGGACTTGATGGAAACGAGGCCGGTCTTGGGAGCGAATTTGTTGTTGAAACCGGCGATCACCTTGAATGAGGTGGCGTCGATCTTCTCCACGCTCCAGCCGGGGACTTCCGTTGCCGGCTCCCAGGCTACGGTCGTATTGACGCCCAGGATGAGTTCACCGCCGGTGCGGGGCAGCTCGGTGCCGTCGGGGGCAGTGATTTCGAAGCTGAAACCGGACTGGGTCACTTCGAAGGTCTTATCCACTCCGCCTGCGGTCACGGTGACGGTGGCCTTGCGAGAAGACCCGTCATTGGGGGCCGCGGTGGCGGCGATGCTCACGACGGAGCCTGTGCCTGCGCCGGAAGCCGGATCGAAGCTGATCCAGTCCTTGTCCGCGCTCACTTCCCAAGGAAGGTCGGTCTTGAGGCTGATGCTCTGGGTGCCGCCCTCGGAAGCGAACGGAGCAGAGAGCTCGGTCAGCTTGAACGTGCCCCTCTGGGCGATGTCGAAGCTCTCCTCCTCTTCACCGGCAACCACGGTGATGGTCGCGGTACGCTCCATTACGTCGCTGGGAGCAGCCGTGGCCACGATCTGGATGGTACGTCCTTCCGGGTCGGGCTCGCCGCTCTGGCGGTTGAAGGTGATCCAGCTCTGGTCGCAGCGGACCGACCAGGCCTCGTTGGTCTGGATGGTGAAGTTCAGCGGACCGCCGCAGGCCGCGAAGTCCTTGGAAACCGGGGTGACGAACAGGCGGCCCTTACGGAGCTGCTTGATCGTGATGACCTTGGTGAGGGCCACGTTGTCGCCCTTCAAGGTGATGGTAGCCTGGCGGTCATCGCCCATGTTCTCCTTGGCCGTGACGGTAATGTCGGCGATCAGGGAGCTGCTTGAGCTCGACGCCGGGGTCACCTTCAGCCAGTCGGCCCCGCTGGACAGGGTGAGGGTCCAGGGAGTATTGGAGCTGACGTTGAAGCTGATGGCATCCGGGTTGCTTGCCGGCAGGGTGTAGGAATCCACGGCGCTGCACTCCATACGGATGGAGGCCGCCGCCTTTTCAGGAGTCATCTGCGTGTCAATCTTGTACATCTGGCAGGAAGGAAGTGCTGCGAGCACCGCCAGCGTGGTAAAGATTCTTGTGTAGGTTTTCATATCGCTTTTAGTTTTATTCCGTGGTTACGTTCCACCCGTTGTTCTGGGTGAGGTTGGTATTGTTGAAGGTCTCAGCCTGCGGGATTGGATACAGGTACATCTTGTCGGACCAGGTGCGGGACTTCACAGTCTTCCTGCGATAGGTAAAGCTGTTCCCGCTCCTGACGATCTCGACACCGTCCACCTGGCCCATCACGCTTCCGGCGATCCTCCAGCGGCGGATATCCCAGAAGCGGTGGTCTTCGAAGGCGAACTCGACACGCCATTCCCGGCGCACAGCTTCGCGGAAGTCGTTCTGGGACGCGGCCGTCACGGCAGGCATGCCGGCATTGGCGCGGACCTGGTTGACGGCGTCCATCGCGCTGAGGCCCAGGGAAGCGTCAGTGGGACTGCCCAGGCCCTCGTTGGCGGCCTCGGCAAATGTCAGGAGCGCTTCCGCATAGCGGTACACGATCCACTGATGCTTGTTGGTCACGGTGTACTCGGGGGTGAAACTGGTGCTTTCCTGGATATAGCGGCGCAGGTAATAACCCGTCGCCGTACCCATTTCGGTGCGGGTGGCCGAATAGTCCCTGCCTCCCACGAAAGTCTCGATGGCCGAACCCTTGAAAACCATTCCGTTGGCAAGGATGGCCCTGGCGAAGCGGGGATCGCGTCCTTTGTACGGAGCGCTGGCATCGAATTCGGGATCGTCCGATTCCCAACCGTTCGCACCCAGGGTGACGTCATAGCCGCCCTTTGTCTGGAAGGCATCCACCAGGCTCTGGCTGGGGAAAGTCCCGGCCATACTGGTACGCTGGCCTTCGGTGAAGCGGACGGGGAAATTCGTCTTCTCGAAACTCTGGCTCTCGCTTCTGCAGATCGCCATTATGACCTCGGGCGACAGATAGTTGTTGGCCTTGTCGGCCGTATCCAGCGAATACTGGTTCAGGTCGATTATCTCCTTGGCGGCGCGGGCGGCCTTAAGCCACTTTTCGCGGTCTCCGGAAGGATTGTGCAGCGGGGATGCCGCATACAGCAGGGCCTTGGTCTTGACGGCCAGTGCGAAGCCGTTGGTCACACGCCCGATCTCATTGTCCAGCATTCCTACGTAGGTGGAAGGCAGGTTGCGCGCGCACTCGTCGCACTCGTTCACGATGAATTCGATCACATCGTCGAAAGGAGTCTTCTCGATCGCGTTGGCCTCTTCGGCGGTGAGCATCTTCAGCGGCATGGCTATGTCGCCGTAGCGGCGTGCCAGCTCGAAGAAGAAATAGGCGCGCAGGACACGGGCCTGGTACGGGTAGTACGCCAGGTGTTCCAGCCAGCGCTGGTACTTGGTGTCGTACTGATACATGCTCAGGTCCACGGTCTGGATGGACTCCAGGAATTCGTTGGCGCTGCGGATGCCGTAGTACAGGCTCCACTTGTCGTCGACGGTCTGCAGGGGCGTCCAGTTGCCGTTGGTGAAGCGCTGTACCGAAGCGTCGGGATCGGCGTATTCGGCATCGTCGCTGCCGCAGGAGCGCAGGGCGCTGGAGACGTCGGCGATATCCTTGTTGGGCATATATCCGTAGATGTTGGTAAGCATCCTCTGGATATTGCTGTATGTCGTGTACATATCCTCCCGGGAGTACTGGCTGGAGGACTCGTCGAAGTCCAGGACGTTGCAGCCGGCCGACAGGATGATGGCACTCAGAATATAAATCAGTCTTTTCATTTCTCTTATCCTCCCCGTTTAGAAGTTAAACTTGATTCCAGCCCAGAAAACGCGGGTAGAAGGATAGTAAGCGCCCATCTGTTCGGGGTCGGCGAAATGGATGTTGTCCAGGCTGAACAGGTTGGTCGCGGTGAGGGACACGGTGGCGTCGCAGATCCTGAGCGACTTCTTGGGAATCGTGTAGGAAACGCCCACGTTGCGCAGTTTGATGAAGGATCCGTCGCGGTACCACAGGGAATTGGAGCGGTAGTTATTGTTGTTCTCCTGGGTGGTCAGGCGCGGCATGGTGGCCAGGGCCTCACGACCGGGCGCCCAGGTGATCTCGCGGGACAGGAAGGTGTTGGAAATGGTTGCGTTGTTCACCAGCGGCTGGTACAGCGGGCTGTCCAGCAGGCTCACGGTCATTCCCGTCACGCCCTGGAAATCGGCGTAGACCTTGAATCCCTTCAGGGAGGCGTGCAGTCCGAAGCCGAACTGCAGCAGCGGAGTGGAGCTTCCGAACATCTTCACCTGGTCCTGGCTGTCGATGATGCCGTCACCGTTCTGGTCACGGTATTTCAGGTCGCCGGGACGGACCTCGCCGAAGGTCTGCCGGGGGCTGTTGTTGATCTCCACCTGGCTCTGGAAGATGCCTATCACCTCCAGACCGTACTTCTGGCCCACGGGGTTGCCCTTGCGGTACAGGTAGTCGTACATCTGGTAGGCCTGGCCGTCGTTGATGACCTTGGTGAAGAGCCATCCGGCATTGCCGTACAGGCCGTATTCGAAGTCTCCGATACGGTCGTCCCAGTTCAGGGACAGGTCCACGCCCTTATAGCTCGCCTCGCCGAGGCTCTGGTCCTTCACGCCGATACCGATGACTCCCGAAATGTTCGAGGGAGAGATGAGGATGTTGCTGCGCTTCTCGAGGAAGCCTTCGGCGTTAAGCCCGAGACGGCCGGCGAACAGCTTGGTGTCGATGCCGAAGGTCGCCTTGGACGACAGCTCCGGCGCCAGGGTGACGGCCGGCATGTCGCCTTCCGTACGGCCGCTGAAACTGGTTCCGCCGTTCTGGCCGAAGTAGAAACTGTTGCCGCTCACGTAGTTCTCCCTCCAGAGCTCGTGCTCGAGGTCGGAGTCGCTGCCGCTCAGGCCGGCCGATGCGTAAGCCTTGACGTACGGGTCTCCCGGGAGGATGACGGCTGCGACGCTGAGGGCGGGATAGACGTGGAAACGCTTGCCCTTGGGCATATAGGCGCTTCCGGAGTAATTCACGACCAGGTCGGCGAACAGGCGCTTGTTCCAATTATAGCTCACCGTACCCAGGATTTCCTGCGTCTTGGAGGATGCGTTCTGGCCGCTGAGGATCCAGGAACGCTGGCGGTATGCCGCGTGGGTCTCGACGGAGCTCTTGCCGAACTGTCCGGCCCAGTTGATGCGGCCCTGCATCTCGAATTTCATCTGCAGGGAAGAGAACCAGTGGCTGAAATCCACGATCTTGGAATTGGTGCCGTAGTACAGCTGCTCGCTGAGGATATAGCTCCTGTCCCCCTGCATTGCCAGGGTGCTCACGAGCTCGGAATAGCGGAATGTCTTGGTGGCGTCCTCGGACAGGCGGCCGATATAGTCGAATCCCACCCTGACGTCGGCGGACAAGCCCGGGAGCAGGGCGCCCAGATCCTGGCGGAGGAGGGCGTCGGCCAGCACCTTGGTTTGCGAGTACTGCTTCTGGCCGCTTTCCTGCAGCATTGCCACGGGGTTATACTGGGTGCCGTTGTAGATGGAGGTTCCGCCGTAGGTGCCGTCAGCCTGCTTCACGGGGAATGCCGCAGAAGGGAGGCCGTACAGGACCCTCTCCAGACGTCCGCTGTAGTTGCCCTTGTTGAATTCTCCCAGACGCGCCATCACGCCGATCTTCATGGAAGTGGAACTGGTGACGTTCACGTCCACGTTGGCCCTGATTCCAAGGCGGTTGTCGTAATGGTTGCCGTTGTAGCGGTCGTCCGTGTCGGCCTTGCGGTACAGGAAGTCTTCCTTCAGGTAGTCGAGGGCCGCGAAATAGCGGAAGTTGCGGTTGCCGCCCTGGAAGGTAAACTGCGCGCGATGGTTGTCACCGTGGTCGCGGAACACTTCGTTCCACCAGTTCACGTTGGGATAGGCATACGGATACTGGCCGCTGTAGAGGGCGAGGAGCTCGGCATCGGAATACTTTGCCGGCAGGCCGTCCAGGCTGCGGGCCTCGTTCATCAGGAAGCCGTAGGTGTAGGCGTCGGCGAATTCCGGAGCGCGGAACATGGTCGCGAAGCCATACTGGTACTTGGCGCTGACCATCAGCGGAGTGTCCTTGCCGCGGCGGGTGGTGATCACGACCACGCCGTTGCCGCCCTTAACACCGTACAATGCAGCGGCGGCGGCATCCTTGAGGACGCTCACGGATTCGATCTCCAGGCCGGTGATGTCCTCCGCGTCGCGGGGCAGGCCGTCCACCAGCAGAAGCGGGCTGTGGCCGTGCAGGCGCAGGGACAGCTTAAGCTTGGACTGGTTGGAATCATATACGCTGGAGCCGTTCTTCACGAGCAGTCCTGAGAACTGTCCGTAAAGGGCGTTTGAAATGTCCATCTCGGGGCTCTTCTCGAAGATACCGCCACAGGCCGACTGGTTGACGTTGGCCTGGAAGTGGTACGCGTTGCTCAGGGAAATGGAATCCAGCATGGATTTTTCCTGAGCGAACGCCGCGGAGCCGGAGAGCAGCAGCGAAAGAAGGATATATATATGTAATCTTTTCATCTTCGGGTACATTTTTTAGTTTACCAACCCGGATTTTGAGTCATCCCGTAGTTCTTGTTGATCTCGATGGCAGGGATGGGTGCAAGATACCACTTGGTATTGAAGTCGGTATACCACTTGCGGGGCGGATATGCGTCCCTGACCTTGAACGAGAATACGGTGGCCTCGGAGTCCCTGTCGCCCACGGCGGTGAGCGCCTTGAGCGGCGTGGTGAACGCCTCGGTGAGTCCCCAGCGCACCATGTCGAACCATCTTACCTCTTCGAATCCGAACTCCAGTTCGCGCTCCAGGATGAGCGCATTCCGGAATTCTTCCTTGGTAAGGCCCTCGGGGAGATTGGGAAGTCCGACGCGGTTACGGACGGCATTCACGTATGAATATGCCTTGTCGGAAGGACTGCCGTCGGCTTCGTTGAGCGCCTCGGCCGCATTCAGCAGAACCTCGGCGAAACGCATCATGCACCAGTGCGGCGGATTGGAGCGGTCGCTCGACTGCTGCATCACGAACTTCATCATGAGGAAGCCGGGGCAGCCGTCCTGGTAGTATTTATGGTTGGAATAGCCACGGCCCACGGTACCGTCCCTCCAGATGTCTCCGGGAACACCCACATTCTCATACAGGCGCGGGTCGCGGGTTTCCGTGAAAGTGGAGCTGCCCACCTTGAGGGTACCCATGGGGTCCGGGCGGAAGAACGGGTGGTCGGGCCAGTTCTCCTTGTTCTCCCAGTCGAAATCCTCAGGGAAGGGAGTGCCGTCCGCCCAGGGGAACTTGTTCACCCAGTTGAGCGAGCAGCCGCTGCCGTAGGATCCCTGGATTTCGAAGTGCTTGTCGTGATAGCTGGTGCTGTTGGACTTGCGGATGGAGATGATAGCCTCCGAAGAGCCGCGGTTGACGTACGCCCTGCGGTATGCCAGGCGGTAGTCACGGGGCTGGATGCCCTTCAGGGGCTCGGCTATGGTAGCCTGCTCCAGGGCATAATGGCCGTTGGACAGCTGCTCTCTCATGAATTCCTCGGCGGCAGCCTTGGCGGCCTGCCAGCGCTTGGGATCGTAGTTGCCGTAGCAGGTGTATTCGTCGGCATCCGGATGCCACTTGGTGTCGGAATTGAAAGTGGGGGATGCGGCGAAGCACAGGATCCTGAGCTTGAGGCCCAGGGCTGCGGCACGCGTCATGCGCCCGTCTTCCGAATCAGATACGCTCCAGGGAAGGTCCGGGGCTGCCTCATCGCACAGGGACACGATGAAATTCACCGTCTCGGCGAAGGTATTGCGGGGATAATGCATCTCCTCGTCCACCTGTACAGCGTGGTCCAGGATGGGGACGCCGCCCAGATAGCGGAGCATGTTGGCATAGGCGATGGCCATGCACACCTTCGCCTCGGCCTTCCTGCGGGCGAGCAGGGCGGGATCGGCATCCGGGATGCGGTCGGCGTTCTCCAGGAACAGCCAGGCATAGCGGATGACAGTATAATCCTTCTCGCTTCCGAAGCGGTAGTTCTCGCCGCCCGCGTAGGAACCGGTGAGGTTGGCTGAAAGGCCTCCGGAATAGTAAAGGTTGTTGGGGCCGTCGCTGTCGGAGTGCTTGTTGGAGATGAAATGGTCGGTTATGGACTCCAGGAAATCGCTTCCCATCTTGGAGTCGAAATCGGACACCAGGCCGTAAGGCAGGTTGTAGTAAGCCGATACAAGGACCTTGTCGGCGTCCGTAAGCGAAGCGAACAGGGTGTCGATGGTGGCACCGGAGGTTTCGGGCGCCTTGGAAAGGCCGGCGTCTCCCAGCCTCAGGCTTTCACAGGCGACCGTAGCGGCACACAGGATGGTGATGCACAGTAATTTGATCAACTTTTTCATAGGACGCCTCGTTTAGAATGTTACGTTGACTGCAAAGTTGTAGGTCTTCACGAGCGGATAGGTTCCGCTGGAAGAACTGGACTTGGCTTCCGGATCCTGCAGCTTCATCTTGGAGAATGTCAGCAGGTTGTAGCCGGTGAACATCAGGCTGAGGGAGCTTATGCCCAGCTTGTCGAAGAAGTTGTTCCGCGAGAAAGTGTAGCCGAAGTTGAGGCTCTTCAGACGGAGATAGCTTGCGTCCACGGTCCACAGGGTGGAATCCATGGAGTTCCAGGGATAGTTCGTCTTGGTGAATCGCGGGAGCTTGCCGTCTTCACGGCCGGGCGCCCACGGGTTGTCGTTGTCGATCCAGCAGCCGTCCGCGAAGTACTGGAGAAGTCCGCGGTGGCCGGAGTTGGTGAACGGGATGCGGTAGTCGGCGTTCCATACACGGCTGACGTTGGTGGCTGCGGTCCAGTTGAGGGTGAGGTTGAAGCCTCTCCAGCCGAAGCGCCAGTTGGAACCGAACACGTATTCCGGACGGTTGGGATAGCCGTCGTACATACGGTCGCGGCCGTCGATGATGCCGTCCTCATTCAGGTCCTTGTACATACAGTCGCCCGGATACACGGCGTTGGAAGGCTGCGGCAGGGAAGGATTCAGGACCCTGTTGCCGTTCGTATCGGTGATGAAATCGCTCTTCTGGTACAGGCGCTCGAACTGGTACAGCATATAACGGCCGGTAGGTCCTCCGGTCTCACGCTGGTACTCGAATTCGGGTTCCACCTCGTCCTCGCGGATGATCTTGTTTCGGGCGAAAGTGACGTTGCTGCTGATATCATAGGTGAAATCGCCTATATGGTCCTTCCAGCCCAGTTCGATTTCGTAACCGTGGTTGTCTACCACGCCGAGGTTCATGTTGGGCAGGCTGGTGGCGATGATGGAAGGCAGGGACCGCGGCGCGATGAGGATACCGGTACGGTGCTCCCTGAAGATATCGCCGCTGAAGTGGAGGCGGTAGTTGAAGAGGTCGAAGTCGAGACCGACATTGCCCTTGAGCGCGGTTTCCCAGGTAACGCCCAGGTTGCCGGGGGTGCCGAGCTCGTAACGCGGCACGCCGTCGTTCCTGTTCACGCCGAAGTAGTAGGAACCGGATTCGTTCCAGACACCGTCCATATACATGAAGCGGACGGCATTGTTGAGGTCGTTACCCACCTTGCCTACGGAGGCGCGGAGCTTGAGGAAGTCCACCCAGTGGGCACTCTTCATGAATTTCTCCTCGGAGATGACCCATCCTATCGAAGCCGACGGGAACAGACCGTAACGGGTCTTGCCCGGAGCGAAGTTCTCGGAGCCGTTGTAACCGGCACTCACGTCCAGCAGGTACTTGTCCTTGTATGCATAGGTGACGCGGCCGACCCAGCCCACATATCCGCGGGGGAGCCACTGGTAATCCATGCTGCTGCCGTTTTTCTCCGGATAGTAGTCACGGGACTGGTTGTACAGCAGAAGGCCGCTCACCGTATGCTTGTGCGCGAACTTGCGCTTATAGTCGATACGGGCCTCGAGGTACCAGTTCTTGTCGTCCGACGTGGATTCGCTGTAGCTCATCGTCGGCTGGCTTCCGCTGATGACCGGCAGGTAGGTGCGGTCGAAGGCGGGGTCGCTCATGCTGAGACCGGAGTTGTCCGCCCAGGACTGGTATTCTATGGTCTGATGATATCCTCCGGAACCGGTGCGCTTCTTGGTAATGGCCATGTCGGTGTCGTAACTTCCCTTCACGGAGGCACTCAGGCCCTGGGTGATGAAGTCCAGGCGCTGGGTGATCGTCATGTCCATGTTCAGCGAAGTCTTGTACTTGGCGCGGAAGCCGGACCAGTAGTAGTACTCCCATCCGTTCCAGCGGGTGAGTCCCTTGGGGACCGCCTTCTCGGACACCGAGGTGACCGGCATCCCGTTCACGATACCCGGGGAACCGGTAGGATGGGCCCAGAGCATCGTAAGCATCCAGATGTTGCCGCGGTCGCTGTCCAGAGGCTCGCGGGTGTTGCCGATGACACCGCTGATGTTGAACTTCATGTCCGTAGTCTCGGTGAGTTTGAAGTCCAGGTTGGCGCGGTAGTTATAACGGTTGTAGGAGTAGTTGTTGTCGTAGGTCACGTCCGGGATCTGCTTCAACAGACCATTCTGGAACATATAACCCATCGAAACGAAGTAACGCACCTTGTCCGAACCGCCGCTGATGTTGATGTTGTTCTTGGTCTGCAGGAAGGCCTTGCGGAACATCAGCTCGTGCCACTGGGTGTTAGGGAACATGATGGGGTCGCTGCCGGTACGGTAGGCCTCGATGGCTTCGGGCGTAAAGTACGAATTGGCAGTGGTGATGCCATCGTTCCACTGGAACACGTTGTAATACCTGGCGAAGTCGTAGCTGGAGCACTGGGTGATGTAGGACATGGGCACCTGTACGCCAGTGATGGAGCTTCCGGAAATCTTGGGCTTGCCCACGTCGCCGCGCTTGGTGGTGACGATGATGACACCGTTCGCACCGCGCACACCGAACACCGCGGTGGAGGCGGCGTCCTTCAGGATGGACAGGCTCTCGATTTCGTTAGGGTCCACCGTGTTCAGCGGACGCTCCACGCCGTCCACCAGGATGAGCGGCGAAGCGTTGGAGTCTGACAGGGAACCGGCGCCACGGATGTAGATCTTGGCATAGTCTTCACCGGGCTGACCCGTCTCCTGGATCGTGGAGACGCCCGGCATCTGACCTGCCAGCACGTTGGTGACGTCGGCCACAGGCGCCCTGACGAGGGCTTTGTTGTCGATGGACGCCAAAGCACCCGTAACGGTCGCCTTGGTCTGTGTGCCATACGCCACCACCACCGTAGCTTCGATGGACTGGGTGTCGTCGCGCAGGACAACGGTGATGTTCCGCTGCTTTCCCACAGTCAACTCTTCGGTCATATAACCGAGAGCCGAGACTTCCAGCACAGCAGTCTCTCCGGGGACGACCAGCGTGAAGCCGCCGTCCATGTCGGCAGCTGCGCCGGTAGTGGTCCCCTTGAGGGTGACGGCCGCGCCGATCACCGGCAAGCCGTCTTCATCCACTATCCTACCTTTGACGGTAATGCCCTTCTGGGCGAAGGCCGCAGGGGCCCACATTCCCAGGAGGAGACACAGCACAGCAGCCAGTCTTGCAATTTGGACTACTTTCTGTTTCATTGGTTAGTCAGTATAATTAATAGTTTTTTATAGTGTTTTATTGTAGTACGCTTTCTTTTCCGTAAATGGCTTTCACGAGCGCCTTCAGGAGCGCGTGGTCATCGCTGTCGTAACGGTATTCCCAGAACATTGCGCCCAGCATACCGTTGGCTTTCACATACTGCCCTTTCGCCTGGACCGATTCGGGGTCGTCGTAGGAAAGGACGTTCGTTCCCGTTTCATCCACGAGGAACGGCACCGCGGAAGTGGGCTCCCATTGGCGGCTCACCTTGCGCACAAGCGGCTTCCCGCGGTAGGTCCCCTTCTCCAGGATGTCGGGAATCTCGTAATACTTGACAGAATACTCGAATATCTTCTCGGCATCCGTAGGGTTCTTCTTGGACTTGCCGTAGAACGGGACGCCCATCACCTGGCGGTCCTTGGGCACGCCGCCGGTCACGTGGGCCTGGATGCTCTCGTCCCAGCTGCGCTGGTTGAAACGGGAGCTCTTGTGCAACGGGGAGTTGTGCCCGTTGGGAGCGGCTCCCATATCGTAGGTCATCACGTTCACATAGTCCAGATACTGCATCGCGGTCTTCCAGTCCACGTATTTTGCGCTGGAAGAGGACGCGAAGGATATGATCTTGCCGGTGCCCAGGGTCTCCCTCAGTTCCTTCAGGACAAGGTTGAAGTTCCTGGTGTCGGAAGGGTCGCAGCCGGTCTCGTTGTCGGCGCTCTGGGTAGGATATTCCCAGTCGATGTCCACGCCGTCCAGCCTGTGGAAATCCAGCAGCTGCTTCACGCTTTTGCAGAAGGCCGTGCGCTTGGCAGCGTCGCGTGCCATCATCGAGAAGCCGTCGGCGTGGGCTCCCCATCCGCCTATCATAAGCATGACCTTGAGCTTGGGATTGACGGACTTGAGTGCCACCACCTTGCTGATGGGGACCTTGGTGGATTCGGTGACCACTATGCCGCCTTCTCCCGTCTTGGGATTCTTGAACCGGCCGTGGGCGTAGTTGAGATGCGTTATCAGCGTAGCCTCCGGGACGGATTCGCTGTACTCGGTGAAGTACGCCAGCACGATGGGTGTCTGGCCGATGTCGGTACAATGGGTCCCTTCCGGCTGCGTGGTCCCGGAGCCATTGTCATCCCCGCCGCTCCCGGAACCGTTCCCGGAGCCGCTGCCGGAACCGTTGCCTGAATTGGGCTTGGTGCTCGGCGGAGCGATCACGAATCCCTGCGATTCGCCCTTGACACAGGACACTGCGCCGATGGCAAACGACAGGAAGAAGAATATGAGGACTGCTCTTTTCATATCAAAGGGGTCTTATCCTGTGCCATTCCCCGGAACCGGCCTTGCGGATCTGCACGTCGGTCTTGTTCCGGATGGAATTCCAGCCTCCGATTACATTATATAAATATATCACGCGCACCATGTGGGCGCCGGCTTCCAGTACCGTCTCCGCGTCGTGGCGGGAGAAACGCTTCACCTCCGCTCCGTTGTCGATGAGCAGTTCGCCGTCTATCCACACCTGGTCGCAGTCGGACGAGAAGCGGTACACCGCCGTCTCATCCACGCTGAAGCAGGCTTCGGCCTTTGCGGCATAGAAGCGGGTGCTGTCGGGCATATTGCGGTCGAACGGCTCGAGCCCGGCAAGGTCGCGAAGCCGTTCCATCCCCACCTCTTTCCAGGATGCGCCTTCCAGCTGGGCGGCAGTGACGAAGCGGCCGTCGGCACGCCAGGCTTTCAGGCCTTTCCAGGCGCTTACGGCGGGCTTCGGCTCCAGGCGGGTGACGCTGATGGTGCGCACGGGACTCAGCTTGCCGTAAGAAGTGACTGAGGCTATCTTGAGAGTAGTATTGTCCGTGAATTCCAGCGGCGCGGAATACCTGGCGGACTTCACCGTAGGCGTGCTGCCGTCGGTAGTATAGACGATGGCCGCTACCGGGCGCGTGGTGGTGAACTCCAGCACGGCCTTGTCCATGAAGGCTATCCTGTCGCAGGAGCCGCCCGGCTGCTCCGGAAGCGGGATATGGTAGTTCACTCCCCTGCGGTCCAGGTCTTGGCAGGCCTTGTCCACGCGGACGCGGAAGCTCTCCCAGTCCTTGTTCTCCTTGAGTGACCAACCGGTCTCCGCCACGGCGAACGCACGCGGGAACAGCATATACTGGCGGTGGCTGTCGGAGTAGATGTATTCGCTCCACAGGTTGCACTGGAGGCCCTTCACGTGACCATCCCTGCCGTTCCGGCTGAGTTCTGCCGGGACGGGGTCGTAGCCGTAGGCCTTTTCCAGCGTGGTATAATTGCCGATGGACACGGGCTCTATCTTGGGATCCCCCTGCACGTGGTCGAGGTACATCCCGGCCTTGGAAGGGGTCATAATCACATCGTGGCCCTGCATGGCCGCAGCGATGCCGCCGTCCTCCCCGCGCCAGCTCATCACCGTGGCGTTGGGGCTGAGGCCGCCCTCGAGGATCTCGTCCCAGCCTATGAGCTTGCGGCCGTACTTGCGGAGTATGTCCTCCATACGGCGGACGGCGTAGCTCTGGAGCTTCTCCTCGGCCGTTCCGTCCCCGTCGTCCTTGAATCCGAGCTCACGGATCCTGGCCTGGCAGTCGGGGCACTGCTGCCATTTGTCCTTCTTGCACTCGTCGCCGCCTATGTGGATGTACTCGCCGGGGAACAGCTGCACCACCTCGGCGATGACGTCGTCCAGGAACTTGAACATATACTCCTGGCCGGGGCACATCACGATGTTGGGCGAACCCCAGGTATAGAACGTGCTGATGCTTTCCTTGGTGCAGGAAAGGCCGGGATAGGCGCGGATGGCCGCGATGGCGTGGCCGGGCATCTCTATCTCCGGGACGACGGTCACGTGGCGTTCGGCCGCGTAGGCCACCACGTCGCGTATCTCTTCCTGCGTATACCAGCCACGGTGCTCGCTGCCGTCGAACTCGATCCTGCTGCCGCCCACCTCGGTGAGCCTGGGATATTTCTTTATCTGGATGCGCCAGCCCTGGTCGTCGGTCAGGTGCCAGTGCATCACGTTCATCTTGTATGAAGACAGGATGTC
>JAEEGL014855679.1_pt1 | contig 26753 bp, 18 predicted proteins | sample 9134231 | NCBI WGS metagenome assembly JAEEGL01 (sample SAMN16246548, study PRJNA631951) | gut metagenome | biome: gut microbiome; feature: rumen; material: fiber-attached | host: Bos | place: Iran: Karaj | collected 2018-10 | reverse complement strand
CTACGGCGATGTTTAGAAGAAGGTGGAATCGTTTGTCGTATGGCCACTCTTTGTATGATTTGTGTTCGTTTTTGAACTGGAATACAAGAGATCCATCCAAGAAGAAACTCACTTGTTCTGCGTCCCATTCCATGCTGTAGATGTGCCAGTTTTTGCTAGGATCTGTTGTGCTGACTGTGTTACCCTTGTTCGTGCCATTCTTGTGGTTGTAGGCCTCTGTGTGGATGTTGCAGTGGATTTTATTAGGGTCGAAGCCTACATTCTCCATGATGTCCAGCTCACCAGAGTTGGGCCATCCACCATAAGTGTCGTCTGTGGAAAGCATCCAGATGGCTGGCCACATACCTTTGCCAGTCGGCAACAATGCTTTGACTTCAACTTTTCCGTAAAGCCAATCACCTTTGCCTTTTGTGATCAGACGTGCTGATGTGTACTCTTTTGTTTGGCCGTCGCCATACCATCTATACGACTCTTTACGAGCCTCAATGATAAGGTTGCCATCTTCCACCCAAGCATTCTTGTTGTCGGCAGGAGTGTAGTTCTGGGCCTCATTGTTTCCCCAGTCCCAGTTATTTCCTTCTGTATCGAACGACCATTTTGAATTATCTGGCGCACCAGAATAGTCGAACTCATCGTTCCAGACGAGTTTCCAATCTTGCTTTCCATATAGGAATGAACAGCATAGTGTTGTGCAAACGGTTAGGAGTAATTTTTTTATCATACCAAGATACTTTATAAAAAGGGTTTATTAACTTATTTTTTGCTCTACAAATGTACAATTATAATTGAACAAAATGTAAAGCATGCCGAGTTACGAACGCTTTTGTCTTTTTTTATTAATATTATTATCCAATTATGTTAATTGCAGTAGGATAAAAATCCAATTTGTTGGATTTTTTGGGCAGGGGAAAATGGAATTTTTTTTGTTTGTTGTGCGAAGATCTCTTTTTTTGCGAAGAGGTATTGAGAATTTTGTGGAGAGATATTGAGAATTTTGCGAAGAGATATTGCTATTGAATTTGAGAAAAACATTTGCGTATCTATAAGTGACATCGATATATTTGTACTGATAATAGGATTTGATATTTTATAAATATTGTTGAGTGATAAAATGGAGCTTTTTTTGGAAAAAAGTTAAAATTATTAGGTGATAAATAGAATTAATTAGGTTATAAATTAGACGAAAAACATTGAAAAATGGGAAAAATATATAATTTTGTACTGCAATAAAATAAAAAAGTTAGGGAAATGGAATTTGTAGAGACAGAAAAAGTAGAATTGAAGAGGAGGTATACTGAGACAATCGAAAAAGAGATTGTGGCTTTCTTGAACACGGACGGTGGCACATTGTATGTGGGTGTGGAAGACGACGGTATGGTGGTCGGTGTAGAAAAAGTAGACGAGACATTCAAGAAAATATCCGATATCATTACCGATTCAATATTGCCGAATGCAAAGGAATATATTCAATTGGGATCAAAATACTTGGATGGAAAAATCGTCATAGAGGTTAAAGTGGATAAAGGAGACGGTCTGTTTTACATCAAACGTTTTGGGAGAAGCTCACAGGGGTGTTACCGCAGGATAGGCACAACATGTCGGGCGATGAGTGAAAATGAGATAGAGAAGATGCACTCGATTGTTTTGGGCTCAAAGACAAAAATAACGTCTGCTCGTGGTGAAATACAAAACCCAACATTCAAATATTTGAAATTGTTGTGTTCAGAGAGTGGCTTGAACATCAACGATTCGACATTTGTCCAGAATTTTCACTTGCAGAACGAATCAGGAGAATGGAATAAGATGAGCGATTTGTTGTGCGACAAGAATGATATCTCGATAAAGGTGGTTCGTTTTGCTGGCAACGACAAATCTTCAAAGATCATATTGCGTAATGAGTATGGAGGTAAATGTTTGGTGGTCGCTATGCAACAGGCTTTAGAATATTGTATTGATGTTATCAATCAGACAAAAACCGAGTTTGATAGAGGCATTAGAAAAGATATTCAGTTGTTCGACAGGGATGCCTTCCGAGAGGTGTGGTTCAATGCTTGTCTGCACAATAATTGGATCGACGGCACTCCACCTGCTATTTATGTGTTCTGTAATAGGATAGAGATTGTCTCCACTGGTGGATTGCCGAGCAACTTGAGCAAGGAGGACTTCTTTGCCGGAGTGTCGAAGCCTGTGAATGATGAGTTGGCGAAAATTTTGATACGATTGGATATGGTAGAGCAGACGGGGCATGGAATCCCTTTGGTGACACGATTGTACGGAAAGTCTGTTTTTGAGTTTTTGGATTTTTTCATCAGGGTATCAATACCTTTTGAATATGATGTGCGCAACGATTACATCATGGTCGACGAGGATTCTACACCATGCTTGTTGAATGAGCCATATTATAAACCATATTATAAATATGGATTGGAAGATACGACTGTAAATTTAGGCAAAAAGACGCGAGACAATATAATGTCTGTGCTGAGAAACAATCCGTCATTGTCGAAGGCAGGAGTCGCAAGAATTATAGGAAAATCAAGCAAGACGGTGGAATGGCATATTAAAAAGTTAGTCGATGAAGGTTTAGTCAGACATGTGGGTGCAAATAAAAACGGTCATTGGGAAATCTTGTCTTAGAAGGAAAATTAAACTCTATTCTAATTTGAGTTTTCTATCCTTTTTGATAATTTTGTTGCATTAATAACTTTGAATTCATAATATGGGAATCAAAAGAAACAAAATATATGCAGCAATGATTGGCTTGTTGGCAGCTGTGGCGCCAACGTCGGTTATGGCTAATAAAAATGCTGAAGTATCTCGAAACCTGGAAATCTATTCTACTTTGTTGCGTGAGCTGGATATGTTCTATGTTGACACGTTTTCTGTTGAGAAGACGGTGGAGACGGGAATCAATGCGATGCTCAACAAGATTGACCCATACACTATGTATATCCCTGAGCGTGAGATGGACGACCTTAAGTTTATGACTACAGGTACGTATGCCGGCGTCGGTTCGGTGATCTCGCAGCGAGACAGTCTTGTGATGATCCAGGAGGTATACGAAAATTCTCCATCTCATAAATATGGACTAAAGGCTGGCGACGTGCTTCTTAGCGTCGACGGGGAAAAAGTGATTGGCAGCACCACTTCAGACGTGAGCAAGAAGTTGCGTGGTGTGGCTGGAACTTCGGTCAAGGTGGTTGTCAAGCGTGGAGATAAGGAGGTGACTCTTAATATTGTGCGTGACAATATCACTATATCATCTTTGAACTTGGCTAAAAACATCGGTGACAATATTGGCTACATCCATTTGACTGGTTTCACAACTGGCACTGCTGATTTGTTCAAGACAGAGTTGAAGAAACTTAAACAGTCGGGCATCCAAGGTTTGATCATCGACCTTCGTTCCAACCCAGGAGGAATCCTTTCAGAGGCAGTCGACATCGTCGGATGTTTTGTGGAGAAGGGTACAAAGGTGGTTTACACCAAGAGCAAGATTAAGGAGTGGGATGAGACATTCTCAACAACTAAGGATCCTGTCGACTTGGATATGCCAATCGTAGTGATGGTGAACGGGGAGAGTGCTTCCGCCGCTGAGATCGTATCCGGAGCATTGCAGGATTTGGACAGAGCTGTCATCTTGGGTGAGCGTACTTATGGTAAAGGACTTGTGCAGACAAGCCGCAGCCTTCCATTTGGAGGTAGCCTTAAACTGACAATCTCAAAATACCATATCCCGTCAGGACGTTGTATCCAGGCTATCGACTATGCCCGTACACGTGAGAACGGAAAGAAATTTGTGATTCCAGATAGTTTGACTCATGAGTTCAAAACTAAGAATGGCAGAATCGTGAAGGATGGTTGCGGTGTTATGCCGGACACTGTGTATACAGGAGACAGCGTTCCTGCCCAGATTGTCTATCAGCTTTACGTGAAGAATATCATTTTTGATTATTGTACAAAGTGGGCTGCTGAGCATCCTACAATTCCGTCGGTGCAGGATTTCAAATTCACTGATTGGCAGGATTTCAAGAATTTTGTTGTAAGCAAGGATTTCAGCTACAAGACAGAAAAAGAGAAACTTTTTGACGCTCTTGTTGAGAAAGCAAAGAAAGACAGCACATATGAGGCTGCAAAACAGCAGTATGATGCGTTGCAGATGGCTCTGTTCCGTTGTCAGGATGAAGAGTTGGATAAGAACAAGGATGAGATTATCCAGTTGATTTCTACCGACTTGGCTCAACGTTATTATTACCAGAAGGGAGCTTCTGAGGAAAGTCTGAAATACGACAAGGAGACGAAGAGAGCTTCTGATATTTTGCGCAACAAGAACGTTTACAACGCTATTTTGTCGACATCTAAAAAAAGTGACAAATGAGAGCAATGATATTCGCTGCCGGACTTGGCACACGTCTTCGCCCACTTACGGACAATCGTCCTAAGGCATTGGTTGAACTGAATGGCAAACCGTTGCTTTTCCATTGCATCGAGAACTTGAAGCGTTTTGGTGTGACGGAATTCATGGTTAATGTTCACCATTTTGGCGACCAGATTATCGATTATCTGAAGTCGAATGATTTTGGTGTAGACGTGAAAATATCCGACGAACGTGATTTTCTGCTTGATACAGGTGGCGGATTGAAACGTGCGTTTGAGACATTCGGTGGTGAAGAGCCGCTTATTGTCCATAACGTGGATATTTTTTCTAATGCGGATATCAAAGCATTGTACGAAACTCATTTGGCAAATGAAGCCGAGGCTACACTTCTATGCTCACACCGTGATTCTTCACGTCAGTTGATATCATCTGAAGATGGAAGACTGCGAGCATGGAAAAATCTTAAAACAGACGAAACTAAAGGCGACGTGACTGTGTTTGGAGAACCAAACAATCAGTTGGCGTTCGCTGGAATACATATTATAAACCCATCTCTTTTGCGAAAGATGTCTGATTTTCCGGATAAATTCTCAATCATTGATTTCTATCTGGATATGGCACCGTCTCACAATATCCAACTTCATGAATCTGCCGGTTTGCAGCTTATCGATGTTGGTAAGGTTGACGCGTTGGCAAAAGCGAGTGAGTTTATAGATAAACACATTAATCAATAAACAGACTGAATATGGGACAAAAACACATTGACAAGTTAGATGAGAAGATTCTAAAACTGATTTCAGACAATGCACGAATGCCATTCTTGGAGGTGGCAAGAGAATGTAATGTCTCAGGAGCTGCAATTCATCAGCGTATACAGAAGTTGCAGAAAATCGGTGTGATCAAAGGTTCTGAGTTTGTGCTCGACCCATCAAAAATTGGTTACAACACATGCGCGTACATGGGTATTTTCTTGCGCGACGCGAATGATTTCCAGGATGTTGTGGACGCATTGTATAAAATTCCGGAGGTGGTGGAATGCCATTACACTACTGGAGAATATGCGATGTTCATCAAGATTTACGCAAAGAGCAACCGTGATTTCTTGCGCTTGATCCATGAGAGACTGCAGGCTATCAAAGGCATCTCAAGTACAGAGACAATCATTTCTCTAAACGAGGCGTTCAAACGTCAGGCTCCTATCATCGATATCGAAATCACAGATGATGATTATGATGGAGACGATGACATTGCTGATGATGTGGTGGATTGATCTTCTTCCAAAATTATAAATCGGGGTTGTTATAATACACCCCATAATATATAGTGGAAAGGATATTTTTATCGATATATTACTTTTTTGAGCAACGGCGTTCACTTTTGTGGATGTCGCTTGTTGTGTTGATTGCTCTGCTTGGTTTTTCCGCATCACGTCTGAATGTTGAGCAGGATATAATGAAGATCCTGCCCGACAATGGAAACAATGCAGTCCAGAAACTTGTGTTTGAAAAACTCAAGGTGAAGGATAATGTTGTGGTGATGGTGAGTACGGAAGACGGGGATATAGCCTCTGTCCATAAATGTGCGTTGACTTTGGAAAAGGAACTGAATGACGCTCTTGTGCCTGATCTTGCAAAAAGTGTAGACTTTACTGTGGATCCGGATGCTGGACAATCAACATCTGATATAATCTATAACAATCTTCCGATCTTTATCGACAATTCCGTCTACTCGACATTTGATTCTATCTTTTCTGCGGATGCCATTGATAGAAAGATGGCCGCAAACTATGGGGCGTTGCACGGATTGTTTGGTAATTTTGCCGCAGACTACATCTATAAAGATCCGTTCGGACTTGCTGGCCCTGCGTTGAAAAGCCTTGCCAACACCCAGGTCTCATCTAAATATTCCATAATCGACGGTGGAGTATACCTTTCCACTGATTCCACCGCTATGATCACAATAACTCCAACTTTCCCAGCTGGAGATGTCAACTCGTCTCAGAAACTTACCGAGGCGGTGGAGAAAGTGTTGGCAAAACATAATGAGGCAAAGATCGACTGTTTTGGTGGGCCAGTGATGGGAGTTTACAATTCTCGTTGCATCCAGAAGGATATGCGTCTGACGCTTATTGTCGGAATATTAGCTATATGCACAATCATCTTCTTTTCTTTCCGTGACCGAAAGAGTGTCTTTCTGATATTGTTGCCAAGCTCATTCGGATTCCTTTTCGCATTGGCTGTGATGGCGATATATAAAGATACTATCTCCCTGATCGCCATGGGAGCGAGCAGCGCCATCATGGGAGTGGTGATGAGTTATGCGATTCATGTGGTGACGCATAAGGAGCATTGTAAGGATGCCCCACAATTGATAAAGGAATTGTCATCTCCGCTGACAGTCGGCAGTTTCACAACTATCGGAGCTTTTTTCAGCCTTACATTCACGTCGTCTTCATTATTGATTGATTTTGGACTTCTTGCGTCTAACATGATAATCGGAGCCATGATTTTCTGTCTCATCTATCTTCCTCATATTATGAGTTATGGTGATACGGGGGAGAAACGCAGACTATTGAGATGGATTGAGAAAATCAATGCCTACAAGATTGAGAATGTGTCGTTCCTGGTGGTGGTGATACTATTGCTTTCCGGTTATGGATTCTATCACTACAATGATGTGGAGTTTGATGCCGACATGAACCATCTCTGCTATTATCCCGATGGCACGCTTGATGTAGAGAAACGTTTGCAGCGTTCAACATGTGAGGATGGTGAGGTGTCGATATATTTTGTGTCAGCTGGAGAAACAGACGATGAGTCCCTCGTCGCCTATCATAAGATGAATCATACACTTGACTCTTTGCTTGGTACGGGTGATATAGTGCGTCATTCTCATCTAGACAAATTGCTGGTGTCTGGCGGAGAACAGCAGGAGAAAATTGAGAAATGGAACTCTTTCTGGACAGCAGAACGGAAGCAGACTGTGACTCAGCAATTGAAGAAGTCGGCGGAGAAATATGGATTTCAACCATCTGCTTTTGATCCATTTGTCAAAACAATAAATGCGGAGTATAAAGCAGACAGAGTGGAGTCGGCATTTGAGAAAGTTCCACAGTCGCCTTTAAGCAAACATATCGACAGTTGGTTCTGTTCGGAAGACGGAATGAAAATGGCAATTTCAAACGTCGTGATGAAAGCGGAAGCCAAACAGAAGGTTTATGATTCGTTTGTAGGCAGCAGGAATGTTGTGATTCTCGACAAACCTCATTTTGTTCAGGGGTATATGCGAAGCGTACAGGATGATTTCAATTTTGTGCTGGGAGTTTCGTCGCTGATTGTGTTCCTTGGATTGCTCCTTAATTATGGACGATTGGAGACAGCACTGTTGAGTTTTATGCCGATGGCATTGGCGTGGCTGATCATCCTTGGAGTGATGTATTTCTTTGGATTGTCGTTCAATATTGTGAGTGTCATAATCTCAACATTCATATTCGGTATCGGGGATGATTTCAGCATTTTCATCACAGATGGACTTGTGGATGAATACAGTAGGGGAAGGCAGACATTGTTGTCGCACAAGATAGCGATCTTTTTCTCGTCTGTCGTATCCATACTCGGCATGGGTGTTCTGGTGTTTGCCGATCATCCTTCGTTGCTTACTGTAGCATATACGTCATTGATAGGAATGTTTGCGACGGTGCTGATCGCGTATGTGTTGCAGCCATTGATATTCAGGTTGTTTGTCACACGTCGCACGGAGAAAGGATTGTCGCCAATCACAATCAATAGTTTGTTCTGGACTACACTTCTGATCGGCAGTTTCGGAATAGCAGGAGTTTTGCTATCCTTGGTGGCTTTGTTGTCATATTGTCTGCCTCTAAAGAAGATTTGGCGTTACAATTTGCTCCACTATCTGATCTGCTATTTCTGCAGAGGATTGATATGGATAGCCACACCTCGTCTGACAAGAAAAGATGCGGACAATACGCATGAGGATTTTTCAAAGCCAGCGATGATAGTATCCAACCATCAGTCGGTGCTTGATATCGTACGTGTGATGGCACTCACTCCTAAAGTGGTGATTATGGCAAAGAAGACAAATTGGAATTCCCCTGTCTATGGAATCCTTCTTCATTTGTCAGGATTTTTCTGCAGCGACGACGCTACTGAAAACTACATACCGCAGTTGAAGACACTTGTCGCCAACGGTTACAGCATATGTGTCTTTCCGGAAGGAGAGAGAAGTGTCGATGGAAAAATCGCGAAATTCCATCCTGGAGCATTCTTTTTGGCAAGTGAACTTGGCATCGATATTCTTCCTGTTGTGTTTGCCGGCCATCATTATGGCATCCGCAAAGGAGACATTATATATGTAGGCCGGACGAATATAGCGATGAAGATTTGTGAAAGGAGAGCGTGCGCACCGTCCGACCGTGCCAAACGATTGTTCAAGGAAGACGCTGCGGAATACGAAGCTTTGATAAAGAGTGAGTATGATGCACTCTGTCGTGAGATAGATACACCTAAGAATCCATATTTCCGTCATCTGCTGGAGCAAAACTTTATTCTGAAAGGACCAGTGCTTGAATACTACACCAAAGCCAAAATCAGAATAGAAGAAGACTATCAGAAGTATTGGAGACAGATTCCAAACAATGCCGTCGTCTCAGATTTGGGATGTGGCTACGGATATTTGTCGTTCATGCTGAGCCATACGATGCCAGAAGCCGAGATTCATTCGTACGACTATGATGAGGATAAGATAGAAATAGCTCAGCATTGTTATTCAGTGGCTGACAACCAGATATATAGCGTGGCAGACATTGTGAATTCGGATTTTGTGGAGAGCGATGTGTTCATCCTCAACGACGTGTTGCATTATATGAAAGCAGACGAACGAAACAGCGTCCTATGCAAATGTTTGGAGAAATTGAAAGATGGAGGAAAAATCATTGTGCGAGATGCGGACAAGAGTCAGAAGAAAACGCATAAAATAACCAAGTTGACGGAATGGTTCTCCACTTCATCCATCATCCATTTCAACAAAGTCGCCCGTAAGATAGACTTTTTTGATGCAGAAGAGATGAAAACTTTTGCTGAAAAACACGGGTTAGAAATCGAGATCACAGACAATGATGAGACGACATCGAATAAGATATTCGTGTTGAAACGAAAAAATAAGACTTATTAAGTGAATATAAACTAAAAACTATAGATTATGGCACAAGACGAAATCGGATACGACGATAAGGAAGCTGTGGAATTCATCCTTGCCAACTTGGATGAAGAGTATGCCGACACAACAGCTGAAGAGGTAGAGTATATCCTTGATATCCTTTACGATTACTACGAGGCCCAGGGATTCTTCGATGAGGATTCAGATGATGAGGTGGATATCGACGAAGATGAGATTCTCCAGTATGTAGTGGATCAGGTGGAGAAAGACAAGAAAGCAGGAGAGAAGTTGGCTCAGAAATTTGATGAAGACCGTATCGCAGAAGTCCTAGAAGGAGAGTATGGATATTGCGACAAAACAGGAGTCTTCACAGATAATGAGGACGAGGAATAATTAATAATTCGAAATTCTAAATTCGAAATGCAAAATTATGGAGATGCACGTCCGTGCGTCTCCATTGTTTATGTCGTGTGTCTATATATTTTTTATCTGTTTTTGTGTTTCTATTATTATTAATGAGCGTCTTTAATTTTTGTCCATTCTTCGATTTCGCGAAAGACCACCCTCCACCCTCAATCTTGTATGTATATTCCTTTTTATAGTGTGAAAATGAGCCCTAAATCCTAGAAAAACACTGCAATTTGTCAACGTAATATTTGCACAACTTACATTATGAAAAAAATATGGCAAAAAAATGTAAAAAAAATGTGTTTTTGGTGCATGTTATTAAAAATAAGTGTAATTTTGTAAGCGAATTCAAAACACGAATTTGTTTAATTCATATTATATACAAGAGAAATGAAAAAAGTTGTTCTATTCTTTGTTGCTGGTGCTGCTCTATGTCTAGCATCTTGCTGTGGATCTAAGTGTGACAAGGCTGCTTGTGAGGCTGCTAAGGCTGATTCTATCAGAATCGCTGATTCAATCGCAAAGGCTGATTCAGCTGCTGCTGCTGTAGCTGCTGCTGCTGATTCTGTAGTTGCTGCTGCTAAGGCTGCTGGTGACACAGTTGCTAACGCTGTAGAGGCTGTTGCTGAGGCTGCTGCTGAGGCTGCAAAGTAATAACTTTACGCTGAAAACATAAGGCTCCATCCTTTTGGGTGGAGCCTTTTTTCTTCCTAAAAATTCTTAAATATTGGAAAATAATTAATGCGTGGTGGGGTGCAATGCGTAAAATATGTGTAAATTCGCACTTGGATTTGATAATAGATATTAGCTGATGAGAAAAGAAAGAAGAACATTAGTTGCGGTTTTGATGTCGTTGATGTCAATTTTTTATGTGAACGCACAGCAATCAGGATTGTCTCCTGACCTTCAGAAAATAATTTGGGCTTCTCATTTCGTGATCAACAATTATGTGGATACAGTCAACGAGAAAGAGTTTGCTGATGAGGCAATCGCTGCCATGTTGCAGTCGCTAGACCCTCACTCTTCTTATATTCCAAAGGAAGAAGTTGAAAAAGCAAATGAAGGTTTGCGTGGTGATTTTGACGGAATCGGTGTCACATTCCAGATGTTGGAAGACACAATGGTGGTGATGCAGACAATCAGTGGAGCTCCAGCTGAAAAAGTTGGAATCATGGCTGGCGACAAGATCATATCTGTAGACGGTGAGAACATCGTCAAAATGAGTACGAATGAGATACAGAAGCGTGTCCGTGGACCACGTGGCACAGATGTTAATATTACTGTTGTAAGAGGTGGAGAGACAGCTCCTTTGATGTTCACAATCACCAGAGATAAAATTCCTTTGTATAGTGTCGATGCGTCTTATATGATAGATAAGGAGGTCGGTTATATCAAGATCAACCGTTACGCGCGCACCACTATGGACGAGTATGTTGAGGCATTCAACAAACTTTCTAAGCAGGGAATGAAATATATGATCATCGACCTTCAGGGTAACGGTGGCGGATTCTTGAATACAGCCAAAGATCTTGTGTCAATGTTTGTGCCAGAGAATTCGATGGTGGTTTACACAGAGGGTGTGCATCAGCCAAGACAGGAATATCGTTCGTCAGACAGATATTTTGATGGCGACGGTGCGATGATGGAGCCTTCGAAGAGAAAAGAGGGTCAGTTTCGTGAGAATGTGACTGCACTTACAGATCATAAAAACAGACTTGTGGTTTTGGTGGACGAGAATTCAGCATCCGCATCCGAGATTACAGCTGGAGCATTGCAGGATCTTGACCGAGCAGTCATTGTAGGTCGCCGTACATTTGGAAAGGGATTGGTGCAGAAACCATTCAAGTTCGCAGATGGAAGTGAGATGCGTCTTACAATCGCCAAATACTATACTCCGGCAGGAAGATGTGTGCAGAAACCATATGAGAAGAATGGCAAGAAAGATTATGCCAAGGATTTGAGCGACAGATGGGCACGTGGTGAGTATATGCATGAGGACAGTATCTCATTCCCAGATTCGTTGAAGTACACTACTTTATATAGAGAGCGTACAATCTATGGAGGTGGAGGTATCATGCCGGATGTGTTTGTTCCGCTCGACACTACTTATAACACAGCCTACTACAGAAAGGTGATTGGTAAGGGAGTGCTCAACAAATATTGCTTGAAATATGTGGAGCGTAACCGTGAGAAGTTGAATGGCAAGTATGACTACGAGCAGGAAGGTTCGTTTGCAGAATTCAATAAGACATTCGTTATTACGGACGATATGTTGGAAGATTTGTTGAAGCAGGCGGATGAAGCTAAGATCGAGCGTGATGAAGAGCAGATCAAACGTTCGCGTGAACATATGAAGATCAATATGAAGGCTTTGATTGCAAGCGATCTTTGGGGCCGTGGCACATACTACGAGATCATGAACACCCAAAGTGATGTTGTGAAAAAGGCTTTGGAGATAATCAAGGATCCAAACCTTTATAAGGAATCATTTGTGGACCGAAAGAGTAAGGTTAAGGAAGACGGAAAGAAAGACAAGAAAAAGAAATAAACTTTGAGGATAGAGAGTAGAGACCAGAGTTTATGGTTTTGAGGTTAGAGAAGACGGAGCAGCGAACAGTTCCGTCTTCTTTTTTTATAATAATGATTTCTTGTTATTTTTGTGATAAATAATAAATGAATATCAGAATGCGAACAATCAAATACATAATTAGTTTTATATTATTGTTTTTGACTATCTCTGTTTCTCAAGCCAGCGGATTAAACGTTAATTTGACTTTGAATATTGATGGAAGTGCGATAAGCGACACATTTTATGTTGACTTGGTTAATAATCATAGCCTTAGCTTGTTGTTTGAGACAGAACAAGAAAATTTTGATGACGATAAATTTTATGTATATGATGCTAAAAATGATTCTGTTGATGTCATAGAAAGACTTGAAAAAGGTCTGTTTTCCGTTTTCGTGGGTGCATTTGATGATTATACGGAAACAGGAAGACTCACTTATGAGGCTCGAATTTATAAAGGACTAAGTGGAACTCGGTTGGCTGTCTATTTCCCTAAAACAAAAATGATTTATGTCAGCAAGGAGTTTAGACTTCATAAATCAAAAACTTATAATGTGAAAGTGACTGGCGATTCCAGTGAACCGATTGTCTTTTCTGGTGATAGTTGGAGGACGGTTGCGATCGTTTTCTTGAGTGTGTTGACTGGTTTTATCATCATGATGATTTCGTCTTCGCTTTTGAATTTTTGGGGATTTCAACCAGATTTGCGAAGTAAAATTACAATTTTTGCCATCTGTGTTATATTTGGATGCTTCTCTAATTCTTTAATGATAAATAATGCATACTCCATTGTCGCAATGATCGCATTTTATCTTTTGTGTTTACTGATGCCTTTGATCATATTATTATCACATTTATATTTAAGGATAGATGGCAGAAGACGTTGGGGAAGACTCATCTTTTTTTCTTTAGTTATCTCCATAATAATGGACATCGCTGTGTTTTTTATTATATGCGGCGGTTCGCGTTTATGAACAGAATTTATTCCGGATTATCATATTGAAATTCTGGATGTCGAGAACGAAGTTGTGACCAAATACAATTTTGAATGTTTTTTAGCATATTTTGTTGAAACGGAGGTCTGTTATTCACAATTTGAGGATTTTTTCAAAATTCTCTTTCTATAATCAAAAATTATCACGAAATTTGTGCGATTTTTTAAGAACTGAAAAAAATAAAAGAATATGCACGCATACAGACCATTGAATTTGGTGCTTGAAGACGGTACCGTATTTGAAGGAAAATCGTTTGGATACGAGGCTCCTGTTTCTGGTGAGGTAGTGTTTGCCACTGCCATGGTAGGTTATCCAGAAAGTTTGACGGATCCATCTTATGCAGGCCAGTTGTTAACAGTCACTTTCCCTCTTGTCGGCAACTACGGAGTGCCGAATGATGAAAAGGATGAGTTCGGTATTTCCAAATTTTATGAGTCTGACAAAATTCAGGCGTCTGCAATCATTATCTCTGACTACTCTGACCGCTACAGCCATTGGAACGCTGTGAAGAGCCTTGGCGACTGGCTAAAGGCTGAGAAAATCCCAGGAATCTGCGGTATCGACACTCGTGAGCTTACTAAGATCGTTCGTGAGAAGGGTGCGATGAAGGGTAAGTTGGTTTTTCCTGATGAAAATAAAGACATTCCATTCGTTGATCCAAATCTTGAGAATCTTGTCGCTAAGGTAAGTTGCAAGGAGGTTGTGACTTACGGAAAAGGTAAGTACAAGATCGTGATGGTCGACTGTGGTGTCAAGAATAATATTATCCGTTGCTTGTTGAAACGTGATGTTACCCTAACTCGCGTGCCTTGGGACTATGATTTCAACACTCTTGAGTATGACGGACTATTCATCTCAAACGGTCCAGGTAACCCTGCTCTTTGTGGAAAGACAGTCGAGCACATCCGCGTCGCATTGCAGAAAAACAAGCCAATCTTTGGAATTTGTATGGGTAACCAGTTGCTTTCTATCGCCGCTGGTGCTCAGACATATAAATTGAAGTATGGTCACCGTAGCCACAACCAGCCAGTGAGCATGGTTGGTAGCACACGTGCATATATCACTTCGCAGAATCACGGTTTTGCCGTCGACAATAAAACAATCCCATCTGATTGGGAGCCATTGTTCATCAATATGAACGACGGTACAAATGAGGGTATCCGTCATAAGTCTAAGCCTTTCTTCTCGGCTCAGTTCCACCCAGAGGCAAGTTCAGGTCCTACAGATACAGAATTCTTGTTCGACACATTTGTGGATATGGTGGCAAAGCAGAGCAATGAGCCTGTAAGCATCATCGACGAGGGCAAGTTCACTGGACCTAAGAAGTATAATAAAGTATTGCTACTTGGATCAGGAGCGTTGAAGATCGGTGAGGCTGGAGAGTTTGACTACTCTGGTTCACAGGCGTTGAAAGCTCTTCGTGAAGAGGGTGTGAAGACGGTGCTTATCAATCCAAATATCGCAACTGTCCAGACATCTGAGGGTGTGGCTGACAAGGTTTATTTCTTGCCTGTGACTCCTGAGTTTGTGGAGAGAGTTATCCAGAAAGAGCGTCCAGACGGAATCTTCTTGTCGTTCGGTGGACAGACAGCGTTGAACTGTGGTGTGGCTCTATATAAGGGAGGCATCCTAGAGAAATATAATATTGAGGTGCTTGGAACTCCGGTTCAGGCAATCATCGATACAGAGGACCGTGAGATCTTCAACTCGAAGTTGGCTGAAATCAACGTCAACTATATTAAGAGTGAGGCTGTTACAGATATCGACCATGCTTTGAAGGCTGCTAACGAGCTTGGCTATCCAGTGATCGTGCGTGCCGCTTACGCACTTGGTGGACTAGGATCTGGTTTCTGCAACAACGATGAAGAGTTGAGAATACTTGTTGAGAAGGCATTCTCTTATTCTCCACAGGTGTTGGTAGAGAAGTCGTTGAAGGGATGGAAAGAGGTTGAGTATGAGGTTGTCCGTGATAAGTACGACAACTGTATTACAGTATGTAATATGGAAAATTTCGACCCGCTTGGCATCCATACAGGAGAGAGTATCGTAGTAGCACCGTCTCAGACACTTTCAAATAAAGATTATCATAAACTTCGTGAGACTGCAATCCGCATTATCCGTCATATCGGAATCGTAGGAGAGTGTAATGTGCAGTACGCATACGACCCACAGAGTGAAGATTACAGAGTGATCGAGGTTAACGCCCGTCTATCAAGATCTTCTGCTTTGGCTTCAAAGGCGACGGGATATCCACTCGCTTTTGTCGCTGCTAAACTAGGTATGGGTTATGCTTTGCCAGAGCTTAAGAACTCAGTGACAAAGGAGACTTCAGCATTCTTTGAGCCTGCTCTCGACTATATCGTTTGTAAGATTCCTCGTTGGGATCTTGGTAAATTCCATGGAGTAAGCCGTCTGCTAGGATCTTCAATGAAGTCGGTCGGTGAGATCATGGCAATCGGACGCACATTTGAGGAGAGCATCCAGAAGGGTCTTCGTATGATCGGACAGGGCATGCACGGATTTGTTGCAAACAAAGATTTGATGTCCGACGATTTGGATTCAGCATTGTCAAAGCCTACTGATAAGCGTATATTCTATATCGCACAGGCTCTTCATGAGGGTTATTCTATAGAGAGAATCCACGAATTGACAAAGATCGACTTGTGGTTCTTGCAGAAACTTGAGAATATTATCAGTTTGGAGAAGAATCTATCAGGATTCAACTCGTTGAAGGAGTTGCCAGATGGCGTTCTTCTTCGTGCAAAACAGTTGGGATTCTCCGACTTCCAGATAGCTCGTCTTGTTACAAAGTGTGGCAACGACGTGATTGAAAAAGAGGTATTGAATGTCCGTGCACACAGAAAGAGCAAAGGTATCTTGCCTGTAGTTAAGCAGATCGATACACTTGCCGCTGAGTATCCAGCACAGACAAATTATCTATATGTCACATATTCAGGTACAGCAAATGATGTCAAGTATGTTGGCGACCATAAGTCGGTAGTCGTACTTGGATCTGGAGCATACCGAATCGGATCATCTGTAGAGTTCGACTGGTGTGGTGTAAATGCGTTGAACACAATCCGCAAGGAAGGTCTTCGTTCAGTGATGATCAACTACAATCCAGAGACAGTTTCTACTGACTATGATATGTGCGACAGACTTTACTTCGATGAGTTGAGTTTCGAGCGTGTTATGGATATCATAGAGATGGAGAATCCGAAGGGAGTTATCGTGTCGACGGGAGGACAGATTCCAAACAACCTTGCTGTAAAACTTTCAGATGCAGGTGTGACATTGCTCGGTACACAGGCAGTCGATATTGACCGTGCTGAGGACCGACAGAAGTTCTCATCTATGTGTGATGAACTTGGAATCGACCAGCCACGTTGGAGTGAGCTTACAAGTCTTGAGGATATCTACGGATTTGTTGATGAAGTTGGATTCCCAGTATTGGTACGTCCATCATATGTGTTGTCTGGAGCTGCGATGAACGTTTGCTACGACAAGTCACAGCTTGAGAATTTCTTGAAGTTGGCAGCCAACGTATCAAAGAAACATCCTGTTGTCATCTCTGAGTTTATGGAGAGATGTAAGGAGATCGAGATTGACGCGGTTGCTCAGAACGGAGAGATTGTGGTTTACGCGATTAGTGAGCATATTGAGTTTGCAGGAGTACACTCAGGAGATGCCACAACTCAGTTCCCACCACAGAAGATTTATGTAGAGACAGTACGCAGAATCAAAGCGATTGCACGTAAGATCGCAGCTGCGCTTCATATATCTGGACCATTCAACATCCAGTTCTTGGCTAAGAATAACGAGATCAAAGTTATCGAGTGTAACTTGCGATCATCACGAAGCTTCCCATTTGTCAGCAAGGTTTTGAAGATCAACTTTATTGAGTTGGCTACAAAGATCATGTTGGGACAGAAGGTAGAGAAGCCAGAGAAGAGCGCGTTTGATCTTGACTATGTAGGAGTTAAGGCCTCACAGTTCTCATACGCACGTTTGACACAAGCCGATCCAGTACATGGAGTGGATATGAGTTCAACAGGAGAGGTTGGATGTATCGGAGATGATTTGTCTGAGGCATTGTTGAAGTCATTGTTGTCAGTAGGATACAAGATACCGAAGAAGAACGTGATGATCTCATCAGGAGAGACAAAATCAAAGGTAGATTTGTTAGACGCTTGCAAGATGCTTCAGAACAACGGCTTTGATATCTACGCTACATACGGAACATACAAGTTCTTGGATGAGAACGGCATCAAGTCAATTCCAGTAGGTTGGCCAGATGAACCAAATGCAAAGAAGAATGTTATGGAGATGATTCATAACAAAGAGTTTGATTTGGTGATCAACATACCAAAGAATAATACAGAACGTGAGATAAACAATGGATATGCGATCCGTCGAAGCGCGATCGACTTCAATATTCCATTGATCACAAATGCCCGTCTTGCAAGTGCGTTTATCCGCTCAGTTTGCGAGCTTAAGTTTGAGGACATCAAGATCAAGAGCTGGGACGAGTATTAATATGAATTAAAAATGCGTAATGCATAATGAAGAATGGAGACGCGATTATTCACGTCTCCATTTTTTTTCATCGTGATTTAGGCTCAACTTTATACGATGATGGTCGTAGGGGCAGGTTTCAAACCTGCCCGCTGTCTGAGGAATTCGTCTGAAAGACGCTACCGAGCAAAGCGAGAGTAACCCGTGACAACGTCTCGGAATGGTGTGACGATGACATAAATTTTGCCTGAAAGGCAATACAATGGGGAACTCATATAACTCAGCTGGAATGAAATTATAGTTGGTGTGTCATAAATGAGGATTCCAAAGGGCGGAGCACCCTTCTCCCTTCCTACGTGCGAGCCGAAGGCGAGCACTTATAATGAGACACGAAAGAGAACCAATATCAAATATGGATCTTAATAATCCTCATTATTCACTTGCTAAAATTGAAATTTTATAACTGCTCGCCTTCGGCTCGCAGAAGTGGTGAGGTTAGGGCGTTCCGCCCTTAACAATCCTCGTTATTAGCTACAGAAAGAGTTCGATATGCGTCATGGCAGTCATGATATGGGAAAGAATCATTTTAATTATCAACAATTTTCCGAAAAGTGTATGATTATTTGGATAGAAGAAAAATAATCACTACTTTTGCACCGCTTTTAAAGCAAATTATTTTAATTAATTAATAAACAAGTTATGTTGAATCATTACGAGGTCGTTTTCATCTTAACTCCCGTTTTGTCTGACGAACAGATGAAGGAAACGGCAGAAAAATTCAAGAGCGTACTTGTTAACGAAGGATCAAAGATCGTTAATGAGGAGCTTTGGGGTATGCGTAAGCTTGCTTATTCAATCGACAAGAAGAGCTCAGGCTTTTACTGCTTGTTCGAGTTTGAGGCAGAGCCTACAATGGTAGAGAAATTGGAACTTCAGTTCCGTCGTGACGAGAAGGTGCTTCGCTTCTTGACTACTAAGTTGGACAAGTATGCAGTTGAATATGCTGCAAAGAGAAAGAACGGCAAAAATAAGGAGAACTAAGACATGGCACAGAACGCATCAGAAATCAGATATTTGACGCCTCCTACAGTAGACGTTAAGAGAAAGAAGTACTGTCGTTTCAAGAAGAACGGTATTAAGTATATCGACTACAAGGATCCTGAATTTTTGAAGAAGTTCCTTAACGAGCAGGGTAAGATTTTGCCTCGCCGTCTAACTGGTACATCTTTGAAGTTCCAGCGTAAGGTTGCTCAGGCTGTTAAGCGTGCTCGTCACCTTGCATTGCTACCATACGTAACAGATTTGTTGAAGTAATAAACAGGAGGAATAACAATGGAAATTATATTGCTAGAGGACGTTGCTAATCTTGGTTACAAGGATGACGTTGTAAAGGTAAAGAACGGATACGGTCTTAACTACCTTATTCCTCAGGGAAAGGCTATCGTTGCTACTCCTTCTGCAAAGAAGGTATTGGCTGAGAACTTGAAGCAGAGAGCTCACAAGCTTGCTAAGATCAAGGCTGATGCTGAGGAGTTGGCTGCTAAGTTGAACACAGTTTCACTTACAATCCCAACTAAGGCTAACAAGGAGACAGGTGCAATCTACGGTTCAGTAACTAACATCCAGATTGCTGAGGCTCTTGAGAAGGCTGGTTACAATGTAGACAGAAAGATCATCTCTGTTAAGGAGACAGTTAAGGCTCTTGGTGAGTACGTTGCAGTTGCTCGTCTTCACAAGGAGGTTGCTGCAGAGGTTAAGTTCAGTGTTGTTGCTGAATAATTTCTTTGCATCAATAAGAAATAAGGCGTTGTTCGTTAGAACAACGCTTTTTTTTGTCTTTTTGTGAAAAAAATCGGCATTTTTGAAAAAAAGTGAAAGAAAAAGTCTAATTTTGAACTAAATTTGTAAAAAAGAATAAAAAAGTTGAATGATGGAAAAAATCGACGACTTAGACAGACAAATTCTTAACATAATCACTAAGAATGCCAGAATCCCATTTAAGGATATTGCTGAGGATTGTGAGGTTTCGAGAGCTGCTATCCACCAACGTGTGCAGCGTCTTATTGACACAGGAGTAATCGTTGGCTCGGGCTATCATGTTAACCCAAAAACTTTGGGTTATCAGACTTGTACCTACATCGGTATCAAGCTGGAGAAGGGATCTATGTATGCTACTGTTGTGCCTGAATTGGAAAAAATCCCTGAGGTTGTAGAGTGTCACTTTACAACTGGACCATACACAATGATGGTTAAGCTTTATGCGAAGGATAATGAGGATCTTATGGATCTTCTAAACGGTAAAATCCAGAGTATCAAGGGCGTTATGTCGACAGAAACATTGATTTCTTTGGATATGAGTATTAAGAGAGAAGTGCCAATTACACTATAATATATGGAACATAAATTAACGATATACAACACTTTAACACGTACTAAGCAGATATTCAAGCCATTGAAAGAGCCATACGTGGGAATGTATGTTTGCGGACCGACAGTCTATGGCGACGGTCATCTAGGTCATGCACGTCCGGCTATCACTTTTGATATCCTATACAGATTTTTGACTCATCTTGGATATAAGGTTCGCTATGTCCGCAACATCACTGATGTGGGACACTTGGAGCATGATGCTGATGAAGGCGAGGACAAAATCGCAAAAAAAGCACGTCTTGAGCAGAAGGAACCAATGGAGGTAGTGCAGTATTACCTTAACCGTTACCATTCTGCAATGGATAGACTTGGTGTGTTGCCACCAAGCATCGAGCCTCACGCGTCGGGCCATATTATTGAGCAGATCGACTTCGTGAAGAAGATTCTTGATGCTGGTTATGCATATGAGAGTGAAGGCTCTATATATTTCGATGTCAAGAAATATAACAAGGATCATCGCTACGGCAAATTGTCTGGTAGAAATATCGAGGATTTGTTGGAGACAACACGTGAGCTTGACGGTCAGAACGAGAAACATTGTGCTCTTGACTTCGCGTTGTGGAAGAAAGCACAGCCAGAGCATATCATGCGTTGGCCATCACCATGGAGCGACGGTTTCCCAGGCTGGCACATGGAGTGTTCTGCAATGGGAACTAAGTATCTTGGAGAAGAGTTTGATATCCACGGAGGTGGAATGGATTTGATCTTCCCTCACCATGAGTGTGAGATCGCCCAGAGTACAGCAGCCCTTGGTAAGGAGACAGTGCATTATTGGATGCATAACAATATGATCACCATCAACGGACAGAAGATGGGTAAGTCTCTTGGCAACTTCATTACATTGGATGAGTTCTTCACAGGAAATCATAAGCTGTTGACTCAGGCATACGCACCGATGACAATCCGTTTCTTCATTCTTCAGGCTCATTATCGTAGCACTGTTGATTTCAGCAACGAGGCGTTGATCGCTGCGGAGAAGGGATTCGCAAGATTGTGTGAGAGCTATGCACGTTTGCAGAAGCTTACTCCGTCGAAAGAGACATCAATGGAGATGAAGAATTACCGTCAGCTTTGTGAGGAAGCGATGCTTGACGACTTGAATACTCCTATTGTTATTTCCCATTTGTACGACGCTACACGTATTATCAATACTGTTGCAGACGGCAAAGCTACAATCTCAGAGGCAGATTTGAAGGAGTTGAAAGAGGTGTTCGACTTGTATTTGATAGACATTCTTGGAATGAGAGTGGAGGAGAATTCTGGTGCTGCAAACGATGCTTACAAAGGAGCAGTGGATTTGCTATTGGAAATCAGAAAACAGGCGAAGACAAACAAAGATTGGGCTACAAGCGACAAGATCCGTGATGAGTTGGCTAGACTTGGCTTTAAGGTCAAGGATACCAAGGACGGATTCGAGTGGAGCCTATAAAATATGTTTTACAATATAAAAAAGGTCTTAAAAAAGTTAAAAAACAGTCTTTTTAACATTTTTCTTATGCTGAAAAATTGTTGATTTGCTTTTTAAGACTATTTTTGTGTCGTTTCGTATCTAAGTATGCGAAATAAGGTTTTATAGTTAGGAATATTAATTAAAAAGAAAAGAGTATGATAAAGAAATTTTTACTTGCTAGTAGCGTTCTTTCTCTTGCTTTCGCGGCAAATGCGGCGGAGAACGAAACCTACGTTATCAAGGATGGTAAGATGGTGAACTGTAAGTTCCTTCCATCTGCAGATCCAGTAGAGGAGGCCTATGAGATAGAGGAGTCGAAAAATTCTGCTGGAGATGATATGGTAATGGTTAAGAATCCAGCTAAGAATTATAAAGCTGGTCTGCTATACTTGTCAGAGGCAGTTGATTTGAGTGAGACTTGGAATCTTGTTCTTGAATATTATTTTGAGGAAGGTACAGAATTAACAGCAGATTGCTATAAGCGTGAGTGCTGGAAATTTGATTTGATGGCAGATACTTTGCCTCTAAAAGACTCAACGTTTAAATTTGATCCAAAGCAGAAAGAGTATCGTATTGCCCATGTCTCAATTGATTCATGGTATCGTGATTTCTATACTTATACCACTTATATAGATGAAGAAGGTGATGAGGTAGGAAAGTCAGTTTTGGATAACCATGGTGTTGGTAAGCTAAGAAGTGTAACCAAATATGTTTATTCGAGCCCAATGCTTCCAGCTGAAGTAGCAGCAAGAGGTGATGGTAATAAAGTTAAGGCAATTTATCTTGCTATGTTCCCTGAGGCTGGTGCTGAGATCAAAGGTTATATCAAGACTTTGAAGTTTGTGTCAGATGGAACAAAACCATTCTATGCTGATAAGATGACTTTGCTTGAAGGTGAAGGTGATATTGTAAATAACAGTATTTCAAACTATGTATATGCGACTAATGGAAGTACACATGAAGACGCATCGGTAGGAAAAATGGATGTCGCACCTAAAACGTTTGGTGATCCTACTAAAATGTATGGACAGCAATTGTTTGTTTCAAATTCGGGATATGCAGCGGCTAATACTCTAAAGCAGGACCGTATGTATTGTGATTATGGAGAGCAGACATCGGTTGAGTTTTTTGATTCTGAATATGGAGCTCTTCCATTTCTTAAGAAATCAAGTGCACGAACAGATAAAAAAGGTGTTGTTGCAGATGCTCAACTTCGTATTCCATTAGGAGAGGGTGCAGTTGAAAAGACTATTTCTATCGCTATGCGTCTTGGTCATAATGCCGGTAAATCAGGTGATTTGACTCCATACGAAGATTACAAATCAAATTCTGAGGATGTCCGTTTCCCTGTGGAGTATAGATTCGAAGCCGGTGATGCACAGACAATTTCATCGAAGACAGAGTGGGAAAAGTTCAAACCTACATTCACTAAGGGTGGAGATGATACAGTGGATTCTATTCCTCGTTTGATGCAGATGGTTTATGGTGATGTTGATCTTCCTTCAAATGCAAAGGAGTACTCTTACATCACATTGCGTTTCGTCCCTAACGATGTAATCTCTTATATGTTCGGTGATATCCGTTTGACTGGAGATACAGATTGGTGGCCAAGAAGAATTGGTGACTATTCTTTCGGAACAGACTATAAGGAGAATTCAATTCCAACATCATTCAAGAATGATGTAGATAACATTGTTGCTAAGGGTGAGGTTTCTATCTATCCTAATCCTGCAACTGATGTTATCACTGTGACTAACGAGGGTGTTAAGAGCGTGGCTGTTTACTCTCTAGCTGGTTCTTTGGTTGCTTCTTCAGAGTCTAACGTTGTTAACGTTGCTAACTTGGTTAACGGTATCTACGTTGTTAAGGCTAACACTGAGGCTGGTGTAGTTACTGGTCAGATCATTAAGAAGTAATTTATGTACAGGCGTTCTTAGGAGCTTCTTTACAAATTATATCTCACACGAGGGGCGGACAAATTGTTCGCTCCTCTTTTTTATGTCAAGATTAATATATGTTTTGCTTTCTTTTTGGATTTATTTCTTATCTTTGAGATATAAAATGATGAGTTATGAAAAGAGGGAAAAAATCGAATAAGGCGTTTAGCATCGGCAAAAAAGCTATGCGTCCCAAAAATAAAAATAGAAAGCATGAATCAGCTGTCTCTGTTCGCAAGAAGGAGATAATAAATGATATATCAAAATACTTTTCTGAGTACCAGGGTGATCCTGTATCCTACAAGGATGTGGCTGCCACTCTCGGTTATTCTGGCATGACCGCACGCCAGCAAATCATAGATGTCCTTCAAGAGTTTGCTGCGACGGGATATCTTATTGAATCACCTGTCGGCAAATACCGTTTGAATCCTCGAATGGGTTCTATTGTCGGTGTTATCACAGCCAAACGTGGTGGTGGCGCTATCCTTGTGCCTGAAGACGGTGGTGACGAGATTATAATCAGCGACCGTAATCTTAATAAGGCGGCTGTCGGAGACACTGTTAAGGTACGTCTGTTTGCCCGCCGTCAGGGTAAGGAGCAGGAAGGTGAGGTCATGGAGGTCCTTAAACGTGAGCGTGACACTTTCGTCGGCAAACTGAATGTGAAGGAGAACTATGCGTTCTTGCTTGTCGACAACCGTATTCTTGGCAACGATATCTTTGTGCCAATCGACAAACTGAATGGTGCGAAAGATGGTGATAAGGCGATTGTAAAGATCATAGACTGGGCTGAAAAGGGAAGAAATCCAGTCGGTGAGGTGACGGTGGTGCTTGGAAGCTCTGGCGACAACAATGCGGAGATGCACGCCATCCTTGTCGAGTTTGGTTTGCCATACAGCTATCCTGCTGAGGTGGAAGCTTATGCAGACACTATTCCAGACGAGATCTCATCTGAAGAGATCGCCAAACGTCTCGACTGCCGTGATATCCCTACGTTCACTATCGACCCTCGTGACGCAAAAGATTTCGACGACGCATTGTCTATCCGTAAACTAGACAATGGCAACTGGGAGGTGGGTGTCCACATCGCTGATGTCACTCATTATGTGCATCTGGACGACTGTATCGAGCAGGAGGCTGTCAGCCGTGCTACCAGCGTATACCTTGTTGACCGTACAATCCCAATGCTTCCGGAAAGATTGTGTAACAAGGTTTGTTCTCTTCGTCCAGACGAGGAAAAACTTTGTTATTCGGTGATGTTTGAAATGGACGACAATGCCAAGGTAATCAAATATCAGATTGTGCACACAGTCATCAAATCCGACCGTCGCTTCACATATGAGGATGCTCAGAACGTAATCGAGACTAAAGAGGGCGATATGAAGGATGAAATCCTTACTCTCGACAGATTGGCTAAGAAACTTCGTGAAGATCGATTCAAGAACGGTGCTATCGCATTTGAGCGTACTGAGGTAAGATTTGAAATTGATGAGACAGGCAAGCCTATCGATGTTTATTTCAAGGAGAGCAAGGATGCCAACAAACTTATCGAGGAGTTCATGCTTCTTGCCAACAGAACTGTGGCTGAACATATCGGCGGACAGAAGAATCCTAAGACATTCGTATACCGTGTCCACGATAATCCGGATCCTGATAAATTGAACAACTTGTCTCAGTTCATCTCCCGTTTCGGATATAAATTGAATACGACAGGAAAGAATAAGGAGGTCTCTACTTCAATCAACAATTTGCTCGACAAAGTACAGGGTACAAGAGAACAGAATCTGATCGAGACTATCACAATCCGTTCGATGGCAAAAGCTATCTATTCTACTGATAATGTAGGACATTACGGACTTTCTTTCGACTATTACACTCACTTCACTTCGCCAATCCGCCGTTATCCAGATATGATGGTGCACCGTCTGCTCGACAGATACGCAAGAGGTGAGAAGAGTGCCGACAAACTGTTGTTTGACGACCTTTGTGACCACAGCTCAAAGATGGAGCAGCTTGCCGCAAATGCGGAGCGCGCGTCTATCAAATACAAGCAGGTGGAGTATATGAAGGAACGTCTCGGACAGATCTACGATGGAGTTATCTCAGGCGTGACAGAGTGGGGAATCTATGTCGAGTTGGCTCAGAATAAGTGTGAGGGAATGATCCCTATCCGTGAACTTGATGACGACTACTACGTATTCGATGAAAAGAATTATTGTATCACAGGTCGTAGAAAAGGCAAAAAATTCCAGCTTGGCGACGAGGTGGTTGTGAAGATCGCTCGTGCCGACTTGGATAAGAAACAACTTGATTTCGCACTTGTGGAGAAGAAATAAAATTGACATGAAAAAGAATTTGATTTATATAGCAGCGTCTTTGCTGATAGGCCTTGCTTCATGCGGCGAGAAACATACCACTGATGTGGAGGATATGGGAATGTCTGGTGATGTGCATAAACTGAGTGAATTCAAGTATTATGCTGTGGATCGTTTTGGAGAGGTGACTCGTGGAGACGCTTTCCGTGAGGAAGGAGAGTGGGATCGTGATATTGTCTTCAACAAAGCAGGAAATTTTGATACTGTTCGCTTGATTACCAGCGCTGGAGACGATGTAGGAAGCATTACGTATGCCTACAACAAACAGGGGCAGAAAGTGTGTGAGAAAAATTATGACGCTGACGGAAACCCAATCGACAAATCTGTCTTCTTCTATAAAAAAGATAAACTTGACAGAATAGAAAAGTATAATTCCGACGAGAATATCTCCGGACGTGTAAATTATGTGTATGATGAAGAAAACAACATGAATTATACTCGTTACTATAATTTCAAGGGAGAGTTGCTTCAGACTATTGAGCAGAGTTTGTCGAAGCGTGGATTGCCGTCTGTTACTAAGATTT